>Ga0105237_10001481_pt1 | contig 30943 bp, 19 predicted proteins | sample KBSC24metaG_FD_81520 | JGI IMG/M metagenome (GOLD analysis project Ga0105237, IMG submission 81520) | Corn rhizosphere microbial communities from Kellogg Biological Station, Michigan, USA - KBS C2-4 metaG | ecosystem: Host-associated > Plants > Roots > Rhizosphere > Soil | place: Michigan, USA... | reverse complement strand
TGGTAGTCTTCCACGACGGTGGAGGGGGCGGCCTGGAAGGACTGGATGACGCGGCGGGCGATGCTGGCGGTCATGGGGGCTCCCCCCTGGTAGAGGTCCCGGATGGCCTGGATTATCTCTTCGGGGGGGGTTTTTTTGAGAAGGTAACCGGAGGCTCCGGCCCGGATGGCGTCAAATATCTTCTCGTCATCGTCGAATACGGTGAACATCATCACCTGTATCTGTGGGAAATTGGCCTTGACGGTGCGTACCCCCTCGATGCCGGAAATATTGGGTAACCCTATGTCCATCAATACGATGTCGGGCATGGAGCTCCCAATCTCGCTCACCACGTTCAGGAGGTTGTTGAGGCTGGCGACACAGCGCATGCCCTCCGTCCTGTTGAAGAGGCTCTCCAGGCTGTTGCGAAGGGTGTTGTTGTCCTCTACGATGGCTACCTTGATCATGGTCACCAAAGGTGGGAAGTATTTTGGTACGGGCCAATCAGATGTTTATATGAATTTGGAACAGCCGGAAATAATTTTTATCTTATGGATATGATTGCTATGCCACCCCTCGTTCCCACCCAAGTGTGGAATGCGCTCTCCCTGGCTATTGCCCGGGGCGCCACCGACCAGGTAAAAGAACTGGTTGAAGAAAACCATCTCGATGTCAATGCATGTCTCAGCGACAGCTACTGGATGCCTTTGTTGATGGAGGTGCTGCTGTCCAGCGGATTTTCCACGGAGCCGGAGCGGCTGCCGATGCTGAAGTATTTGCTGGAGAATGGCGCCAATCCCAACATCTGCTGTAGCAAAGGCTACAATTGTCTGCATATAGCGGTGCAGCAGCATCAGTATATCCACGCGCTGGATCTCTTTCTTGACTTTGATCCCGACGTCAATATGCCGGATGCGGACGGCTCCAACGTGGTGTACTGGGCGGTGATGGGATTCCTTTTGCGAAAGGAAAGTGAGGAAGAACGTGCGATGTCCCTGCGGGTATTCGAAAAGATACTGCTCTGTGGCGCTGATCCCGATCAGAAGAATAAATACGATATGAATGCACGGGCATGGCTGGATCATGCGGCGCCTGAAGTAAAGGAGATGGTGATGCGCTGGGAGGCGGGGATGCCTGCGGTGCGGCCTGCCTATACGGTGCAGCCGAAATTTCCTACGGCGTGGCATTACCCGGCGCTGGTCCAAAAAATATGGAGCGAGCCTTCGTCCACGAACACCTCTTTGTCGGGAGAGCTGCTGCGGGCAGTGGAGACATTACGGGATGAGGCGCAGCGCAACGGGAATGTCAATTACAAGAGCAGTCATAAAAAGATGGCGGTCTTTGTACGGGACACGCTGGTCCGGTCGGGATATTTTGGACAAGCGGATGTGGAGCGTATCCGCTCCGGAACGGAGAAGCTAATGAAGGGCCGGAGACCGTACAAGCAGGATGATGTTTATGATCTTTTGGTGGATGAGGTATGTGTGTATCATCTCTCCTCACCCAATCTCTACCTTTAACCTGATCTCCGTCCCCTGATCGGGGGCTGCTGTTAGGGCCAGCTGAGCGTCCATGAGGTCGGCGCCGCTGCATGCCGGGCATGCCATTGCATGTCGTCAGCTTATTTTTAGCATGAGCATTACGGAAGTGCCTTTGCCCTGTGTGGTGTCGATGTCGAGAGTGGCGCGCATGAGGGCCGCACGGCTTTTCATATTTACGATGCCATTGCCCTTGCGGGAGGATACGGGGTCAAAGCCGCTGCCATTGTCGGTGACATCTACTTTTAGCCATCCGCCGGCCGACCGGGCGCGAATAACGGCATTGGCGGCGCCAGAGTATTTCACAAGGTTGATGATGGATTCTTTCATGATGAGATAGATATGCTGTCTGTGCTCCATGGACAGCTTGAGGTGCCGGATGTTGTTTTCAATGCCTATCTCATAGTCGATGCCTTTGGCTTCGAAGAGGGGAGCGGCAAATCGTTGGATGCGGATCATTAGGTTCTCCATCTCATCGTTGCGGGGGTTGATGCTCCATACGATGTCGTCCATCTTATCCATGAGGGAGAGGGAATTGTCTTTTATCTCGCCGGCCATGCGTTGCCAGTCGGGGGGCGCGGCCTGGTCGGGGGGCGTCTGGGGGTGTTGGGGCTCATTTGGCGAATGCATGATCATGTCGCTCATGATGCTGATGGAGCTGAGGGTAGAGCCAATGTCATCGTGAAGGTCAGTGGAGATCTTTGTCCTGATCCGCTCGATCTTGAGAGCATGGTTGAGACGATAGCGGTACAACAGGTATACGAGTGTGGCGGCGCTGATGACACAAAGGGCAATAAACCATCCTTGCAGCCAGAAGGGTGCGTTGATGTGAAAGGTCACCGTCGCGGGTGTAGTGCTCCAGATCCCGTCGTCGTTACGGGCCATGACAAGCAGTTTGTATGAGCCGGGTGCCAGGTGGCTGTAGTTGACATAGCGGCGGCTGGTCGGTGCGCTCCAGTCCTTATCGAGCCCTTCCATCTTATACCGATAGCTGACCTTGTCCTCATTCCGGAAGCTGAGTCCGGCGAAGTCGAAGGCAAGATTATTCTGTTCGTAGTCCAGATGGGGTAATTCCCTGGTCCGGGTGAAAGGTTGAAAGCTGCTGTCAAGCCTGCCGTTGATGGTCAGCTTCATAAAACAGGCGGGTGGCGGAACGGTGTTTTTCCCCTGCTGGTGAAGTACGTATTGCAGCAATCCCTTTGCGGTGCCCAGCCAGATGGTATCGGATTGCCGGAAGAGTGCATTGAGCTCGATGGGAACCTGCTCATTGTTAAAGGGGATGGGACGGATGCGGATCTGGTAATCGTCCTCTATTGGTTCCAGGAGATCGAGCCCGTTGTTGGTGGCGAGGTAGCATCCTTCTTTGCCGACGATGGAGGCCTTTACCCAATTGCCGCTGAGTCCCTGGCTGGTGGTGACATGCATGGGCCGTGTCGAGCTATCTCCATCGATGGGTATGATATATAGTCCGTCGGTGCGGGTGCCGGCCAGCAGGCGCCCTCTTCCATCCGTGGAGAGGGAGCGTATGCGCAGATTGGGATAGCCTGTACGTTCTGTGTATTCCAGTATGTGCTGCAGGCTGTCGCCCTGTATACGATATTTTCTCACCCCTGTGAGGGCGTAACCCAGCCAGAGAAAGCCTTTTGGGTCGTGGCAGATGCCGTCGATGCGTTCATTGTTAGCGGAAGTGAATTTTAATGTATGGAATTGTCCATTCTCCAGATAGGCTACCCTGCCTTTGTTGCTGCCGAACCACATCCTTCCATCGGGGTCGACAAAAACACAGCGGGCTATGATGGAATCTTTGATGACGGGTCTATCCCCTTCTATCAGCAGGATGCCGCCATCGGTGCAGGCCCATAGACGTCCTTGTTTGTCATGTGTCATGCAGTTGACGAACCCTATTTTCTTTTCTCCGATGCTGGTGAGTTCGGGCATAGGCGCTGTTTTGGACAGATCTTTTTTCACCTGGTAGAGTCCGTTATAGCTGCCCATCCAGAGGTTGCCCTGCCTGTCGTCATGAATGGAGATGATGATGGCGGGTTCATTGTGATCGAGGGCGTCGCGGGATTTTTCCTGTATGGGATAGAATCTGTAGTATTCCTGGCCCAGGCGGGCGAGACCGTCTTCGGTGCCTATCCAGGTGATCCCTTCGGGGTCGGAATAAAAGGCGCGGATCATGTCGGAGGGGAGACCGTTGCTGCGGCTGTAGGTGCGGAAGGAAACCGGGGCAGGGCCATCGGCGAGGTTCCTGTAGCTGCCCGCGGCGATCTTGCGGGCGCCGCCCCCGCCTGTGAACCAGATATTTTTTTGGGCGTCGGCATAGACCCTGTCCACTTCTATATTGGGATAGAGGAGTATGGGTTTTGTATGCGCGGGGTCACGGAGGAGGTCGGAGAAATGGGGGGAATAATACAGTCCGCCGTCGGAGGCCAGCCAGGCCTGGTCTTCCAGCAGGGCGATCCTGTTGACATAGGGGCCTTCCCAGAGCATGCCGGAATAAACCCATTTCATTCGGCCGGCGGGGAGGCGGCCGGCGGAGTCGGAGGAGCGGCCGGCGGAGTCGGAGGAGTGGCCTGCGGAGTCTGTGAGGCGATAGCGGGCTATCCCTTTCCCATAGCCGATGAGGAGCTCGCCGCCCGGGGTCAGCACGACGGTGCCTATCTGCTGGTCGAAGGTGGCGTTGGAAGGGTCGAGGAGATGAAATTTGGACCGGGGGGGCGACGGAGACGATGAGCCATTGGACGGCGCCGTGTCGTCGAGGAGCCAGACATTCTTGTCGGTGGCTACGATGTAATGACCGGGACTCCATTCCACCATGTCGAAGGTGTTATTGGCCTGTGCTTCGAGGTGCGCGCTGTCGGGAAGATAATTTACAAAACCTCCGTCCTTATACTTGTATAGCCCGTTGTACCAGCTGGTGACCCAAATATTGTGCTCGTGATCTTCGTAGAAGTTCGTGACATAGATCTGTCCGGTGCGGGTATTCATCGGGGGCTGGAAGAATCTTTCGCCGTCGTAGCAGCTGACGCCGTTGTTGGTCCCTACCCAGAGAATGCCTCTTGTATCGCGAAGGACGGCGTAGATGTTGTTGCTGTTGAGCCCTTCTTTGATGGTATAGTTCCGGATGGGCAATAATTGAGCAGGGCAGGTCAGCGCCAGCAGCAATAGTCCGGAGGTGAGCCATCCGGCGGGGGAGAGGGGCCTTACTCGGTACATTTACGTCTAATGTAGTAAGAAATTAAAAATTGGCCTGCTTGGATTATTGGGCTTTTTCTACTATTTTGACGTCCAACAAAATGGACCCCTGGTCCCTCCTAAACGAAAAACCAATATCTATGAGATCCCTGTCAACCCTAACACTGTTATGTCTTTCCCTTTACAGTTTCTCCCAAACAAAGGTCTCCTGGGGAGAAGAATTCAAAATGCACAGAGGCAGCACGGACCTCAGTATTATCTACACCGACAAGTCGGGTGTCTATATGGAAGAATCCCACAATCTGACAAAAGTGGGTTTTTTCAGCAGCCGGGTGCGCAGGTCCAGCATATTGGTGAAGCTGGACGGCAACATGGCGGAACAATACCGGAATGATTTCGACAAAGAGCTGAAGGGAAAGGATTTCGACCGGCTGTTTGTCTTTCATGACAAGCTTTTTCTTTTCGCCACGAACTACGAGAAAAAGGAAAATTCCCTGCATTTGTATGCGGCGGAGATCGACAAGGGTTCGGGCAATATGAAAGGCGACTGGCAGGATATCTACTCCTGGACGAAGAACGACAAGAAGGAAGAAATAGATTATAACGTCACCCTTAGTGAAGACAGCTCCAAAGTAGTGCTGACAGGTACTTATACGGGCAAGGAGCAGAACCGCTATGAGATCAAGATGATGGATGCCAATCTCCGGCCCATCGGCAAGCCGTTGAACATTTCCAATGAATTTGATCCGAAGACCTTCCAGGTCCAGGATTTTGTATATACCACCTCCGGTAATGCCATCCTCATCGGCAGGATCTACGAGTATGAAGAGGGCAAGAAGAAAAAAGACAAGAACCTGGTATTTATGAATTACAGTATCCGGGTCTACGATCTGCAGGGGAAGATGATCAAGGAGCTGGTGACGGACATCGATGGGAAGTACCTGGTGACGGGTAAGATGATACAGTTAAAGAACGAGCTGGTGCTGGCGGCCTTTTTTAGCAATGAGAAGAAACGCAAGCAGATCAACGGCATGCTGGTCCAGCGTCTCGACCCTGCGACGGGTAATGTGCTGCTGACGTCGAAGATGGACCTCAACAGCTCCATGATATCCGTTGTGGAAGCAGACGACGACGAAAAAAGCGATAAGAACAAGAAAAAAGACAAGGATAAGGATGATGAAGAGGAGGGGCTGGTGGCCAGTCTTGTCTTCCGGAATTTTTATATTACGCCGGACAATGGGTTGGTCATTCTGGCCGAGTCGTATAACCGCCGGGTGGTGCAAACGTCCTATTATTCTCCTGGTTTTGGCCCGAATGCGGTGGGTTCCTGGACCTATAACACCTATGTCAATTACTATTGCGGGGACATCTATATGAGCAAGCTGTCAGCCACGGGCAATATCGATTGGTTGCATGTCCTGCCAAAGAGCCAGTTGGAGTCCGTACAGATCGGTCACAACAGCTCGAGCGGTGGTTTTTCCGTCTGGGGATTTTTTGACGGGACTGATGCCAGGCCTTTTTATGCAGGATTCAGCAGCATGCCGGGTAAAGGCGTGATCCATTTATTTTTTAATGACAACACCGCCAATGCGGATGTGCTACAGCCAGGAAAGAAGATCAAGGCTACGAGCAGGTTTGGCATGTCATCCTGTTATCAGCTGGACCTGGACATGATGACCGGAAAATATACCCGTAAGGCGCTGTTTAGCAATAAGGATATTCCGACCTGTATGCCCCGTCTGGGTTCCGTGGCGAGCAATACGATGTGGGTAACGGGGAAGGATGATCGCGTATTCGCCAAGTCGAAGATCGTGGTGGGTAAGATCATCTGTGCGGAGTAACGTTTATCCGGCGGGTGGCCGTTCCATACAAAGTTCGATCAATACGGAGTTCGTATTCTTTGGATGAAGAAAGCAGATGAGCTTGTTATCAGCTCCCGGCTTGGGCTGGGGGTTGAGGAGCGTGAAGCCCGCCTCTTCCAGTCTTTTCATTTCAGCGTAAATATCGGCTACGTCAAAAGCAATATGGTGTATGCCTTCGCCCTTCTTTTCGATGAAGCGGGTGATGACACTGTCGGAGCTTTGCCCCTGGAGCAGCTCGATCTTGGTCTCTCCCTTGCGGAAAAAGGCAGTGGTCACCTTCTCGCTGTCGACTTCTTCCGTCTTGTAGCAAGGGGTATCGAGCAGGGTCTCGAAGAGGGGGATGGATACGGTGAGGTCTTTGACGGCAATACCAATATGTTCGACTTTACGCATGAGAATGAATTATGGCGATAAAAATACACTGATTCGGTAAATTTGTTCATTATTACCGAGCACCATGCTGAAGCTACCCATCTATTTTGACAACAATGCTACTACCCCCTGCGATCCGCGGGTGGTGGAGGCGATGCTCCCATATTTTACCGAGAAGTTCGGGAATGCGGCCAGCAGGACGCATGCGTATGGCTGGGAGGGAGAGGAGGCGGTGGAGCTGGCGCGTGAACAGATAGCAAAGCTGGTAGGGGCAGAGACGAAAGAGATCGTCTTTACTTCGGGGGCGACGGAAGGGGACAACCTGGCGATAAAGGGGGTGTTTGAAATGTATGCGGTCAAGGGGAATCATATCATTACGGTGACGACGGAGCACAAGGCTGTGCTGGATACCTGTCATCATATAGAGAAATTGGGGGGTGAGGTAACGTATCTGTCCGTGAACAGGGAGGGGTTGATCGATCTTGCGGAGCTGGAGGCGGCGATCCGTCCGACAACGGTGCTTATCTCCGTCATGTATGCGAACAATGAGATAGGGGTGATACAACCTATCCGTGATATCAGCCGGATAGCGCGGGATCATGGGGTGCTCTTTTTTGTGGATGCGGCCCAGGCGGTGGGGAAGGTGCCAGTGGATGTAAACAAGGATGGTATCGACATAATGGCTATCAGCGCCCATAAGCTATATGGCCCGAAGGGTGTGGGGGCGCTGTATGTACGCCGGAAGGATCCGCGGGTGCGGCTGACGGCGCAGATGGATGGAGGTGGTCATGAGCGGGGTATGCGCAGCGGTACGTTGAATGTGCCGGCAATTGCAGGATTTGGGAAGGCTTGTGAGTTGGCGAGGGTGGAGATGGAAGAGGAGACACTGCGTATAGCGGCTTTGAGGGACAGGTTGGAAAAGGGGCTGTTGGAGATACCGCTGGTCTTTGTCAATGGCAGCCGCGAGCACCGGCTGCCGGGGACGACGAATCTATCTTTCCAGTATGTGTCGGCGGAGGGGCTGCTCACGATGATCAATAAAGAGGTGGCTTTGTCTTCGGGCTCCGCATGTACTTCTGCGTCGCTGGAGCCAAGCTATGTGTTGAAGGCGCTGGGACTGGAAGATGAGCTTGCACATGGAAGCCTGAGGTTTGGACTGGGGCGATTCAATACAGAAATGGAGGTGGATTATGTGATATCCCGTTTAAAGGAGGGAGTGGAGCGGCTGAGGGGTCAAAGAACGATAATAAGCTGATTTTTATAGAGTTGAGCTAATTTGATCAACACATACAAATATTTTTATATTAACACTTGATGTTTATTAATTATATTTATCATTTTCGATATTTTATACAATTTCGATGATCCCGGGGCGAAGAATTGGGGTGAATGATCAGGGGTGATCAATGGGATTGGGGCAGGGGCGGCCGATGGAACGGGGGTATAAAGTAAAAAACCCGCCTATGAAGGGGCGGATCTTTTATGCAGTTGGTTTCGGTCAAATATTTTTTGCCTAACCATAATATTTTTTCAAAAGGGAAGGTTGTATTGACTAGAGTATGCGAATATAAAGGTTTCTTTTGATCAGGTACATTTTTTCACACATCTAATTTAACTTTTTTTCCACATTTAATTTATTTACAATGTATCGTGCCTGTCCGGCCCCGGAGGCCAGATGGTGCTAATTCAAGCAGCCGTCTACAGTAAAATTTGTGGGTTATAAATGGTGCTGGTGATAAACGGGGAAGGACATTATATATTGTAAATGAAATTAGAACATAACGCATTATTTTCGTGGCCATGTGGGCAGTCTGCAAAAAAGAACTCCGTCAATCATTTAGCAATTTTACGGGCTATATCGCCATTATCGTTTTCCTGTTATTGAATGGGCTTTTACTGTTCGTATTCCCTGATACGGACATTCTGGCCTTTGGGTATGCCAGCCTGGAGAAGTTCTTCGATCTGGCACCCTGGATCCTTTTGCTGCTGATCCCCGCCATCACGATGCGGAGTCTTGCGGAAGAGTTCCGGATGGGAACTTTTGAGATCTTACAGACGGTGCCTCTGAGCAGGGCGCAGCTGATCATTGGGAAATACCTGGCCAGCCTCATCGTGGTGATCCTTGCGCTGGTGCCTACGCTTCTGTATTTTCTAAGCATACAACGTCTGTCGGCTCAGGCGGGCATCGATGTGGGGGCCACCATGGGCAGCTATCTTGGACTGATCTTTCTCTCGGCGGTGTTCACTTCCATCGGCATATTGTGCAGCAGCTGGACCAGCAATGCGGTAGTCGCCTTTATCGCCGCAGCCTTTGCCTGTTTTGTCCTCTATAGCGGATTTAATGCCATGAGCCAGCTGCCTGTATTTGCGGCGGGAGCGGATTATTATATCGAGATGTTTGGTATTGACTTCCATTACCGGAGCATCAGCCGGGGTGTTGTGGATAGTCGCGACATCGTCTATTTCATAAGCGTGATCTTCTTATTCCTTCGCTGGACGAACTGGAACCTGGTGCGGAAGCTTCGGGGGCCGAAGAACAAGCTGGCGGCCGGACGTGGTCCCGGCTGGCTGGGTGCGGGAATGGTCGTTGTAGCGCTGGTGCTTATTAATCTTGTCGCCGGCCACTTTCACTACCGGCTGGACCTTACCCAGGAGAAACGTTATACGCTAAGCGCGCCCACCAAGGAGATGCTGCGCAACCTGGATGACAACATCGAAGTGGAGTTTTTTCTGCAGGGCGATCTGAAGGCGGGCATACGCAAATTATCAAAAAGCACGCTGGAGCTATTGCAGGAATTTAATGAATATGCGGACGGCAAGATCCGGGTGAAGGTGACAGACCCTATGGCGAACCTGGATGATTCGGCCAAGCTGGTGATGCAGGATTCTCTTAATCGTATGGGCATTCAGCCAAAGACACAGGTAGTCCAGGCAAAGAAAGGCGATGAGCAAAGTCAGCGTACCGTGATACCAGGGGCCCTGCTTCACTATAAGAATAAGGTGGTACCGGTGGACCTCCTGAAAGGCGTGCAGACGGGTGGAGAAGGACAGCCGGAGGAGCAATTGTACACCAATGCTGAAACACTATTGGAGTACAAGTTCGGCAGCGCCATCGACAAGATCACCCGCAAGCATGAGCCGGCGGTGGGATACGTAGTGGGCAATGGCGAGCCGGTGGATTATACAATATACAATCTGATCCGGGGAATGAAGTCCAATTACCGATATGGTGCAGTGCGGCTGGATAGTGTGCTGGTGATACCTCCGCAGTACGATGCGCTGATCATTGTCAAGCCGACAAAGAAATTTACGGAAAGGGAAAAGCTAGCCCTCGACCAATACGTCATGCATGGTGGTCAGATCATCTGGGCGGTGGACAGGCTGTATGCGGAAATGGACAGTCTGCGGCAGGATAGACAGACGATTGCCTACGACCGGGAGCTGGACCTGGACGACCTTTTCTTTAAATACGGGGTGCGGATAGAGCCGGACCTTGTGCTGGATATGCAATGCGCCTCATTGAACATGGTGGTGGGTATGAATGGCGACAAGCCACAGTTCGAGCTGATACCCTGGCCTTATTTCCCACTGCTGAGCGGAAGCCTCACCCACCCCATCTCCAAGAACCTGGATCCTGTATATTCGAAGTTTGTCAACTCTATGGATACAGTGAAGGCGGAAGGTATTAAAAAGACGGTGCTCTTGCAGACTTCGGCCAATTCCAAGACGGTGAGCACACCTGCGCTCATCAGTTTTGAGAGTGTCAAGGTGGCGAATGATCCCCGGGTCTTCACCCAGCACAATATTCCGGTGGCGATGCTGCTGGAGGGTAAATTCCAGTCGTTGTATGCCAACCGTGTGAGCACGGCTCTGATGGATAGTCTGGCAAATGTTTATAAACAACCTTATCTGGCATCGGCAGAGAAGCCGGGTCGTGTCATCGTAATGGCGGATGCGGACATCGTGATGAATGAGTTTTCCCCCCGAACGGGCCCATCTCCCATGGGGTTTAGCAAGGATATCAACTATCAGTTCGCCAACCAGGATTTCGTCGGAAACTGTTTTGAATACCTGGTGAACCCTTCCGGGATCCTGGAGACGAGGGCCAAGGACTATACACTGCGTCTGCTGGACCCTGCCAAGGTAGAGAAGGATCGCAACTTCTGGCAATTCATCAATATCGGACTGCCCATACTGCTGGTGATCATCGGCGGCTACTTTTACCAACTACTACGGAGAAGAAAGTACGCGTAAGACCCCATTCGGCCATTGCCGGGGCCGGGGCGAAAATTGGGTGAAAATACCTGCCTGGTTATGCAATAGAATTGCTAATTTAAGGCCGACGGTATTTATTAATCCCATAAATCGAGATGCCTCAACCTTTAATTTGTACTGTATTTGCGGATTATGACGACACACCGAAACTGCAGCTGCGTTATCTGAGAGAGGAAAAAGAGGAGCTGGAGAAGATGTTGTATACGCTGACCGGAAAAGGCAAGCTAACGGGTATCGTAAAAAAGGCCACCGATAAAAAGAATGTACTGAACACGCTCCTGGAGCTGGGCGGTGAAGTACGATTATTTCATTATGCGGGGCATGCAGGGAGCCTTAGTCTTCAACTGCCACAGTCAAAGGTACGCGCCGAAGGTCTGGCAGGATATATTGGAAATTGCCCCAAATTGAAGCTGGTAGTGCTGAACGGCTGTTCTACCAAGGGCTTTGTCCGGGAGCTTTTTGAGCGAACGGGTGTCGCCGCGGTGATAGCAACCGACAACCCTGCAGGAGATGATGCCTGCAAAGAGTTCTCGCTCACGTTCTATAATTTATTACTCAATAGCGAATTCTCCACGCTGGAAGGCGCTTTTAACGTTGCCATCTCCGCCTTCATCGGGGAATATGCCGGCAATCATAATATCTATTTACTGGATAAGCAGGGTGCGGTCATCAAGGGAGTAAAGGCGTTGTCGCCTTTATCAAATGCCACGAATGCCAGGTCACTGGGAGAGGAGGAAGATGATCCTTTGGATAATGCCAATGATCCGGCGCCCTGGGGATTATATATCACCGATGAGGAGACGCTTGGATGGAATATCTACCAAAACGATGAGGGGATCAATGAAAAGCTGGCCAAAAAGGAAGCAGAGGGGGAAGTTCTCGAGAAGCAAGTAACGGCGCTAAAGGAGAAGATACGAAAGCTCGAGAGATTAGTCGGTATTTACAAGCGTGATCCCGATGCTTCCGACTTACTTGCGGACAATGAGTCGGAATTAAAAGATACAAAAGGAGCGCTGGAGGTTCTTATAAAGAATGCCCAGCTGAGTGCCGAGAAAATGGGGATCTTAAAAGCCAAATATGAAGAAGAGAAGGTTATCAGCATGTTCGCCGAATCATTCTGTACTTTGAACTATGAGACCCAAATGAAAGAGGTGACCAAGACGCCGAAGAACAAGCGATTCAGGGGATTCATCCTGCAGGGCACACCCGACTGCGCCGTCGATTATCTGACGCGGAGGATCATCAAGAGCCTTCAAATAAAGGAAACGCGTATCATCCATTATGATTTTGGCTCCCCATTCACGCAGCAAGGCTGGCCCTGGCTTAATATTCAGCTGGGCTTTAATTTTAAGGATCATGATCCGGATGCCATTGTTAAGGGAATGGTAGCGCAGTCCAGGGTCAATGACACGACTACCAGAAAAGGATATTTGTTGTTATTCCGTAACATCGGCAAAGATGATCCCGGGCAAGAGAGCTTACGGGACTCGATCGTATCGTTTATCGAAGAGCTGATCGATAAATTCACTATCAATGACAAGGGAACCAGCTTTCAGCACCCTATCTATTTTTTTATTTTAGACGACAATTGCGGACGCGAAGCAGCTTCAAAGGGTTATAAAAGCAGCAGACAGCAGGAGTATGAGAAAGGCGTGGAGGCAAGAGTGACGATCAGGGACCTGCTGAAGGTCTTTACCGTGGTCCAGCCTTTGGATGCCGAGGTGATCAGTACCTGGCAAATCAACAGGGCATTCCCTAATGAATTGATCCTTGAAGAAGATGAGCTGGAAAAAATGCTTACGGATTCAAAAGGGAACTTTCTGCCTACGATCAAAGAGCTCAGCAGGGCCAGGGTTGATGATCCCAACATGGAGAAGGAGGCTTACAGAAGATTTCGAGAAGCAAATGTCGACAATGACTTTCCTGAAATAATCTAATGTATGACATATCATTTCAACGGCGACAGCCTGCTTGACAAAGCCGAATTTACGGTGAAAGGCAAAAAAGACATACTGGAACCTTATATTCCGGACGAGAACCTTATCAAGGCTGTGAACCTGGCCATTTTCCTGGAGCGGCCGCTGCTGGTCATGGGAGAGCCCGGCTCGGGCAAATCGCTGCTTGCCAAAGCGCTGGCATGGGAGTGGCATGGCAAAAGCTATGCAGACTGGTACTTTGCCTGGAATATCAAGTCCAGCTCAAAAGTCGGCGAAGGGTTGTATGCGTTCGATCATTTACGCCGGCTGCGCGACGCCAACGATATAAAGAACAGGGCGAAAGTGGACAATCCTAAAAATTACATCAACTATGGCCCCATGTACCATGCCTTCAAAAAATCCACTGCTACCAGGAAGGCCGTGTTGTTGATAGATGAGATCGACAAGGCGGATATAGACTTTCCCAATGATCTTCTGCTGGAGCTGGATCAGTATAAGTTCAAAATAGCCGAAAGTAATGAGATAGTAACGGCGGACTTTAAGCCCCTGGTGATCATTACCAGCAATTCAGAGAAGGAGCTGCCGGATGCATTTTTGCGCAGATGTATCTTTCATTACATCGACCCATTGGGAAAAGAGAAATTGGAACAGATCGTCAGAAGCCGGTACTATGGCGATAAAAAATTAACAAAGGACCAGGAAACGCTCATCACCCAGGCCATCGAACAGTTTGTCAGCATCAGAGAGACCATCGCCAAGGAATTATTGACCATCGGCAAGAATGTTTCCACCAGCGAATTCCTGGACTGGTTCAGCGCATTGAAGGAGTTTTCTTACACGAAGGCTGGTAAAAAAGACAAGGCCCTGAACCTGCTGATGGAGGAATTTAATACCAAGTTCAAAAAGGATGGCAATAAGGATATTCCTTTTGGCAATATCCTGTTCAAGAACCTCAACTCCCTGTTGCGATTTAATGTAAAAAAAGTGTGAGCTATGTCTGATGAACATGCAATAGAGCTGCCTCTTTTTCATGTATTCCAGCGTTTGCGGCAACTGGATCAACGGCTGAATCATGAAAGCATCGATGTTACATCCTATCTTGCCCTGGTAGATGTGCTAAGAAGAGGATATATGTTCACGTCAAAGGAAGACCTCCTCTTCCTTTGCGAAAAGCTCTGGCTAAAGCCTTGTCATCGGAATAATCCTATGCTAAATCGGGATATACTAAAAGATGAGCTATATGCAGTCCTGCAGCAATATGATCTTCTTCCCCCGTCAGGTGACGAGGACGAGAGCGGGCCGACAGTCGCCCTGCATGTGCCGCAGGCGGATAATGAGATAAAAATCCCGGAGAAGGACAATGTGATCGACCGGCCTCAGGATATAAGAAAAAAAAGCAGGACGACCCCGGGGCCGATATGGGATGGCAAGGTGACGGACACCGGCAAATACAGCTTATATATTTCGAATATCCCCAAAACACAGGTGCAGACAGGGAGCTCGCTGTCGGAGAGCCAGATGCATGAACTGGTGACATCCCGGCAGTATATTACCAAAGGCAGCTACATGCCTGTCAACCAGCGACAGATAGAACAAACGGTGCGCTCGCATCGTAGCCGTGAGCTGCAACGGACCTCTTTTTCCATAGATGTGGAGGCGACGGTGAAAAAGAGCGCGAAGATGGGTAGTCTTACAGAATATGTACTAAAAAAGGAAGACACGTATACTACAGACTGGAAGATATTGATCGATCATGAGGGGTCAATGGCACCTTTCCAGGCCTTTGCGCAGGAGTTTGCGCAGGCCCTGGTTCATCAGGGGACGGAGGAAGACATTAAGGGGATCAGGACTTCTGCCGTGAGGATATTCTATTTTAAGAACACGCCTGTCAATTATCTGTATACCGACCCGGGGCACACCCAGTCAGTGTCGCTGGCCGCCTTTGCCGCCAGAAAGTCGATGAATGTTCTCATCATCAGCGATGCGGGAGCTGCCAGGGGAAATTTCAATGAAGCGCGGATCGGCGAGACGTATAAATTCCTGAAAAAGTTAAAGGCACATAAAGTTGCCTGGCTTAACCCTGTCCCCCGGCGCCGCTGGGATAACAGCTCTGCGGAGATCATCGCGGAGCTGGCGAGTATGTTTGAGGTGGGGGAAATGAATGCGAATTGTTTGGGAAATATTGTAAAATTTTTTAAGTCAAAGATCGTCCGGTGAGCGAAAAGGAAACCTATACAAACCCAGACGCTGAAATGGAAGAAGTGGAAGGAAAGATCCACTTTTTCAGAGGGCGTTTTTCAAAGGATTATGGGGAAGGGCATTTTATACTGGCCTGTCACGCCGCATTTCCCGTGGCGCTGACGGTGGATCTGTTGTATCAAATATGGGCGAATTTTAAAGTATATACAAAGAATGGCGAAAAGCAGGTCATACCAATACTTGCCGTCTCGGACCTGATCCTGTCGTCTCTTTTAAGGCAGACGGGGAAGGATGTATATGAAATGGATCCTTTGCTGAGGAATTATCTGCTGGATGAGCTGAGGGGCGATATGAGATTTGGCGAAAAGAGAGTGAAAGAGCTGGCGGTCTTTTTGTATCAGTATATCCAGGTCAATGGTACTACGGATGAATGGCGGAATTTTAATGAGGCGCAGCGGTGGACTGCCCTTATGACCCTGGACCCGGCGAAAGCCGCCCGGAATGTGTTGCAAACGCTGATGGATAACGCAGGCGGCGCGGATGGCGCTGACATTGGAATATCGAGCTTTATAGAGTCGTTTATACGGGATAATGAGGATCTGCTGGACAATATGGCCAGGCAGCTGCCCATGGCGGGGAAGGAAGAACCTGCGGGGGCGGGGAAGAAGGAAGAGGTCCGATCAGTGATCGTGAGTCAGGGGGAAGTTGCGGGGGCGGTGAAGCTGGATATCCGTATGCCGGAGACCATGGATAAAAAGATCGGGGAGATGATAGAAAGGAGAAAGGAGCGGGAGGTGCGTGCTACGGACGAGAAAGCGGTGCGGCCCGGCGCTGAGCGGACGGTGTATTGTTTGTTCGTGGTCATTGAAGACTATACGCAGTCACTCACTTCGGAATATGGGCCTGCTATGCAGGAGATAGAGGCATTCGTCGATGGTTTTTCAAGACAGGATATGCATCTCCTGTCGAACAGCCTGGTCAATACCATGGCCACCAGGGACAATATCGTCAATAGTCTTCGGAAGTTTATTGAAGCGGCGGCGCCGAATGATACGCTGTTTTTCTATTTTTTTGGAGGAACCGATAATGGAGGTCCTTCTTCAAGGCTGATCCTTTGGGGAGATACCGTCAAGGCACCGGCTTTATTTACAGCACAGGAGTTTAGTGAGATTGTAAAGGCGGCTGATGACAAACAGCTCTATGTAGTCGTTGTGCTGGATGCAGCCATAGATGATCATGGCAAATGGCTGAACAGAGAAAATCCCAGGCATTTTTTGCTGATAGCGTCCCCTTTTGGTGAGGTTTTAGCGTTGTCAAGTGATCGAATATTGATGAATGCTTCTCTTTCGCTGATGAAGCAGGGAGGAAGCTTTACTTACGGAAATCTGTTCAAGCAAGTTGTTAAACAGTCCATGCATCAATATAAAGATAAAATCCACCCACAATTTAACGTGCATTCTTCCACCTGGGACAATTATTTTTTATCGGACGAGATCAATGCCTATATACCTGAATGGCAGGAGGTGCTTACAAAAGCGGGTTATTATTCCGGCGGGCCGTCGGCGGATGAACCTGTGCTCGATGCTGCCAGGAAAAGGTTTGTTCAGGAACTATTGCCGAGCCCGGGCGTGGACGCCACTGCGTATCTCCAAATTCTGCTTTCACTAAAAGGCAAGGAGGCGCTGAATGTGGCCATTTTTTCAGGCCCCTATAAAAGGTATCCGTTGGAAGAGATCAGGACATTGTTCACCCATCCACTGGTGAAACAGTTCGTTCATGTGGACATCGGAGTGCCGATGAATGAGGCGATGCTGAAGGATATAGATAGCAAGGAGATATGGGTCATAGATATGAGCGACAGGCTGGTGAAAGAAATAAAGCTGCCATATATGCAAAGGCTGCTGGACCTGGCTTATGCCATGGACAAGCTGGTAGTTATAATAAAAGGCGGTGTTAGTTACCAGGGCATGTTGTTCAGTAACTATATTGCCTGGCCTTCGGGAGAGGTCTCTATAGGCAACCCGGAAGGGCTGGCCAGGGCCAGAGAGGGCATTGCCAAATCTTTTGATCAGCTGCGTGTTTTTCTTTCCCCTGCTGCTCCTGTCAAAAATAAGGTATATAATACCGGAGGATCGGCAAGGATCAAAGTACTGGCTAACAGCGATCGAGTCTTTATTGCCTGGTATTATAGGGAATTGATCGCGGACTATTCGGGGTTTGCCATTTATCGAAAAAGGAATAATGGAGAATCGGAGGTCTTGCCCAATTTTTTTGGCTTTATTGTTGAAAATGAGCAGCCTTTGAGCGGACCCAGCACGGTGATGCCCATACAGGGCTTTAAATGGATAGATTATGAGGTAAATCCGGGCGATGAGGTGGCCTATATGGTGGTGCCCTTGATCCTGGTTAACGATAAGCTAAAGGAAGCTGTAAATGAAGCTACCGGCTGGTCAGATGGCGTACACATCGCCACCAATGTAAAGGTCGAGGCTTATTTCAACAGAGGGCTCTTTAATTTGATATCGGCCCGTACGAGCCGCCTTCCTCCTCAGGCAAAAAGGAGCACGCTTGACAGCGAACTGCTGGACAATAGGTCGGAGATGGCGCAATATCTGGGTGGAGAGTTGGTGAGACAGCTGTTCCTGCTGTTGGATAATGCGATCAGGAGCAGGGATGTCGAACTATATGCCTGTCTTCCCAATGTGACGGACGAGAAGGTCATCGGGCGATTTGAAAAGATAGGCCCCCGTCTTCACCTGATCCTGGCAGAAGCTTTTAGAACCGGGTTAAACATGGACAGAGATAAAGTTATTCAGAATCGACTGCTTAAAAAGAAAGTGGAGTTTTTGCTTAGAAAGACGGGTTCGCGCATAGCGCATAATAAATTTATCATTGTCTGTAAGAAAGGCAAACCTGTGGGCGTCTGGACGGGCAGCGCGAGCCTTACACCTTCGGGTCTGTACAAGCAGGTCAACAACGCGGTGGTCATCAATGATAAGAATATAGCGGCACAATATCTCCATCAATGGCGTACGATAAAAGACATAGGTAATGGCTTTCCCGCTCACTATGCGGAAAACAATACCAGGGGAAATACTCCCAGCGGAGGGATCACTACCTGGTTCTGTCCTGTACGGCAGGGTGTTGACCTGGAAAGAGTGACGGTGCTGCTAAAACGTGCAAAACAGAGTGTTCTTTTCCTTGTTTTTAACCCCGGCGTTAGCCCGGTGTTTGAGACGATCGAGGATATGCAAAAAAAGACGTCCGGGATCTTTGTCATGGGTGTAAGAGAAGGACACCCGGAAGGACGTGATCAATTGACATTTCTATGCGGCCAGGATAAGCAAACTGGCGCCTTCCGTACCGACCTGATGGGAAACCTTCAATATTTTTTTAATAGTTGGAAAAAGGAGGCAAACCCTTTGATGACGGGTGTCCGGAGCAGGGTCCTGGTCATCGATCCCTTTGGAGCCCACCCTGTGGTGATCACCGGATCGCACGGGTTGAGCAGAGCGGCCAGCAAAATGAATGACGAGAACCTGAATATTATAGAAGGCAATGCGGCCCTGGCGGCGGAATATGCTGTCAATATTATGTCTGTGTATAGTGAGCTTTGGGGTATCTATATGGCGAAAGCCAGGTCTTCCTCGCAAGTGTTTGGCAAGCACTGGACATGGGTGACGGACTACTTTACCCCGTCCAGGCTGCAGGAGCTTAGCTTTATTTTTGGTACAACTCTGCGAACACCCGGCATCCTTCAGGACGCCAAAACAACGGCTTTGGCTTTGGGGACCGATGAAGGAGAGGAAGACAGCACGGAGCGAAGGCAAATCAGGATATATCTATCTGGCGATAGGGGCACCCAGCCTGATGAACAAGCGGTGGAAAGTTTTATAAAGACGGAAATTGCCCGTAAAAATGCTTCTCTACGAATAGCGACCCGGATAAATATAAGAATGGAGAAAAGCCTGGATCTGGAAAGAATATCCAGACGTATCCGGGAAAGTGATATTTACATACTTCTTCTGCATGCCCGGCCCGGCAAGTTTACCGAGGAAGAGTTCCATGTCGCCTATAATGAATACAAGGAGACGGGTAAACCTGTTGTCTGCGTCTTTATAAAGAACAGACCCGTACAGGCTGGCGACTCCGGGCGGAGTCATGTGTCGCAATCGGACTTCATGAAGCAACTAAATCAGCTGGGGCAATTCGTCGTGCCTTATGATGATCCGGAGGTAATAAAAACACACCTCCGGCGTCTGTTCGATGACATGACTAAGGATGATCCCGGCGCTTAGTTCAGCTTCCCATCCTTTGCTTCCTGCTTCATCTGGTCGTTGGCGGTGATCGCCACTTCCACGCGGCGATTTTTTGCCCTGTTGTCCTCGTTGGTGTTGGGGAATTTCGGTTGCGTCTCACCATACCACTTGATTTCCATACGGCTGGGGGACACCCCTTTTGACTGGAGGTATTCGCTGACGGAGTAAGCTCTTTTTTTGGACAGCTCCATATTGAAATCGGCGGGGCCTGTGTCATCGGTGTGTCCTTCGATGAGAAGATTGGTCTCGGGATATTTTACAAATACGCCGGCTACTTTTTCCAGATTGACCTTGGCGGCCTCGCTGAGGGCGGCGGAATTGATCATGAATAGCAGCCCGGAGTTAAAGGTCATCTCGATGCCTTCGCCTACTCTTTCGACCTGTGCGTCGGGTACGGCCTGCTTGATCTCCTTTGCCTGCTTGTCCATATGATGGCCGATGAGGTAACCTGCTCCACCTCCTACTGCTGCGCCGATGAGGGCTCCGAATACGGAATTTTTGCCTCCGCCTCCGATAATGGCTCCGGCGGTGGCTCCGGCGGCTGCGCCGATGCCTGTACCTTTTTGTGTATTGTTAGCGCTCTTACAATTTGTCAGAAGAACGGCGATGGTGGCGGGTATGAATATCCATTTTGTACGCATGATCTATTGGGTGTTTTTCAAATGATGTAATATGGGTGAATCATCGGCAGATGGTGGCCTGCACCAGATCCACCTGGACATCCCTGAGTCCTTTGGACTGGGCGGTCTGGATGCTGCTGCAAAGTGTCTGTTTATCGGAGGCGCTGATCTTTTTCTTTAATATGGCAGCATCTTCGGTGCCGTACTTTTTCTCATATAGTTTGATCAGGGTGGCGGTGCGGGCCTTCCAGGCTTCACCATCATCTTTTCCTTTGGAGATGGCTTCGTCGTAGTTGGAGATGGCGGTGGACAGGTTGCCCGCAGCTACGTTGATATCGCCCCGCTGCATATAAAAGTTCAGGTTGGTATTGTCGGTGTTGATGGCTTCCCCGATGTGCTGGAGGGCGTCGGAATACATCTGCTGTCTTGTCTCTGCCTCGGCCATCTTGGCGTAGATGGTGGCGCGCTGGGCGGTATTACGATTTTTGGCGGTGAGGTTGAGCATGGTATTGAAGTCGGTGCGGGCATTGTCGGCCATACCAAGCGCCAGTTCTGCATTGGCCCGTTCAAATAGATTGTCGAGGCTGCTGCTGTTGATCTTTAGCCCGGCGTTGGCGGCTGTGAGCGCGTCGTTGTACTGACCGAGCCCATTGAGGGAGGCGGCTTTGCCGGCGAAGCCCTTCTCCTTGGCATCGTAAGCGTCACATTTCGAGAGCACTTTGTTGAAGTTGTCGAGGGCGGCAGAGTAGTTGCCCGCCTTGTTCTGGGATTGGCCGGTGTTGATCAAGTCATAGCAATTGTTGGACATGGTAACGAGGCCGGACTTGCATTGGGTGGCTGTCAGGGACAATACGATGAGTCCCGCGGATAGCAGGTGATTTTTCATGGTTAATTTTCTTCGGCTAACCTCTTTTAACGGCTCGCCGGTGACGCGAAGATAAGATGATTCGTCTAAAAATGTATATAGAGTTCATTAGTTTTTATTCGTGCAGATATGCCCATAGTCGTGTTGAATATGGCTATAAGTGTGTTAGAATGCGATGCGTAACTTATTGATCTCTCTCCGGCGCCGGTGTGTGAAGTTTGTGCGTGAAAAAAAGCGTAGTAATTTTTCACGGGAATGACTACGTCGTCTCGGGTGCGGGTCCATCGCCAGGTTCCAATCAGCCTCCCGCACCCTGCGGCGGCAGTGACGCCATGGCCCTCGAAGGGCTACTGGGGGTAAGAAGACCTTTAAAGTAGTATATCAATAGCTTACAGGGGATGTAAATTAGTTTGGGAAGGGTTGAAAAAATGGCTTACATTGTAAGACTGCAACCCCACCCAAACTGCCTGCTGCATGAAGAAGAGAGTGATTGTGTCTGTGTTGGCCATATGCGCTTTTGTTCGCGTATGCGCACAATTCCCTGACCTTAGCGGCCATACTATTCTCTCCGAAGGGACCGTCCGTTTCAATTACCAGTGTGATGGTCTGGAGGGTATTACCAACGGATGTAACTACGAGGCGCAAAAAATGAAAATGGAGGTGCCACCCTGGATGATACCGGGCGGCTGGCATTCCTATTTTATGGTCGATGGGCAGAACAGCTATGTTGTTTCTTCACCGGCGGACCTGGTGCACAATTCCGTCATCGACATCCGGCATGATGGAACGGGGCCACGGGATGTGTCTACGCATGCGCTTGCCCGCTATGGCAACGGATGTCAGGGGCCGCAGGTAGACAACTGGTCGAGAGTTTATTATGGAATTTACAGCGCGGAGTATTTTGTTCATCCGCAGGCGGGCCCGGTGTCGCTGGGTTTCCTGCATGGTGAGAATAAGGATGTATGTCATGGCGGCGATGATTGCCACAATACGATCAACCGGGACCCTGTCAATGTATGTCCATTCGGAGGCGACTACTGGCCCCGTTATAATTCATTTGTATGCGCTGCATGGCAGGCCAATAACAAGGCTACCAATTGGGGACAGGAGTATTTCTCCAATGATATGGGCCCCGTCACCTGGCCGTCCACGGGCTATCTGCAGCAGGACGGTGTAAAGGCGACGACGGGGGTGAATCATCCTACATCTATTCAGTATAACGGATATGTGTATGTTTTTTATCATGATTCGGGTCCTTATGGAAAGTTTAACTCACACGACGAGGAAGGAAGGCATGAGGGCATCAAGGTGGTGCGGGCGCCCCTGGACAGTGCGTTGAACCCCTATGCTTACAAGGCGTATTATCGGGACAGGGATGGCAACGAACAATGGAGCCCGTCATTGCCGGCTGGTTTTACCAAGGAGAGATTGTTGGATTTCCTTTCCGTAAAAGGGGCCATGAGCACGGACCTGATGGGGGATGAGGGAACCAACGCGTATGGCAATCTGCGTTTTGCCGTGGCGCGGGTGCGCAATACAGACTATTTTATTGGAGTGGAGTCCTATATCGACTATAAGGATGGGTATAAGTATAAGACGGCCCTGCGGCTTTCTGGTGATCTGCTGCATTGGTCGGATCGGGTCAGGATCATCGACGAAGCAAAGGACTTTAAAACTTCGCAGATGAACTATCCTATTCTGCTCAGCTCGGATGGCTGGTCCAACAGTGTGGTCGATGAAGATGATTTTTATGTGCTGGGTACGCCTGCTGCCTTCTCCAATGTGGTTTATAAAAAGCATATCCTTCTTCGGGCGCCGGCGGCCCTTATACAAACGCTGAGCTTCCGGGGCACCAGTTCTGCGGGGCCAGGCGCTCCCTTATCCGTGGAGTCGGTGGCTCCCAATCCGGGGCATGGCCTTTTCCGGCTGAGCTATACGCTGGCAGATTATTCTCTCGTCCGCGTCAACGTGCTGGACATTACGGGCAGACGGTTGCAAAACGGCAGTCCGGTGCAAAGGGGGGCGGGGGTCAATATGGAGACGGTTGATCTGAGCGGGCGGGCGCCGGGTGTGTATATTATGGAAGTGATGGCGGGCACGTCCAGGCAGGTGGTAAAAGTGCTGCTCGAGTAAAAGCGCTACCCGGGTAATTGGCCGGTATTTTGCATAGTATAAGACGTGACTTTCAGTAATTTCTCCACAAAAGAAAAGGTCCTGTATGGACTGACGGCGGGGTTCTTTATTACGCTGCTGTTGCCGGATGCCCCGGTGATCAATAACATTTTTACCGGCGGGTTATTTGTCTTTAGCTGGTTCTATGGCAGGCCTTCCGAAAAATGGCGGATGCTGGGCCAGCGGAAGGAGATAGTTTTCATGCTCCTTTTTTACCTTCTGCATATTGTCAGCGCCTTCCTTTCGCACAATCGTCAGGAAGCCTTTACGATGCTGGTGCTGCGGCTGCCGCTGCTGGTCTTCCCGTTGTCATGGGGGCTTCTTTTTGTAAGGGCCGCAGTGAAAGACAGGATCATACATACATATGGCACGGTGGTATCGCTGGGGGCGCTGGTTTGCATCGTCTATGCATGTATGCGTTATGCCCGAACGGGCGATGGCGTATATCTGTATAACGACAGTCTCACGGAGGCGTTAAATATACAGTCCTCCTATTATGCGCTGATGGTGGTGTTGGCGGTGGCGGGGTTTATCTATCTGTTGGGGAAAGGATATTTTTCGAGGGGGGCGGGGATCTATGTGCGCGGGCTTATCGTGGTGCTGCTCCTATTTCATTTTATGCTGGCCAGCAGGATATCCATATCCATTCTTTATACCGGGCTGCTGATCGTGCTGGGCGCTTATTTGGTGCGGCATCGGAAAAAGGCGCTGGCGTTATGGGTGGTCCTTGGACTGGTGGCGGCCCTGGGGTTGTGTATGAAGCTGCTGCCAAAGACGATAAACAGGTTCAGGGAGCTGGAATATCCCACTTATTCCTTTACCCGTGTGGCACCGGAGAGCCATTACAACGGGACGCTGACGCCTGATCAATGGAATGGCGCCAATATCCGGCTGGCAATATGGAAGTGTGGATGGGAGGTGGCGCGGAAGCATTGGCTGACAGGAGTGCAGCTGGGAGACAAGCAGGACAGTCTGATGGGAATGTACAAGGAGAAGGGGTTCACATTCGCGCTGGAGAGGAAGAGGAATATGCACAATAATTATTTAGATATATTTTGCGCGTTTGGGGTGGTGGGTATGGCTCTCTTTCTCCTTGGCTATCTTATCATCCCCCTGTGGAAGGCCGTGAGGACGCGAGACATGCTGGGGCTGGCGCTGCTGCTTGCCATGGCCGTGAGCATGAGCGTGGAGGCATATTTCGACAGGAGCCTGGGGTGTTTGGTGATGGGGTTCTTCTTTTCTTTTATCGCGGCGTACAAACCGCCGGACGCGGGCGGGGCGGAGCCCGCACGCGTTGTCTCTTAAGCATTGTCCCTTAGGTAGAGGTCGATGGCCTCCCGCGTATTGCCCACGAAGATGAGCTGACCATGACGCATGAGGGCGGCACGGGTACAGTATTTTTCTATGACGTCCATGCTGTGGCTGACGAGTACTACCGTCTTGCCTTCTATCCAGCTGGATTCGAAGACCCTTATCGCCTTTTCACGAAATCTGATATCTCCTACTGCAAATATCTCATCGAGGAACATGATGTCGGCGCCTGCATTGACGGCTATGGAAAAAGCCAGCCTGGCCATCATGCCGGAGGAAAAGAATTTTACCTTGGTATCTACAAAGTCCCTGATCTCCGCAAAGTCCACGATGGTGTCGAAGAGCGAGTCTATCGCCTTTATCTTCAATCCCAGCACGGAGCCGGAGACATAAATGTTCTCACGGGCGGTGAGTTCCTGGCTCATGCCCACTCCCAGGTTCATAAGAAGGGTAGTTCCATAGATATCGATGTGCCCGCTGTCCGCGGGGTATACGCCGGCGAGCAGCTTGATGAGGGTGGATTTTCCCGAACCATTCCTCCCCAATAGCCCGATGCATTCCCCCTTATATACTTCCAGATCGAGGGTGCTCACGGCATGGACCTTTTTGTTGCGAGGAGGATTGAACAGATTGAACAGCCGGTGTTTTACGGTGTTGTGACTATCCTCGGAAATATGGAAGGTCTTACTGATCTGTCGGGCGCTGATGGCGATGGATGTGTTTGTCATGGATCATAGTTTTTCGGCGGCCTTGGATCCCAGCCTGTTCAGCAGGGCCAGACCTGAGATCAATAAAATTATGGCATACGCGTAGTCGAAGAACAGAAGTGTATAGTTGGGCGGCTTATGTTCCATCATTACACGTCGTGCGTTGATGATGATGCCGGCGATGGGGTTGGCGAAATCGAAGGCGGGCAGGGCCTTCTTGAACACATCCAGCTTGTAGAACACCGGGGACAAAAACAGCAAGAGGGATACGAATACGGTCCAGATCTGGTGAATGTCCTTGGCGACGATGTATATGTTTGACAATATGAGCGATATTCCCATTGCCAGAATAAAAAGGTTGATAAAAAGAGGGATGATCCAGAAGTTCTGCCAGGACAGACCGTTGGAGGTCTTTTCTACGAGGCAATAGAAGATGAGGAACATGAAGAAATTGAAGAAGAAGCCGATGGAGTTGCTGATAATGGTGGAGAGATAGATCTCCAGCTTGTTCATGTTACTGTATTCGTACAGGTATTTTTTTACGTGCAGGATCTGAACGGTGCCGGTGGTGGATTCCACGAAAAAGTTCCATAATATCAGGCCGATGAAGAGGTAGGAGGCAAAGGCGGGGATACCCTGTTTGAGTATGACCTGGAAGACGGTGTAGTAAATGGCGATGTCCATCAAGGGCTTTATAAGCGCCCAGAGAAGACCGAGCTTGTTCTCGTAATACCGGAGCTTGAATTCTATCTTAGCCAGCAGCCATAACCTTTCCAATTTGTTGGTGCGTTGTATCCAGTCCTTGACTATACTGATGATCATGTCAGAGATGCAATTTATGTTTTATAGATAGGGCCAACTTTTTCAAGCGGGGGCTCTTTTTTACTACTGTCTTCAAGTGACGGGTGAGTTTTGCATCCCTTTCCTGGACGGTGGTTGGGTAGACGCCAAAAGTAGGGTTATCGAACTGGTATCCGGGGCCATTGGCATTCAGGAGATGAATAACCTGGGTGGCAAACCTGGTGAAGTAATCGCTGTGTTTGTCGGCTATATAGCGATTGGAGTACAGAAGCTTTTCGCGGGTGGCTTTGCGGAACATGGAGTTCTTTCGCACACGATAGAAGAAAAGGGGCTCGGGTATGGTGACGCCGTTGAACCCGTGCCGCATCATGCTGATGACGCTGTCATAGTCCTCCAGGCCGTAGTCGACCCTTTTATCGTTGAGGCCGCCGGTCAGAAAGGCGGCTCGCTTGTATACGAGGCTGCTGCTGTTCAGCGGGTTGTGTACGAGAGCATAGGGAGGCTGGGGTGTGAATGTCGGCCAGAGCTGACGGCTGTCGCCGAAGTACTGTGTCCATGCCCCTACAAAAAAGACATTGTCTTTTTGTTGGAGGATATGGATGGCTTTCTCATAGTAGGTGGTAGCCACTTTGTCGTCGGCATCGAGAAAGGCGAGATAGGTCCCGCTGGCTACTTTGGCGCCGTAGTTCCGGGTACATGCGAGGCCCTGGTTCTTTTGCCGGATGATGGTCAATCTCCTGTCCGACATCAATTCGTCCAATATTTGGATACTGTGTCTGTCCGTACTGCCGTCATCGATAATGATGACCTCATTGTGGGAGTATGTGGTATTGAATATCGAGGCAAGACATTCTTTTATATAAGCCCCCATGTTGTAATAGGGGATGATGATGGAAAGCAGCGGGGGTGTCTCAGAGGCGGGGCCGGGTGTTGCTGGACGAGGCGGCTCGGCGGCCATGACGGGTTCCTGGTGCAGGAAAGGGAAATGCCGGGCGGGCAAAGGTTCTTTGATCATCCCGTGGAGCAAATCCAGTTTTTGCGGACCGATGGCGGGGTAGCTGTATGCGGTGTGGATCTTTTTGCTGGCGTTGGCGCCTATCTGCTCGATGTCTTCCGGGGACAGGGACAGTATCCTGCTCAATTGCCTGGAGAAAGAGGGAGGATCATTGTGGTCGAAGAGAAAGCCTGTCCGTCCGTCCTCGATGATCTCGGATTGTCCTCCCTGGATGGAAGCCAGAACGATCTTACCAAGGTTCATCGCCTCTACTACGACGTAGGGCATGTTGTCAACGATGCTGGGAACGATGACGAGGTGTGCATATTGCAGCGTGTCTTTTATCCAGTCCGGGCTGATACTGCCTGCGAATTGCAGCAAGCCTCTCGTAACATAATCCTTATATTTTGTCTGCAGCAGCTGACCCATGGTGAGCTGTTCTGGATGGAAGACGATGTCGGTGCCTCCTACTATCTGCAGCGTATGAGGGAATCCGTCATCCCACAGTGCGGCGAAATATTCAAGGAGCTCGAAGCTACCCTTTTGCGGAGAGAGCTTTCCATAATAAATTATTTTTCCAGGTATATAGGGAGGCTTTTGTACCACGGGAAGGTCCGAAGCGTAGGGATTGGGAAGCACCCGGACAGGAACATGGGAGATGTCCATGTATTGTTGTGTCTCACGGACCAGGAAGAGAGAGGGCGAGATAAGGAGGTCGGCGGCCCTGATGGCCTGCTTCTCCATTTCGCATGTCCAGAAATCCGGGAAGCGATATACAGGCACACGGTTATAGTCTAAGTATATGAATGCGGGGGAGTGAAGCGTGATCAGTATGGGTACGTCCTTTACGAATGGATAGCCGAGGTGCTTGTACTGGGTAAGATAATAAGCGATGCCCAGATAATCCTGGGATTCGATGACGTCGGGGGCGCCGTCTTCGAGAATGAGGGTCTTGACGATGTCGGCAAAGGCATAGCTCAGACGGGCGGTATGACCAAGGGTATCCGCCAGGTGATTCCTGTCCGTATGAAACCGGACTATGCGTATGCCTTCTTTGAACTGTTCTTTTCTATCCCTGACGGTGTCATCGGAAATAATAACGGTGACTTCGCAGCCCAATGCCTGCATCATACAGGCGGTGTGATAGCAGTAGGTGCCGATGCCTCCTCCATAAAAAGGCGGATATTCCGTTGTCAATAGCCAGTACTTCATGAAACGTGCTTTTTTGTGGAAGACAGATGACCGTATATTCGGTGTATACGACGACGCAGGGTATTGAACAGGCTCTTTAAGGACCTCCTGCCTGTGATTACTTTTATCAGCTGTCCGAACTGTTTATACCAGCGTGGCAGGGCTTCATATTCCTGCTGGTACCAGTTGAACAGGATGTCATAGTCTTCCTTGTATTTGCTTCGTATGATGTCGATGGTCGTCTCGGCGTTGTGCAGTCTTTCCTCCGTGACCTTATTCTTTTTGCCGAGCTGATCCAGCTTCTTTTGCAGCTGTCTGCGCTGCAGTATCCATGTTTCCAGCAATGGGTGGTCGAGCAGGAGCTCATGACAATATTGGTCGAGCGACTGTTCCAGCGACAGGGTGTCCAGAAAATCTCTTCCGCTGATAAAAAAGAATTCCTCTGTCATCGTGTGGGCCTGGAAGATGAGGCGGTCGGCCCTCACGGGGATCTGATCCTGGCTGGTAAGGGTGCGTGCTGTGTCGGTGACGAGGGTAGTGATCGTATGCCAGCCCTGATGTTCCAGGCTGGTCCTGAATGCGGGGGAGGGAGGGCTGTCAAAGGCCAGTAGGGGCGCGCCTTCCATGCTGATATAATTCCTGCTGCAGAGCAAAAGAATGATGTATTCGATAAGGGCGGGGTGGGGGGATGGGGATAGGTGAAGCGTAAAAGGTCTGTCCCCTGTCATCAGATGATGAAGCAGACCCGGGCTGGGCAAATGACGCGGGTCGAGCTGGAGCGCCAGGCCAATATTTCTATCGCCGGGCAGGAGGGTCAGATCGAGCTCGCGGGTCTGCGCGATGAGCAAACACGAATAAGGTCTTGGGCGTGAGAGACCCTTATGTATATAGTCGATGTGTTGCATGTCCTTCATATTCCTTCGATGGTATAACCCTGGTGTTCTGCGATGAAGCAGAAAAGTCTTTCCCAGGTGTGTGTATAAGTGCCGTACTGCAGGTCCATGACATTGCCCTCTTCGAGCGCGGCCCTGGCTTCGAGCGCAGGGTGCCTGGAGAAGAAGTCTTCCATGATAGCACTACGACAGACAAAAATGGTGCCTGCGATGAAGTCATATCTTCTGCAGCTCAGGTCATATTCTTTTATCAGCTCCTGCAGCAGGCTGTCATTGGTGGTTTCAAAGGTCTTATTGCCGTGAATGAACTCATTCTTTAAAAATCTTTTAGCTCCTACTATCCCTATCCGGCTGTCGTTGTCCAGCTTGTGCAGGACCTTCCGGAGGCCCTGTTCACTAAATGGACTGTACAATGTATCGGACCAGTAGGATGCATTGATGGTCTGTGGACTGACCTTGTCATGCAGCAGTCCGATATATTTTGTCTTTTGGCAGCACCGGAGGTAATAACAGAGGGCAATGAGCTTGCCTCCAATGTCCTTCCCTTTGTTGGGGACTTTTAGCCTCACCATTTCGGGTAGGCGGGCGGTGGAGGACATGGTCTCATCCAGGACATCGTCGTGGCAGGCCGTGAGGATGATCCGATGGGCCTGGCGAAAGGCGCCGCTGCACTTTTTTTCCAGGGTCTGCCAGGACCCCGGATAATACAGATGAACAAATAATGTCAGATCGGACATATCACTACATTTTTATAAGATCGTGTGTTTTAGAGGCTGTCCCCATCAAGGACATCCATCTGCGGGCAAACTTATCCGGCGTCATGTATTCTTCATAAAGACCGCGCGCCTTGCCTTCTATGGTCGTGAGAAGACCGGGATCCTGTATGATATTTTCGATGATGCCGGCCAGGCCGCGACAATCTCCGCTGGAGAAGACGAATCCATTTTCACCATGGGTGATCAGCTCGGCGAAGCCTGTATGCGTGGAGACAATGCAGGGTTTGCCGAGACAGAGGGCTTCCACGATGACGACGGGGAAGGGGTCATCACGGGACGGGCATATGATGACGTCGCTGCGGCGGATGAGTTCGAGACACTGCGGGTGCGAGGTTTCTCCCATAACCCGGATGTCGCAGACGTCGTCGAGGACTTTGATATGTTCCTGCAGCTGCTGAGTGAATGCGAGGTCATGTGGTCTGCCGGCCAGGCATATCTCCATTTTGCGCAGGACATCGGGAGACAAACGTTGCAGGGCTGCTATCAGCACATCCTGACCTTTGCGGGGTTCGATGGAGCCGATGATGCTGAAGATGATCTTCTCACTCTTCCAGCTGCGCGAGACAGGGTGGAAAATGTCCGGGTAGCCGTAATATATTTTCTTTGGATCGGGGTGATGGGGACGGATAAATTGCAGCGCGTAGTCGCTGGGGGCGATGACCTTGTCGACGAGGGAGAAGGTATCCAGGAAGAAGGGAACATATTGCATGGATCCTATGAGTTCGGCTTCGTGGATCCACCAGGTGGTGTCGACGAGCTGGCTTATCTGCCGGACTACGGGCCAGGTGATGATGGTATTGCAGATGATGTGGTCGAAGTTTCGGGCGAAGCGGGTAAAGCTGTCATGCTGGCGAAGCAGGAGGGTGTCGATGATGACGGGAACTCCTGCCGAGAGGAACATATCCCGTGCGGGGCCGTCCTGTTCGCAGATGAC
>Ga0105237_10001480_pt1 | contig 30945 bp, 28 predicted proteins | sample KBSC24metaG_FD_81520 | JGI IMG/M metagenome (GOLD analysis project Ga0105237, IMG submission 81520) | Corn rhizosphere microbial communities from Kellogg Biological Station, Michigan, USA - KBS C2-4 metaG | ecosystem: Host-associated > Plants > Roots > Rhizosphere > Soil | place: Michigan, USA... | reverse complement strand
GCTACCGGCTCGTACATCGGCGGTACCAACGGCACCAGCAACGGCATCATTCCCATGTTGCGTGTTTTTAATGACACCGCCCGTTATGTAGACCAGGGCGGTGGCAAACGCAAAGGCGCCTTTGCCATCTACCTGGAACCCTGGCATGCTGACGTGTTCGAATTCCTCGACCTCCGCAAAAACCACGGTAAGGACGAAATGCGCGCCCGGGACCTTTTCTATGCCCTTTGGATACCGGACCTCTTCATGCAGCGCGTCGAATCAGGCGGCGATTGGAGCCTGTTCTGCCCACATGAAGCACCGGGTCTCCACGAAACATGGGGTACAGAATTCGAAACACTCTATGCTCAATACGAAAAAGAAGGCCGCGCCCGTCGCACCGTCAAAGCGCAGGATCTCTGGTTCGCCATCCTCGACGCGCAGATCGAGACCGGCACGCCCTATCTCCTGTACAAGGACTCTGCCAACCGTAAAAGCAATCAGCAGAATCTGGGCACCATCAAAAGCTCCAACCTCTGCACGGAGATCATCGAATACACGTCTCCCGATGAGATAGCCGTCTGTAATCTGGCCTCTCTCGCCCTGCCCCGTTTCGTCATCAACGGAGCATTCGACCACCAGAAATTATACGATGTAACGTATGAAGTAACGAAAAACCTCAATAAGATCATCGACTCTAACTTCTACCCTGTGGAAGAAGCCCGTAACTCCAATCTCCGTCACCGTCCCATCGGATTGGGGGTTCAGGGTCTGGCCGATGCCTTCATCCTGCTGCGCCTGCCCTTCGAAAGCGACGCGGCCAAACAGCTGAACAAAGATATCTTCGAGACCATCTATTTTGCTGCAATGACCGCGTCGAAAGACCTCGCAAAGATTGACGGCGCCTATTCCACTTTCGCCGGCTCCCCCGCCAGCAAAGGACAGTTCCAGTTCGATCTCTGGGGCGTTGAACCTTCCCTCCGCTGGGATTGGTATCGTCTGAAGGATGAAGTGATCAAACATGGCGTCCGCAACTCCCTGCTCGTAGCTCCCATGCCGACCGCTTCCACCTCCCAGATATTGGGCAATAACGAATGTTTCGAACCTTACACCTCGAACATCTATGTCAGAAGAGTACTCAGCGGCGAATTCGTAGTGGTGAACAAACACCTCCTGAAGGACCTGGTCGATCTCAATCTCTGGAACGATGACATGAAGACCAAGATCATCTTCCACAATGGCTCCATCCAGGCCATCGACGAGATCCCCGCCAATATCAAAGAGATCTACAAGACGGTCTGGGAGATCAAACAACGGAATATCATCGACATGGCAGCCGATCGTGGGGCCTATATCTGCCAGTCACAGTCCCTGAATCTCTTTGTCGATACGCCTTCCGCCAGCAAGCTCACCTCCATGCATTTCTATGGCTGGAAAAAAGGTCTGAAGACCGGCATGTACTATCTGCGTACCCAGGCAGCTACACAGGCTGTCCAGTTCACCGTCGAACGCCAGGGTGGCAAAATGATAGAGCCGCTGGCAAACCCTGCCGCCATCCAGGTCGCTGAAGCCGATGCCGGCGAAGACGTGGTCGGACCGACCTGCACCATGGAAGAAGGATGCGTCACCTGCTCAGCTTAGCAAAATGAAACACCCCATAAAAGGTTCGTCTCAATACTAACTGGGACGGACCTTCTTTTTTTAGCGCCAGGTATTTTTACTATTGCAGCCATCTGATTTTCCGATTACTTTGCGCCGGAATATCAAATCAATATCCGTAAACACCAGACCATGCTAATTCTATCTCCTATCCTGAAAGCGAGAGTATGCGCTATTTTTGTATTGTCCTTTTTGTTGATGACCACCGCTTGTAAGAAGAACGAACCGATCAAGCCTCCGGCCGACCCCAATCCCAAAGTCAATTCCTTTTCCAGCCTCTCTCCGCACGCGAATGATACCCTGCTCATCTATGGGTTACATCTGGGCACGGATCCGTCAAAATTGAAAATACGGCTCAATGACTCCATTACCCTGTCTGTTTATCAGTGCAAGGACTCGGTCGTCTCCGTCATCCTTCCTGCAGCCAGCCAGTTCAACTACTACGGCAGCCGGCCGGCCCAATTATCGGTTCAGATCAATGGCTCCATCCCGTATTCCAATACATTTACTATATCTATTATCTCTCCTGAACCCAAAGGCTGGTTTGACATATACAGACAATCTGGCATTTTTAAGTATTTTAATTCGCCGTCGATCAATATCTCCATTGCCTTTCCCAGCGACAGCATCGGCTATCTGCATTACAAAGACGGTATGTTAAAGACGACAGATGGAGGTGCCACCTGGAAACAACCGGCAAGTTATCACTACGGTAATGCGTTGTGCTTAAGCGTCCTGGATAGCGTTCATGTATGGAGTGGAGATATTGGTTTTATCAATACTACTTCTGACGGGGGAAATACCTGGCAGAATTACAGGATGCCCAGCGGCCTCAACGACCTCATTACGGGACAATATATGGCTACTCCCACAACAGGATATGTTGTCGGTGCTCAGGGCCGGATATTCAGGATCTCCGGTAGCAACTTTGACACCACCTCGGAGATCAAGCTGGAATATCAAAGCAAATGGTACCTGTCCGCTAATATATGGGGATCCCTTTCAGTCGTCGATATGGATAACCTTATGATCGTCGGGGGGGCATCCGATATAACGGTCTTTCCAAGCGTATACAGACCTCTCATTGCATGTAAAACCAATGGTGTCTATGACGAATACTTACTGCCGGCTTCCGTCACGACAGCCGGGATCGTCGAAATACAGATGATCTATAATGCCCTGGGATTTGCCGTCGATGGCAACAACAACCTGCTGAAATACACCGGCAACCGCACCTGGACCGTATTGCCCCAAAAGGCAAACGCTGCCTGGTTCACCAGCGAATCCAACGGATATGCCGCCTACAATGAAAAGATCTACCAGACGACAGATGGCGGGCAAAGCTGGACATCCGTATATACACTCCACAGCGGGGACGTCGTCATCAATTTTGCGACCCATAATGGAAAAGTGTGGGCTATGGGTAACAATACCACGTCCAACACCAACTTTATCGTCAAGTACAACCCCAAATAAAAATGAGGCCCCGAAGGGCCTCATTCATGAGTTTTGGCCGGTGCATCAGCACCGGCTATTTTAATTTCATGTCTTTTATGATCCCATCGATACGAGCCCCCATCTCCCCATTCAGACGATCAAAATCCCCCGCCGAAGACAGCTTCGCATGCACGCTGAAATAGAACTTGATCTTCGGCTCCGTACCGGAAGGCCTTGCCGATATCTTGCTGCCATCCGCCAGGATGAACTGCAGGACATTTGATTTCGGCAGCTCGATCGCCCAGGACTCGCCCGTCTGCAAATTCTTTCCCTTCCGCAGCTCGTAATCCAACAATTGCACCACCGGCGATCCGTTGATGGTCACCGGCGGCTGAGTCCGGTAAGCACTCATCATATCGGCAATTTCCTTCTGCCCATTCATCCCCTTTTTCGTGATGGAAATGAGAGATTCCTTATAAAACCCATATTCGACATACAGATCGATCAGTTTGTCATACAAACTACGCCCCTTATCCTTTTCATAGGCGGCCATTTCACAAAGCAGGGCTACGGCACTTACCGCATCCTTGTCCCGTATCTGGCTCCCGATCATCAATCCATAACTTTCTTCCCCGCCAATGACATAGTTTTCCAGTCCCTCTTTTTCCTTGATGAGTTCGGCGATATATTTAAACCCCGTGAGTACATTATAACAGGTGATCCCGCTGCGGCGGGCGATCTCATCAATAAGCTCCGTAGTTACGATCGTCTTGACGACCATATCCGTGGCGCCGGCGACTCCTTTTGCTTTCCGCGCCTCGATCATATAATTGAAAGCCAGGACGGCCGTCTGGTTCCCATTCATCAATACCCACTGCCCTTTCTTATCCTTTACCCCGATGCCTACCCGGTCTGCATCCGGATCCGTACCCAATAGAATGTCGGCATCGATCTGCTGAGCCTTCCGCAATCCGATGCTCATGGCCTCGCTCTCCTCCGGGTTAGGATAGACTACCGTCGGAAAATTACCATCCGGAGTAGCCTGCTCGTCCACGACATGGACATTAGTAAAGCCAAACCGTTGCAGGACTTCCGGCACCAGCTTGATCCCCGTACCGTGAATAGGAGTATAGACAATCCTTAGATTGTGTTGACGCTCAATTACTTCCGGATAAACAGACAGATTGCGTACCATGGCAATATAGGCCTCGTCAAGAGCAGCGCCGATCATAGTGATATTCGACTCGCCGCCACCCCATTTCACCTCGTCCACACTCGCTATTTTTTCGACCTCCTTTATCACATTCTTATCATGTGGCGGCACTAGTTGCCCGCCATCATCCCAATAGGCCTTATAACCATTGTATTCCTTGGGATTATGAGAGGCTGTACAAACTACGCCACCCTGGCAATGCAGATGCCGGATAGCAAAACTCAATTCCGGGGTAGGCCGGAGAGATTGGAAAAGAAAGACCTTTATTCCATTGGCTGCGAATACGTTAGCTGTAGTTTCCGCAAAAAAACGGCTGTTGTTCCGGCTGTCATGGGCAATAGCTACCCGCACTTCCTGGCCGGGAAAGGAGGCTTTCAGATAATTGGCAAATCCCTGAGTGGCCATCCCTATCGTATATTTATTAATGCGGTTAGTGCCTACGCCCATGATGCCCCTCAATCCCCCGGTGCCAAATTCCAGATTGCGATAAAAGCTCTCTGTCAATTCATTAGGATTCTCTTTTTGCAACCTGGCCACCTCTTCCTTAGTCGCCTGATCATAATTACCTTTTAACCATAAATCCACTTTTTCCTGAATAGCAGCATCCATTTCTGTATGTTTTCTGTTTGAAAATGAAAGATATTTGTTACGGAGACAATTTCGGTAAGATTATGGGGATTAACAAATCTCGTCAGAAAGATTCCCTTCCACTATTATATTAATGAGAGAAATACTACATTTGTTATGTCTTCTTCCCTTGAAATCCCGCCGCAAAGTAAGTATAACTTACTCTTCACAATATCCGGTGAATAATTTGTTGTTGTTTTTCTGTACCGTTTGAATCAAAACGTATACCTCTTAACCGGAACACGGACCATTATGTATTTGCTACTACGCGATAACAAGCAAAGCGGCCCTTATTCTTTGGAAGAGCTAAAGACTAAGGGTTTGAAAGCCTATGACCTCGTTTGGGTCGAAGGCAGGAGTGCAGCATGGAGATATCCCTGCGAAATAGAAGAATTGAGCGCATTCGCCCCTGCGGTAGAAGAACAGCCTTTTGACCGTTTCTTCAAAAAAGCATCTCCCACAACTACCCCCTCGTCTTCTTCTTTGTTTACCCGCGAGCCTTCCACTGTGCCCGGTAAACGTATTATATACGTTACCATGCCTGCCGGTAATGGCCACCGCGTAACGGGCGCCGGCTCCGTTGCCAACAACTGGCCTGCCCAGCCCGAAACAGCACCTGTTTCTCCCGATCCCGCCCCATCAGCATTCAAATCAGGGCCCACCCCTCCTGTTTATAATTTCGAGGACAATTATTCACAGTCCTATTCCGGGGAAAGTTCTACTGTGGAAATCCTGCCCCGCCCAAAAAAGCAACGATCGGTCGGTTTTATCAAACCGCTTGCCATCGGCTTTTGTATTCTGGCTTTGCTGGCGGCCGGCATTTTCATCGGTCTTTCCATCAATAAAGATGCGCTTGGTTACCAGCAAAAGATCGCTTCAAAAATAACAGACGAGAGCAATGGACAGTCCAATCACACAACAGCACAGCAACTGCCGGTGCCTGCTGTTAAGAGTGATCCTGTCCCCGCCAACACCCCGCCTCAACCCGACACCGTTGCCACTATTATCGGCCAGAGTTCCGCCGGAGTGGCTGGCATCGGTCAGGCGTCTACGTCAGAGCCTACGGTTAGTAAGCCTCCCCGGGCAACAGCTCAAAAGGGAAAACCAGGCAATCCTAAAACCCAGGCCCTCCTTCCTCCGGCAATGAAAGATTCTTCTTCGGGTGCACTCTCCGCTGTACACCGGGAAGCCGTTCACAGAGCCGATCTGGAGCAAAAAACGGAAACTATCGACAAGGATGCCACTGCAGCAAAGCTCAATATTGCCACCCAGGTGTCAGTAGGAGCCAATGGGTATACTGTAGGCACTTTTGGCGGTATCTCCGGCCTGCAGGTTACAGTTACTAACCACTCTGCATATCCCCTGGACCTCGTTGTAGTCGAAGTTCAATACATTCAGGCCAATAAGAAAATCTACAAAACCGAAAACCTGTACTACCGTGGTATGGGCGCGGGTATGGCTCTCATGCAGGAAGCTCCTAAGAGCTCCCGCGGCATACGGGTCCAATATAAGATCACAATGATCAATTCGAAAGAACTGGGATTATCGTATTCCGGTCTTTAAGCAACTCATTAACATAACGATAAAACGGTTTCTTCCATTTTTCTTCTCGTTTGGCACAGAAGTTGAAAATTAGTAGCATTCTTAAACCCTCGGCCTTGTTCAATCCTTAGTTAGAGCCTTTCGCAAACGCAATTCGTGCTTTGGGAACGTATTTTAATCTATCAATGGATTACCAAAAAATGGAACCGGTATGAGAAACGCAATGGTGCAACTATGTTTAGTCATTATAGGCATTTCCAGTATTCACGCCGTCAAACTCCTGCAGACCTCCTCCTTCCACGTTCAGGTGTTCCCTGCTAACGGCGCAGACAGAGTATGGGCGATACAAGGGAAAGATTCTATCGAGATGACCAATGTCAACGGTGAATTCTTCCTCCGGGCTATCAACCCAGGCCAATGGAAGGTTTCCGTAGAAGCTAATGAACCTTATAAAAGAGTCCGGTTTACTGTCGATGACATCAAACCAGGCTTTGACAGGGATCTCGGTGAAATACGATTGCAAAATCGTTAAAGCATAGACGCTTCAACCTTTTATGAATGGTAATATTGCGTAATCCTTTTGCAGTACCGAAACTGTCTCCGAAGGCGCCGCGAGGAACCATTTCTCCAACAGACTGTTATAAACAGCCCTGAAGTCATATTGCATGGATATATTATCGTTTACCGTTAATTTATCCGGCCACACCGGGTTGGTTCCGATCACACCCCCCTGCACCGCAGTCCCGAATACAAACACCGGCGCCGCCGCCCCATGATCCGTTCCACCACTGGCATTTGATTGTATACGCCGGCCGAATTCAGAAAAAGTCATCCCCACCACCTTATTGTCGACTTGTAAAAACGCCAGGTCATCCTGGAAGACATGAATGGCTTCCGACAACCGGGCCAATAGCTTCGCATGATTGCCCGTCGTAACATCAGCCGTCTCCACCTGTTTGGCATGCGTGTCAAAACCTCCCATATTCACAAGGTAAAACCGTGTTTTCAGTCCACCCGCTATCAATCGCGCTACGATCTTTAACTGATCAGCCAGGGGATTTTTTCCCGTCGCCGGATATTTGTCCGATTGCCGGGTCACCCTCTGCGCCGCCCTTTTGATCACTCCCGCATACTGATCTGTCTTTATTGCCATTTCCCGGATATACGACAATTGTTCTCCGGCTCGGGTATTCGACGCCGTTGCCGACTTGTCGGCGATCAGCTCATAAAAGCTATTCGGATTGCTGATCGCCATTCCCATCGTCAAGGTCGGCCCCTGTAAAGCCGGTGATACCAGGCTGCCTATCTGGATAGCCAATGGATCAGGCATCCCCGGATTGGGATAATCCTGGGGCCACCTTGGATAGGATAGATCCAGGTAACGCCCGGCCCATCCCGTCGGTATTATCTGGCCGGCATCCGCTCCCGTCAGCCATATATCGGTAGCCCTGAAATGGGAAAAATTAGGCTGCGGATATCCGATCCCTTGCAAAATAGCCAGCTTCCCTTCGCCGAATAGTTGTTGCATCTCCGGCATCGCCGGATGCAGCCCGGTGCCCTCAAGCCCTTCCAGCCGCAGCACCTTCTCTTCCGGAATGGCGATATTGGGCCTGGCCTTTTGATAGGCGGCATAATATTCCAGTGGTATCACTGTATTCAATCCGTCATTGCCCCCACTGAGCTGTATCAACACCAGCACCCTGTCCTCTCCTGGCCCCCGGGTAGGCGGGAAAAGCAGCGGGGCGCTGGCCCAGGCCCGTAAGGAGAAGCCATTCACCAGCGCCGGCAAAACGATGGGTATCGTGTTTTTAAAGAAATCCCTTCTCTTCATTTTTACATCAATTGATATTCGGGTTTATCCAATAAGTGCCGGAACAACGCCTTCAATTTATTCGTGACCGCATTCCTGTTGGCACTATCATCGGGTTTCTGCTGTAAGTTCTGCCAGGCATTCGTCCAGTAGTGATCGGACGCTTTTCCCACCAGCCCGGATAGCAGAATACTCGTTTTCATGAGTTGTAACTCTTCTGCCGTAAGCGGTACGCTAAACAGGGCCGTAACCAGATCGGCGATCAGCTGATCCGGGTCCTCCGGATGAGGGAACCGCGCCGCAAAAGCGACAACATCAATACCGATCTTTTTACCATTCCGTGCAAAACCATTGTTCACCATCCGGTCCGTAAACTGATTTCGCCTGGGCAGCGTGTCCGAACTGATCCATAGTTTGTCGTACTCCGGCTCCTGATAGTAGGCCTGCCAGCCCGCTACATTCGGCGGGTCACCGATGTTCTGCTGCAGTGCCGCAGCCTGATTCCGAACCTGCTCCCAGAATCCATACTGATCTGCATACTCCGCCGCGCCCGGAAAGACCACACCGAATTCCCGGCACAAACCCACCGAAAGATCTACCGGACTCTTGATCATACAGCCATAATTGGCTGCATCGAAAAAGTGCCGGCTCAAAAACAAGGCTTCCAATACCGGCCGGATAGAATAATCCTTTTTGCGAAACAAGGCGGCCAGCGGCTGAATGACATTTTTCTCCGTTGTTTTATCGATGTCATGATAGACGAACCACCGGTATAATTTGCGACAGATAAAATGGGAGACCTCCTCCCGGGAAAAGATCATCTCGACCAGCTGGTCCACTTCACCCGTGGCCTCCACTCCTTTCAATCCTTTGATAACGTGGTTGTCATAGTAGGCTGAAAATTGTTTATCTCCTTCGTCGTGCCGCTTGGGATCAAATGATGCCGTATATGTTTTGTAATTGAGCGTATAGCCGGTAAGGACCCTTGCAGCCGCTTTCACGTCCTGTTCCGAATATTGCGACCCCTGCCCCTTCCCCACCGTAAACAACTCCTGCAGCTCGCGTCCGTAATTTTCATCCGGAGCCTTTTTCGTATTGGCATACCCGTTAAGATAACGCAGCATGGCCGGTTCCGTCGTCATGGCTTTTACCAGCTCCTTAAAGTTCCCCAACGCATGCTGGCGTAACAAAACATTATATTTGTAGCAGAACAAGGCATTGTCCACCGTATTTGTCTCCGTCACGAAATGATTGTGCCAGAACAATACCATTTTCTCCCTGATGCTTCTGTCCTGACCGATCATCGATCCAAACCACCAGGATTTAAAAGAATTTTTTCTCCGGCCATTGTTCATGCCATCATATTTCAGTGAGACCGTCCAGTCGGAGCCCGGCGCGATCTCGGCATCTGTATATTTGTCGTCGTTGTAATTGTTCACAGGAGGCGCCGGCAGAGGATAGTCAGTCAGGATCAGTTCCCGTACCGCCTTTTTCGGAGATCTTCCAAGAAAATAAGCGACATCTTCCATACGGACGCCGAAGCCTGTACGCCGGAGTAAATGCGACACCTGGACAGCTTCCCATTTGCCTTTATAACGTGCTGGACCCATATCTATTTTCTCAATATAATTATGCCAGAAAAGTTTAGTGAACAGGGTATTAGCAGTCGCTTAACAAAACATCTTATCTTGTGGAATATCAAGGTTATAGCATGAAACAAATTCTTTTGTTCGGAGCCGGCAAGTCAGCAACCAGTCTGATCCGGTATCTTATCACCGTGACAGCCAGCCACGGGTGGCAGCTGGTCGTGGCAGAAAGCAACCTGGCCCTGGCAGCGGCTAAAATAGGCAATACCCCGCATGCGAGGGCCGTTCACCTGCAAGTAGAGAACGAGAACGAGCGGAATGCCCTTGTACAACAAGCCGATATTGTCATTTCCCTGCTGCCTCCTGCCCTGCATTATTTAGTCGCCGGGGCCTGTCTTACAGCGAAAAAACACCTGCTCACCGCATCTTACGTAGACGAAAACATCCGCGCCCTGGAGCCGGCGATCCGCGATAGCGGTCTTCTCTTTCTTTGCGAAATGGGGCTCGATCCGGGTATCGATCACATGAGCGCCATGCAGTTTATCGCAGAAATGAAAGAACAGAATGGTCATATTCATTCCTTCCTCTCCCACACCGGCGGCCTCATAGCACCGGAAAGCGATGACAACCCATGGCATTACAAGATCAGCTGGAATCCCCGTAATGTAGTCCTGGCAGGCTCGGCAGGAGCCCGCTATAGAGACAGGGGACAAACGGTCACTGTCCCGTATTCCAGCCTCTTCGAATCCACCGGGAAGATACAACTGCCGGAAACCGGCCCACTTGCCTGGTATCCCAACCGTGACTCCCTTTCTTATATACCCATTTACGGACTGGAAGAGGCCGATACTTTTATCCGCACAACGCTCCGTTATCCCATTTTTTGTGAAGCCTGGGCGCCCATCGTCCGTGCAGGCCTTACCAACGACCAGCAGCCCCTTGAATGCCTTACCTACGCCGACTGGTCCGCTCCACTGCTGCCCTTTGTCAATGCCAGCAATCGCCCCCTTTTCGAATTCCTGGGACTGTTCGATCCGGCACCCATTCCTGCATCCGCCCGTACGTCCGCCGACGTCCTGTTACATTTGCTGGAAACCCGCCTGACCATGTCTCCGCAGGACAAAGACATGATCATCATGCAACACGAGATCCAATTTGTAAAAGACGGGAAACCCTACACAGAAAAAAGCACCCTTATCGTAAAAGGCGAGGACAGTCTCGACACCGCCATGGCACGCACTGTTGGCCTGCCGCTGGGTATTGCGGCCAAATTGGTTTTGGAAGACAGGATCGATATCGCCGGGCTGCATATTCCTATTCTTCCGGAGATATATAAGCCGGTATTGCACGAGCTGGAACAGCAAGGCATCCGTTTCGAACGAACGGTGAATTGAGCACACCCGCCTCACGGACGCTCAATTCACCTCTACACTCAGTGTACTTAAAATGTGATAATTGATATCCCTGAAAAAGACTTTATACTTTCCTTTTTTCAGATATAGCAGGTAGTTCTTTTTGCCGCCTGTTATGTAGGTCTGATCAGCAGGCACCAGCTGCCAGGGGGTATTGTCGTTATTCTCTATTTCATTTTGATAATAGGCCTGCACAAAATACACCGCTGCAGAAGTAGGTTTGATATATGTCGGTTGTCGTCGTCCATCCAAACTCAACCAGGTGGGCCGCCCATCCTGGAACACCGTAGGCGGATGGATCACGCAAAGATCATACAGGTCCTTATCCGTCACATTCACCGGGGCATTGTTGACCAGGGCAATAGAAGGTTCGGTAAGGCCAAATCGTTGCAGATAGGCCTGGTAGATAACCCGGCCATACCCAAAATTACTTTCTTCCGTCATATCCGTCTGGTCGATCGTCAACGGCTCGATCCCTGATCTTCGCCAGAACGCCAGGGCCATGGGGATATGCCCGTCAGATCCCTTTTTTTTACTGATATGGGCAAAAGAGGCATGTACCACTATCCTGGCCGCCGTGTCTTTCTGCAAAATGGAATAGATATTCTCCGCCTGGATAGAATCCCGCTGATCGGGCGTGTGTACAGAAGCCGCAGTATCCTCATAGGCAACCAGCGTATACCCCATCTCCAGCGCCGACCGCACCAGCTCGCCCGCCACAGGTTCTGATGCATAATAGCCGGTATGCATATTCTCCCGCTGCAAATTCTGATTGGAAAAATTGTTCAGCATTTCCATCGCCAGATAGCGAAAACCCTGACGATACAGGTCGGCCAGCAATGACAAGGTAAAAGCCCGGTGTAAAGGCTTGGCGAACGCCTCGTTGATCATCAATACCCGACGGCCTTTGGCAGCAAAATTGACATACCGCCGGGCGTTCACATGCTCTATATTTTTCAACCCGGCCGCAGTCCGGTAGATCTTCCGGCGCGTAGCATCGTCAATGCTGTCATAACTCTTTACCAGGTATTGTAAAGCCGTCCGGTAGTCACCGGCAAAAGCAAGGTATTGGCTTACTTCGTCGTAATATCCCTTTTCAGAATAGATCTTTTTGAACTTCTCCTCATCTTTGAAAGCATGATATAGGGGGAAGAGATAATGCAGATTGCTTTTAGGAGTAAGCGTTAATATATTCAGCCTGGGGCTGTATCCGGTAGGGGTCGATCGTTTGCAGTAATCCTGTAGCTGCTCCACCGGCTGTATCCATTCCTGCGCGGCAGCGCCCAATACGATAACGAAAAGTCCCGATAATAATACCAGCTTTCTTAATAAACCCATTTGGCTGCAAAAATGGGATAATTCTTGTTAGGAAAACTTTAAAATCCTGGTCCGACTGTTTGCTGCGACCGCACCAGCTTCCGTTTGACCTCTGCCAATTGCACCCAGTAAATGATCCAGCAAATTATTCCCCCCAGCGCAACAACCCCCTGTAGCATTGCTAACGATGAAATATAGCTCAATACCGAGTTCGCTACCATAAGGGTACAAAAGGCTATACCCATTGCATAGGTAGGCCTTTTCCCAACCGCCGCTACGGCATCATAATCCGGTATTCCCAGTATAGAATCATCCTGGAAGGAGGCATTTTGTCTGGAAATGGAATCGGCAATCCGGGTAACTACTATAAACTGCCAATACAGATTAATCAAGGGGATCAATTGTAGCCATACCTGCCCGGGCCTTAATTCCCTGTGCTCCGGGCGGATAGCCTTCAATGTATTTTGCTGGGTGAGTATAAATAGAACACCCACTACACAAACTCCAAGTAGAATAATGATCAACAAGATCCAAAGACTTGAGTCGGGCTTTAACAGATCCATAGTATAGAATTTAATAATATACTTATTTCAACGCCCGCAGCTGCTCCTGCAGCACCTTCACCCCTACCGAAGCAGGATGCTCTATCACCGTCAGGTTCGGAATATGCGGGGTAGGCGGTATCTTCTTGTCCACGATGAACACGGGAACATGCGCCCTCGCCATGTCTACCAGACCGGCCGCAGGATACACCACGAGGGAAGTCCCCACGATCACAAGGATATCAGCCGACCGCACCAATGGAACCGCCTGTCCGATCATCGGCACCGGCTCTTCAAACCAGACGATATGTGGCCGCAACCGGCCGCCATCCTCTGCCTGCTGTCCCAGTACCATATCCTCCCGGATAGGATAGACCAGCGACTCATCCGACTCGCTCCGCATTTTAAAGATCTCTCCATGGAGGTGTAAGATCTTCGTACTGCCCGCCCGTTCATGCAGGTCATCGATATTCTGCGTAATAATATGTACGTCAAAATCCTCTTCCAGCTGAGCCAGACCCAAATGCGCCGCATTGGGCTCCGCCTTCGCCACATCCCGGCGCCGCATATTGTAGAATTCCAGCACCAGCGCCGGATCTTTCCGCCAGGCCCGCGGCGTAGCCACTTCCGTTACTTCGTAACCCTCCCATAACCCGTCGGAATCACGGAAGGTCCGCAGGCCGCTCTCTGCGCTGATACCTGCTCCGGTCAATACAACCAGTCTTTTCTTTTCAACCCTGGGTTTCATTCGCACAAAATAGGCAAAACTCCCGCAATTTTTACAGCAAATTTTGCCCATCCAACCGCCCATCCGGCCCGATTATCCTTACTTTTCTTTCGCCAGCTCCATCACCACCTTCCATTCCGCATCCGTCACCGGCTGCACAGACAACCGCCCGAGCCGGACCAGCGCCATCTCCGCAAGCCTCTTCTCCCCTTTTATCTGTGCCAGACTAACAGGATGCTTTAACCGCCTAAAAGGCTTCAGGTCCACCGCTACCCAGGCCTCGTTATCCGTCGTCGGATCCTGGTAGGCCTCTTTCGATACTTTGGCAATACCCACGATCTCCAGCCCTTCATTACTATGATAGTACAATACTTCGTCGCCTTTCTTCATCGTCCGAAGATGAATGCGCGCCGCATAATTGCGCACCCCGGACCAGCAGGTTTCTTTGTCCTTTTCAAATTGTTCCCAACTGTATACGGAAGGCTCTGATTTTACTAACCAATAGGCCATAATGATATATTTATCAAATCACTGCATGAATAATGCGCCGAAATTACAATTTCCCTGGAAACCCCTGCCCTAAAAAAAGATCACCGATCGCAATCCGCCCTGAAACCATTCGCCGTATGTAATCTCGTTGGTTACATGTAACAAGCGCAATGGAACAATTAATCATTTTCTTTTAAATTTATTTTTATGCAATTTTTGAAAAGTTGTGGTCTGATGCTGGTTGCTGCCATGTTTATCAACACCTCTTTCGCGCAGGAAAAATCAGTCGAAGTAGGCGGTGCTCCCATGTATCCCTCTAAGAATATCATAGAGAATGCAGTCAACTCCAAAGATCATAAAACACTGGTAGCCGCTGTAAAAGCCGCTGGCCTGGTAGAGACACTGCAAAGCCCTGGTCCCTTTACGGTCTTCGCTCCCACGGATGAAGCCTTCAATAAACTGCCGGCCGGCACGGTTGAGACCCTGGTAAAACCCGAAAATAAAGTTACGCTCACCGGCATCCTCACCTACCATGTTGTAGCCGGCCGTCTTGACTCTAGGGCCCTTGCCGAAAAGATCAAAGAAGGCAACGGCACCGCTCAACTGACCACGGTTGCCGGCGGTAAACTCTGGGTTATGATGAAAGGGAATAAGATCGGTATCAGGGATGAGAAGGGCGGTATGGCCTGGATAACGATCAAGGATGTCTACCAAAGCAACGGTGTCATCCACGTTATCAATAGCGTATTGATGCCTAAGTAGTTAAAAATCAACCCCTAGCCTGAAAAGGTCGGTTTTTTTCCAAAAAAATCGGCCTTTTTAAAATCTAAAAGTTACCGGCGTTCGTATGTATTATTCGAGGCCTGGTTTTAACCCTATTTAACGCTTGCGACAGGTTGTTTTAAGGGTCAAGACCATCCTAAATCTAAATTTATATGGGTGGTCTTATTTTTTTGCCCTAACCCTACCCGGCGGTTGTTGATAAACTCCCTTTTACTTAAGAATTGGCTAGAACATCCGCAATGTGCATCGTGCGGATGGGATGGCCCTTGTGACGGATGTACCCATCCAGATGCATCAGACAGGAAACATCGGTGGAGATGATATAGTCCGCGCCCGTCTGCAACGCATTATTGACTTTCTGGTCGGCCATGGCCACCGAAATGGATTCGAATTTCACCGCAAAGCTCCCGCCAAAACCACAGCAGGTCTCCACGTCATTCATCTCCAGCAATTCCAGCCCCTTTACACGGGCCAGCAATTTCCGGGGTTCTTCTTTGATACGGCATTCCCGCAGCCCCGCACAGGAGTCATGATAGGTAGCCTTACCATGCAGCGTCGCTCCAACATCTTCCACCCCCAGTACATTTACCAAAAATGAAGAGAATTCGAAAATGCGTTTCTGCAGATCCTTGACCTCGTTGTGTAAGGAGGAATTATTGAACAAAGTAGAATAATAATTCCGTACAAAGCCCACACAACTCGCGCTTGGCGCCACGACATAATCATGCCCGGAAAAATCGGTGAGGAATTTTGTGCAGACCTCCCGGGCTTCGTCCCTGAACCCGGCATTAAATGCCGGTTGTCCACAACAGGTTTGTTCTGTATTGTACACGACCCCCACGCCGGCTTTTTCCAGCACTTTCACCATATTAAAAGCCGTCTGCGGATATAGTTGGTCGACAAAACAAGGTATGAAAAGCTGGACGGTCATGCCCCGGGAGTTATGTTGAAGGATTTTTGCACGGCTATCATTTTCAGCGCCGTGATGGCGGCTTCTTCACCTTTATGCCCATGTTTGCCACCGATGCGTTCATCGGCCTGCTGCTGATTGTCTACCGTTAGTATTCCGAAAATGGTCGGTATCGGCAAGGTCATATTCAGTTGCAGCACCCCGTCCGTAACGGCCTTGCACACATAGTCGAAATGTGGCGTATCTCCCCGCAAAACACAGCCCAGCGCTATGAAAGCAACAGGACGGTCATCCCGGTATTTGTACATGTTCCAGTAGGACCGGATCCCGAAAGGGATCTCAAAAGCCCCTGGCACCGTGACCACCCGGCACAGGACACCGGCTTTCTCCAATACCAGCCGGCAGCCTTGTTCCAGCGCCCCTACAATAGCATCATTCCATTCGGTACGAACTATAACAACACAGGCACCCTCCGTATGGGGGATGCCTGTTGTTTGTAACAAATTACTTTTGCTAACCTCTGCCATTGGCGTACATAAATTTTTATTGGGTCACACCCAGCCGCGCCAGGTATTTGTCGATCTCTGCTCCTCTTTGTGAAGTGGGATATTTATCCTTGATGATCTTATACAGGGCTATCGCATCTTGCGTCTTACCCATGCTCTCATACAAATAACCCGATCGGAAAAGATATTCGGGTGAGAATAGCTCATCCTTTTCAAAATAAGTACCGGCTTTCTTATACTGCTCCGCTGCCTCTTCTTTTTTATTCAACTCGGAATAAGCATCTCCCAGCAAACCATAAGTACGCACCTGCAGCTGCTCTACGGGAGTAGAGAAATCTTTCAGGTATTTTACGGCGTTGTTGAAATCTCCCAGCTTGAGGTAACAGCTTCCGGCGTAGAAGTTAGCCAGCTTACCAGCCTTGGTGCCGCCATATTTGGAAATGATCTTCAGGAAACCCGGATTGACCTGGTCTCCATTAAGAGCCAGACGGGCCGAGTCAAGACGATAGTATTCTTCTGCCCGGAATATGGCTTCTGAAGCTTTCTTTTCATTTGGCTCGCTGATCCAGTTACGGTAAGCGAAAAATCCGCCTACGACGACGATGATCGCAACCAGGGCATAGGAAACCTGTTTTCCATATTTATCCCAGGCGCTCTGTAATTCGGCTACAGGATTTTTCTCTTCTTCTAAATGTGCAGGGTGTTTGATCTCTGACATCTTTTATTGTATTTGGCTTTTTAGCTTTTAAAATAACTATGCCGTTCAATTAGTCGACAATGAACGGATAATTTTTATCAACGTAAACATCTTTCAATACTTCTGAATCATCCGGCCAGGGTGATTCCTCGGCAAATTTTACCGACTCGGTTACCGTATCGTTCACCCGCTGGTTTATCGCATCGATCTCTTCCTGCGTAGCGAATTTTTTGGTAAGGATGGTTTGCAACACCATCTGGATCGGGTCCTTCGCCTTATATTCTTCAACTTCTTCCTTGGTACGGTATTTCTGGGGGTCGGAAATGGAATGACCTTTGTACCGGTAGGTTTTGATCTCCAGTAAGGTTGGACCATCTCCCTGACGGGCTCTCTTTACAGCGCGCGCCACGGCTTCGTGAACAGCTTCCGGACTCATTCCATCGATGGAATCAGCCGGCATCTCGTAAGCATCCGCCAGCTTGTAGATATCATGAACATTCGACGTCCGTTCGACAGACGTGCCCATCGCATAATTGTTGTTCTCGCAAATGAAGACTACCGGCAGCTTCCACAACATTGCCAGATTGAACGTCTCATGAAGTATACCCTGACGGGCCGCTCCGTCTCCAAAGAAGGTGAGCGAAACATTGTCCGTTCCTTTATATTTTTCGGCAAAAGCCAGCCCCGCACCCGTACCGATCTGCGCACCAACAATGCCATGTCCGCCGAAGAATCTTTCTTTTACACCAAAGAAGTGCATGCTTCCTCCTTTACCCTTGGCCGCACCCGTTGCCTTTCCGTATAATTCGGCCATACAGGCATTTGCACTCACGCCCTTGGACAAAGCCAGACCATGATCGCGGTACGCCGTAATGAAGGTATCATCCGGCTGGGTAGCGGTCATACAACCAGCAGCTATCGCTTCCTGCCCTACATAGGCATGGAAAAAGCCGCGTATCTTCCCCTCCATCTTATATTTTTCTTCTGCCATCAACTCAAACTGACGGATGAGTTGCATTAGTTCATACCAGTACAGGTAGGTCTCTTTTGAAAACTTGGTAGCCACTATTTAAAAAATTTGAAGTTTTTGCCTTCTAACGGACCTCGGTCCGTTAGCCGAAGGCCCGACATTAGATGTCCGGTGCTGCGGGCTAATTTCTATTTATGCCCGTAAGCACCGGATCAGCGGGGGCAAATATACGGGGTAAAAAGCAATTTACCTCCTGACCGCCCGTGCTTTAGGGCAAAAAGTCGTCAAACAGGAACTTCTCCGGCTTTGGCAAAGGCTTCCGGGGCAGCTTTTCAGCCTGCATTGCCGTATTATACACAAAAGAGGCCAATATCGTAGCCGCCTGCCGCAGGTCGTCCATCAGCAGATGGTCATAGTTGTCCATATTGGTGTGGTGTGTACGCGACTCGTAATCCAACGGGTCCTGGACAAACTGGAAACCCGGAATGCCCACCGCATCAAAAGACAAATGGTCCGTAGAACCCGTACTGTGCAGGGTGACCGTTCCTGCCCCCAGATCGGCAAATGGCTCCAGCCATTGCTTGAAAACAGGCGCCACCTTCTCATTCCCCTGGGTGAAAATACCCCTTATCTTACCCGAGCCATTGTCCAGGTTGTAGTATGCCGACACCTTTTGCTGTTCGGGTTTCAGCTTCATATCGGCAGGATCTCCGAAATGGTTCTTTACATAGTGAAAAGACCCGAGCAATCCCTGCTCCTCCCCATCCCACAGCGCGATCCGGATGGTGCGTTTCGGCTGGACACCCAGCGTTTTTAATATCCGTATCGCTTCCATCGCCACAATACACCCCGCCCCATTGTCGGTTGCCCCCGTCCCGGACGACCAGGAATCCAGATGCCCGCCCAGCATGACCAGCTCCGATTTCAGGGCGGGGTCCGTACCGGCTATCTCCCCGACGACATTATGCCCCTGCAGGTCATCTTTTTTCAGTCGGGTATCACTCTGCAGTTCGAGAGAGACCTCTCTGCCCTCTTCAAGCAGACGCATCACCCGCAAATAATCCTCTTTGGCCACTACCACTTCCGGTATGGCCGGCTGATCCTGTTTACGATAACCGATAAACCCCTGTACTTCCACTGTTCCATCCCGAAGACTTGAAGCCTTCAGCACAGCCAGCGCCCCCGTTGCCAGGATCATTTTCTGCGTCTTCATCATCTGTTTGATATAAGGCATAAAACTACGCAGCATCTCCGGGCTCAGCATATACGTGTCTTTTATCGCCAACAGCGCACTATCCGAATAACGCTCCGCATCCGCCTTGAAGTCTGAGGGTAAAAGACTGTCCGGCGTCCGGGCGACAAGGATACGCCCCTTCATCTGCGCGGCATGTGCAGCGATATAGGCCGAATCCGTTCTTTCCAGTAAAAAGGCCGTAGCAGTGACAGGTCCGTTGGTGCTTCCGCTCCACGGCGCAGCATAGGCGATCAACGGCGTGTAATAAGGGCTACGCATCGCCAGATAAGTTTTTTCTGCAGACCAGCCATAACCGAATTCCCCCCAGGGTTCTGCCTGTACCTTGCTTAATCCCCACTCCTGCAGCGTCCTGACCACCCAGTCTGAAGCCCGCTGGAAGCCGGGCGAATTGGTCAGCCGCGGACCGCTGACGTCCGTCAGCTGATGAGCAATAAAGGGTATTTGCGAATGTTTAAGCCCTTCTTCCCGGATGCGGTCGGTCATGGTCTTGTCCACCTGGGCCCGAAGCAGGGTGGGAAAAAAGATCAGACCCAGCAATGCAACATGGACGGCAAAAAGCCTGTCATATAGTTTACTCATTACAGTTTGTTTTCGAAAAGATATCACATTTTTCCAGATTTTTATTATTTTAACCCCATGCTTAAATACCTTATCCTCCCCGCCGTTGCACTGGTGCTATCAAGCTCTATATCTGCCCAGGTAAAATTCGGTATAGCCCTGGACTACGAACACATCCAGAGTAAGTCATTCTCCCCCATCGGCACAGGAAACCTTTATGGAGGAAGCCTCTTTTTTCGCGTCCCTGTTTCCAAAAGTCTGGAGCTGGACTGGTCGCTGGATATAGCCGGCGGGCACGTACGCACCGAATACTGGCAAATGTCACCTTTCCCTTATGACCCGCCCAGAGAGATGTCCGAAAACCGCAGTACCTTCTACCTGGGGGTGCCCATTCACCTGGTCTATGACCTTCCTTTCCGGGGTGGGCGCGTTTTTGCCGGGCCGGGGATCGCCTGGTCCCACCTGCACGCGGTAGGCACATTCCCTAATGGATATCATCCGACATCGGGCGAAGCAGGCGGCAGTGTGATCGCGGCGTCCTTTAAAGCCGGATTCCAGCTGTATAAATACTTTATCCTCAGTGGAGAATTCCGCCCCTGGATATCGCATGCTTATGTCTCTACGTCCAATCTCCTCTCCCTCAAACTGGGCTATGAATTGAGCACAATAAAACAATCCTCCCATTCGCATCCGAATAAATGATTCGGAGTTATCTTGCAGCCGAATAGTACTTTGCTTTCGGTAAAAGATATATCACTCCTTCAATTCAAGAACTACAGCCAGGCTTCTTTTCAATTCACGGAAAGGATCGTTGGCATCTGTGGCAATAACGGCGTAGGTAAGACTAACCTGCTGGATGCGCTCTATTACCTCTGTTTCACTAAAAGTTATTTTACCCGCAGCGACCAGCAGAACGTTCAAAAAGGCGCCGCCGGCTTCCGGATAGAAGGGCATTTGGAAAAAGAAGGCCAGCTCACGGACATCGTATGTATCCTGCGGGAGACCGGCAAAAAAGAATTTCTGGCCTCCGGCGAACCCTATGAGAAATTTTCCCGGCATATCGGCCGCTTTCCCTGCGTTATCATCGCGCCCGATGACGTACAGATCATCACCGGCGGCAGTGAAGAACGCCGCCGCTATCTCGACGCACTCCTTTCCCAATTGGATCCCGACTATCTGCAAAATCTGATTGAATACAACAAGATCCTGCAACAACGCAACGGCTTCCTGAAGTCCCTCACCGAAAGACGTCTCACCGATAAAAGCCTGCTGGAAGTATACGACAGCCAGCTCACTGGCCCCGGTAACTGGCTCTACCATCGCCGGCATAACTTCCTGCAGCAATTGCTACCCCTCATCGGCCGGTTTTATACACAGATCGCCGGCATGGAAGAACCCGTGACCCTTGCCTATCAAAGCCAGTTACTGCATACCCCTTTCCGCGACCTGCTTCACCAGGGGCTGGAAAAAGACCTTTATCTTCAGCGCACCGGCAGCGGTATACATAAGGACGATATCGACATCAGCTTTGCCGACCAGCCCTTTAGATCCATCGCTTCCCAGGGACAGCGAAAAAGCCTGCTCTTCGCCCTCAAACTGGCCGAATACGAAACCCTCAAACAGAGCAAAGGCTGGGCCCCCATCCTGCTGCTGGACGATGTCTTCGAAAAACTCGACGCCCAACGGATGCATAATTTGCTGGACAGGGTTTGCTTACAGGATGAAGGACAGATATTTATCACCGACACACACCCCGATCGCATCCGCCAGGAAATGGATAAACTTGCCGTCCCCTGCCAGATTATAACCCTTTAATCCTAACTTGCGTCTATGGGCGAATATTCATTGGGGGACGCGTTAAAGAAATTTCTCAACCAAAGCCAGTTGAAAGGGTCGATACAGGCCCTGCAAATAGAAGAGGTTTGGGAAAAGATCATGGGTAAAACGGTATCTCGTTATACCGACAAGATCCAGATACATGGACACACCCTCTATGTCAATACCACCATTGCTCCCTTACGCCAGGAACTCCTGTATCAGAAAGATAATATAATATCGCGCGTCAATGAGGCGCTGGGCGAAAAAGTAATTAAGGAAGTCGTCATCAAGTAGTCAGTCTCACCCGCGGATCCACCAGTCCGTATAAAAGATCAGCCAGCACGCTGATCATGATGAAGAAGAAAGAAGAGACCAGTACCGAACCCATCACCACCGGGAAATCCAGTTTCTCTAATGCGTCTACAGTGACCTTGCCTATCCCTTTCCAGCCAAAGATGGTTTCGACAAAAAAGGCGCCGGCCAGTAATTCCGCAAACCAGCCGGTGACGGCCGTGATCACCGGGTTCAGCGCATTGCGCAATCCATGTTTCCACACGACCATCCGGGGTGATAGCCCCTTCGCATAGGCGGTCCTGATATAATCCTGATCCAGCACATCCAGTAATGCCCCCCGGGTCAGCTGTGCGATGATGGCCAGGGGCCGGATGCCCAATGTCAATGCCGGTAACACCAGGTTTTGCAATTGTAAATGCCGGCCCGAGAAGGGGTCTGTATCGAACAGACTTCCCGTCATATGTAATCCCGTATACGGTGCGAGTACAAAGCCCAACAGATAAGCGATCACAATTCCCATAAAGAAAGAAGGAGCCGAAATGCCCAATACGCTGACGAAGATGGCGGAACTGTCCATCCAGGTATCCTTCCGCACAGCCGCCAGTACCCCCAGCCCGATACCCAAAACCGTTGCGATCAGCATGGCAGCCATCGCCAGCAATAAGGTACCCGGTAACGCTTCCATCAGGATATCCCACACTTCTTTTTTCGATTGATACGACCGGCGCAAATAAGGCCATTTCAGACCTACCTTTATATTCCCCCCGGCAAAGATTCCCTTTAATCTCTTTTGCCTGATCTCATCTGCCGTATGTATGCCTACGGGGGAAACATCGTTGAGATAATAAATGAACTGTTTCCACCGGGGTTGATCCAGATTTAATTCCTTACGGATGTTCTCCTGTGTTGCCGCATCCGCCCTTTGTCCCATCACCAGCCGTGAGGGATCGCCAAATCCCTGGAAAAGGAAAAAGACGGTGACCACTACCCCCAGCAGGACCAGGCCTCCATAAAAACATCTCCGTATGAAATATCGGATCATTATTGATTATATGTTTCCCCGCACGGCCGGCTTTGCACCCTTATTGTTCCGGCAACGCATTCACCTCGGGCAAGGCGAGCCCGAAATCCGCATAACTCCATTTTTTCAGGATCGTCCCCCCCTTGATCAGATAAAGCACAGGGTTGGCCCGCGCCGCTGTCTTGATAGCCGTTGCATCACATTTCAGCACCGTGACATCCGCCGATATCCCCTGCTGCCCCACCCATGACACCATATGATCATAATCACCGGTGACGAACAATACCGGTATATGCTTCGATTTGGCCATTGTCAGCAATACACTGAATTCCTTATTCCAGTGCGGATGTTCATCCAGCACTTCCTTCATGAACAGGAACAGCTTGAAGCCCTTTGTCTCCAGCACCGCCTGTGTAGTATCTGTTCCTGCCCCTGTCAATAAGTTGAAATCTTTGATGGCCGGTTCGGCATTGCCCTTACGGACCAGTTTGTCATACCGGCTCACAAAATGATAGGAGTCGTCAAAATCCGCCGGGAACTGGCTGGCGCCAAACTCCACCTTCCTGCCGTTCTTCTCATAGACCATGGTGATGACCGTGCTGTCGGGAATGGCGCCCGGCGGCGCTTTCATTTTCTCCGGGATATTGTTGCCGGCCTTGTACGGCAGACAGTCTACTGCGGGCAAATGTATCAGCACATACCATTGGAAGGCCACCGAAAACAAGGTTGTCAGCGCCAGTACCGCCGCACTGCCCACCGGCGGCAGCACAGGCCGGATGCGCCCGCGAAAAAGGAAAAGAAAAATGATCAGTATCAATAACAGCAGGTCCTTCGTAAAGGACTGTCCTGCCGTCAGAGGGATACAATCTCCAAAACAGCCGCATTCCCTCACCTTTCCGGACAGATAAGCATATCCCGTGAGGAAGGTGAAAAAAATGATAAGCAGCAATAACAGCCAGGAGAACAATCTCATCCGCCAGCCAAGCAGGACAGCCACGCCCGCCACGATCTCAAATACGATCATCAGAATGGAAAATGTCAATGTAAAATGGTCCAGCCAATGGAAATTCCACACTTCAAAAAATTCCTGCATCTTATAACTCAATCCCAACGGGTCATTGGCCTTTACCAATCCGGAAAAGATGAATAAGACCCCTACCAGCAAACGGCAAACGGAAATAAGTATCTTCATGAAGAACGTTTAGGATGTATGTTTGCCCTCAGCGATCAGAATAAGGGCAAAAAGGGAATAATTTATAATATCTATAAAATTTGAATCGATCCCTTCACTGATCAGCGTTTTACCGTCATTGGCCACGATCTGCCGTATTCGCAGGATCTTCATCAGTATCAGGTCGACAAAACTTTCCTGGCTCATCTCCCGCCATGCCTCGCCATAGTCGTGATTCTTGTCCAGCATCGTCGCCCGCGTCCCGGCCATTTTTTCATCATAACGCTGACCCGCTTCTGTTTCCGGCATATCCACATCATGCACCTGTCCGGGTTCGGCCGGATCCTGCGAGGCGGAAGCCTCCAATGACAACTGTATCAGCCCTATAATACCGTAATTCACCATCGCCCGGAACTCCCCCGCCTTGTCCTCCCCTATCTTCTGTTCCGCCGACTCCTGTAGCGTACGGATACGCCGCGCTTTGATGTACAACTGGTCTGCGATGGATATGATCCGCAATACCCTCCAGGAAGTTCCATAATCCCGGGTCTTTTTGATAAAAATATCCCTGCATGATCTTACAGCCTCGTCATATTGCTGATTCGTATCCTTCATGTCCGTATTTTTACAAATGTAATAAAGATGAGCCATGTTCACATTGAATGCTAAAGGCAAATTATTGACTATTCAGCGGCCCCTGGTGATGGGCATTATCAATCGTGCTCCGGACTCTTTTTACAGCGGCAGCCGCTTCCCGGACAACGCCCCACTGCTGCAACAGGTAGAAAAAATGCTGCTTGAGGGAGCCGACTGTCTGGACATCGGCGGTCAAAGTACCCGGCCGGGAGCCCCGCTGATAGGCGAAGAAGAGGAATTACGGCGTGTAGTAGACGCTATTGGTCTTATCCATCAACGCTGGCCCGATGTCCCGCTTTCGGTGGATACCTGGTATGCCCGCGTCGCCCGTGAAGCGGTTGCTGCCGGAGCCGTCATGGTCAATGACGTCAGCGGGGGTAGCCTGGACCCCGACATGCTGGTCACCGTTGGCAGCCTGAAAGTTCCCTACGTCTGTATGCACATGAAAGGCACGCCGGCCACTATGAACCGGGAAGCGATATACGAAGACGTCACCAAAGAAGTACTTGATTTTTTTATCCGCCGTATGGAAGACTGCCGGAGGGCCGGTATACATGACCTCATCCTGGACCCCGGACTGGGGTTCGCCAAAACTCATGCGCACAACTTCGAGCTGCTACGCCGTCTGAACATTTTTAAGATGACAGGAAAACCTCTCCTGATAGGGCTTTCCCGCAAATCCGCCATCTACAAAACCCTTGGCATCACGCCCGGGGAAGCGCTCAACGGAACCACCGTTCTTCATACCATCGCCCTGCTCAACGGAGCCGATATCCTGCGCGTCCATGATCCTAAAGAAGCAAAAGAAACAATCACACTGATAGAAGCGTATAATAAAAATAGCCCCGATCGCTGACCGGGGCTATCTGATATTTCTTACTGAGCCTGTTATTTATCTATGCGGCTGAGCCTGCGTTGGCCGTTGTCCCTGGGGCATCGGCATAGCCGGCATCTGCGGTTGTGCGGCAGGAGGAGGCGCATCAGTAACGTCGACAATTTCAACGTCGAAGATCAGGTTTTCGAACGGAGTATGTCCTGGCCCCATCTGCTGGTCATACGCTAAAAAAGCGGGGATATACAAAGTGCCTTTCCCTCCCTTTTTAAACTTGCGCAGTCCATCGTCCCATCCTGGAATGATCGATCCTGTGCCCACTACAAATTTGAAGGGCCCGTTGACGGTGTCGGTCATATTCGTTTCAAACTGTTTGCCGGAAGGCAGCAGTTTGCCGGTGTAACGGACAAATATCTGTTTGCCGGAATCCACCTGGGTACCTGTCCCCTCGGATGCAACGACGACATAAGTTCCTTTCTCCGTCTTTTGAGCCTGGATATTATTTTTAGCCAGATAGCTTTCTACCTGTTTGATCTCCCTGTCCTTCTGTTTGGCCATTTCCTGGTTGCGATCCTGGGTCAGCAGGTCTTCTGAAGCAAAAACATCCAGTATTTTGAAAGAAAAGGTGATCTTGTCTTTCTTCTTTAACCAGGGCGGTAATTGTCCACCACCCATTTTGCGTTGCAGCGAGTCGGCTAATTGTACTACGACAGCACTGTCTCCTTTACGCAGCAGCGAGAAGACCTCCACCGGGCTATATACCGGCCGGGCGCTGTCCACAGGCACATAGACGGGCATATTGCCTTCCGAGTTATACAGGACGGAATCCCGCACTTTCTCTATGACATTGGCCTTCAAAAACTGTCTGGGCTTGGCCAATTCGCCTTTTCCGTCAGAATAGATCTTATAAAGCAAGCCGCTTTTGGTCTTCTTAAACTCTGAGTTAGTACAGGACACCGCTCCCAGCAGGACCAGGCTACTCAGTAAGCAAGACGAGATGGTTTTCATTCTTTGACTTATTGTAATTGTGAAGAATTCTCTTTTAACGCCTGCATAAACCGTTGTACGGTTTGGTCCAGGCTATCGGTACTACGGCCGCCGGCCGCATTGACGTGCCCGCCTCCGTCAAAATACGTACGGGCAAAAACATTGACATCAAAATTCCCTTTGCTGCGGAAGGAACATTTCACTTCCTCATCCCTGTCGATGATCAGAGCCGCCATCTTTATCCCCTGTATGGACAGAGGGTAGTTTACCAGCCCTTCGGTGTCCCCCGTTTTGATCTCATAACGAACCAGGTCCTTCCAGGGAATAGCGATCAGGGCCGCATTGTGTTCGTAAAATATCTCCATCCGGTTCTGCAACACATGCCCGGTGAATCGCAGACGGTTCTCCAGGAAATTATCAAAAAGATTTTCGTGTATCTGTGTATGATTTATTCCCGTATCCTTCAGCACGGCTACCATCCGATGTACGGCCGCCGATGCCCCGGGGAATCGGAAAGAGCCGGTATCGGCCATCACCCCCGAATACAGACACTCGGCGATCTCTTTATTGATGGTATGGGTATACCCGGCGCCGACGATAAGGTCATATACCATTTCACTGGTGGAGCTTTTTGCCGTATTGCTTACCCCATATGCAAAACTCTCCACTTCTGGCTGCTGATGGTGATCGATGAGGACCTTTGTCGCCGGCAGCTTACGCAGACGCGTGGCCATATGCCGGGTCCGGCTCATGGTATTGAAATCCAGGCAAAACACCCATTCTGCCTGGTCCAGGACAGCTATCGCCTTCTCAGTATTGAACTCATAGTCGATGACCCCGTCACAGGCGGGCATCCATTTCAGCCAATCCGCCCAATTGGTGGGGGAAATTACCGTAGGCTGATGCCCCAGTTGCCGGAGAAAATGGAATAATCCCAGGGAAGAGCCCATGGCATCCGCGTCAGGCTTTTGATGCATCACTATAACCACCCGGCGCGGCTGGTTCAATAAGGGATATATTTCTTCGATAGGTTTCATCCGTTCGTACTCGGTTTCATTCAAAATGTTTGCAAAGGTGCAGAATTAAATTCCAAATCCCAAGTTTTAGTTATGTCCGCCCCTTCGGGGGGCCAAACTTCGCCCGCTGAAACCCAAAACAAAATCCTACATTTGCGAGCCAAAAAAGAAAGGAAATTATGAGCAATCGAACTTTTACCATGATCAAACCGGATGCTTTCTCCAAAGGCCATTCCGGCGCCATCATCGACAAGATCCTGAAAAGCGGCTTTCGTATCGCGGCCCTCAAGCTGACCCGCCTGTCAAAGGAAAAGGCCGGGGAATTCTATGCCGTTCATAAAGAAAGGCCCTTTTACGGAGAACTGGTCGATTTCATGAGCAGCGGTCCTATTATCGCAGCCATCCTGGAAAAAGACAACGCTGTAGCTGATTTTCGTAAACTCATCGGTGCTACCGATCCTGCAAAGGCAGATGAAGGAACGATCCGTAAACTCTTTGCCGCATCTGTAGGCGAAAACGCGGTCCACGGCAGCGATAGTGATGAAAATGCCACCATTGAAGGAGATTTCTTCTTCAACAGCTTTGAAAGAGTCTAAGAGTCAGTATAAATTTAGATCAGTATGATTTTTTTAGGCTTCAAATGGATCTCGATCCGTTTGGAGCCTGATTTTTTACCGGTTCCACGGTATACCCTTCCTTGCGCAATAACTCGATCACGCCATTTGTCCCCGGCAGATGCGCCGCCCCTACTGCTATCAGCAAAGACTTTCGTCCCAGCAAACCATTCAGTTCTTTTGCCCATTTCCGGTTACGACCGTATAACAGCAGATCCATATACCCGTTGATGCCGCCGCCGTCTTTCTGGCTTAATTTATCAATACCATCCAGGTCTTGTTTTTTATAGAGATCCACCAGCTGCTGCATCATCTTACTGTTTTCCCCTGCACTATCGATATAATTGACCAGTTCTCTGGCCTGCAGCTCATAGGGAATGCTGTCGAACAGTCCCGCCTGGAATTCCGCTGTCTCCAGGCCATTCACCGGCTTATGATAGGGGCGGCCTTCTTTCATGATCGTCAGTTCCATCCCGTCAGCCGTCTGACAACCCATTCCCTGCTCTTCGATGAGACCGCTGATCAGCATCGGCTTAAAACGCTCCAGCATGCCGAACGGCAGCATGGACGCATGCTGTGAGAAATAATCCTTTACCCGTTTGTATTCTTCCGGCTTCAACAGATCGGATAATTTTTTACTATCATTCATCCGCATATACTTCATCGAGTTCAGCATGCCGGCCATATCGCTCAGGTTGATCTCAAAATACAACTCATCGCAACCGGCGATCACTGCCTTAAGACTGTCGCTTAATACGGCATCGTCTGCGCAGAGAACATGCATGGTTCCGAAAAGGTAAGAAGGCCGGGAAATGCCCTTTCCCGAGATGCGCCACAACAATGTATTTGGCGTACTCGTCTGCGAAAAACTAAATGCAGCCGTTAACAATCCTGCCGTCAGTAAAAGTGCTCTCCGTTTCATGACACAACGGCCTCCTCGCCGTATAGTTGATCTTTGAATTTCAAGGAAGGCGAAGAAAGAAAAGCTCCTAAACCCAGCTCCTTCCATTTTTCATCCACCGCCTTTATCGTCGCATCATCGGCAACGATGATATTGGGCCAGTCCCGCTGAAAATTGTCCAGTTCCCTTGTCTTGCGTGTACCGTCCAGTCCTAAACAAGCGAATGTTTTATTGGGTTCGATCGTCGAAGATGTTTCCGTAAGAATATGATCCCGGCGGGGATCTAAGTTATTGCAAAACCGCCATAAAGCCACTCCAAGGTCCTGGGCATCCACGGTATGTTCTACATACAGGATCATCTTCACTCCTTCGATGGCCGGTATTTTGCTCAGATCCTGGTGTAACTCGCGGATATGCCCGGGCCGCTCTTTTTTTACAGCAACCACCATGCAGGGGATATCCAGCTGTAATAAGCCCAGATTAACACCGGTGATGGCGGGCCACCGATCGGTCAATTCCTTTGCCGTGAGGCCGCGGTAATCCCCGGCAGACAATTGATATTGATCCGTATCGATCTCCTCCGCCGCCTTGGACGTGCCGTCGATACACATCTTCCCGCCGAAACCCAGCTTGCTGCAGCTGTGATCCAGCACATCCATCGGCCCCTGCGAAAAATAAACATCGGTCGCAGGATTCAGGTTACGGAATACATGCTGCGCCAGTTGCAGATAATTGCTGATGGATGTAGTTTCGTCCGCGATCACTAATATCTTGTTGAACATCATCTGGCCTGCGCCCCACATGGCATTCATCACCTTCTGTCCCTGTCCTGCATATTCTTTATGTATCTGGGCGATCACCAGGTTATGGAATACTCCTTCCACCGGCATATCCATATCGACGATCTCCGGCACCAGCGTCATCTTTATCGGGGCCAGAAAGATGCGTTCCGTTGCCTTCCCCAGCCAGGCATCTTCCTGGGGAGGGATGCCCACGATGGTGGCAGGATAAACGGCCTGCTTACGATGAGTGACCGCAGTGATATGGAAGCGGGGATACCAGTCCGGCAGCGAGTAATAACCGGTGTGGTCTCCGAAAGGGCCTTCCCAGATGAGCTCCTCTGTCGGATCCACATATCCTTCGATGACGAAGTCGGCGTCTGCCGGAACTTCAATTTCGGGTTGGGTGATACATTTGACCAATTCTACTTTTTTCTTACGAAGAAAGCCGGCCAGCATGTATTCATCCACATTTTCCGGGAGGGGCGCGGTAGCGCTATAGGCATAGGCAGGGTCTCCGCCCAGGGCGACGGCCACTGGCATTTTTTTCCCTGTCTTTTTATATTCTGCAAAATGACGGGCGCTGACCTTGTGTTTGTGCCAGTGCATCCCGGTGAGAGTGGGGCCGAAGATCTGCATGCGGTACATACCTACATTGCGGGACCCGCTATTGGGATCTTTGGTATGAATGATCGGCAGCGTGATAAAAGGGCCCCCATCCTTAGGCCAGCAGGTGATCACCGGCAGCTTGCTGATATCCGGATCCGTCATCACCACCTCCTGGCATTCTCCCCGCCCGCTGCGGACGGCAGGCATCCAGCTGGCAAACTGTCCTAATTTAGGGAGTAATTTTAATT
>Ga0105237_10001475_pt1 | contig 31009 bp, 27 predicted proteins | sample KBSC24metaG_FD_81520 | JGI IMG/M metagenome (GOLD analysis project Ga0105237, IMG submission 81520) | Corn rhizosphere microbial communities from Kellogg Biological Station, Michigan, USA - KBS C2-4 metaG | ecosystem: Host-associated > Plants > Roots > Rhizosphere > Soil | place: Michigan, USA... | reverse complement strand
CGGCCGGGACCTCCCGAAGTCATTGCCACGCTCTTCGCATCGGGAGAAAGAGAGATTTCCGAATATTGCCCGGGCTCAGAGACAGCGTTGAGGACTCTTCCTTCCCGATCGATCCAGGAGATCTGATTCTGACTCTGGTTCCCGCTTTGGTAGATGAGCGCTCCGGTGCTGGACACAGAAAAGGAGCCGACCACACCATTGGCGCTTCTGCCCACTGGATCGGCCACGGGGATCGCGTCGCCGGCCAACTCCAGTTTCGCGGTGTTGAATGCCTGGGCCATCAGGCTGCTGTCCCGAAGAAAAAAGAGATAGCCGGTGTTCGCTGATGCGCCGGGGTCCAACGCAGGCGAGTACGCGACCGTGGACTGAGCCGATAACAAGCGCTTAGGGGGTTGCTTGCCGGGGGTGTCATCGAGGGAGCCGACGTAAGTGCCGCCGCGATCTGGCGCGGCGGAGACGCGGATGTACATAAAGTGCCGGCCGTCGGGGAGAAACGTTGGGACAGCGTGGCCGACCTCCTGTTGGGACGAGTCGAGAGACGTGACGGGAGAAGGAGTCCCGCCAGCGTCCGAGACCTTCCACAGACCGGAGGCGCCGCCGATCAGGATGACTCCTTCGCGGTTCCACGTTCCGCCGACAACCTGGCCTCCAGGACTATCGCACAGACTCTGCGGGGGGCCACCGGTGGCTTCCACCTTCTTGAGCTTTCCGGCTTCCTGAAACGCAATGAAGCGGCTGTCCGGAGACCAGAAGAGAAATGCTCCACTCGCGACCTCCGCCAGATCCTTGGCTTCGAGCGTATCGAGCGAACGGACCCATAGGCGAGATGCCCCGTTATCTCTGATCGCCCGGAAGGCTACCTTGCGTCCATCGGGGGACAGCGCGAGGAAAACACCGAAGCGAGTTTTTTCGGGCGGTTGGATCTGAAAGCGCACGATTTCCGGCGTCGGCGGCTGCTCGCGCCAGTGAATGAGATTGGCGGGCATCAGCGCGATGAGAACGAGCGCGGCGGCGATCCACGTCAGTACCCGCGCCTTAGCGGGTGCGGCTGAAACGGGCGAGGAGGTGATAGGTGGTTGGTCCAGCAATCGCCACGCGTCGGCGATGTCGCGCAGACGGTTCTTGGGATCTTTCTCGAGGCACGCCTTCAGCAGGCGCTGCACATTCGGGGGAACTGCGCTCAAATCGGGCTGCTCCTTGACGACGGAGGCCATGATGTCTGTGACGTCCTCACCCTGGAACAAGCGCTTGCCGGTGAGCAGTTCGTAGAAGACCACGCCGAAGGCCCAGATGTCGGCGCGTTTGTCGACCGGCTTGCCCTTGGCCTGCTCGGGCGGCATGTAGGCGGCCGTGCCAAGAATCATGCCGGCCTGCGTCGCCGCCATGCTGAGCGTGGGAGAATCCTCTCCTTTAGTGACACTGTCGCGATTCTGTTCGTTGGTGCGTTTGGCCAGTCCGAAGTCGAGCACTTTCACCACGCCGCCCGCTGTGATCTTGATGTTCGCGGGCTTCAGGTCGCGGTGTACGACGCCTTTTTCGTGCGCGGCTTCGAGCGCATCACCTATCTGCCTTGCGATACGCAAAGCGTCTTCGAGCGCCAGGGGGCCTTGAGGCGCTTCGCCCTCCACCAGTTCCATCACCAGGTAATTGGGTCCGACGTCGAAGAGTGTGCAGACATTGGGGTGATTCAGAGCTGCTACGGCGCGCACTTCACGATCGAAGCGCTCATTGAAACGCTCGGCAGAGACCTTGATGGCAACGTCGCGGCCGGTGCGCGGGTCATGGGCGCTGTAGACTTCACCCATGCCGCCCTTGCCAATCAGCGAAATGATCTCGTAGTGGCCGAGTTTGTCGCCAGCCGCTAAAGGCATGATTCGGGAATGTTTCTACTTTAGCGTAGCGGCGTCCAACGTGTCATGGTCAACGCAGGTAGGCAATCAGGGGCGTGAGCGTCAGGGGACTCGCGATGGTGGACAGGAATACCGCACTGGTTACGAATTCCGGATCCAGTTCGAACTCGAGCGCGAGAATCGTGGTGACCACCGCCACCGGCATGGATGAAAGGATCACGGCGGATTGCCGGGCCGATCCCGTGATTCCAAAAAGCCCACAGAGAGCCAACGCGACCACGGGCGCAACCAGCAGCGAAATTCCTACGGCCAGAATCACGATCCCAGGCCGGGCAGGCCACACGGCGCGCTCGAGCTGCATGCCCAGGATCAGAATCATCACCGGAAGCGCGGCGTCGCTCAATAGATCGATGGGTCGCATAATCGCTTCGGGCACAGGGTGACCTGCGGCCCGTACGATCAGGGCCAGCGCGACGCCGTACAAGGACGGCATTTTCCAAACTTTCTCCAGCGCTCCGGCAATCTTACTGCGATGGCTGCCTGCGAAAAATGCGCCTGCCACGTACGTCGTCACCGATCCGGTAAGGAAGAAGATTGTCCCGTAGGTGAGGGCTTCGGGACCAAAGGCAAATCTCACTACAGGCAGTCCATAGTTTCCTCCGTTCGAAAACATAACCACCATCAGGAACGCACGTAGCGATTTGCCGTCCAAGCCCAGTCCTTTCGACGCGACGTAACCCACCAGGCCCATACAGCCCATGATCAGCACGGCCAATAATATGAGGCGGGCAACGTTTGGTCCGGAAGCGTTGGAGTTGACGAGCAGCCGAAAGGCCAGGCACGGCAGGAGGGAGTAAAAGACCACCCGGGACAGCATCTTAACGTCGATTCCGGCATAACGCGCCAGCAGAAAACCGGCGCTGGCGATGGCGAAAATCGGCAGAATATCGGAAACGAGAATAGAAACCAGCAGGCCCATGGCGGCGGCTCACCGCGCCGATTGAGCTGAGAAATCTTCGGCGAGTAACATTCAGTACAGTATAGTCATGCCATACAACATCCTACTTATGGGCGCGTCCTACGGCTCGCTGCTGGCCTCCAAAAGCTGTTTGGCGGGCACACGATTCATCTGGTCTGCCTGCCGGCGGAGGCCGATCTAATCAACGCCGAAGGCTTTCGCGTGCGCTTGCCCATAAGAGGACGCAAGGATCCGGTCGTGCTCGATTCGCGTAAGCTACCCGGCAAAGTGACCGCGGGACCCGCCTCCGGTATCAATCCAAAAGATTACGACCTCGTCGGATTGTGCATGATGGAGCCACAATATCGTGCGGCCGGCGTACGCGAATTGCTCGATGCCGTGGCGAAATCGTGCGTGCCCTGCATGTCGATCATGAATATGCCCCCTCTGCCTTACATCCGGCGCATCCCTGGCCTGGATCACGACGCCTTGAAGCCCGCCTATACGGATCCCACCGTCTGGGAGAATTTCGATCCCAAATGCATGACGCTCAACAGTCCGGACCCGCAGGCGATCCGCCCGCCGGACGAGCCGGTCAACGTGCTGATGGTGACGCTGCCAACTAACTTCAAAGTCGCGAGATTCGACGATGACAAATCGACCGCGATTCTTCGCCAGCTGGAGAAAGACATCGAAGGCGCACGCTTCGACACACCAGAGGGCAAGTCGAGTTACCGGTGAAGCTGAAGGTGCACGATTCAATTTTCGTGCCGCTGGCGAAATGGGCAATGCTGCTCTCCGGCAACTATCGCTGTATCACCAAAGAAGGTATACGCACCGCGCAGGAAGCGGTGCATAGCGACCTCGAGACCTCGCGTTCCGTCTATGAATTTGTCAACGATTTATGCGTCAAGCTCGGCGCTAACCCGGGCGATCTGGTGCCCTTTGAGAAATATGCCGCTGCTGCGCAATCGCTGGTTCGTCCGGCTTCCGCGGCTCGCGCACTCAGCAACGGGGCGTTGTATATCGAGCGCCCCGATATGCTGGCGCAATTGATCGTCAGGCAGAAGGGGTTAAGCCACCCGGTGATCGACGGAATTGTGGCGCTGGTCGACTCGCGGCTGGCTGACAATCGGAAAAAGGCAGCATCCTAGAGCAGCAGCGCATCAATGCGATGCGCGTGAACCATTTCTTCGGTCGGCGACCAGGCGAAAACCGTGAACCGGCCGTCCTGCGACGCGACTAGAGCGATGGCGTCGCGCTGATCATGAACGAACTGGGCAGCCGATAAGTGGCGGGTACCGCCAAACTGAGCCGGCTCGGCAATCACCGCGCTTCCGCCTTCTATGGGTTCGGTTACAGTGACCTGGGCCACTTGCGGAGAACCTTTGCGGCGGACGATCTTGGCGCCGAATGCCAGCACCTCGTAATCTGCGTTGATCAATGTCGCACCGTCTACCGCGGTCAGACCAGCGATCTCATCCACGACGCGGGCCAGCGCATCTTCCCACCGCCGGCTTTGTTTCTTTGCGGCATCTTTTCGCATCAGATCCGCAAGTCGGGAGAACGCGGGAACAACAGAATATGTGATCGGTTGAAGGATGGATTCGGTCCACGCTTCCGAACCCGCCGGCACCACCAGCAACAGGCCGCCGCGGCCATGCATTCGGATTGAAACTGCAAGCTGTAGCAGAACGTTGACCTCCGAACCGGTGGCGAACTGCGATTCCAGGGAGGTGAGTAACGCCGGATAGGCTGGACTGATGACCGCCTGTGGATCGATGATCTTGATCTCGTCTCCCTGGAGCACAGCGATGTTGATAAACTTGCCGGAATCCTCTGAAGGGCTCTGCTTCACCACCAGCAAACCGGGAAGAACCACTTCCAGAACCAGACACAGTGCGGGAAGGGTGCGGGTGATGCCCCAAACGCGCAACTCGTCCTGTTGCGGCCAAACGCCGAGATGAAGGCCGGCCCGGTCCACCGCCGCGGCGAGTTTGGTCAGGTCCTTGGGTGCCAATGAGAGCGAAGTGGCAAAGGCGACGGCATCGTTCGATTGCCCCGGCGCCACGAACGCGAGAGAAATACGAGGGATGTAGCCTTCCTCCCGGCGGAGGCTGGTCCAGAAAGCCGCATCGATCAAAGCAGCTAGAGTCGCCGGGTCAGGCAGTGTTGCGGCGCGCTCAACGGATTGTTGTGCCGAGGTGGAATGAGTCGCCAGATGGCGATGGATGCGATCGGACGCCAACTGCGCCGCGGCATAGGTCGGCTGCGTCACCGGGAAGCACCGCCCAGAAAGGTCGCGTTGAAATCATCCATCTATTTCTAGTTTGGGGCCTGGCGCGTGCCGCGCACAATTACGCCGCTGACCGGCGGATGCTTGTCAGGCGAGGGCGCAGCACGCGGTTCCACCACATGATCGCGCCGGTTACAAACATCGCAGCCGGGGCTAGTCCGAATAGCGCCCAAATCGCCTTCGTGGTCTGATCGCAGAGCCCGGGGCCGGAACAAGGTATGCCGATGCCGTTGATGCGTCCGAAATGCAGATAAGCGAGCCAATAAATTAGTTTGTCGACGATACGCAGCCCGGCATTGGCGGCAGTGGGCGGCTCCAGCCAGTCAGCCAGATCCTGAAAGGTGTCGGGGAAAACCAGATAGGCGCCGCTGAGACCAAACACCACTGTGAATCCGAGGGTCCAGAAGCCGATCATGCTGTGCAAACGCCAATTGAAGCGGTTCCAGCTAAGGCCGCGAGACAACGTAAGGCTGCGACGCCATGTCTTGATACCCGGCCACCAGATCACGAGACCCGTCACAGCCACGATCAGCCAGGCGACCGCGCCCAGGCCGTTCACTTCCCTGCCGCTTCGCCCGGCCAGCAGATTGTCGTGCAGATCCAGTAGCTCTGACACGAGCAAGTAACCGCTTGAGACGGTATCGCCAAGATCGCTGCCACTCCGAGGATCGAAAGCGCGCGTCTTGATCTGCTTGCCCCGGCGCAGCCCGATGTTGACCGCCAGATCGAGATTCGGCGCCCGGGTGATTTTCACAACCTGGTAGCCCGGATATAACTGCGTGGCGGCCGCCGCGAGCTGGTCGTCGGTCAAGCGCGGTCCTGACCCCTTAGACAGGATTGGTTCGGTGGTCGCTGCCCGGTACAGCTCGTTGCGATAGACCAGCACACCGCCGGTCACGCTCATCAAGAAGATGTATAGCCCCAGGACGATGCCGCTCCATAAATGCACCTGAAAAAGCGCCTTTCGGAGCCAGATCTTCTGCGGGTGCCGGACCCAGCGGTGCCAGACGTTCAGAGGCTTGCTCCCGCTCATCAGGGATCAGGCTATAACACGCCGTTGATCCCGTCAACGTTCGGGCTGCGAAGAGGCTGACGCTAGTGGAAGCTGTACGTGAAGCCGACACTGGCGACACGACGAGTGTACGGGTCCCGGTCGGCCGTAACGCGGTCCAGGGACGATGTTGTCCGTCCAACCTCGATCAGGGCGCGGAAATTGTCGGTCGGGTGCCAAGCCAAGCGAGCGGACACCTGGATCGGATTTTCCAAGGGCGTGCCCGGCTCCATCTGCCAGCCGCCCGCTACTTCCACCCAGTAGTCCAGAGAGCGAGTCAGCCGTCCTGCCACTTGAGTCAGCGCCAAGTGAGACTGGAATGTTGAGGGGCTGTAGAAGTCCAAAGTAGTGCCGTCATGCCACATCAGGTTGGAACGAAATCCTAATCGAAGCTTTAGGCGGGACTGCGAATGGAGCAGGAACAGCGCCTCTAAGTCGGTTCGTTTCCGGATCACGCCGTCTGAAAAATCGTAGTGCGCATAGCGGGCTTGAAGTTGCACGAACGTACTTGGGGCCAAGGTCACATCCCCGGAGGCGAAGGTCGCGGTCACATGGTTTTGAGTCGCCTGGAACGCATCCATGGCGATGGTCCCGCCACCCGCCGTGATTCTGGCCGAGTCGCTGAGCACGAAAGCGAATCCGCCGTCGCCGATGATCCTATGCGTCGAGCCGATCCCGTAATTTACGTCGCTCGCGGTCGCATAGCCGCGTACGTGCCGGCCGAGGACACCGCTCCAGCCCAGGTCGTATCGCCGCCAGAACAACGATTCGCCCTGCCAAAGCTCACGATACAGGTAACCGGCGCGAAGCTCATGAGCCGGGCTAAGATGAACGGCGGCCTCGCCGCTCCAGGTTTTGTCTATTAGCCCGTCGCTGTCTGAGATGTAGCGGAAGTTGGGTGCGATGGATGCGCCGTATTCGAGCTCAACCTGGTTGACCAGCTTCTTCGTCGCGGAATTATTAGGGAAATCTGCGTCCAGGCGCCGTACTGTGTTCGCGGCGGTATCCGGATCGCCACCCCAGCGAGCCGCATAGACGCGATCTTCGAGAATTTCTCGATCGTTTTCAAGGGATGTTGGAATTCCGTCGAGAACCTGTTGCGCTTCCAGATGACGGCTCATCCAGTTCAGCACGCGGATCTTCGCTTTAAGAAGGTCGGGATCGTTGGGCAGATCCTTAAGGCCTGCTTCGGACGTCCGAAGAGCCTCGGAAAGCTTGTTCTGGTCTCCGAGACAGTAAACGATGCCTGCCCGGGCACTTCCCGATGAAGGATACAAGTCGCGGGCCACTTCGTAGGCGGTTTGCGCTTCCTTGGGCTGGCCCAGCCAACGCAAAGCCAAGGCGCGGCGCAGCAGGACCGGTTCGGAGGTATCGCCTCGGTTGACCAACTGGTTCAGCATCTCCAGGGCGGCTTTCGTGTCGCCACCGAACAGATAGCTCCTGGCATATTCGCGGAGCGCCCAGTCAGGTTGTTCCCGTTCGAGTGCCACGATCTGGTGAATGACCTGCGCGGCCTCTTTATAGTGTTCACCCCAGCCCAAAATCACGGCATAGTCGCGCAAAACGGGCACGTTGTTGGGAGCCAGCGCAATGGCTTGCTGAAACAGTTTCAGCGCGTCTTCCGTCTTTCCTGCCCGCGCCTGCTGGACGGCTTCTTCGGCCAAAGCGGCGGCCTGGCGTGTGGAGTCCGCGGTAGCGGAAGACACCTGCGCGCGCAGAATGTTTCCGCTGCCGATTGCGATCAACGCGCAGCAAGCGGAGTACCGAACGATGTTAGAGATGTTTCGCATGACCGTGTTGGATGTGCCAGCGTGTGGGCGCCATCAGGTTGATGCGCTTCATGAGTCCCCGGGTCGTGTAGACAAAAGCCGTGGTTGCCAGAAGGACCCAGTAAAAACTCGGATAGAGGATGCTAGCTCCAAAATGCCGCTTGATTCCCGGATCGTATTTCGCGTCGATCCAGGTACCGCAGGCCAGCTGGAGCAGGCAAAATGTGAACAAAAGCATACCCCACAGGTTGGGAACCGGCGATCCACCCTTGGGAGGATATCCGAGTGAATAACAAACGATCCAGAAGACCGTGACAGAGAGAAACGTCAGCGACCAAAGATACGACAGAGCACTCTCGATATATAGCGGGAACATCCGCCGCAGGCGACGGTCCTGAAAGATCGACCCGTGCTGCCGGAGGATTTGGCCCAGGCCGAGAGCCCAGCGTTTTCTCTGGCTCCACCACACGCCGACCGTTTCGGGCACGATCATCCACACCAGGGCCCGGCCTTCATAGCGGACATCATAAAAACGTCTTTGCAACTTCCAAGTCAGATCGATGTCTTCGGTGGCCATGCCGGGTGTATAAAGACCTACGTCAATCACCGCGGACTTCCGGAACATCCCAACCACACCGGAGATGCACATCACGCGGCCCCAGATGCGCTGGGCTCTACGCATGAGTCCGATGACCGAACTGAACTCCACGGCCTGCAAACGAGTGAGCAGGTTCGTCACATTGCTGACCCGGGGATTCCCAGCCACGGCCGCGACGCGTGGATAGCGAAAATGGGGCACCATCACCCGCAGCAGTTGCGGATCCGGAACCGCGTCCGCATCCATAACCAGCAGGAGCTCGCCCTTGGCGCACGGAATGGCATCGTTCAGCGCCATGGCCTTGCCTTCGTTGGTGATCTTGTTTAATAACCGCACCCGAGGATCGCTGAGGAACGGCCGCACTTTTGCGGCTGTTCCATCGGGCGAACCATCGTTGATCACGATCACTTCGAAGTTCGGATAGTCCAGCGTCAGCAGACCCTCGATGGACCTGCTGATAACTTCTTCTTCACAGTAGGCCGGCAGCAGAACGGTAACGAGAGGGAGCTGGTCGTCGGAAATGGGAGGCTCTGGCTCTCTTAAATCGCGCCGGACATAATATACGATTGCGGTGGCCATCCAAATCAAACTGGTGATTACGGGATATAGTCCGTAAAATCCGATGGCGACCTTGTAGCTGGTCCAGTTGTTGATCGCGTCCAGGATCGGGTGAAGCTGCGCAAGCTCGTTCATCGGAGGGCTCCGCGTTCGTCTGCCAGATTTTCTAATTCTTCAGTGCCCGTAGGTTGACCCGCCCCAGTGATCGAGTGCCCCAGCAAACCGGCCGATTCACTCACAGGCAAATACTGCTTGACGCCGTTGACAATTTTGATCTCGATCTCCTGCTCTGCCATGAGATTCGAACGGATTTCTACAGGCAATCCCAGATAATCGTGCGAAGGGAAAATCGTGATGTTTTCGGTCGCCTTACGACGGTTCCGTCGTCGTGCAAGAGAAATATTGTGGCCAACCCAGATCGCCACGGTTATCCCATAGACTCCGCCGAGGCCTAGGAGTAGCCCTAGGGAGGCTGCCACGTCTTGTAAGCGCGTGTTTTGAAACACACGCATCCATAGGCCCACGAAGCCGAGCCAGAGCACTGCCAGGAATACGTTCGCGAGGGTATGGCGTGGGCGTGAGATAAAGAAGCTCCTGCTTTTCATTTCGACAGTTCTAAGGTGATCCTTTAGGTCTATTTCTTAAAGCCGCGAGCCATGGCACAATGCTCACAGAGTGATCCCTAAAAGCCAGCTTGTTACGCTCTTTTGCGCAATTCTGTTTCTGCATGCCGGAACGCAGGCGGCTGAGTTGCAGCTTATGCCGGTCCCTGCGTCGGCCGTAGCTCAGTCGGGTGGCTTGCCGATCGTCCCGTCATTTAGAGTGGCGTTGCAAGGGCCATCTAGCCCGCGGATGCAGGCTGCCGCACAGCGATTTTTGAGCCGGCTTAGCAGAATCACCGGAATCAGCATGGATCAGGCCGCGGAGATCAAGACCGGCGGAGGGCTCGCCACACTTCTAATCGAGTGGCAAGAGAACTCATCCGCTGTGCCGCGCGTGGGTGAAGATGAGTCGTACGTGCTCGAAGTCGACTCTGCCCAAGCGCATTTGCGCGCTCCAACTTCTCTCGGTATCTTGCGTGGACTTGAAACGCTTCTGCAGGCTGTGCGAACTGATCCGGGTGAGGCCACGATTCCGGGAATCTTGATCCGCGACCAGCCGCGATTTCCATGGCGCGGAGTGTTACTCGATTGTTCCCGCCATTTCTTTTCGGTAGAAGCGATTAAGCGCACGTTGGATGGAATGGCCGCGTTCAAGTACAACGTACTGCACTGGCATCTCAGCGATGACCAAGGCTTTCGAATGGAGTCTCGGCTGTTTCCGAAACTGCAAGGACTGGGATCCGATAATCTTTTTTATAGCCAGGACCAGATTCGCGACATCATTTCGTTTGCGGCCGACCGCGGAATTCGTGTGGTTCCAGAGTTTGACATGCCCGGTCACGCGACCAGTTGGTTTGCAGGCTACCCCGAGCTAGCCTCGGCCCCGGGTCCCTATGCGATCCAGCGTGACGCCGGTCTATTCGAACCGGTGATGGATCCGTCCCGACCCGAGGTGTATGCGTTCCTGGATGGCTTGATCGGCGAGATAGCGGCTCTATTCCCCGACGCCTACATCCACATCGGAGGCGATGAAGTAGATCCGGCCCAATGGAAGCGCAGCCGGTCGATTCAGGCTTTCATGCAGTCTCAAGGCGTCGCCACGACCCAGGGATTGCAGGAATACTTCAATCGCCGTGTGGCTCAGATTCTCTCGCGGCACGGGAAGAAAATGATCGGTTGGGATGAGATTCTGGGAGCGAATCTACCGCCGGACACCATCGTGCAATCCTGGCGAGGCTTGAGCGCGATGGCGCAGACGGTCAGGTCGGGACACGCCGGTATTCTTTCCTTCGGTTACTATCTCGATCAGCTCCAGCCTGCGTCCGAGCACTATCTGGCGGATCCATCCGATGGCGAAGTAGCCGTTGTCTCGCCTGCGGAACGCGCACGAATCCTGGGGGGCGAAGCTTGTCTTTGGACCGAGTACGTGTCCCCGGATAACCTGGATCTCCGGTTGTGGCCCCGCGCCGCTGCCATCGCGGAACGTCTCTGGTCACCCCAACAGATCCGAGACGTAGATTCGATGTATGCACGATTGGCCACCGTCAGCCGTCACCTGCGCTCTGTCGATATCGACCCGGAACTCGAGCGGCGACAGTTACTGGAGCACATGACGGACTCCTCCGCTGTTGAACCGCTGCGGATCCTGATCGAGAGTCTCCGGCCAATTCGTGCCGCAAATCGCGCTACTGTTGACAAAATCGACCCGGCCGCCAAATTCAACCGGCTGAGGGATGCGGCTGATCCGGATGGCGAGCTTCCTCGGCGGTTGGCGTTATGGATCTCTCACTGGAGCGAGCATCGCCAGGAAATCAGGACACAACTGGCTCGCTGGCGTGACAACTCCGTCGCCATAAAACCGATTCTGGAGCATTATCCAAACCTGATGGAGGCGATTCCACTCACGGACCGTGTACGGGAATTATCAAGGGCTTCGCTGGAGGCTATGGACTATCTCGATGGCCATCGTACGCCTTCGCGGTCTTGGATCACCAGGCAGCGCCAGTTATTGGAGCGGACCAGCGTTCCCCGCGCGGACCTGACGGTTACGCTTGTGGATACTCTGCGAACACTCCTGGCAACTGCCACCCGCTGACCGGTGATGGCGCGACAGAGGGCGTGGCGGGAATTACCGGCCAGGCACATGGTGTTATAGTTGGCCTTAAATTCTTGCTGGGAGATTCGTGTCATGGAAAAGAACCACTTTGCTGCCTTGGTATTCTTGCCTGCCTTACTCCTCAGTTCCTGCAGTAAGAGTCCTGCCCCCCTCGATGACTCGAGGCTCCGAAACACGGATCAAGAGACTGGCAATTGGCTGATGTACGGACGCACGTATGATGACCACCGGTTCAGTCCGCTAAAGCAAATCAATGAGGAAACGATTGGTAAGCTCGGCTTGGCCTGGAGCCGGGAGCTGGGCTCCACGCGCGGTCTGGAAGCAACGCCGCTGGTCGAGGACGGCATCATTTACACTACCGGCGCCTGGAGCGTGGTGTATGCAATCGACGCCAAGACCGGAGAGATGCGCTGGACCTACGATCCCAAGGTCCCGCGCGAACGCGCTTACTTCCTGTGCTGCGACGTGGTCAATCGCGGCGTGGCACTGTACAAAGGCAAAGTATATGCCGGAACTTTGGACGGCCGCCTGATCGCGCTCGACGAACGTTCCGGAACACCCGTGTGGACCGCCTCCACCACCGATGATGCCAAGCAATATTCGATTACCGGCGCTCCCCGCATCGCCAAGGGGATGGTGGTTATTGGCAACGCGGGCGCGGAGAACGGAGTACGCGGATACATTTCTGCCTATGATGCGGAAGCCGGGAAGATGGCATGGCGCTTTTACACCGTGCCAGGCGACCCATCCAAGGGCTTCGAATCGAAGGCCATGGAAACCGCTTCGAAGACCTGGAAGGGTGAGTATTGGAAGACCGGCGGCGGCGGTACGCCCTGGGAAGGAATCGTATACGACCCGGCGCTCGACCTGTTGTACTTCGGGACGGGCAACGCGACTGCCTGGTATCGTGCAATTCGCGGCGAAGGCGACAGCCTGTACACGGCATCGATAATTGCAGTGCATGCTAGCAATGGCGAACTGGCGTGGTATTTCCAAACTACCCCCGGTGAAAACTGGGACTACGATGCTACACAGCCCCTTATGCAGGCCGACCTGACCATCGGCGGCCGCGCGCGCAAAGTGATCATGCAGGCCAACAAGAACGGTTTCTTTTACGTTCTGGATCGCGAAACGGGGGAGTTCATTTCGGGCGCGCCGTTCGTAAACGGTGTAACATGGGCCACCGGACTCGATCCTAAGACAGGTCGTCCCATCGAATCGCCCGGCGTCGCGGAGCTTAAGCCTACGATCGTCTCGCCCAGCCCCGACGGCGCGCACAATTGGAATCCGATGGCGTTTAGTCCGGCGACAGGGCTGGTTTACCTGGGGGCAAAAGTCGGCACGCAATTCTTGCACGCGCCCGATCCCAAGTGGAAGTACGATGCGGAGCGATCCAACCTAGCCCTGGACGGGATGTACGACGGCCCGCTCAATGCCAAACTCATCTCGATGCCGCCCGCGACTGGAGAACTTGTGGCGTGGGATCCGGTGGCGCAGAAGGCGGCCTGGCGGGTGAAGAGTCCGACGGTCGAAAATGGCGGTGTTCTCGCTACGGGCGGGAACCTCGTGTTCCAGGGACGCGGCGACGGCACGCTGGTCGCTTATCGCGCCACCGACGGGAAGCAATTGTGGAGCTTCGATGCGGGCACGGGAATCATGGCCCCTCCGGTGACCTATACTGTCGATGGGACGCAGTATCTGTCAGTGATGGTGGGCTGGGGTGGCGCACCGGGAGTGTTCAACGCGCCCGGATCGGGACCGGTCAAACCTGGCTATGGGCGAATCCTGACGTTCACTCTTAACGGCACCGCGACGTTGAGAGCGCCGCCTTACGGACATAAGGAGCCACCCGTGCCCGCGATCACCACGAATGCCTCTCCGAAAACCATTCAGGAAGGCAACCTGCTGTTCAACGCGAACTGCGGCCCCTGTCATGGAATAAACGCAGTCGCGGGACCGGTACCCGATCTCCGTTACGCAAGCAAAGAGGTTCATCAGGATTTCGACAACATCGTGCTAGGTGGGAGCCGCGCATCGGCTGGCATGCCGTCGTTCAAGAACATCCTCAACGCGCACCAGGTGCACGCGATTCATGCCTACGTGGTCTCGCGCGCCGCCGAATCGTCCAAACCGGCGAAGTGACGCGGACGTTAGTCAGTTTTACTGGCACCGCACCGGTAATAAGGAATGAAGCGGGCCGGCGAAATCGCAACTCTCACTGCGGGCCCATGAAATGACAGCGCTTAGCGCGACGATTTATTTGGTATGTCAAGTGCTATGCATGACCCTCACGGCTCGTCCGTTCATCTAGCCTTAAATCGTTCTCGCCAGATTACATGCCGCGATGGAGATTATATTGAAGAGTCACGCTGGAGATTTGCGCGAAGGTGTGCGAACTCCACGCCTAGAATTGCGAAATTGGGTTCTGTTGAGCCCTGCCAACGCCGCTGTTCCGGACTGTTTTGCCGACGTCCACATCGATGCCAACCGGCGCGACAAATTACTAGCGGAAATGCAAAGACTCCGCGGTAGCGTTTATCTGGAAGACGGCGCCATCACGGCCAACCAGCTGACCGACGGCAGGCATCGGATTGACGCGGACGACCTCAGCTGGCATTTGCTCGTGGTGGACCAGGAGGATCGTGTCTGTGGCTGTGTGCGTCAGCAGGTTTATCCTCAGAATGCACATTTTGCGCAGTTGAACATTTCCCGTTCTGAGCTTGCTCGCTCAGTGGAATGGGGTTCCAAACTCAAGGCGGCCGCGGAATCAGAGCTTGAACTCTCGAGGCGCCTGGATTTGCCTTGCGTGGAGATCGGTGGTTGGGCGCTGACAACCAGCATCCGCGGGACTGCCGAGGCCGTTCGAATGGCATTGGCCATGTATGGCCTCTCGCAAGAACTGGGTGGCGCTATGGGCTTCAGCTCCGTGACGCGCCGCCACTGCTCCGCCTCGATCCTCAGGCGTATTGGTGGTCGAGCATTCGAATATGCAGGCCTTCAGCTTCCTTCGTACCAGGATCCCCAGTTCAATTGTGAAATGGAGCTATTGCGTTTCTATTCCTGGGCACCCAACCCGCATTACACGGCGTGGATTGAAGAAATCCGACAGGAGCTTCGGACGATTCCAGTGGTGGGGGGTTGCCGGAGCTCGGCTTTCGATTCCCGGACTGACCTCAGGTGGTCATTGCTTGCTAAATCGGACGTCGCCGCTTCCCAGTGAGTCGAATCGACTCGTCATAAGACCTAAGCGGAAGACTTAGCCATAAGATGAACGGGGCGGTAGGCATCGGGAAACCACTGTTCAGAGGTTTCCGGGACCACTTCGACCAGGAACCCGTAATCGTCCTGTGAACAGTCGCTGACTTTGGCCTGCACCGGTCCCGCGGGAGCGGCCAGTGTCACGACCGCATCTTTAGGAATAGCCGCATCTGTCTGAAGAATGGCTCCGGAGCGCCAGATTTCCATGACAATTGCGCACTCGGACGAGGCCCTGACCGGGCCACTGCTCCAGCTGACACAGAGCATGTCCAGGCACAAAAAGTGTTCGTCCGAAAGCACGGCGGGCACGCCCACACTATAGCAATTTAGCCACCAGAGACGGCAGAGCCGGCTGGGTCTAGTCGAAAGTGCCTTTCCAGGACCAGCCGTCCGACGGGCGCTTGATGTCGATCATCCGAAGGCGGTGGTCTTCGGGATTTCGTCCCGGCGAGCCGATGACGATGACGTGGTCCCCCGGCCTCAGCGTGTCGCGCTGGACACCCTTGCTTCCCAGCTGCGCGCCGGCACCCCATTCCACGGCCCAGGTGATGGCATTGCCTTTCGCGTCCTTGGTTTGCAGTTGCAGGAACGAATGTGGGTTCCGGTATAGGAATTGCAGCACGTCTGCCTCGATGGTCATCTTTTGATCCTCAAGGTAGGTGGACGCAAACGAGTGATGGGCGTAAGCCCGAACGCCGAGCATGCTCAATCCTGCGACGACGAGAACGAATAGTTTGCTTTTCAAGCTGCCTCCTAAACGATTGAATTATATCTCAACTGTGCCCTGATGGTTGACTTGCCGGACTTCCCGCCTAGTTGCCGCCTGCATTCGCGCAGTTCTTGACGCACTTGGCCGGAAGTTTGAACCTATCCTTGATTTTCTCGCGGAACTCCGGATACATGGTCTCGGCGCCGCCCAAAGCGGCTTCCTCGGGAATACCGTACAGCTTGGTCATTTCGTCAACGAAGGGGTTCTTCCCCGGAAGATAGTGTGGAACCCTGCCCGACTCTACGCCTTCATCGCCGACGATGCAGGGCGGCCCCCCAATGGCGACCGGGTTGGTGGACAGATTGTAGGAACGCGTCAGGATGTAGGGCTCTGTCAGGTATACCGGGTCGTCCATGAACAACGCTACGGTCAGTAAATCTCCGTGCCGTAAGAAATGCGTTGTGATGGTGGCCTGGTCGCTGCTGGCTGCTCCATTGCGACGAATGTACCCGGTCTTAATATGGGTGGTGGTCGCGATCAGCTCGTTGCCGTTCCATACGCCCGTCGTGAAGCCGGTTTGATCGTGGGGAGCATTTTTGCCGGGATGCGGACGGCCATCCATATAGATGGTCATGGGCGCGCGTGTTTCCCACGCACCCACTACCCAGGCCTGGACTTTGCCGGTTATGGGATCGGGCACAGCCCACATCCTGAGGCTGAACGGCCCGGCTGCGATATGCCACTGGGTTTGGAACCAGCAGATACGCTCGGGCATGGAAATGATCGATTGCGAAAAGCTCAAGGCTTTTGCGCGTCCCGCTTCGTTGAAGGGAAGTCCCGCCCAATCGACTGGGTTCGGACCGCCGCCGCGCTCCAAGGAGTCCTCATGGTTGATGGCGGCCCAGGATCCGGACAGGTCGATCTCCGCCAAGGCGGGGAAGCTTACGCACAATAATGCCGCTAAACCGAAAGAGAGTTTATTAGAGGTCATATGAGTGTCCTTATTACCACCTGGCGGAGCATGCCGTTGGATTCCATTTAGCATCACTCGCCTCTTTTTTGTACTGGGAAGTGATCACAAAGGGCTGGGTCAGATACGTCGGATCGGTGGTGATGATGGTGACCACCATTAACGGATCCTCGTTAGGCGCCTTGATCAGATCGTAGTATTCCGTGAGCGTGGTCTTCTCGCTATACGGAACACCGTTCTTTCGCAGAAAACCAGCCTTGAGGTTGGAGGTCGCGACTTTCAACGATCCATCGGTCGCGCCGCGGCCGCCGCCCCGTTCCCACTGAGCAATCGACTCCCCCTGCAGCGTCGGCGGAGCCGCGGCTGCGGGCTTCCAATCGCCAAAATGAAAGATGCGAGTCTGCTTGCCGGCATCGCTGTCCATACGCAAGGTTTGATCGTCCTGCCATGTGATGTGAAGGCGGTTTGGGACGCGCAACAGCGCCGGCGCGCCGTAAGACTTGCACAGATCGCCCGAGGCTTCCTCTTTCGCGGGATCCCAAGCGCTGGCGACTTTGCGCGCTTCCGGCGTCATCGGAACTCCTTGGTAATCGCCAGGCGAGGGCGTGACCATGCGGTAACGCCAGTCTTCGGTGATCACCGATACCCAATAGCCGGTCGGGTCAAAGACAGCAGCAGCCTTGGCGTTCTGGGGCTGCGCCGCCCCTCCGCCTCGCCCGCCCCGGCCTTGCGCATAAAGCCCAGACTGCGTCATCAGTAATCCGGCCAGCGATCCCACCATGAACCACGTGAGCGTCAGTATTTTTCTTTGCATGGGGTGATTATTTCTTTGCAGTCAGACTCTTGTAGATGCTCTCGATGAACGAGTTCGTGACGCCCGGCTGCGTACCGTATCGTGTCTCATAGGGCAGGGCCGGACGCGCGGCCTTGATTTGATCCAGCGTCTTTCCCTGCTTGATGTAATCGGCGACCACATCCCTGATGAGCACAACCATGTCGCGGTAGTCCACTACTTCCATCTGCTCGGACAAACGTCCGTGACCGGGGATCACGTACGTCCCCACATCCTTGTAGATGTAAGGAGTAGGCGCGATCGTCAAATCGATCAACTTGTTCAGGGCGTCGATTTCTCCCTGAATGCTGCCGCCATTGGCCAAATCGATCACCGGAAAGCGCGTGGTATCCATCACATCCCCCGCCACCACGACGTCGGAGCGGCGGAACAAGACGAAACTGTCGGCATCGCTGTGGGCCGCCGGTTGGTACAAGATCTCAATTCCCTCGTCGTTCATGCGCAGCGCTTTGCGGTTTTGGAGGAAAGCCTCCGTGGGCCAGGCGTCGCCGGGATAAGACGGTTTGGCGTCACGGGCGCTCATCCTGTTCAGGATGCTTTGATGAGCCAGAATCGACGCAGCGCCTCCATTGGTCATGGTCCCTGCTACACCGTTGTTGCCGAGCGCATTGGTGAAAATAGTAAATCCGGATTTGGCCAGTTTTTCGTTGCCACCCACGAAATCGGCGTCCGCGTTGATGTCGATGACGTAGCGGATCGGCAGATTGGTCAGTTTCTTGATGGCGGCCGACACCTCGCCGGTTTTGGCTGCGGCGCCCGCGCTCACCAGCACGACGCCATCGGAGCCGATCTGGACACCGATGTTCCCACCGGCCCCCGCGATCATGTAGAAGTTGGGCCGAACCTGCACAACATCAAGCTCGCCATTTTCCGGTTCGGCTGCTCGCGTGGAAAGAGCCCCGCACACGACCAATCCAAAAGCCGTGGCGACGGTCCAGCATTTTAGCGCGCTTGGGAGAATTCGCTTCACCGTTTTAACTCCATCCTGTTCTCAAACTCCTCAAAGCCATGAGGATTCAGGCCAATTTTGGGCCGACGGCATCGTACCATATCGTCCGCTCACCCAGCAAGAGACGTCTCCCGGGCCTAGTCAGGTAACAGGCTCCGGCTCAGTCATCGAACTGTAACGTGTCATTCATTACAACGCCACGGGCACCCCGTAGGCTTAGGACTTCCGTGCTCCCACGGTGCTCTGCGTGTCGCGGAGGGCATACAGCTGGGCCGGGGGCTCGGAAAATCACTAACAGGAGTGACTTGATGTTCATGAGAACAATCGGACGGCGCGGGATCAAGCCGTTCATCGTCTGTGCTTTGACCCTTGCGGCGCCGTTGGCTAACGGTCAGGCGCCCGTATCGGCTTCCCAAGCACCAGCCTCGAGTTCCGAAATCGAACAACTGCGCCAGATGATCCTGGAACAACAACGCCAGATCGACGAGCTAAAGCGTACGATTGGGGCTGCAAAACCGGATGCATCTGTGGCGCTAGTGCCTTCCCGAGGCGTCGGACAGATCGCATCGACCGCGCCCGTTTTGCCGCCGTTACCGGCCGTAACAACTTTGGGAACACCCCTTCCCGTGCCGCAGGCGGCCGCGGCAGAACCACCCTCGCCACTTCAGATTAAGCTTGGCGAGGCAACCATCACCCCGGTCGGGTTCATGGATCTGACCAATACCTATCGCAGCACTAATGCCGGAAGCAGCCTGCAAACGAACTTCGGCAGCATACCCTACAACAACACAGTGGCTGGCCGACTGAGCGAAGACAAACTCAGTGCGGCGAATTCGCGCATCGGCTTCCGGGTGGACGCCAAAGTTAAGGGTCTCAACGTACTGGGATATTACGAAGGCGATTTCGTGGGTGGCGTAGCCGGAAATAATACCCAAGTGTCCAGCAATAGTCTGCTGTACCGCATTCGTCTCTATTGGATAGACGTGCGTAAGGGTAAACTTGAGTTCCTGGCCGGGCAGTCTTGGAGTATGTTGACTCCCAATCGCAAACAGATTTCGGCTTTGCCTGGAGACCTGTTCTACTCCCAGGTGGTGGATGTGAATTACATGAACGGGCTGACCTGGGGCCGCATTCCGGGAGCTCGCTTCCTGTATCATCCGACCGAGAAAATAACTTTTGGTCTGTCGCTTGAAAACTCCGCTCAGTACTTCGGCGGTTCCGGCGGTGGCGGCACACCCACGCTTCCGGCGGCACTGTCAACGCCGATAGCCGGCGAACTTGACCAAAACGTCGCTAATGGCGTCGCGACTCCGAACGTTCATCCCGATATCATTGCGAAATTGGCCTTCGATCCGAGTTCCAAAGTCCACTTCGAAGTCGCGGGTGTCGAGAGCACAGTGAAGCTCTTCAATCCCATCACGCAGCAGTACTTTACTAAAGCCGGCGGCGGCGGATCGATCAACGCGAACGTGGAGCTGTTTCCCGGCCTGCGTCTGGTGACTAACAACTTCTGGAGCGACGGCGAAGGCCGGTATCTGTTTGGCGTAGTACCGAATTTCATGGTCCGAGCGGATGGCAGTCCCTCGCTGATTCATGCCGGCTCGACAGTTTCCGGCTTCGAATATGCGCGCAAGAACTCGCAATTCTACGCTTACTACGGCGGGATCTATGCCGGCCGTAACACTGCATTAGACGCCAACGGTACGACACGCATCGGGTACGGCTATCAGGGGTCCGGCAACGGTCAGAACAAGACCACTCAAGAAGGAACATTCGGGTGGACGCAAACCTGGTGGCGAGACGGCAAGTACGGTGCGTTTCAAACCATGTTCCAATACGCCTACTTCTTCCGGGATCCGTGGTTTGTGGCTCCGGGAGCTCCCAAAAACACGCACGAAAACGCGGTCTGGTTCAATATTCGCTACGTCCTGCCGGGCTCAGCTCCGACAATCAAGTATTAGGCGAGTTTCTGCGATGGGTCTCCATAGTGTCGAGACTGACGCAGAGCACATCCTAGACTGTTACTCCTACGGTCGGACAAAACGGCGATAATAGTTTAGTCCCCAGTGGCGATTAGGAGAATGAATGCGAAATAAAGAACTTTTGGGCGCAGCTTTGATGATGGCGGCGACCCTGGTGACAACCGGCCTGTTGGCCCAGGGTCCTGCGGGCGGCGGACGAGGCGGCGCGAAGGCGGGAGCCACAGTTGAAAAGATTCGACTTCTGAAGCCTAACCTATATATGATCACCGGAGGCGGGGCGAACACGCTGATTCGCGTTACACCCGAAGGATTGATCTTGGTCGACACCAAGAATCCCGGCGACGACAACTACAACCGGGTCATGGAAGAGATCAAATCGGTCTCGCCGCTTCCGGTCAAGTACGTCCTCAATACCCACCATCACCCCGATCACGTTGGCACCAATCAGAAGTTCATCGATGCGGGCGCCACGGTCATCGCGCTTGATGCTCTGAAGACCAATATGGGCACCGACGGTCGCACAAAAGACATCCCCGGCCGGCCGACACAGACGTTCGCGAAAGACTACGTCTTGAAATTCGGCGGCGCGGAGGTTGACGCGCATTTCTATGGACGCGGGCACACCGGTGACGACACCATGGTGTACTTCCCCGATCTCAAAGTCGTCATGGTCAGCGACCAGATGTCCGACACTACACCCATCGTCGATTTTGCCAACGGCGGCAGTGCGGTAGAGTTCACCAGATCGCTCGATGGCGTGCTGAAGCTGGATTTCGAAATGGCGATTCCCGGACGCGGCGAGCCGAAAACCAGGGCCGATGTTCAGGCATTTCGGGATAGGTTCGCGTCCGTGGTCACTCGCGCGTCGGATGCCATCAAGGCGGGCGCCACCAGAGAAACTCTGGCCATGCAGGTGAAAACCGACGATCTCGGCTTTACATTCCAACCAGCATTTTACGGTTCGCTCTACGACGAGCTCACGAAAAAGTAGCCTACGGCAAAGGCCGATCGGTCTCAAAGTACTTCTTATAGGCGGCGATCCAATCGGACGAAATGTCTCGTTGCGCCGTGGCGAGGTCCAGCCGGCCGTCACAAACCAAATCGTGTAAACGATCTTCCAGCGCGTCTTTCACCCGGGCGTTCCACACTGCCGACGAATTCGACTGTGGCCATAAGTTTCGGATGTCGTCGGCACCCCCTAGGGCGGGGGTAATCAGATAGTCCACTTCGTAGGCTCGCGGCTCCGCGCCCGAGATGCCGTATTCCTCAAACACCCGGCGCTGCAACGATGCCGGGACAATACGGTTCTTGGGCGGTACCGAATGGCAGATCTGATCGCGATTTACGCCTGCCGCAACCCCTGGCGTGAGACTCGGTTCCGGAAACGATACCGGCACAACATGAAACGCCCCGCGCGATTCGAATGCCGGACGCAAGTAAACGAACAGCACAAGAACGGCCAAGAACAAGGCTGCCCCGGCATAGCGAGGATACGGCCCGTGCAACCATTTGGTGCGCCCGTTTGGCGGCGCCCCATCCCGCTCGGCCGTCATTGCCGCAAGTTGAGCTTTGAGCAACGCCCGTGGCCCTGCGGGCGACGGCAGCAATGGATCGAGATCCCCTCGATAGGCGTGAACAAAATCACCAATCGACGCTTCAATCTCCCCTTTGCGGACGCGGCAGGTCCAGCACTCGGTCAGATGCGATGCAACTTGCCCGGCGCGGGCGGGAGGCAATTCTCCATCGGCCGCCAGCAGAAGTTCCTGATCGGATAAATGAGCATTGTCAGACAACATATTACCGTTCCTCCGCGCGTGCAAAACGCGCGAGTGATCTTCCTAAGGAAAGGGCAACCGCGCCCAAGGACATATCCAGGATCTGTCCGATCTCACGATACGTAAGGCCTTCCGCGCGCAGCGAAAGGCAGCGCCGGTCCTGCTCCGGCAGCGCTCGCAGGACACTCTGCAATCGCGCGTGACTTTGATTTCGCATCAACTGATCCTCTGGATTCGGAGTCCGATCGACGAACGAATCCGCGTCCTGCACCGCACCCGGTTCCACCCTGTGTTTCCGGTTTCGCAGCTTCGCGACGTAATATTTCACTGAGAGATTGTGAGCCACCTGAAACACCCAGGCGCGAAGGTTGCGGCGCGATTTGCCACGCTGCAAATGCCGAAACAGCGCCAGAAACACTTCCTGAACGATCTCTTCCCCGTCCTGGACCGGCACGCCGGTGCTCAGCAAATAGCGCAGCAGTCTGTCCTGCATCTGGTCGAACAGGGCGACCACTTCTTCTTCGAGCAGAGTCGGCTTGGCCTCTCCCGTCGACGAAACGGTGGCGGCCGCGAGATCCGGGATGGTCTTGTCGTTGAACATCTTTAGAAACTGATCCTAACCCCTCCCGATGCGCCGATAGGCGCGCCTGGCGCGAAGAACGTCGAGGTTCGGAGTGGGAAGTCGCCACCCACCGACGGGAACGGCCGGGCGATGAAATTCTGGTTATTGTCGTACGGCGAGGGGCCCAACTGCGCGGCCGTATAGTATCGATGATTGAGCAGATTGTTGATGTCCACGAAAATCTGCGTGCGCTTCCGGACCTGATAACGCGCTCCTAGATTTATCACGGCATACCCGGGAGAAAACCCCTGTCCGAGGTAGTGGATGCCATCGGGCTGATCCAGATTGTTCTCGTTGCCGCGCGCAAAAGAACGCCCGACCGCATCGAAATCCAGATCCGCGGAGATTTTCGTGGTGGCCTGATACTCGACGAACGCCTTGAAAATATGCCGCGGAATCTGCGGAATTCGGTCGCCGGGTTGCACCGCTATGTTGCCATCCAGTCCCAAACCTCCATCATTGGCGCTATTACTGCCGCCGTCAACCGTCTGGGGACTCTGATACGTGGTGTCCAAAAACGTGTAATTGCCGCCGATGCTGAAATGCCGGATCCGGCCGCTGACGTTGACTTCCATTCCCTGGCGGCGCGTCTGTCCGAAGTTGGTGAAATAGCCAAAACCTGTCTGCTGGGATGCGACGAAGAGAAGATCGTTGAAGTTCTGTCCACGGAACCAGCCGGCGCTCCAACGTACATTGTTCTCCATAATGCCGCGTACACCGGCTTCGAGCGTCCTGGTAACAACCTGCTTCAGCGGCGGATCGCTGACCAAGGCGTTGGGAAAGTTGCACGGCTCATTGGGATCGGCGCAACCCAGTTCGATGGACGTCGGCGCGCGGCTCGATTCGCTGTAGCTGAAGTACGCGGTAGCGAAGCGTGAGGCGATGTAGGTGAGTCCTGCTGCCGGATTAAAGCGGCTAAATACATTCTGACCATTGAGTGACCCCCGCGACCCATCTGTCACCAGAGGCAGACGATCGGTATTTTCGAGGGATGTCCCGTTGTAGCGGCCCGACGCCGTGATCGCCAACGATTTTCCCAGTGAGACCGTGTCAGAGGCGTACATGCTGTAGGTGTTAATGAGACCGTGAAGATCGACGCGAGTATCCAGGGGAACGCCGTTCTGAGTGGTGCTACCGTTGGCAAATGCGTTGATCGGCGTGATCGTGAGATGGTCGGAACCCAGGTAGCCGAATTGCGAGCCCTGCTGGAAGACCGTGCTGCTGCGATCCCAGGCCGCACCCGCGGTGACACGATTGTGCGCGACCAACCAGCTCGCCTGTCCCGACAGACCGTAGTTGTGTTGCTTGTTAAACGTGTGCGTGATCAGGCCGGTGCATGTCTCGATCGGCTCCCTATTTTGGAGGCCTTGGGCAATGCACCGCCAGAACGGGAACGGCTCGGTGGCTGGGTTGCCAGTCGTCGGAAAGCCCGTGTAACCCGCGGCGGTAAGCGCGGCAATATCGGCAGCGTTCAGGTTGTAGAGCGATTCGCTGAACGAGTTCGAATTGATATCGCCGTTGGTAGTGTCCGCACGAATATAGCGAAAGTAGGCGTTCCCGGAGAATGTCAGGTGACTACTCGCATCATGACGCAGGCTCAGGTTCAGCGAAGGGGAGCGATTCCAGGTGATATCCGGCTTACTGTACACGCTGGAATAATTTTGCGTGAGAAAGCGCGTGTCCTGGAGGCCGTTCCCGGTGAGCCAATTGTCCGCATATGCACCACTGAGATAAATAGACGTCTTGGCGTGCTGCCATCCGAGCTTGGCGAAAGACTGACGAACCTCGGAGGGCGAGAACTGACGCCACCCGTCCTCGCGAAATAAATTGCCGGCGACGTACCAGCTCAGCCCTTTGCGATTCGACCCGCCATGTTCGAATTCCCCTGCCCTGCGACCGAAGCTGCCACCGCTGATTTGAACCGTCGTGCCGGGCTGACTCAAACCGTTCTTGGTGTCGATCGAGATGGCTCCCCCCAGCGTGTTGAGCCCGAACAGCGGATTCGATCCCGGCATCAGGGCCAGCTCCGAGATCGCGATCTTGGGAATCAGATCCCACGCGACGATATCGCCGAAGGGCTGGTTCTGCCTGACTCCGTCCATATAGATCGAGATACCTTGCGGCGTACCCAGCAGCGGCGAGGCCGTGTAGCCGCGATAGCTCACGTCGGGCTGGTAAGGATTCTCCTGATTCTGATTGATGTGGACGCCGCTTAGGCGCTGATTCAACAGATCCGAAAGATCCAACGCCCCGGTTTGCTGCAGGTCGCGAGCGCTGGCGGTCTGGACCGGCGCGGGAATCTCGTCGATCGGCAGATCGGTTCCGGGAAGCGGAGTGGACGCCACCACATCGATCCTGGAAGCCTGCGTCGCAAGCGCCATCGTCACCGTGCGCGAGACGGGCGTACCGGGTGGCACATCAATCAATAAAGACTGGGTGGCGAAGCCGATTTTCAAAACTTCCAGCCGATAGCGCCCAGGAGGAAGATTCGAAAAAGTATACGCGCCCTGGGGGTTGGTCTGAAAACTGAGGTCTGTATTACTCGCGGGACTTTCCAGTTTGCCCGAGGCTTCCGTGGCGAGGCCTGATGAGTCCTGGACCTGGATCCGGATTTCGCCCGGCTGAGATTGGCCGCATAACAAGACGGACATGAGGAACAGCGGCAGCCGGCGAAGCATATACGTTAATCCCATTGCCTAGGGTTTTGTTCAGTCTTTTTTTACGTGCATGCGGAATCTGATATCCTCCCCAGCATGAGCCGGACGACTCGTGTCCGCAGTTCGGCCGCCTTACTCGGGCTGCTGGGAGCTTGGGTTGCCTACACCCAAACTCAGACTACCCCTCGCCCTGCGACCACCCAGAGGGTCAAGGAGGGCCTCTACATGATCTCGGGCGAGGGTGGGAACGTCGCCGCGCTCGTCACCGATGAAGGCGTGATTCTGGTCGACGATATGTACGACCGCAACTACGCCGCCGTGATGGGGCAGGTGAAAGCGCTCAGCGACAAGCCCGTGCGCTACGTGCTCAACACCCACCAGCACGACGATCACTCTGGCAGTAACGCCCAGATGCTGGCGGCCTCAGTGGAAGTGATCGCGCACCGCAATGCCCGCATCAACATGATCGCGCTGAAGCAGCCTGGGGCGCCGCGCATCACGTTCGACGATGAAATGGATGTGCACCTGGGCGGCAAGGAAGTCCGCACGCGGCACTATGGACGCGGCCACACCGGTGGCGACGCCGTCATCTATTTCCCCGATCTCAAGACTATCCATACAGGCGACCTGTTTCTCACGCGGCCCACGCAGCCTTATATCGATTACGCCAACGGCGGCAGCGCCCTCGAATGGACCAAGGCCCTGGACGAAGTCCTGAAGCTCGATTTCGACACCATCATTCCCGGCCATGGTCCTCTCTCCGATCGGGCCGGGTTAGTGAAATGGCGCGCCGACTTCGAGACCATGCGGAACCGGATCCAAGGCATGGTTCGTCAGGGCAAGAGCAAAGAGGATGTTTCTCAAACGCTGACTAAGGATTTCGGCTGGCCCGTGGGAGGCCTCGCCATCGGGCAGGTGGACGCCTTCATCGCTGAAATGAAGTAATAGCAGCATCCCGCAACGTTGCCGCAGCGACCGCTCCCGGCAATTAGGCTCGAAGGACGCGATAGAATACTGCGGGAGGGGACTCCTCATGAAGACCTTACTGAATCCGTTCGCGGCGATGATCGTGCTTGCTGCGCTACCGATCGCCGCCCAGTGGCCAAATTACCCTGCGGCCGGCGTTCCCCGCGAGTCCGATGGCAAGGTGAAGCTCGACGCTCCCGCTCCCAAAGCGCTCGACGGCCATCCCGATCTCTCAGGTATTTGGGATCTTCGCGGAACCGGCGGCCGCGGCGGACCGGGTGGTCCAGGAGGCGGTCCCGGCGGTGCAAAAGGCAAAGCTCCAGAACTGCCCCCTGGCACTCCTCCCAATGCCACGTTTAAGAATATCGGTTCCGGATTCAAAGAAGGCTTGCCGATGCTGCCATGGGCCGCGGATCTCGTAAAGGCTCGGCGGGCGGAGAACAGCAAGGATAATCCCGACGCGCATTGTCTGCCGCTCGGTCTGATGCAGCTTCACATGCATCCCCAACCGCGTAAAATCATCCAGACGCCCGGCTTGATCGTCATGCTTTACGAAGCGCAAGGAGGTATCCGGCAGATCTTCACCGATGGCCGCCCATTGCCGAAAGATGCTGAGCCATGGTGGTACGGCTACTCAATCGGGCATTGGGAAGGTGACACTCTGGTCGTCGAAACCACCGGCTTCCGCAACGATGTATGGCTGGATATCGACGGCAGCCCGCTCACCGAATCCGGCAAAATGACCGAGCGGATGAAGCGACTAAACTACGGAACGCTGCAGACAGACGTAACTATCGAGGATCCGAAGGCGTACACCAAGCCATTCACCGTTCGCGTGATCCATCGCCTTCTGCCCGACACTGATTTAATCGAGTTTATTTGCACGGAAAATGATCGTAGCGGGCCACACCTGGTCGGGAAAGATCGCACCCGAATCCAGTCAGGACCTCACTTTTTCGCCGATTCGGCCGAGCGTGCGCCGCTCAGGATGTCGCTCATCGCGTAGTTACCTTCGTGACAGGCATACTCGATCATCCGATAGTCGTCGTTCTTTTCGAGCTGGATGAGGATGGTCCACGGCTTCACCCAGGTCTTCTCGTCAACCACCGTGATCCGATAATCTATGGTCCTGTCGCTGGTTCGCGTGAAGCGCTCAATCACCTTGAGCTGGTCGCTGTGATACCCGGGGTCGCCCGGATAGCCTGCGCCATTCGAGCCGATAGCGTCCTTGTCGGTGAAGTTCGTGGTCTCCACCACCAGATCGTTGCCCTCCCAGTGACCGCGTGAATCTCCCATCACCATCGTGATCTTGGGGCTCACGTGCGGGCGACCGTCCAGCGGAATCACCCGGCTCTCATGGATCATTTCGTTGCGGAATGCCACGTATCCCGGGCCCTGCACGATCTGGTTACCGTTGTTGTACACCACAGGAATCACCGATCCCAGAAGGCCGCGGGAAATGCAGCGATAGTAGATGTTCAGGTCGTCGTAGCTGTCCGCTTCGCCCTTCCACTCACCCGGCAGTCCCTTGCCGCCGCGAGCCTCTTTGCGATACTTCACCGCCGCAGCTGTCAGGTCCGGCAATCGGCCGTCCGGGGGATCGACGATCAGGGATGCCTGTCGCGACGGCTTCCCACGCTCGGTCCAATAAGACGGAGGGCCGATGTCGACTCGAGTGTCGCTGGTAACGACGGATTCGCTGTCTGCCTGCGCTTGTTTTTTCGCCGTCGCCTCTTTCGCGGCAAATTCTTCATCCGTTAACGTCGTGCGTTCGCCGAGGTTGGCTGGTCGCTGCATGGGAACACCCATGTTGCCGGGCCAGATGCCCTCCAGATCCGGATCGCCCCACGCAGTTTTCGGGGGCGTATAAGACTTGCCCGTTTTGGATTGTTTGGCAGTTGACGACGTGGGTGCCTGTCCGGCGATAGCAACATTCATCAATCCAATCGTGCATGTGAACGCACTGAGAATAGGGAGATAATGGGAGCTCATTTTGCCTCCTCGACTACTGGCACTAATATATACCGCCAGCAATCGCTCCGACCACCAGAAAAGGCTCCGCTCCCGATGCTACCGCATCCGGTAACGGAGCATCCGGCGAGTCGTGCGATAGATCCTCCTGGCAGGCGAAGAATCGTACGAATGCCCGGCGTTCCTTCGTGACGTGGTCGCGGATAGTGCCCTGAAGCATCGGGTAACGAGCCTCCAGTGCATCGAGGATCGACCGTGATGTGACCGGTCCCGCGACGTCGAGCTGTACCTCACCGCTGACCTGTGCAAGCGTCCGCAGGTGTGCCGGAAGCACTACCCGTATCATGCCAGTGTTTGTACTTCGACGGACAGTACCGCGGGAAGATCCCGGACAATGGGCATCCAGCTATCGCCCGCGTCGGCCGAAGCGTACACCTGCCCGCCGGTAGTACCAAAGTACACGCCGCATGAATCGAGCGAGTCGATCGCCATCGCATCCCGCAGCACGTTCACATAACAGTTGCTTTGGGGCAGGCCCTTCGTGAGCGGCTCCCACTCGTCTCCACCGGTTTTGCTGCGATATACGCGCAGCTTCCCCTCATGTGGAAAATGCTGCGAGTCGCTCTTGATCGGGACGACGTAAATGGTTTCCGGCTCGTGCGCGTGAACGTCGATCACGAAGCCGAACCCGCGTTTGCCCACGTCGTCGGGCAGGTTGCCGTTGACTTCTTTCCACAAATCCCCGGCATTATCGCTGCGCAGGACGTCCCAGTGTTTCTGCATAAACAACACTCCCGGACGCGAAGGGTGCATCGCCATGTGATGCACGCAGTGGCCAACCTCCGCATTCGGGTCAGGAATGTATTCCGACCTCAGGCCCCGGTTGATCGCCTTCCACGTCGCGCCCGCGTCGTCGGAGCGGAAAGCGCCCGCGGCCGAGATGGCAATGAAGATCCGCTTCGGGTCCTTCGGATCGAGGATGATGGTGTGCAAGCCTAGCCCGCCCGCTCCCGGCTGCCAGCCGGATCCAGTACCGTGGCCTCTTAGTCCGGCTAGCTCATTCCACGATTTTCCGCCGTCGGTGGTGCGAAACAATGCGGCGTCCTCCACTCCGGCGTAGACCGTGTCCGGATCCGTGAGTGACGGTTCCAGATGCCAGACTCGTTTGAACTCCCATGGGTGCGGTGTGCCGTCGTACCACTTATGCGTGCCGGGAACGCCGTCGTACACGAATTTGTTGTCCACCGGTTCCCAGGTCTTGCCGCCGTCATTCGAGCGCTGCATCAACTGCCCGAACCAGCCGCTGGACTGCGACGCATACAAACGATTCGGATCGACCGGCGATCCCTTCACGTGATACAGCTCCCACCCCGCGAAATGCGGACCGCTGACGTCCCACTTTTGCCGCTTGCCGTCCGACTCCAGAATGAATGCGCCTTTGCGCGTCCCCACTAATACCCGTACCTTACTCATCGTCTTCTCCTTCCGGTCTCCTTCTTAACCTTGAATTCGGGGAGCAGCGGCGTCAAGTCCCGTTCCAGCCATCTCCGCCGGGCTTCCGCGAGAACCTGTTCGCGGTTTTTCTCTATGTTGTCGATGACGGCGCACGGGGCGCCCGTTTCCTCGTGCCGCGCCGCCCAAATCAGCAAGTCCAAAAGCACGGGCGCCAGATCGATGCCCTTCTCTGTTAGCCGGTAGTTGATCCTTCGGGCGTCCGTCCCCTCCAGCTCCGCACTGATCATCCCGGCAGCCTCCAGCTTCCGCAGCCGGTCCGCCAGGATATTCGAGGCAATCCTCTCAGAGGAGCCTTGAAAGTCCTTGAATGTGCGATATCCACGGACCATCAGATCGCGAATGATAAGCAGCGACCAGCGGTCTCCCAAGATTTCGAGGGAGATGCTGACGGGGCAGCCTGACCGGCGTTTTACCTTGGACTTCCCGGCCACATTGGATACCTTACAACTATTGCTTGCACAATGCAAGTGATTATGGACGGCTAAGGAGTGACGTCGCTGAGTCTGAGAGTTGCTGACACGCCTACGTAGGACTGGTTTCCGTACGGTTCTAAGGAAGAATCATGCGCACTCTGCGTTTGTTGCGCCAGCTGCCTAGGGTATTCGGAAGGGATGATGTGAGCGCACCCTTATGAAAAACGGGCCTAGTACCGTGGTTTTCTTAAAAAAACAGAGTACTAAGAGCTTGAAGGCTCATGCGTATCGTGTTCTCATGGCGCAGGAGGAAATCAGGCAATGGAAAAAACATTAGTGCGATTTTTCGGAAGCGCGGTGATGGTCTGTGGTACCTGGCTGGGGTTACCAAGCAGCGCGCACGCGCAGGCGGTTAGCTTGTTCATCTACGCCGACACCGTTCCCGGTGCGGCCCGTCAGACTGTGGGACCACAGGTCATCCACGTAGTCAATCAAGGGTCGGCTGAAGCCACCGGCGTAGCCGTGACTTTCACGCCACCCAAAGGGGCTAAAGTAGACTCTGCCTGCCAGG
>Ga0105237_10001473_pt1 | contig 31011 bp, 16 predicted proteins | sample KBSC24metaG_FD_81520 | JGI IMG/M metagenome (GOLD analysis project Ga0105237, IMG submission 81520) | Corn rhizosphere microbial communities from Kellogg Biological Station, Michigan, USA - KBS C2-4 metaG | ecosystem: Host-associated > Plants > Roots > Rhizosphere > Soil | place: Michigan, USA... | reverse complement strand
GCGGAGACCCTTTAGAGCTGTTCGGATATTTCAACTCCACCAAAAGCGTTACCTTCTACCTCGTCATCGTAAAATACGCCGGCCCCGACCCCACCCGGCTGAAATACCTGCTTTATAATGACGCCCTCTTTTATCTCACCAACCCTGCCATCCCCGGCATCCTCGCTCCAGCCCTGGTAGGACACGCCAAGGCGGATGGAGCCATCGCCACGGGCGCCGCATGGTACCTGCAGACACCTCCTTACGGAGTGGATACACCCGTCGTGGAAGGCTTTTCTTCCGTTGGCGGTGTAGCAAACTATTATGACGTCAACGGCCGGCGCATCACACCGCTGATCCGTCACAAGCCGGAGATAGTAGCCCCCGACGGAGGCAATACCTCCTTCTTCGATCCATTCGGCCACGGAGATATCCCGCAGGACAGCGACACCTTCCCAAACTTCTTCGGCACCTCAGCCGCCGCACCCCATGCCGCTGGCGTCGCCGCCCTGATGATCGACGCACAGAAGCTGCATACCATCACCCCCGCACAGATAAAGGGGATCCTGCAAACACACGCGATAGACATGGATAACCCTTATACAGCAGGCTTCGACAAGGGTTTCGATTTCGCCACAGGCTATGGACTCATCCGGGCGGACAAAGCCGTAGGCGTTGTGAAATTTCCCAACCTCTTTGTAAAGGATCTCGATATCAAGCCGCTCTGCTCCAGCGACCCCAGCCATATCCGCAATTGGGAGGTCGATAACCCCAATCCTTTCGAAGTAAAAATAGACTGGCTCATCATCGGCTCCGATCAGCACGGCAGCATTACAGTACCACCCGGCGATACGACATTCTCCACCAATACGCCGTACTTCCATAACACACCGCTGCCGGCCATCGTCCTCATCGACTGGGAAGATAACTTTGGATTCACCCGCCTCGATCTCGCCTACGGCACAAGGGCCGTATGCGGCAAGGACCCCGTCTCCGCAGTCAACAGCGACAGGCTGATAAGCACGGAAGCTAACAGCCTTGCAGGCGACAAGCCCGTGAATATCGCAGAAGTATCTCCCAATCCCTCCTCCGGCGCCTTCCGCCTTTATCTATCGCTGGCCGGCCCGGGACAGACGCGCGTTGGATTGTACAGCGCAGATGGAAAACAGCTGCAGGTCAGACTGGTGGCCCAGCCCAATGGTGTAGTGGATATAGACGCCAGCGGCTATCCGCGAGGAGTATATATACTGAAAGTGGAACAGGGAGAATTCAAAAAGACGATCAAGCTGATCAAACAATAACCGACAACAAAAAACCCCGCAATTGCGGGGTTTTTTCTACTCCACATACAAGCTCCTCAGCTTTGTCAATTTCTCCTTATCTAACCCCATTTCTTTTTCCAGGTAAATATCTACCGTTCCATATTTATTCCTGATCGCGGCAAAAGTAGCTTTCAAATAATCTTCCCGGGCCGCCATCATATTCATAGCAGTAGCTTCGCTAAGCCCATACACCTTCATCATCCCCGCAATGGCCCGTTTGTTCTCCGCACCCCGATAGTAGTTCGTAGCCGCATAATCGCTCATGATGGTCTGCTCGTCCACACCCAGCGCATAAAGTATCAGCGCAGCGGCAATGCCCGTCCTGTCCTTACCCGCCGTACAATGGAACAGCAGGGCGCTGTCTTTATTCAATGTCAGCAGCTCCTCGAATACAGGTTCATATCTGGCATGGAACGGCGTCAGGTCACTGTAAAAGCCAATTAACCCCGAATCGCCCTTCATCATCTGCTGCACCATATTTCGCATAAAAATACTATCGCCGATGCTCTCGCTGCCGGCCGGCAGAGAGATTCGCATAGCCGACGATGGTAGTCTGTCCGGTGCCGCCTTGACCTCATAAGGCCCCCGAAAATCCGCTACCACGGCCAATGACAGACGCTGCAGTTTCTGCAGGTCGTCAGGAGTGAGATTATTCAGCGCGGCGCTCCTGTAAATCTTCCCCCATCTCACATGCCCTCCATCCCTGGTTGGATACCCCCCAATGTCCCTGAAATTAATGGCGCCCTGCAATTTTATTTCGCGCAGAGCGCTGTCCTTTACCTGTGCCATTCCGACAATAGGCAGAATAATAAGCACTAACAGCCAGTTCTTTATCATAACGAAATATTGATTTCCCGACCAATATCAAAAAGAAACATTACCTGCATGTTATGAAATAAATATCCCTTGAAAAAACATCAGATATAGCAATTCCTTAATGTATCCGTAACATCAATTGAATAGTTTTACACCCGGCTCCAGGCTAACTACTACATATGATCTCTATCATCGCTATCTCCTGTATTCTGGCTCAGACAGCTATCGCTATTTATACCTTTAATATATTGCGGCTGAAAGATGGTTTCGAACAGTTATTGAATATATTATTGGTGATCCTGTTCTTTCACCTGGGGACCAAGCTCTTTATACTCATCGCTTTAAAGGATTCCTTTTTATACAGCCATAATGCCACGGGCTTTGGATTATCTTATGGACCGTTGACCTATCTCACCGCCCTGACCCTCCTCCACCGGCGGCCGTCCATTCGAAGCATCTGCGGACACATGCTCCCCTTCTCCCTGTTCACTCTCCTGTATTTTACAGGCTGCGCAGGCTATCTGTTCCACATCCTGCCGGCGGGCTTTATTACAGGATATGCCCAATGGTATCATTGGCTGGTGATCAGCTCCCTTTTTATTTACCCGGCCGCGGTTTTACAGCTATTATACAAAAGTGCATCCGGAGAGGCTCAGCCGCCTGCAGCCGGGACAAAGCTGCTTAAACAAATGGCCTGCATCATGCTCATCGGCGTAGCACTGGGATTGTCGACAACCACGCTCCGGATCATACGAACAGGTTTGTATGACTTTGACCTGCGGCTGATACCATATATATGCTTTACCCCGCTGCCCTTCATGATCCTGCGTTATAAGATCCGGACAGTTCAACAGACAGAGGACGATCCCGCCGGGAAAAATGCTATCCCCGTCGCTTCCATATTGCCAAAAGAAAAACAATACAAAAAATCTGCATTGGACGACCAGATGATGTATCAATATGAACTATCGCTGATACAGTTTATGGAGAAAAGCAAGATCTATCTGGAAGCCGGGGTCTCCCTGGAAGTGCTGTCCGAAAAATGCAGGATCCCCAAACACCATCTTACCCAACTATTGAACGAAAAGTTCGAAAAGAATTTTTATACCTTCATCAACGAATACCGTATCAACGAAGCCATTGAAAAACTAAAGAACCCCGACATCGAGGTCAGCATTCTCTCCCTGGCATATGACTGCGGCTTTAATTCAAAATCATCCTTCAACAGCTACTTCAAAAAGGTCACCAATCTTACTCCATCCGCCTACCGAAAGGTACAGGTTCCGCTGCCCTTCGAAGAAGACCAACTGGCGTCATAATAGTTTGGTAACAATAAGGCAACAACTCGTTAATATTTCAATCACCTAAACATCAATCACTTACGCGTAGTGGGCGTATTTCCCACACGGGAAATACCTTTTCTCGTCCTTCCCTGCTGGCAATGTCGTCATCGCTCTTCCCTCCTTTCATATTTGCACCTGTCTTCTATTCTAAACAATTAACTAATCAGAAACGAAATGAACAAGAGACTAATTCGCTTATGTATCCGGAATCTTGCTTTTTTGCTCGTTCTGGTCCTCACCGCCGGCAGGACGCTGGCCCAGAGCAGGACAGTACAGGGCAAAGTGACCACTTCCACGGGCAAGGCAATTGAAGGTGCAACAGTCCGGGAAAAAGGAAGCAACGTCGGCGTGCAAACAAATAACAACGGTGAATTTTCCATCCGGATCAGCGCGGGCAATCCGGTGCTGATATTTTCCTTTGTCGGCTATGCCACGAAGGAGATCAATGCCGGAGACCAGGCATCCGTAAGTGTGGAGCTGGCGGAAGACACCAAACAGCTGTCGGAAGTGGTCGTTACGGCCATGGGTGTAAGGAAGGAGGCCAAACGGCTTGGATATTCCGTACAGGAAATCAAAGGTGCCGACCTCACAAAAGCGCGTGATGCCAGTCCCATCAATTCCCTCGCAGGTAAGATTGCCGGCCTGTCCGTAGGCGCCAGCCCTGAAATGCTGGGCCGCCCGGAACTGGTCCTTCGCGGCAGCAAGGACCTCTTGTTCGTTATAGACGGGGTACCCGTCAACTCGGACACCTGGAATATCAACCCGGACGACATCGAGTCCTATACCGTCCTGAAAGGCGCCAACGCTGCCGCCGTATATGGCTTTAGAGGATTGAACGGCGCCATCGTTATCACTACCAGGCGCGGCGGGAAAAGTGGGAAAGGCTGGCAGGTGGATGTCAACAGCAGCACGGTGTTCGAGAAAGGATTTATCGCCGAGCCCAGGTCGCAGGTAGAATACGGCCGTGGTACCACCTTCAAATACAGCTATGGCGATCAGCTGTATGATAATAAGCAACGCCTGCCGGAATGGGGCCCCCGCTTCGAAGGCCAGCCCGTCAAACAATATGACGGACCCTTTGACCCCGTGACAAGCATCAGAACGGCAACCCCCTGGACCGCACGCGGCGTGAACAACTTCCATAAGTTCATGGAGACAGGCATCATCAATACCAACAATGTCTCGCTTTCCACCTCCAACGATCGCGGCGACCTGAGGATGTCCATATCCAATATGAACCAGAAAGGTGTAGCGCCAAATACAAAGCTTCACTCCTACAGCCTGGCCGTCAACGCAGGATACAACCTTTCGGACAAACTGCGCGCTGAGGTCAGTGTAAATCTTAACAAACAATATTCACCCAATATCCCTGATGTAAACTACGGCCCCAACTCCTATGTTTACATGTTCAAAGTCTACGGCTCATCCGACTATAACATCGACGATCTTAAAGATATCTACAAGGGTCCCCAGGGCGTCCCCAACCTGATACCTTATGCGCAGGAGTATGGACGGGAGAACAGCGCCTGGTTTATTGCAAAAAAATGGCTCCGCTCGCATGACAAGACGGATATCAACGGCTATGCGCGATTGATCTACAAATTCAACAACGACCTGAGTCTGGCCCTGCGTACACAGGTTACTACCTGGAACCAGCTGCGTACAGAACAGGTCCCGGCCGGCATCAACCTGAACACCTATACTCCCTGGTATTATTTCGGCTGGTACGGAGACTATCGCGAGGACAGACGCAATCTTTTCGAGAACAATACGGACCTGATCCTGAACTACTCCAAACGTCTCGGAAAATTCAATCTGGCTGCATTCGCCGGTGGCAGCGAACGCTCCTTTAACTACAACTCGCTCTATGGCACCACCAAGGCTTTGGCTATTCCCAACGTCTATGTGCTGACCAACTCCCAACAGCCTTATGCGTCTTACACATGGGGGTCCAAAATGCAGGTCTACAGCGGGTTCTATTCCTTCGATCTGACATTTGACAAATACCTGACCCTGTCCAACACCGGACGTGTGGACCATCTCTCCACCCTGCCCTCCGGTAACAATACATTCTTCTACCCATCCGTATCGCTCAGCTCCGTCATCAGCGACTATGTTACGCTGCCCACGGCCATTTCGTTCATGAAAGTCCGCGGTTCTTTTGCAATGGTCAAGGGCGGTCTGACCCAGTCTACGGTACCTTCCGCCTTTACCCAGATCACCGGCACCAGCACCAACGGCGGCCTGCTGGGATATGGCACCGACCTTTATACATCGTATGACGGCCCCAGCTACGCGAACCAGAACGCCTATAGCCTGGTGTCCTATTATAATAATACCCCCTCTGTCAACTTTTCCAGCACGATAGCCAACCCTGCCCTGAAACCCTTCCAGGTGACCTCTTACGAGGCAGGTCTCGACATGAAATTCCTGAAGAACAGGCTCGGCTTCGACTTTACTTATTTTACCAGCAAGAATGGGCCGCAGATCTTCGCATTGCCCATCGCTCCTTCTACCACGTACTCAGCGGAAAATGTGAATGCCATCACCTCCATGAAGAAAGGGTTCGAAGTATCCCTGACAGGCTCGCCCCTAAGGAGCAACAGAGGCTTGAACTGGGATGTAATGATCAACTTCTCTACCTATAAGGAGACGCTGCAGGACATCTACGGCAGCGAAACCCAGATCGGGATCAATGGACACAACTACAAGAAAGGCGAAAGACTGGACGCCATCTATAGCTCCGGCTTCGTAAGGGACGGCAGCCAAAATATCATCTACAGCGGAGGTCTGCCGTTAAGAGCCCCTTCCGACATCGGCAACAATACATTCCTGGGCTATGCCAATCCTGATTACACCTTTGGCTTCGGCAATAAGTTCACCTATCACAACTTCATTTTCAGCTTCCAGTTCGACGGAAGGATTGGCGGTAAGATCTATGACGAAGTATACAAGGATGGTATGAATGGCGGTACCGCTATCGAGAGCGCATCCGGTGCATTCGGAACAGCCCGCCTGCAGGAATGGCAGAGTACTTCTACAGGCACGGTAGCCCCCACCGGCCACTATACAGCACCGGGTAAAAAGATCGTGTCGGGAACACCTGTTTACGCAGGCGGCCAGATCACCAACCTGAAAGACCTTACCCTGGCTGACAACGATGTAGCCACTACCGTCCAGCAGTTCATCTCCTCCGGTGTAGGCGGTGTCACCGAATACTGGATGACAGACCGCAGTTTCGCCAAATTGCGTGAAGTGTCGCTGGGATACGCACTCCCTGAAAAGCTTCTGTCGGGCAATCGCTATATCAAAGCTCTTACCTTTTCCCTCGTGGGCAGGAACCTCCTATACTTCGCTAAAAGAAAAGACATCGACCTCGACGCATTTGCTTCGGGTTATAACGACTCCGACCGGAGTATTGGAAATGGCGGCGTATTGCAAAGCATGACAGGCAGGCGCTTTGGTTTCAATATCAACGTATCCTTCTAATAAAAAAAATCGAATTTTATATGACAACAACATACAGAAAAGTCTTTATCGCCTTAACGGCCATCATAGTGGGCGCCAGCAGCTGCCAGAAAGGCGATCTGCTATCCAACCCCAACGTGGCGGCGGAAAGCTCTACTATTCCGGTATCGCTCATCCTCAATCACATCACCGCCAATACGATGAGGGAGGAAGAGCCGGTGATCTCCCAGGTGTACAGGTACAACCAGAACATCGTATCCAATTACCCTTACTACTTCGGAGCGAATGCCTACAACTGGTCAAATTCCAACCACACGTACGACGTGGTCAGGTTTTGCAACAAGCTCGAAGAACAGGCGCAAAAGCAATATGGCAATACCACCAATGTTTATTTCGCATTGAGCAAATTCTATAAAGCCTATGCCTATATCTGGCTGACCCAGCGGGTGGGAGACATTCCAATGACACAGGCAGGCGTCACAGGCAATCTTACCCCGGCATATGACAAACAGCATGACGTATACAAAAGCTGTCTGGCGCTGCTCGATACCGCCAATACCCTGATAGGCGCCCTGACATCCTCCGCCAACCAGGGCAATAAGGTGGATGCCACCGGTGACATATTCGGCCTCACCTACCTGCAATGGCGGAAACTGATCAACACCTATAAGCTGCGTGTATTGATCAGCCTCAGCAAAAGGGCCGATGACAATGCGGACCTGAATATCAAAACCCAGTTCGCCAACATCATCAGCAACCCCACCGCATATCCTGTCATGACCTCCAACAGCGACAACATGGCCTATCGCTATACCGCGACAACCCTGTATCCGCCCAATCGCGCTGGCTATGCTCCCTATAACAACTGTGAGAACATTACCCAGGTATTCTTCGACATAACAGCAGCCTACAGCGATCCCCGTGTGTTCGCATTGACGATCCCATCGGCAGCACAGATTACCGGCGGCAAACAGCCCGGCGACTTCACCGCCTATGTAGGAGAAGACATCGGCAAATCCCAGGGCCTCATGTCCAACTTTTCCGCCGACGGCAAATACTCCAACCTGAGCTATACGAGGTATATGTCATCCGCATCAGGCGCCAACGCTGAACCCTATATCCTGGTCGGATATCCCGAAATGTGTTTCAATATTGCCGAAGCCGCTTATCGGGGCTGGATCACAGGCGTCGACCCGGCCACATGGTATCTCGCGGGCATCAACGCTTCCATGAATGTATACGGACTGACCCAGGGCCAGACGGTGACCATCAGCAACGTAGACGGATCGAAAGTGCTGGGCACCGCCACGGTAGATATCAATACATTCCTGGCCAACCCCAACGTGGCATATGATCCCGCCAACGGTCTGACACAGATACTTACCCAGAAATACATAGCCTTCTTTATGAACTCCGGGTTCGAATCCTACTACAACTGGCGCAGGACAGGTATCCCGGCCTTCAGCCAGGGCGGCGTAGGCATCGGCACATCCAATAATCAGATCCCTCTTCGCTGGCAATATCCCCAGGACGAGATCACCTACAACGGCGCCAGCTACAGCGCCGCCATCTCTTCCCAATTTGGAAGCACAGATGACATAAACGCAAAAATGTGGCTGATCAAATAAAATAAATAAATAGCAAACGGGCTTACGCCCGTTTGCTTTATCTTCTGCATGCGACCTGACAAACTCTTTCACATCAGCGATCAGCCCAGGATCGGCACATTCGAACCAAGACCCGCCCATTTCTATTCCGGTATCATCAGGCGCAATGTAGTTTTTTCCATTACAGACACATTGCTGCATAACTATTTATTACCAAGAGATTGTCCGCGTATAACCTATTATGCGGGCCGAAAAACCTCCCCCGGGGATAAAACCCGGTTCTTCGGTTTCAGCACAGCCAGGTATATCATTACCGTCGAGTCGGGCTGGCTCCACCAGATCCAGCGTGCCATACTGTATTGCTATGAATTTCCCACGGATACATTCTCGCTGTTCGACAGGAACGCCGGTTACTATATCTCCTATAGACCCGTCACTCCCCTTTCCGTACGCCCCGTGTACAATGTGATGGAGGAGCTGTTGAAAAGAAGTGTCGAGCTGCGGTTTACGCCCGGGTTGAACGAACTGGCCAATGCGGTGGGAAACTCTACGCTGCATTATTCTCTTATCAGGATGAAGAACGCCGCGACACCCGTTTAATACAACGGACACCATGCCCTGCCTTTCCCAATACAAAAATCCGCAAAACGCACCTCCTCGTCCCGCAGATAGGATGTATTGTTCAGACTCCGGTAGATCCCCCACTTGGGCCGCACAAACGTCGTCCCATTTCTCCACATGTCGATGTTCGTATTCGTATAGCTCAACAACACGGAATCATCTCCTATACGCCGTATAGTAAGGGAATAGGTGCCCGCGGTCTTGTAGATGATATGCTCCTCGGCCTCGACCCACACTCCCTTAAAAGGCGCCAGATCCACCTGCAGCACCGTCCCCAGACTGGTAGCGCTGCCCGATCCGGTATGGATCACCTGCATCTTGTCGGGATGACCAAATCGGGGCGTCAACGTAATGATCGGCGCTCCATCATCCCCATCCCCGGCCTTGATCTGATGTATATGCGTAAAGCTGGGTGAAGGCAGAAATCCGGAGTCCAGCTTAAACTTCCAGTGATGTGTCACCGTATCATTCAGGAAACCCTTCAAACTGTCCGGTGAAGGACCAAAGGTCTTGATCTCATTCCGCTGTCTGTCAAAAGCCACACATCGGTCGTTGTCCGGTGTAACATGGATGTCGAATGCAAACACATACTTGCACAACATGCTGTCATACACTTCGCTGATATGCCGCCCAAAAGCAGGATGACTGCAGTCGGGCACTTCCTCTGCCGCACTACCCCGGCCCAGCACACTGTCGATGAGCTCGTAGGTATTCCCGGGACCATTGGCCGACAGTACAGTCCCCATGGGAAGTCCATACTCTTTTTCCAGTTGCCATAGTTTACGACATGCTACCGCCATCACCAGCAATACAGCCGGCAACGACCATAATAAAACTCTTTTCATATATCAAGGTTTAATTGACGACGGGTTGCTCACCATGCACATGTTCGAGGTCCGGCCCATTGACATCATCCATCACAAAGGGAGGCCGGTGCTCAGGGCTCATAAAGCTGACATCCACATCCCGCATCTTCAGACCATTGACATGCCGTATAAAAAACCCATAAGCGGGCATCTTACCCCACCGGTACGGCTCCGGATAATCCTTCTCAAACTCAGGCACCTTCCGCTGCGCCATTTCAGCCGTGCCACCCCCCTTGTAATAAATGCGGATATTATGCATCTCCAGGTCCTCGATAGGATGCCCCGGCAGCCCGCTGATGATCGAGCCATGCCGGTAGTCGGCATTGTACACGACGATATCACTGAGTATGATCCTCCGGCAAACACCCACGGGTATGGTATCGGGTCCCCGCTGCCGGGCGCCCAGCCGGATGAAGAGGGGCGCGTTCACGATGTCCCGCATAGTGATATTGGTAATAGCGACATCCTCCAGCAATCCCCCATCCACCGTCTCCAGCGCCAGCCCTCTCGAATAGTCGAATACACAGTTGGAGATAGTAACATTCTTAAAACCTCCATTGGATTCCGTACCCATCTTTATCCTGCCGGTAGTAGTGCTATCCGAATATTTTTTATATGTACGCCTGAATGTACCGTCCAGCAGACTACCCTCGTCATACCCGCTGACCTGGCAATTGGTAATGGTCACATTCTCGGTGGCCCGGGTATACCCCAGTCCAAACGAGCTCTTCAGACAAATGCCGTCGTCAAACGGCGAGTTCACGGTACAGTTGGACACCCGCACATTCTTGCAACAGTCGATGTCAAATCCATCCCTGTCGGTATCCACCTTCATATTGTCGATGGTAAGATTGTCGACACCCGTAGCAAGAATAGCAAAATGCCCTCCATGCAGAACGGATACATCCCGGATAGTGACATTATAGCAAAGCTTCAGACTGATGGTCTTATTGCCGCCTCCTTCAGGAACATTGGTGCTCCTCGTCAGATCCCTGCCCCAGATACGCCCCTGTCCTACAATCGAAATATCATGCAGTCCTTCGCCATAGATGAGACTGTTCTTCCAGTGACTATGCCCAAAATCCTGGTACTTGTCGAAAGGATTGGGCTCCGGTTTGTCGTAGCCTACACCACCCACAGGAGCCGCCGCAATGATCGTAGCGCCCTGGTCGATAAAGAGCGAGATATGACTGGCCAGATGGATGGTGTACGAGAGATAATTGCCCGCCGGAAAATACACGGTACCCCCTCCCGCGCCGGCAGCAGCTTCGATGGCCTTGTTGATGGCATTCCCATCCAGCGTGACCCCATCCCCCGTGGCCCCATAATCCCGTACATTGTATACAAGAGGAGCAGCAGCCGGTGTCAACATCGCTAAATATCCGCCACCCGCCTCCAGGTCCAGCTCAAGAACATCGCCTGCCTTACAATTTCCCTGTTCCACCGTTTCCGACCCTGAATTCCCGGGGACGTCTTTCACAATGGAGGCAGCGGCGGGGCTTTTCAGGAAATTCAATGGTATTTTTATCTTTCGCGGAGCGTTCCCATTCACGACGGCGACAAACCAGCGCTGTCCTTTCCGGCGGGCCATGGCCGCCAGTTCACCTATCTCAGAGCCTGGAAGCACAATGGTCTCATCCCATGTTGACGGTATTGCCTTGATGATATTGACAGCGGGATTGGAAAGGATATTCTCCGGATTGGCAGCATAGGTCAGCATAGGTTCACCGCCCAGTATAACGGCGCTGGCTATCTGATGGGCCCAGCTCGTATTACGCCGCCTGTCGCCAAAGAGCATAACGGTGTATTCGGCGGGGCCGGCCAGCAGACGGGTAAAAGGTATCGTCGTCTCATGCGTGGCCCTGTCCATCAGCTTGCTGGCCTCCATTCCCTTTACGGCTTCTCTCGTCATCTCATTGGGCCATGTACGCGACAGGCCGGTAGGCTTATTCGATCCGTGAAAATCCACCATCAGATGCTGTGCCGCGGTCTCCCGCAGAATGGCATCGTACAGGTCGATAACCTCTTTCGCCTCATGGTCGAAGAAGTCGATCTTCAGCCCCCCGACACCCAGATCATGACAATGCCGGAAAAGAGCCCTCCTGGCGACACTATCATGCAGGTCCTTGGAATGCATCCAAAGCCAGACAGACACGTTCTTCTTCGCGGAATGATCTACCAGATCCTTTATCTGCTCATCGGTCCATTTTCGCCAGAAACCTTCCAGGATATTATGTTCAAAGCCCAGCTCGGCGGCCTGGTCCGTAAATTTCTTCATGACCTCGGGCGTACCGTCCCCTCCCCCATCCAGGTACTTCCATACAGCGCGGCCGGATCTTATCCAACCGGTCTGAGCCCCTTGCGGGAAAAGGACAGGGTCCGGAGGAGGACAAAGATCATGCAGGACATCGCTGTTCACCATCGTATTCAGATCCTTTCCTACCATGATTACCCGCCAGGGTGTGGTAATAACGCCCTTTACAACGGCAGGCTGCGCCAGCCGGGCGGAATCCTCCCGGCTATACCTCAACACAAATGGATGGGATGCAGGCTGATGCTGTGCCATTTTCAACACCAGCCCACTCTTCCCATCTGCCTGCAGGGCCATACCAGTATAGCCCTGCAACGCCGCCTCGGTGACGGCAACATATATTCCCTGTGGCAGCTTCAGCGTAGCGGGAGGGGCTACCCACTCCCCTGCCTGTACCTGCGACAGCTCTTTTTTCACATGCACACCTTCATAGTGTCCCACAAGATCATGGTACCATATCGTGGCAGCACCCGGAAAATTAAATACGGTAGCTTCATCCGGCACTCGCCCAACACCGGCCGCACCCGGCACGACGATACGATAAGCCACACCATCATTGAATACACGTATATCCAGCCTATAGGCCACGGACCCGCGCACCACATGCATCTCCAGCCCGTTACACTCATTGACGGCCCACTCATGCACACCCAGCCAGGGATATTTCTCCCGGACCTCATACCGGCGACTGTCTTTGACTACAGCTCCCCGGGTGATGGAACGCCCATCCAGCGTCATACGCAATGGCGATGGCCCTGTAACAGGAACGCTTCCCAAAAGCACACTAAAAGTCATATCTTCCTTACCCGCCCGCAGCTCGAAGGAGAGGTTCCCATCAGGGCTCCGGACGTCATAGGACGGAACGGAAGCCGCATGCACAAAAACACAAAGGGCCAGGCATATAAAGGTCAGGACTGTTTTCTTCATACTGCAATCAACTATAATTTCCAAAGTATTGAATTTATATAATTAGCATTGTATTCAACTATCCTGGCATGTGCCACGGAATATTTTAAATTTATCGGAATATTACATTGAAAACCGATCAACTATGCCAATAAAACACTTACTGCTCCTTACCCTACTGTACACAGGGTCCTTCCTGTACGCGGACGCTCTCCGGGCCCAGTCATCCGTCGCCACGGATGCCGAAGCGCTGGTACGTAAAGTAGCCGATCATATCATCCGGACTACCAGCTTCCGCTTTGTCAACAGCAAGACAGGTGAAAAATTCGAATCATTAAAAAACACCCCCTCCATCCCGGACATCCGGGCGGACAGCAAATTCAATAAATGGGCCTATGTCAATGGCGTACTGTCGGTGGGCATGGTACAGACGGCATCGGTACTAAAGGACCCCAAATACTCGGATTATTCCCGTAAGAATTTCGACTTTATCTTCAGCAACCTCGACTTCTTTAAAAAACAATACGACGCGGGTGTTAAAGGGGTTGAATACCGACCGGTTTTTCACATCGGCTCCCTGGATGACTGCGGCGCCATGTCGGCTGGTCTGCTGGACGTATATAGTTTCGACAAAAGAAAGGACTATATGGACTACCTGCAACGGGTAGGCGATTATATCCTGAACCAGCAGCTCAAGCTCCCCGATGGCACTCTTTCCCGTAACCATCCGCATGATATGACACTCTGGGCGGACGATCTCTATATGAGCGTGCCCTTCCTCGCCCGGATGGGAAAGCTCACGGGTGATCCGAAATATGTTGACTTTGCCATCCGTCAGGTGGAGAATTTTTCCCGCTACCTGTATGACAGCACCACGGGTCTCTATTTTCACTGCTACTATAGTGACGAGACCATGAATGGAGTGGGTCGCTGGGGTCGCTGCAACGGCTGGCTTGCCCTCGCACAGACGGAATTGCTGAACTACTTACCGGCCGACCATCCCAAACGCGCCGAGCTCACCCGGCTGCTGCTGCGTCAGATCAAAGGCTTCTCCCGCTACCAGGACATCAGCGGGCTCTGGCACCAGGTACTGGACAGACCCGACTCCTACCTGGAGTCTTCTGTCACAGCCATGTTCGTATATACAGTAGCCCATGCGGTGAACCAGGGATGGATCGATAAGAGCTATATCACCATCGCACAAAATGGCTGGGAAGGACTTGGGAAGAAAGTGACTCCCGAAGGTGAACTGCAGGACGTATGCATCGGCACCAACATCGCCGAAGACATTCGCTTCTATTATGATCGTCCCCGGGAGACGAATGATACGCATGGACTGGGCGCCTTCCTGCTGGCAGGCACAGAGATGGTGTCATATTTTAAAAAACTCCTTCACCCTTGAGAGGAACGCATCCTTTCTTCGCCGTGACACCTCTACTTCTTTACCATTGGTCAATATCACGCTCCCCCCTTCACCCCGTACGTATTCCTTTATATGAGCGAGATTGACCAAAAAGGATTTGTGGATGCGGCAGAAGAAATTATCTTCCAGCAACAATTCATAATCGATGATTGATTTGGAGGCCACGATATTTGTCCCGTTGATCATATGAAAAATGGTGTAGCTGCTCTCTGCCTCGCAATAAATTATCTCGGACAAAAGAATGACCTGGAAACCTTTCAAACTGGTGACGCATAATTTCATATCACTCGGCTTATGCTGCAGGTTATAAAGAAATGTGTCGATATTCCCAGAAAGGTTATGGGTATTGATCCGTCCTGCAGCCCGCTGCACGGCATAGGTAAGCAGTATCTCATCCACCGGCTTTAACAGGTAGTCCACGGCACTGTACCGGAACGCCTGGAGCGAATACTGGTTATGCGCCGTAACGAAGATGATCTCGAAATGGATATCCTTGAGCTCATTCAGGAGGTCGAACCCATTCTTCCCCGGCATGGAAATATCAAGGAAAACCAACTGAGGTCTCAGCATCAGTATGGATTGCACCGCTTGCGGAGCATCCCGGCATTCGGCAATAACCTGGAGTTCCGGGCAGTTGAGCTCCACCAGTTTTTTTAGGGAGCTTAAGCCTCTGAGCTCGTCATCTACCAATATGGTTTTGATCATACATTTCGGGTTTAATTATTGGCTAATGGCTCTTCAAATGCAGGCACTACGAGCCTGCTGACGGTACCGGTCTCAGTGGCACCGCTGATCTCGGATTTATCCTGTATGGACAAGGAGCAGCGAATGCGATATTTTTCATTCAGGATGGCGATCCGCTGACGGATGTTGCCGATGCCCATCGACGTATGCATATGCTGCGAGTCGTTCTTATTTAGCAGCGAACGCCGGATACCGATACCATTGTCTTCTATTTCGCAAACCAGTTTTTCTTCATAGACGTAGAACTGGATATTGAGTTGCTTGTTCCCCCGATTGGGGAGCAGACCATGCCAGATGGCATTTTCGACCAGCGGCTGTATGAGCATAGGCGCAATTCTGATCTCATCGACATCTATTTCTCCTCTTATGCCGATGTGGTAATTGAAATCGGCAAAACGCAGCTGCTCCATCTCCAGGTAACTTTCCAGGTATTCTATATTCTGTCGGAGCGTAATAAATGTTTTACGCGAATGCTCGAGATTAAGGCGTATCAGCTGAGCAAAACGGCTCAGGTAGAGTGAGGCGTTCCTGGTATCCTGGTGAAGGATCATTTCTTTTATGCTGTTAAGCGAGTTGAAAATGAAATGAGGGTTCATCTGTGCATGCAGCGCTTTCATCTCATACTCCGCCAGTTGTTGATCAAGGCTCATTTTTTCGCTCAGCCGGCGGATGCGGGTCCTGTATAAAAACCATACCGCGAATGTCAATACGGCGATAGATAAGGCAATAAACCACCAGGACCGCCAAAAAGGCGGTTTGACAACGATAGTCAATTCCCTGACCTGCTCGGGCCATCGGTTGCTGGCAGAAAAAAGTTTCAGCTGTACCCGGTATTTGCCTGAAGCCAGGTTGCTGAAATTCACGGTGTGCTGCCAGTTAAGCAGGTGCCAGGAAGAGTCCGGCACGGATACCACGCGATAGGCAAACCGGTTGTCTTCCGGGCTCCTGAAATTGACGGCATTGAAGTCGATCTGGACGGAATTATCCGTATAGGCCAGGGTCAGCTTTCCAGGATCGCCCATGATACGACCGGCTGGCGTATTGATCTCATCCACGAATAAGGTTGGGGCGGACTCCATAGAATGAGAGAGATCAGGTTGAAAGCTGATGAGATGATGCCCGGACCCAACATAAAAGATGTTCTGCTCTTCATCATACCAGCTTCCTTTCCGCAAACTGGTGATGGCCATGGGCAGGCCGTCAGCATAGGTGTAAAGCCTGCTGGAATAATTATGTATATCGAATACGGAAATACCATTGTCGATGCCCAACCAGATGTGATCATGGATCAACGGGGAGCTTGCTATGATATCCCCTCCCCAAAAATTATTATCTTCCTTACGGAGGTACATCTTGTTATTCGTGCAATCGTATTGAATGATGCCATTATTCCACGAATACAGCCAGAGGTTATTATCACTGTCTATATCGAGGATAACGATATAGCTATTCAGCGTCCGTGCTACGGATGAATACAGGATAAGCGTGTCCACCGTTTGCCTGGCTGCATTCCAGCGACAGAGCCCGTCACCCGCAAACCATACATTTCCCTCCCTGTCCTTTGCCATGCTGAAACAATAGGTAATTTTCAGCAGGGGGTTTTTAGGGCCCGAAATATCGGTGAAGCGGCGGGTATTACGACTATAGTAAACCACCGAATTGAGGTTCCCAAAGGATATCCAGATATTCTTTTTTGCGTCTTCGATCATGGAGATGGGATTGATCTCATTGATCCATGTCAGTTCAGGCGGTACGGACACGCGGCCGTAACTGTAGTCGGAGGTATTGAACCAGAGCAGACCGGTGCGGGTACCGATCCATAGGGTATCCGCGCTAAAGGGGAAAATGTTGTAGATGGTGTTGCAGGTTGCACCGAATTTACCAAAGTCGAAACGGCGCCCCTTTCCGGAGCCCGACCTGTCCAGCATGACCATGCCCCCCTTGTTCCGGAGCCCAATAAACAGTCTGTCATGTTGGGCATAAATGGCCCTGATATCGCAGTTACGGAGATCGGGCCACTGCTCGGTCAGATCATACGCATTGTAATACGGACTGGAAAGGTTTTGCTTATAAAGCCCGTTATCGGTGCCTATCCAGAAGCGTCCATCCCGGTCGCGGAACACGGTCGTGCAATGTCTCCCCGCAAAGTATTTTTCCCCGTGTAGCCTTAGTTGGTGAGTGGCGGCATGATAATCGAAAAGATAAAAACCGCTGACCTTTCCGGTCAGGGCCACCAGGCTGTCGCTGATAAAGAACAGGCGGCTGTGGTAGGCATCGACATCGGCCCCTGCATTGAAGGACATAGGAAACGAAAAGGTCCGGTGAAGGTAGATGTCAAAAACATCGATGGCGTTCTTTTCTTCGTTCACGATGAACAGTTGGTTCCTCTTGCCGGGGAATGTAGCACGCAAGTCGCCCGCGGAGTCGGTGAAGAGCTTTTTAAAGGCAGGATCGTGCATACCATACAGCGTATCTATCCGGTTGCGAACAGGATCATACGTAGAGAAAAAAAGCTCATTGCTCTGCAGGATCAACCCGTTGTCCAGCGGTGATAACCCTTTCCCGAAAGCCAGCTCTTTCCGGCGGGCGTCCGAAGGGAGATAATGATCCAGCCGGTGGACGATCCTCCCCGTACTATCAAAAACATATAACCCCGTCTTGCTGGAGAATATATAATGGCCTCTGTTATCACGCATCGTCGCCACCCCATTGTTGGCCCAGGCAAAGATCAACGAATCGCTGGGTACGACAAAATGCTTACAGGTCCTGGTCCATGTGTTATAGACAAATGCGCCTGCGAAAGTAGTACCAATGAGCTCCCGTCCTTGCAGGCTCAACTGCTTGACCAAATTATCCGGAAGAGGAAGTTCGGCCGATCCGGTGTAATAATTGGTAAAATTTCGGCCGTCAAATCGGTTGAGCCCCTTGGAAGTGGCAATCCAAAGATAGCCGGTGGAATCCTGTACGATGTCGGAAATGGAATTGTTGGACAGCCCCTGGACCCGGGTATAGCAGGTGAAATCGCTTTCAGATAAGGACTGCGCGGACAGCAGGTCCGGGATCAGTACCTGTAAAAGCATCGTAAGCAAAATATGGGCGCGCATACTTAAAAATACAAACTTACCCGAACACTCCGGCTTGACGGGGGGCCAAAAAACACAGACAGATGATCTTTCCGCCGCATTAAAGAGCCGGAACGCCGTTGGCTGCCCCGGACCAGCCGGTCGTTAGAACTAGGTTTTATCTGAATCATTTATTTTCTTTCTTGCCTTGCCTGCCATCCGGCTGAATCCCGCTATCAACCATTAAAACAGAGTTTTATGAAGAAACAACTTTTTGCTGTCTGCATCATATGCATGGCTTGCTCCTTTTCGTATGCCCAAAGCATCGGCATAGGTACCTCCTCTCCCGACCCTTCCGCACAGCTTGATATTTCCAGTACTAGCCGGGGGTTGCTGATCCCCAGGATGACCCAGGCGCAACGAAATGCTATTTCCGGCCCCGCGACGGGTTTACTGATCTATCAGACAGACCATTCCGCCGGCTATTATTACAATGCCGGCACAGCCGTTACCCCGTCCTGGAAGACAGTCGCAGCCTCCGACGGCTGGACGCTGACGGGCAACAGCGGCACCGATACGGCGACCAACTTTATAGGAACGACGGATGGCAGCTCCTTGCGTTTCCGGGTCAACAACGTCTATTCAGGCGAAATAGATTCGGTCAATGCAAGGACCATCTTCGGCTATGGCGCGGGCAATGCTTCCTCCTCCAACCTCGGCGCTGTAGCCATTGGTTTCAAATCGCTACATTCGAATACCACCGGGAGATATAATGTCGCCGTGGGAGACAGCGCATTGTTTTCCAATACCAATGGCCTTGAAAATATTGGGATTGGAGCCTATACACTATTTAATAACACCGGAGGCGGCTCCAATGTAGCCATCGGCCATGCTGCGCTATATTCGAACACTACCGGGCTTTCCAATACGGCAACGGGTTACCAATCGCTGTATAGCAATACAACGGGTTATTCCAACACGGCAGACGGCCATTCTGCCATGTACAGCAATACGACGGGAACTTACAATACAGCCATGGGCGGAGCCGCGCTGTTTAATAATACGACGGCCAATTATAATACGGCCATTGGTTATAGTTCGCTGCACGATAATGTAACAGGCACGCAGAATACGGCCATCGGGGCCAACGCGCTGTATAGTAATACGGGCTCAAATAATACAGCTGTCGGCAGCAGCGCATTGCTTAGCAATACGACGGGGCAGTACAATACGGCCTCCGGAGCGGCAGCCCTCACCGGCAACACGACGGGCAGCTATAACACCGCCACCGGCTCCGATGCTTTGTATGGCAACAGTTCCGGAGCTTACAATACGGCCACGGGTGTCGACGCGCTTTATTCGAATGGCTTTGGCACGGCCAATACGGCAACGGGCGCGGAAGCCTTATACAACAACCAGGAGAGTTCCAATACGGCCACCGGCTATTATGCGCTTTACTACAATACCACCGGCGCCGACAATACGGCAGACGGCGCGGAAGCCCTCGCGCACACCTCAACCGGCAGCGGGAATGTTGCCATGGGTTCATCGGCAATGATCAATAATACCTATGGCGCTTATAATACGGCCATCGGCTTTAGGGCGCTCGCGCGGACCACCGGTTCCGAGTACAACACGGCGCTCGGGTACCAGGCTGGAGGCAACTATGATATGGGATACAACAACACGATGCTGGGCGCTCTCTCCGACATCAACCAGGACGGCTTGTACAATTGCATTGCCATTGGCTACAATACGGTATGCACGGCCAGCAGCCAGGCGAGAATAGGGAATGCTTCCACAACTTCCATTGGAGGGCAGGTGGGATGGACAACCCTCAGCGACGGCAGGGTCAAAAAAAATATCACCGCCAATGTGAAGGGCCTGGATTTTATCATGCAGCTTAGACCTGTGACCTACAACCTGGATATCGAAACGCTCACTAAAAGGTTGTCTGCCCGCTCAGGTACAGCATCCAATGCCGTCATGACGCCTTCACTGGCTGAAAAGAAAGACCGCGTTTTTTCCGGATTTGTGGCGCAGGAGGTGGAGTCGGCGGCCGCCCGGGCAGGATATGATTTCAGCGGTGTCGACAAACCAAAGAACGACCAGGATTATTATGGGCTTCGCTATGGAAGTTTTGTGGTCCCCCTGGTAAAAGCCATACAGGAGCAGCAGCAAAGCATCGAGTCCCTCAAAAAAGAAAATGAGGACCTGAAACAAAAGATCGCAGCCCTGGAAGCCAGGCTCGGCCAGTAGTTCACTCCCTCAATAGAAATTTATGATAAAAATAGTACTCCTTTTCAGTATCTGCTTCTGGTCTGTCGTCTCTTTCGCACAAAATGCGGGCATCGGCACTGTTGCACCGGATAGCTCCGCGCAACTCGATATTCAAAGCACGACAAAAGGCCTCCTGATCCCATCCATGACGCAGTCGCAGATGCAAGCCATTCATACTCCCGCCACCGGCCTACTGGTATATCAGACGGATCATACGTCAGGATTCTATTATAATGCCGGAACACCCGCTACGCCATCCTGGCAATCCCTGGCTTCTCCTGCAGGCCCCACCGCCTGGAAGCTCACCGGGAACAGCGGGACAAACCCTGCTACCGACTTCGTAGGAACGGCAGACAATAAACCATTGCTTTTCCGCATCAACAATGTCGCAGCGGGGTATTTGGATTCTGTAAAGGCAAAGACATTTTTGGGGTACGCAGCGGGCAATATCGCCAACACCGGCTACGGCAATGTCGCTCTGGGAAAAAATTCGCTGACCCGGGATTCGGCGGGCAGCGTCCTGGTGGCCGTGGGAGACAGTGCGTTGAATGGCTGTATCCAATGCGCTGGCGCCGTAGCGGTAGGCTTTTACTCACTGACCCAGCATATCTACGGCGGAGAGAATACAGCCATTGGCTCCTTTTCACAATATGCGGCGTCTGGAGACGCCAATACAGCCACCGGGGCATCAACCCTTGATTCCACCTTCTCGGTGAACAATACGGCAAAAGGCGCCGGCGCCCTTGAATATAATCCTTTTGCCACAAGAAATACGGCATTGGGTGCAGTAGTCATGAACGCTTATTCCAATAACGGCGCCGGCATCGATGAGAATACCGCGGCCGGCTTCTCTGCGCTGGAGGTTATCAACAACGGAAGTGGGAACACGGCCAGCGGCTACAAAGCGTTACAAATGAACGCAGGAGGAAGAAACAATACGGCCACGGGATACCAGGCCGGAAGCGCCCTTGGTACGAGTGGCAGTACCGTAACAGGCGCCAACGCGCTTCGGTCACTCGTCCCGAATAATTTTGGAGCCACGGCTACGGGAGCATCCGCCGGGGAAAATGACTATGCGGGTGTCGAAGGCAACAATACGTCCACAGGGACCTATGCCTTTCAAAATAATAACCGCGGCGTGTATTGCACGGCCACGGGCGCCTACGCTTTATTTAATAACACCGGCAAGTCCAATACAGCCACCGGCTACTCTGCGATGTACGGGACTGGCGTAAATGGGTCCGATAATGCGGCATTCGGCGCCAATACAATGACCCAGATGATCCAATATTCGGATGGAAATGTCGCTATGGGTTATGATGCATTATATAACCTCAATGCAGGCACGTACAATACCGCCGTCGGCTTTGCCGCCATGTCCACGCTGGGCTCGACACTATATAATACAGCCATCGGCGCCAACGCCGGCTTCACACACGTCACCGATTATTACAATACGATACTCGGCGCCAATTGCGATGACGCTACGGACGGGTTGAGAAATTGTGTCGCCATAGGTCAGCAGGTGACCTGCACCAGCGATAACCAGGTGGTGATCGGCAATCTTGCCACCAATTCCATCGGCGGACAGGTGGGCTGGACGACATTTAGCGATGGCCGGTTCAAAAAGAATATCCGGGAAGACGTAATAGGTCTTGACTTTATCCTCCGGCTGAAACCCGTAACCTACCAACTCGACGTCGATCTGATCAATACAAAGCTCCATCCAAAAGGTTCCACCCTGTCGAATCCGGTCATAAAAGGTTTCGCCGCGGCGAACTCAGCTATGAAGAACCCTGCCAAAAAGGTTCCTGCCACCCCGAATGCAGCTATGAGCGCGGCCATGACGCGCAGCGGCCAGGTAATCCATTCAGGCTTTATTGCCCAGGATGTGGAAAAAGCAGCTGCCGACGCTGGTTTCAATTTCAGCGGCGTAGATAAGCCAACAACACCGGACGGCTTATATGGACTGCGTTACGAAGATTTTGTGGTACCCTTGGTAAAGGCAGTACAGGAACAGCAGCAACAGATCGACGCGCTGCAAAAAGGAACTGTCGACATGAATAAAAGGATACAACGTATCCAGGAAAAAATAAAGTAACGATGAGACAAATTATTTTTATCTGCCCCCTGTTCCTGCTGCTGGCCGGGAACGCCGCTGCCCAGGAAGTTGTCCGGGTACAGAATGGGGCGCTCCTTACGGTAGAAAAGGACGCCAGCCTCACTATCTCAGGAGGAGCAATGCTGGAAAAAGGCAGTCAGCTGACCAATAACGGCAAGATCACACTGTTAAAAATAGGAGCCTACTGGCGCGACAGAACGGAGACAACTTATTCATATGGTACCGGCATCGTGGCATTCGATGGCAACGGAAACCAGTTCCTGGAGACGATCAACCCCTTTCACCGGCTGGAAGTGAATACAGACAGTATTCTTCTGGGAACAGACATCGCCGCCGATCAATGGTATCTTGTCAAGGGTAGGATCAGTACAGGTACCTTTAAAGCCATCGTATTATCCTCTTCCGACACGGCCATGCGGGCGGACAGCACCAATACTAATTTTAGCAAAGGCTGGTTCGACGGAACCTTACGTCGCAGCTTTGTCGGTCAATCGGGCAATACCCTCTCCTTCCCCGTGGGCGATCTGCAAAAAGCCAACCTGCTTGTGATGGATAACCTGCAGGCAGCACCCTTGACCAATATCAGCTACATCGATGCATCCTTCGGCGCCAAACCGGGAACGGATGCCGGACTGGTGCTCACAGAGAATGGCACGCCTTTTACGATGGTCAACAACGCCGGCGTATGGCACCTGACACCGGATAGGGAACCCACACAAGGCAGCTATGACCTGGCGCTTTATCTGAACGGCTTTACCGGCCTCCAGGACAATTCATTCGCGATCCTGAGAAGACCGGACAGCTCTGCGGCCGCAACGGACTGGGAAGTGCCGGAAAATAGCGCACTGCCGCCCGACATGTCTTCGGGACGCACCATTGCAGGAGGTCTCGCAAGAAGAAACAATATCAGCAGCTTCAGCCAATATGGCATCGGCATGACCTCAACGCCGCTGCCCATAACGCTCATCGACTTCACAGCGTTCCGCATAGATAGAACAAAGGCGCATCTGCAATGGCAGACAGGAACGGAATCCAACAACAAGGGCTTCGACGTGGAAAAGAGGCTGGACAGGGATGTTTCCTTTTCTTCCACAGGCTTCGTACCATCGGCCGCGCAGGGAGGCAATAGCAACACCCCCTTGCATTACACCTATACGGATGCCAACGATTACAAAGGCATCACGTATTACCGCCTGAAACAGATAGATCTTGATGATCGATATACCTATACGCTGATCAAGGCAGTGTCGGGCAGCGGCAGTACCGGTGTGTCCGTGCTGCTTTATCCCAATCCCAACCAGGGCCAGTTCACCATCCGTATGGACGGCGCGACGGGAACCCACGAAGTCCGCATCATCGATGAGAAAGGAGCTGTCGTAAAAATCATGCTGCTCGATGGAAATACGCCGCTGCCGGTGACAGGATTACCATCCGGGACTTATGTTATCCAGATCCCCGATGCTTTCGGTCCCGGCGGAACATTCGCACAAAAAATATTAGTGGTAAAATGAGCCATCAATTCCATAACGGGTCTCCCATCGGTCCATAAGGGGGACCCGTTGTCACTGCATTCATCTGGGTCTGAGGTATCGGCCGTAAAGTATCCTTCGCAACAATATTGAACCTGCCATCGGAATTATGCGCGATCACCCGGGGCAGCAGCTGATGCGTTCTTACCAGGTCCCACCACCTTACCATCTGCCCGCACAGCTCCCTCGAACGCTCGTTCAGGATAAAGTCGGGTGAAAGATCCGCCTCCGTGACATCCATTGCCGGCGCATTCCCCGTAGGATAAGCCGCCCGCTCGCGGATGGTATTGATATATCCCAAGGACGTAGTAGCCTGGTTCATCATATATGCCGCCTCGGCCGCGATAAGATAGGTCTCCGACAAGGTCCATACAATGACAGGGCGTATCGACGGGGAGTTCATATCAGGACGGTGGGTGTCCACATATTTATGCATATAGGGACCCATCTGGATATTATATTTCCGGGGCGGCATCAGCATATACCGCGTGGCAGCTATAGCAGCATCCGAAACATCGACGCCGGGCATATAACAAGCGGTGTCCCCCAGCGTGAACTTGGGCTTGCCGGCCAGGGAAGGATCGACACCGGGCGGGACGGGGTTCTTCCATACAGGTATACCGGCCGCATTGTTACAATACCAGACAGTTTGAAAGGTCTTACTGTACCGGGTATCATTGGTCTTGTCCGCGAACACCGTATCGGTGAGCCAGCGGGTGGGCACAGCACGGATATAAGGCCTTCCATCCAAAATGTCGCGCTGCATGCCGGGCACAAAAGTCTCGTATTTGGGCACCCACATATGCACAAGCACATTGTCCGCACCGCTGCTATTCTGTGTCGCCGAGCCATTATAAGCCAGGTTGGACGTATGCTGCACGGTCCAAAGCACTTCCTTGTTGGTCTCATTGCCTTCTTGGAATACACTCCCAAAGTCGGGGAGCAATCCCAGGCCCAGAGAGGCGCTGTTACTGATCAATCCCGATGCCATGGTATAGGCATTCTGATAGTCGTCGGGATGGGCCGCGGGCGAGCTGGCCCTTGTCAGATATACTTTTGCCAGCAGGTGCGTGGCAGCGGCAGCAGTAGCCTTGCCGGGCAATACCCCGCCCTGCGTCGGGCTGGCCGGCAGAACAGCAATAGCATCCTGGAGGTCCTGTATGATAAGATCATATACATCGGAACGCTGGTTCCGCTGGGCAGCCGTGCTGGGCGTCGATTGAAAATGTTTGTTCAGCGTAATATTCCCCCAGAACTGCACGAGGACAAAATAGTAGTTGGCCCGGAGAAATTTGGCCTCGCCCAGCATCTCAAGTTTTTTTGTGCTGTCCATCCCTGATATCGCCGGACCGAAGTCAACCAGTCCGTTACAGGTATTGATAAAGGTGTAACAGCTGTTCCAGATAGGAGAAAGTTTTCCGTCGGCGGGCGTATAGCCGCTGCTGTAATAATTGATATTGTTCCCCGTCCCGTCATTGCCCGTAATAAACTCATCCGTTCCGATGCACGTGATGGTAAAGAGGTTTTCCGTCCCCCAGAGATTACGCATACCAGCGTACGCCGCATCCAGGCCGGATTGAAAGCCCTGGGCGGTCTTGAAAAAATCAGGTGTCACGACGGATTGCGGATTTTCTTTCAGCTGCTTGCTGCAGGCAACTCCGGACAGAACAGCCAACAGCATTAAATAATATATCTTATTCATGATAGGATTTTTAAAAAGTTACATTCAGACCAAAAAGCATGGACCAGGATGGCGGTGTATCCAGGTTGAGCGTCACGGTGGGATCGGAACTCGATTTCGGACCGCTGGCCTCCGGATCGAGCCCATGGTATTTATTCCTGTACGGCGAGAAGAGGATAAAGGGATCCTTTGCCGTAACATATACACGAACAGACTTCACACCGCACCGCTTGACGATGGCGGCCGGAATGCCATAGCCCAGGCTTATGCTCCTGATCTTTAAAAAGGTGGCATCGAAATACCCGAAAGTGGAAAGGTTGGGCGGGTTGGTCTGTGCCGAATTGGCCTTCGGCCAGGCATTCGTCGGATTGTTCGGCGTCCAGTAGCCGACATTCAGGTTGTTGTAATTGGCCTGCATGGTATTGAGGAACCCGGCTCCAAACATTGCAGAAGAGACCATCCCTCCCACGCGTGCAAATGCCACGATGGTGAAGTCGAAGTTGCGATAGGTGATCCGCTGCGTCGTACCACCCTCCCATTTGGGCTGTGGCGTACCAAGGATAGTCATATCCCCCGCATCGATGACCCCATTGCCATTGCGGTCGGCAACTTTCGCCTGCCCGATAACAGACTTTGTACCCGATATTGTTTGTCCCAGCGCCTTTGCCGCCAGCGAATCCTTGGTGGTAGCCTGCCAGATACCTATCCGCTGGTAGTCGTAGATGGACCCGATAGGCTCGCCCACAAACCATTTGTTGGCGATGTCGGCCGGACGGCCATTCACCTTTGTATTGATGCTGGGCAGCAACTGTGTTATTTCACCCCTGTTGATAAAAAAGTTGATATCCGCCGACCATCCGATGTCGTGACTGGTCCGGGGCTGTATAATTTCCGCAGCAAGATGCAGCTCGACGCCTTTATTCTCGCTCTTGCCGATATTGGTCAGTATCTGTGCGGGTATACCCGATGTGGCCGGCAGCGACACCGGCATGATCATATCCTTTGTATAGGCATGATACAGGTCGATAGAACCCGACAACCTGTTCTGGAAAAATCCGAAGTCCACCCCGATATTGGCCGTTGCCGTATACTCCCAGGACAGGCTGGGGTTAGGCGCCGCATTGGGATAAAGCCCCGTCGTCACTGTAGATCCGTAATTGTAAGATATATTCGTCAACGAACCCAGGGTCTGGAATGGGTCGATGGCAGGATTGCCCACCGAGCCAAAGCTGGCTCTCAGCTTAAGATTGGAAAAGGCGGCGGCCCTGCTCATAAAAGGTTCCTTTATGACATTCCAGGCAGCTGCGGCGGAAGGGAATACATGGTATTTGTTGCCGGGAGCCAGCCGGGAAGATCCGTCCGAACGCATGGTCAGCGTCAACAAATACTTGTCGTTGTAGGAATAGTTGATCCTGCCCATATAGGAAATGAGCGACCAGGGTTTCAGACTGCCGGATCCCTGAAAATTGGAACCGAGGGAAGGATTGAAATATTGCGCCTGATCCGACAGCAGGTTATTATAGGTGAAGTCGCTGCTTTGCGGTGTATATTTCTGGAAGCTGTACAAGCCGGTGAAGTTGATCTTATGCTTGTCCGCAATGGCCTTGTCGTAGATCAGGAGGTTTTCCAACGTATAGCTGGAAGTCTCCGTGGTGGAGTTTTCTCCCGTGGATGAAACCCCTAGATTGTTCGTGGTATACCTGCCATAAAAATTACCATAGATGTCGGAGCGTATCTCGGCGCCGCCGTTAAATCTATACTTCAACCCCTTTAACGGACTAACTTCGATGTATAGAGTGGAAAAGGTGCCCAGCCTGTCCCTCTTCTCAACCGATGCGCCGGGAAGGAAATCCGCCAGTGGATTCCAGACCTGGTTGGCGCTGCCCGGCAAAAAGCCATTGATCAGCCGCCCGGAGGTGTCGTAGGGCGAGACCAGCGGACTGGCACGTAAGGCCTGCCCCATGGGATTGACGCCTTCTCCTTTGGTCGTTGTGAATGTATTTAATGAGCTGAGTCCTATCTTGAAATAGTTCCCCAGTTTCTGGTCCACGCTTATTTTTAAGGAATATCTTTTGAACGACTGACCGGGATATACACCCGTCTCACTATAATAGCCCGCACCCAATGCATACTGCGTATTATCCGTGCCGCCCAGCAGTCCCAACTGATGATCAGTGCTGACACCCGACCTGTACACCAGCTTCTGCCAGTCCGTACTGCGGCCGGTGGCGACACCCTGCCTCTCTTCAGGCGCAAGGGCCGAGGTCTGTATCGCCGGATCATCTACAGAAGTATACATACCCGGATTGCCGATAAATGTGGCCCATTTCTTTAGCTGCAGGTACTGCGGGCCGTTCATCACGGGGTATTCTCCCAGCCAGTTTGAAAAACCGGCATAGGCGCTATACGACACCGTTGGTTTCATCCCCGTCCGGCCCCGCTTGGTGGTCACCAGTATGACCCCATTGGCGCCGCGGCTTCCATAAATGGCCGTGGAAGACGCATCTTTCAGCACCTCGATGGATGCCACATCATCCTGGTTGATATCGTCTATGCTGCCTTGAAAAGGTATGCCGTCTACTACAAAAAGAGGGTCATTGCCCGCCTTGACACTCCGCATACCACGGACGAGAATGGTTGGCGACTGGCCGGGTTTGCTATTTCCATTCTTCTTCTGTATGTCGATGCCGGCCCCCTGTCCCTGCAGGGCCTGACTGAGATTGGCCGCAGGTACATCCTGTATGGCCTTTTCGGTGATGGAAGTAATGGAGCCCGTAACATCGGATTTCTTACGGGTGCCATAACCCACCACGATGACCTGGTCCAGATCATTCTTGTTCTCGGTAAGCGCTATGCTGAGCCCACCGGCAGCGCTGGCCTTTATTTCTTTGGCGAGGAACCCCGTGTGTGTGATGACGAGGATACTGTTGAGAGGAACATTGAGCTGGAAGCTCCCGTCCGCATCGGAGACAGTCCCCGTATGCGTCCCCTTGACGACAACGGAGGCTCCGGATAATGGCTCCCCCGTCAGGCTGACGATCTTCACCTTCACCGTAGTCACCTGTGCGGACACAACTGCGGCCGAGAGAAGAAAGATGCAGGCGCAAAGTAGTTTTTTCATAAATGCAACTACGCACTTTTAGGCCTGCATCTGTTTTATGAAAACTGCTATTTATTCAACAATATTGGCAAATCACAATACACCACTGATCTCTAGCCGAATGACGCTGGCAATAGCATCCGGTGCCTTCTCCGGAACTTGTATGGTCAGTCCCCCGTCACCCGCAGATGTCTTCAGCACAGCCCCACCCGACAGCAGCCTCGCGCTAACGACCGTATTCTTTAATCCCGGTACGGTCAGCTTCCCATCCACCGGCCAGTCAAATACGGAAAGATACAGCACGGTATTCCCTCCCTGCGCCTTCCTTGTGCAACGACCCCAGGGCAGCAATCCAAAAGGACTCGCCTTCGTATCATAGATGGCTTCGCTATTGACCTTCATCCACGTGCCAATGGCCTTCAACGCATCCACACTGCCTTGTGGGAATTCGCCTTCTGCAGTAGGCCCTACATTCAGCAGATAGTTGCCGCCTTTGGAAGCAATGTCCACCAGGTTATGGATCAGGGTTGTGGGCGTCTTCCAGTTGTTGTCGGCCTTCTTGAAACCCCAGGTGCCATTCATCGTCATACAGGTCTCCCAGTCCTTGCCATCCAGTTCGGAGAGGTTCGGGATCTTTTGCTCGGGTGTTTTATAATCACCGGGGAAGTCGGGCCGCTTGAGCCTGTCGTTCGTAATGATCTTTGGCTGCAGGGACAACAGCGCATTCAGCTTCTCCGCCCATGCATCCGTCATATCCGTCGGCGTGTCCCACCAGAGTACGGCCACATCTCCATAATTGGTCAACAGCTCTCTTACCTGGGGCGCTGCCACCTTGTTGATATAGTCACCCATGGAATCCGTCGTTTGCGCGGGGTCCCAATGTCCCTTATGTGCAGCGGTATAGGCATCGATAGTAGCCGAGTCGGGATTGGCCCATCCTTCGGAAGTAACCTTTCTGGCCGCGGCGCCGCCGGGATTGTTCCAATCCTGCGCCTGCGAATAATAAAATCCCAGCCGGATGCCATACTTGCGACAGGCCGCGGCCAGAGGCTTCAAAAGGTCCTTACCATATGGAGTAGCATCCACGACATTCCACTTGCTGGCGCTGGTCTTGAAAAGCGCAAAGCCGTCGTGATGCTTGGCCGTAATGACGATGTATTTCATACCCGCATCCTTCGCCATTTTCACCCATGCCTCCGCATCATATTTAACGGGATTGAACTGATGCGCAAATTGTTGATAGTCCGCTACGGGGATCTTTCCCCTGTTCATGATCCATTCCGCCGCCTTCCCGATCGGATGTCCATTATACACACCCGCTGGAACAGCATAGACGCCCCAGTGAATAAACATGCCAAAACGGGCCTCCCGCCACCACTGCATTCTTTCATCCCGGCTAAGGGTTTGTGCGGATGCTGCCTGGTTCAACAACAGGATCACGATAAGTATCTTCTTCATACGTAAACAAGTTTTTATATTGCAAATACCTCAATAATCTCCATCCCGCGGCCTTATATACTGGCCTTTTATTCAACTATTTTGACCCCGCGGGCGACGCCCCGGCGGACGGCCTCGCGGCGGAAGACCTCAGTAATGCTTCCAGATAATAATAATCCGCATAGTTCAACGGCACATCCACTTCGGATTTCGAAGGCTTGGAACCCGTGCTGTGCAAAAGAATAAATCCGCTGTTGGCTCCAATCCCGCTCCGGTAATGATCCGTCAGGCTCTGCAAAATTTTATCCGCCGTCTGCCGGTATTCTTTCCCCTGATGGCTGTACCTGCTTAATTCATAAAGACCCGACGCGGTCACCGCGGCAGCCGATGCATC
>Ga0105237_10001472_pt1 | contig 31032 bp, 32 predicted proteins | sample KBSC24metaG_FD_81520 | JGI IMG/M metagenome (GOLD analysis project Ga0105237, IMG submission 81520) | Corn rhizosphere microbial communities from Kellogg Biological Station, Michigan, USA - KBS C2-4 metaG | ecosystem: Host-associated > Plants > Roots > Rhizosphere > Soil | place: Michigan, USA... | reverse complement strand
AGTGGCTAAGCAATGAGCAGTTCTTAGACCTTATTGGAGCTACCAATTTAATACCCGGTCCAAACTCTACAGAAATGACCATGCACATTGGCCAGGAAAGAGCTGGCTGGAAAGGACTGGTGGTCGCAGGCTTATGCTTTATTCTTCCTGCGGTACTGATCACCGGAGGATTTGCCTACGCCTATCAGCTTTATGGAAAGCTGCCAGAAGTACAGCCTTTTTTGTACGGCGTTAAACCAGCTATTATTTCTGTAGTTATTGCGATGATGATATCACTAACCCGTAAGGCCCTAAAATCATTTGAACTGGGTGTAATTGGTATAACAGCCGTTTTGCTTGCCTTGTATGGGTTTAATGATATTTACATCCTGTTTGGTTTGGGCTTAATTGGTCTGTTGATATCATTTTTAAAAGGCCGTAAAATTCGTGTCAACAGCATTCTCCCTCTTACCCTGTTACAAATCTATTCCAGTTCTTCAGGAAGCTTTAATTGGAGGGTGTTTTGGATATTTCTGAAAATTGGAGCCATTCTTTATGGAAGTGGTTATGTGCTCTTTGCTTTTCTGGATACAGAGTTGGTGAAAACGGGTTTGTTGAGTAAACAAGAGTTAATAGATGCTATAGCTGTAGGGCAATTTACACCTGGGCCGGTGTTTTCTTCAGCCACTTTTATAGGCTGGCAAATGGCTGGAATAGGAGGTGCAGTGGCAGCAACGGTAGGTATTTTTCTTCCCTCTTTTCTTTTTGTTGCATTTTTAAGTCCTCTAATTTTAAAACTAAGGAAATCAAAAGTCATGTCGGCCTTTTTAGATACAGTGAATATGGTGTCTATCGCACTGATTGTAACCGTATGTGTAGAAATGGGAAAGGCGTCTATTGTAGATTGGAGAACCATCCTGATTGCAATTATAGGTTTTATCGCCACCCTTAAATTTAAGCATCTTAACAGCGCATTTGTGATAATTGGAGGCGCAGGATTAGGCTATGTATTGAGTTTAGTCTGAAGGGTTCTTCAGACTAGGCCGATTTTCGATTTGGCAATAGACAATTTAAGTTTACTTTGACCGGCATGTAATTATTTAAAAATGTTCATTTGCTCGTTATAAATTGGGCTTTGTATGCCTAGAAAATTCAAAACACTATGAAAAACATTGTTCTGAGATAACGTTTTATTAGGCTTAAGTTGTTTTGAACTGTCAGATAGCCAAACTATAAAAGGAATCTCATATTGCTCTTTAGGAGCGATACTCATAGGTACCCCATGCATATATAGATTTTTTTCTCCCAAAGATTCTCCATGGTCTGAAACAAAAATCATTGCACTGTTATACTCTTTCAATTCTTTTAAATTTTCAATTAATTGATGTAAAATATAATCCGTATAAACTATGGTGTTGTCATAAGCGTTGACCAGATCTGTTTGAGAACAATTTCCTAATTCCACACTATTACATACGGGTTTAAAGACCTCAAATTGAGCTGGGTATTTCTTGCTATAGCTAGGTCCATGACTTGTACTGGTATGCAATACAATGAGTATCTTATTTTTATTACTGGCCAATATTTGTTCTTTTAGTCCAGATAAAAGAACTTCATCAAATTTACAGCCATCTCCTTTGCAATTTGGCATTAAAGCATCTGTGTTTTGATAATTTTTTATATGAATGGGTGGTTCTCCCCAGTTTGTGGTTCTCCAAATGACCTCAACATTATTTCTATATAAATAATTGGGTAAAATTTCATATAATTCATCCGTACTGGTATGTTCTAAAATACATTTTACACCAGCGGTAGTGTAAGTGGCACAAGAGGTCGCATCAAAATGGAATAAATTAGGTGTTTTTGAAAGCAATGGATTTGTATTCTTCTTGTAGCCATATAAGGAAAAATTTTGTCTTCTTGCAGATTCCCCTATAACCAAAACAATAACAGATTTCTTATTGTCTTTTATGGTAGCATTTGGCAATAAAATTTCTTTTTCATTTTTTTGGTGCTTGTGGATATAAAAAAGTGACAAATTAACCGAATAAGACCAGGGCATTGCGAGGCCACCTAAGGTTTTCGAATTTTTATCAATCCACAACCAATTGCTCGCATTAACATATGCTAAGGCCAGCATAAATACCAGGGTAACTGAAGAGGTGATTGAAAATTTCTTCCATGTCACATTTGTTATTTTAGCCTTAATGACAACAATAGAAGGAATAACACCAAGTATAATCATGTATACTATTAATTTTATAGAAAAGAAACTACTAGACTCAGCATAATTGGTATTGAGTACATTACCAATCATACTTTCATCTATGATCACACCATAAGTATTAACGAAGTAAACCGCAATTGCATTGATCATGAAAAATAAGACCAATAAAGGTTTTCCAATAAAACGTGACAGAAAAAAAAACAGGTAAAAAACAAAGAAATTTGCAACCAGCATTATAATAATTAAACTTATAATGAGCATAACGCCGGACAAACTTTTATAATCAACTTTATTGACGACAAAGGTGAAAAATGGGAGATGAAAGAATAAAAAATTAAGAAAACTCATCAACAAAGCGAAATGAGTTATTTTCCAATTATTTTTTAATATAGACATTAATAATTTTATATAATGAAACGGCTAAACTAGTCAATGATAAATAAAATATGATCAAATTTTCATTCATTATTTTGTTGATTAATGAAATGCAACAAAACAGAAGAAATAAAATAAGAATTGGATAATATCTTTTATCGCCGATCCAAGCCCAAATTCTATATTTTTTGCTGATAAAAATACCTAAAAGTCCTGATATATACCCGATAATGGCACCTGTAATAACATCAAGCGGATAATGTGCTCCAACACCCACTCTTGTAAATATAAGAATCAAGCCGGTGATGGTGATGAAAACAGACCATAAAATTTTATAGCTCAACTTTTGGGGCATAAATGCAAACAACAGAACAGTGAGTATTGTAAAAGCTGTAATTGAGTGCCCGGATGGTAAACTGTTGTTTCCAGTCAAGGTATTTCCGATAATCACAAAACTATTCTTATCAAATGCTGCAGCAGGTCTTGGTACTGCAAATACATGTTTTAGCAGGCTGGAAAATATACATGACAGTATCGAAGCTGATATTAAAGACTCCCAGATTTTAGGAGCATATACTATAAAAATGGTTAAGAATGATAAAAAAACGACGCAGTCTCCAAACTGGTTGAGGTTAAAAAGTGTATTTGGGAATTGCGATAATTTTGAATTCAGAAAAATGAAACAATTCTTTTGAATTTGTATGTATCTATCAACATGTAAAGCGTGTTGTTGATAAAGAAAAGCAACAATTGTAATTAAAAAAAATGCGGGTAAAAAAAATAAAGTTAGTTTGAGCTTTGAATAATTAGTAACAACATCTGTGTTCATTATGTTATTTGTTGACGAATTTAAATTGATATGTTTAGATAACATAATGCCGATATTTTTTGCTCTTTAATTTGGTTCGTTTGTGGTTTTACAATATAAAAATATTTACTCATATATTTTATTCCCAGGTTGGAAATCCTATGATGAGAACTGCATTGTTTTTGCTGATAGATGATCTAAGTCATTATTTGTCTTGCGCTTTAAAAAAAGATCATCGTTTCGCCGATATTGTTATAGAAATTAAACAGACAGATAAAATGACAGAGAACCAGCAGCATGCTTTTGTGAGGGACTACTTTTCAAAAAAGTTATTTTTGACTTAAAACCCAAAAAGCATACCTAGATATATCGGTATAATAAATACGTTTTAAAATGATGAATATCACTTTTTTTTATGATGTTCTGCACTTAATCATGTCATTTTTCTTGTTTTTTTGTTCATTATCAGAAAACAACCAGATAGTGATTTAAAAAATACAAGTGGTATCCTGATAGAAAAACGCTCATGTAAATGTTATCAATTGATTATATTTTATGGACGAACAACGCCTTCCTATTCCAGAAAATGAACTTCAACGACTGGTAAGCCTTTATAAGTTGGATATAGACCGTCTGCGGCATGAACTGGATTTATATAAAGAAACCACCAGGAAAGTTGCTCATGATATCCGGGGACCACTTTCCGGTATCATTGGTCTTTCCTCGATCTTAGAAGAAGAAAAGCAGGGAAAGGTTTCAGATGAACTAAAAACATATATCCAGATGATTCTGGAAAGCAGTCGTTCCTTAATCAATTTTTCTGAAGAACTGCTTACTAAAGACGAGAATGAGTTAAACGGAACTAGATTCAATTTGATTCATTTTAAAGAGGAGCTCTTAAAGTTGTACCAACCACAGGCTACTTGTAAATCTATCACGTTAAAAGTTATAGTATTAAATGGATTACAGGATGGTATGTTTTCTAAAAATAAACTGATACATATTGCTGGTAACCTGATATGCAATGCCATCAAGTTCACTCCGAGTGGAGGAAATGTTGATGTCATTCTGCAGCTTCAAAGCATACTCAACAAAACCACACTTAAAATCACAGTTTCTGATACAGGAAAGGGCTTAGATGATAAACAAATCAAAGGTATTTTTGCGCTGGAAGGGATAACAACCCCAGGCACACAAGGTGAAACAGGCTATGGATATGGCCTTACCATTATAAAAAATCTCACTGAAGAACTCAAGGCCCACTTACAGGTTCATTCCGAAGAAGGACAAGGTACCACCTTTAATGTCATTGTTCCAGAAACGGTATAAATTTCTTATTTTAAACCCTGAGGGTAATATGCTTAGGATCTGGTAGAGTATGTCGCTTAAAGGATTATGCTAAGACCGAGGATACTTTTAACAACATCCCGGTTCGGTTTTGAAACCGGCACTTTATCTCCATTGTTCATTAATAACATCCCTCCGTCTTCTTTAAGCCAGCTTTTTACCGCTTCCGGGTTAACCAGATGGCTTTGGTGTGTTCTTAAAAAGCCATGAGGTTTTAAAAGATCTGAATATTCTTTAAGTGGCTTCGATACCAGGATTTTATCGCCATCCAATAATAAAAATAAAGTATAGGTATTGTCAGCTTCGCACCGCAAGATATCACTTATGGCTAAGTATCTGATCTCATATTGCTGCGGCAAGGCGATCTTTGGGGCTGCCTTTTCTGCTTTGGTCAGTTGTTGAAGTAAAAAATTGACCTGATCGGTCTGTATTTTGTTTTTTACCTTATTTTGAGCTTTAGATACCGCTGTAACCAGTTCGATTGGATTTACCGGCTTCAAAAGATAATCCAAGGCCGCAAACTTCACGGCCTGGATTCCATATTTGTCAAATGCGGTTACAAAAATAACCTCAAATGTTCTTTCTTCAACCATGTTTAGTAAATCAAAGCCAGATTGTGCGCCCATCTGGATATCCAGGAAAACCAAGTCTGGCTTATGCGAATCAATAAGTGCGGCAGCATCCGCTACGTTGTGTGATTTTCCAACAATTTTAATTTCCTTGCAGTATTTCTCCAGTAAAATATGGAGATTTTCCAGATTGGTCAGCTCATCATCTACTAAAATTGCTTTCATGGTTATAGCCATTGAGTTAAGGTAATCTTGATTTCCGTTTGATTTGAACCTGATGTCATGGTTAAGATAAGTGGGGTTGAGTTGTAAATTGTGTTTAATAAAGATATTCTGTTTCTGCTCAATTGCAAACCTAATCCGTCATAGTTTTTTTCAGGATCAAAGCCAACTCCATTATCAGTAATTTTCAAGATCAGATCTTCGCCTGTTCTAATGAAAAACACTTCAATTTCTAATTGATCTCCTTTATCACCATGTTTAATCGCATTTTCAACAAAAGGCTGCAGCAACATGGATGGAATTTCGATATTGTCCATATTCAAATCCTGAGAAACATGGAACTGGTATTTAAAACCAAAGCGCAACTGTTCCATTTGCAGATAGTCTTCCAATAGCAGTTTTTCCTCTGCCAGGCTAATCAAATCCGGCTGATCCAGGACATTGCGGGTTAATCTGGCAAATTTTCCAAGATAATGGTTTACCTCATCACTTTTATTCTGATTCATCAGACTTTGGATGCCCGACAATGCGTTGAACATAAAATGGGGGTTCAATTGCGAACGTACTGTAGCCAGCTGGATTTTGGCCAGGTTCTTTTGCTGCTGCTCTTTTAGGAGTTTTTTTTTGCTTTTATTTTTGAGCCAGACCGTTAAACTTCCGATGACCGCTCCCACAAATACGCACAAAATAAGGCCGATCAACGCCAGTTCTTTATTCGAAAACCATTTGCCTTTTGTTAGGGAAGGAAGTACGGTAAATTTAAAGCTTCTTGCTTTTGCTGTAAGATAATTAGCTCGACTGCCTCCCGGTCTTACCAATTTCGGTGTGAAAGTGATTTCATATTTACCTGCTTTATTCCAAAACTCTTTATACAGAAAATAATTTCCATTGTATTCTCCCAATTCAATGTTTTCTGTTTTGTTGTCTATTGTTCTTTTTAGACGGATCTGATAATTGTAAGGGGTAGGTACTCTCGTCGAAAAGAAATTTATTCTGACTAGAGAATCACCAAGTCTAAACCTCACATCGTTTAGCGTCTTTGTTTCCAGGAAATTTTCATCTGTGTTTATTTTGTCCTTATCAAGGGGAGCCGAAAAAATGTTGCTTCCCCAATATTTTGTACGATAATCAACGAAGGTCTGGAAACTTAAAGCTTTTGACTCGCGCCAGTCAATGATCATGGCATCTTTTTCCTTATAGTTATTGATGTTGTACATTTCAATTTTCAAATAACCATTAGGCTGTAATTTATAATTGCCTAAATAAGCAAAAGTGGCTTTACCATCACTACTGGTTTTGAATTGATCAGGGGTAGTCCAGCCTACAATTTCTTTTTCATCGTTTACCACAACATGATAGCGGTAGTTATGTGCGTTTTGGGGTGTGATTTTAACATCTGCAAACTCAATATCCGATTTTCCATCAATCAAATATCTTCTCAAATATCCTGTTTCTCCCCAAAACCATTCATTTCCCTCATAAATTACTGCTCCGGTATTTTTTTGAAAACGAACAGCTAGGGTCAGCGTAGTTGGATATAAGTTTTCGCCCACGGAAAACAGAAACCGTTCATTTGCAATTGACGTTAACCGTTCTTTCCTGGCAATCATTTCAAGTTGCGCCGGAGTCGCGTGCCTGATATCCACTCGTACATTGCCGGCAAATTTGTAAAACCGGCTGTCGACAGCTGTATCAACCTGGGGCTTTTTTTGAGCCAGGGAACTTAAAGAGATTAGCAATAAAACGGACAGTAGATTTTTTTTTACGATGTTTCTCATTTGATCAATAAATATAAGTCCAAAATCCATCAAATTTTGCTTTCAAAAAATAAGGAAACAGGATTGAAACGATGAGACTTAGTAACGAGGCCTTCCTCAACAGGATTGATCAATTCAGGGCTTTAAAATTTTCTCGGATAATGCAATCAGTTCATTTTGTGTGCCCTGATCGGCTTCATTAGACAGTAAAACAACACCCGTATTCAAATCAGGATAAAATACCATATAACTACTAAATCCTAAACTGCCGCCTGTATGTGAGATGCTTGTTTTACCCTTGTCAGTTTTTCTGATTTTCCAATTGAGTGCAATTGCACCATCTTCAAGCTTTCCAAAAGTTGGCTGGTGGCTAAGCTTTACCACTGGGTTTGCTTCATTTAACTGAAATGCCATATATTTTAACATATCTGAGCTTGAAGAGGCGATACTTGCCGCAACTTGTAAATCATCCCAATCAATAACTGGCATGATACGTCCCTTACCATCATAACCTTTTGCCATTTGTGCAGGCAATTTTCCAGGCTTCAGGAGAAAAGTATTTTTCATTTTGAGTGGATCGGTGAAATAGACTTTCAGGAGTTTTTCATAAGGGTTGTTATAAACGGTCTCCATAATATGACCCAGCAATTGAGCAGCCGTGTTACAGTGGCGGGCAGCAGTTCCAGGTAGAACTTTTAGGTTTACCTGGTGCAGATCTCGATAGAAATCTTGCCTGCTATATTTTTTATGAACAGCATCTAAAATATAGGGAATTGAGTCCGGATCAGACTTCCCAAAAATATCTTTATCTGGCATCCAGTTCGGTAATCCAGAGGTAAGATTGGCCAGGTTCAGTAAAGTAATGGGCGTACCATTGTAGTTCAAATTGGGATACGTTTCTTTCAGGTATTTGTGGATGTCGTCATTAAGGCTGACCTTTTTGTCCACAACAGCTTTTGCCAGCAAAGTTGATCCAAAGGTTTTTGTAATGGAAGCAAGTTCATAGACCGTATTACCTGTAGGCAGTTCTGCTTTGTCCTTTTGTGTTGAACCATAATTATAGAGATAAGGCTTTCCATCTTTGATAATCCCTATGGAAAGGCCAACCCTCGAACTATTCTTCATAAATGGAGCAACAGCTTGCTCTACCAATGAATCTAATCCGGTTTTTAATGGGTTATCCGTAGGTACTTTTTTTTGATTGGATTGCGCAGAGCATAGTAATGTTTGCATTATAAGGGTCAAAAGGAGGAATGCTTTTCTCATACATTTTTGTTTTGTTCTCCATAAGACGGTATGAACCATTAAAATGTTTCACCACTTAACCTAAATAGCCAATAGGCTGATTGCATGGATATACAGGAAAAGCGATTCCCTTAATAATCTGGTTAAAGGTCATGCTGTTGTGTTAAACAAAAAATGGATCACTTGATAGAGTGGAAAAGGCCGTTATAGAAACCAATTGTCGGATTAGTTTTATTTTAAAAAAACTGAATCATCAATAGTGACAGTATTCACATCAGAAATATGTGTGATGGTTTGAAGCTAGTAAATAAATTCAGAATTTTACATTTTATACTATTTTGCCGTTATGATTAGAAAAGCTGAAGTGACAGATTATCCATATTTGATAAAAATATGGGAGAGCGCAGTACTCAATACACATGATTTTCTGAAAAAAGAAGATTTTAATTATTATCAGGAGCAAATTCCTGCATATTTTGAGCACGTTACATTGTTGGGGTATGAAGAGGATGGAATTTTAGTTGGATTTATGGGGATTGCTGGAGAAAATATTGAAATGCTATTCATTCATAATGATTTTCGTAACAAAGGAATTGGTAAAAAGCTGATTTTGTATGGGATAGAAAAACTAAAGGTATCCAGGGTGGATGTGAATGAGCAAAATACCCAAGCAGTTGATTTCTATAAATATATTGGATTTCGTGTTTTAAATAGAACAGAGCTAGATGGACAGGGTAAAGAATATCCAGTATTAAAAATGGGATTATAACTTGCGTTTTAAACAAGCTGTGTCAGTAACCTTCTACTGGGGGCGATTGCCCCTGAAGCATATCTGGATGGGGTCCTGTTGGGCTAAAGGTACCTTTAGCCCAACAGGACCCCACTCATACCCCAAACCAGCGTTCAGTGGCAGGGTTTCGGGGATGAAAATGTATTATTTTGGCATCAAAACCGTGTCCACTACATGGATAACGCCATTTTTCTGATAAACATCAGCAATTGTTACTGTGCTCATTCCACCCTTTTCATCTTTTAGTATCAATTTATTGCCTTTCATTGAAGCCCAAAGTTTACCTCCTTCTACGGTAGTTAATTCCGCTTTTCCATGACCTTTTTTGATCGCTGCGGCAATGGTTTTACTATCCATTTTTCCCGATACAACATGATAGGTCAATATTTTAGTTAATGTGGCTTTGTTGGCTGGTTTAATCAAAGATTCAACAGTGCCTTTAGGAAGCTTGTCAAAAGCAGCATTTGTTGGAGCAAACACCGTAAATGGACCCTTACCTTTAAATGTCTCTACTAGTCCAGCTGCTTTTACGGCTGCTACCAAAGTAGTATGGTCTTTGGAATTTACAGCATTGTCGATGATATCCTTTGAAGGATACATTGCAGCTCCACCAACCATTTTAGTATTTCCAGGCATCGTCATTTTTGATTGGGCCAGAACTTTTGTATTGGACGCAAATGCTATAGCTACTAAGGCAATTGCAGATAAGAAAAATCTTTTCATGTTTTGTTTTATTTAAGATCACTTACGCAATTCTGTTCACCTTTGGTTTTTAGTTTTTATAAATAATCCTTAATGAGCATTGAATAAGTCTTCCAATACTTTGTTGCGGTAATCGAAAATATTTTTTAATTTTTTCCTCACTATAAGACTGTGCATAATCTTACCTATAAAACCAAATGGCAATTCATAATCTACTGTATCTATCATCAACACGCCTTTCTGATTTGGGATAAATTCATGACGATGTCTCCATAACTTATAAGGCCCTTTTTTCTGAAAATCGATAAAGCTTTTTTGATAATCAACCTCTGTAATCTGGGTTTGCCATTTCAATGGAATACCTAGCAAAGGTTTAACGGAATAGTCGATGATCATTCCTTTATATATTTCTGAATCAGTCAGGTTACTCAGCACAACAAAGCCCATCTCTTTAGGGGTAATGCGGGAAAGATTGTGAGGTGAGGAAAAGAAGCTCCAGGCGCTGGCGATATCACAATATAATTGCTGTTCCCTTTTTAGTATATACATCATTTTGTTTTTAGATCAGAACTGTCATTTTTTAGTAGTATCAAAACTCTATATTAATACAATTATATGTTAATTTTACATTTTTTAGTGTGTTATTGTACTAATATTATCCTAAAAATTTGGAATCCGTACTTGCGGTTAGCTGTAGGGCGCAGTATTGAAGGTGCTTTCTGAGGCTGAGGCATTTAACCTGTCTGTTTGATGTTTCTGTCAAAATTTTGCTTTAAACTATAGTTGTTGAATAATATTTTTTGTGTAATGAAAAAATAGTAACCATTTATTGAGGTGGAATATTTACTATTGCAAAATGTTTTTGGTAGATTTATTTAACCTACCCATTTGTTTATTTAATAACCGGCTTTGATATAACTGTTTCTACAAACCATGAGGATATATAATGAACTTTCTGATCTGGAGCTGACTGAGCTTTTAAAGGCAAAAGATCAGGGGGCTTTTGCAGAAATTTACAGCCGCTACTGGAATAAATTGATGGCCATTGCTTATAACCATACCAAAGATAAATCTGCTGCTCAGGAAATTGTTCAGGAACTTTTTATAGGGTTATGGAATAGGAGAGATCAGCTGGAGATTCTGAATATTGGGAACTACCTGGCTACAGCAATTAAATTCTCTATCTATAAACAAATAGATAAAGAAAAAAGGCGCCGGGAAGTAGAAAATAATGGAACCGGGTTTTACAATTATTCTGAAGACGAAGAAAAGATAGAGGCTAAATTTTTGCAGGAATATATTAACGGACTTGTAGAGCAATTACCTGAAAAATGCCGTTTGGTTTTTAATTACAGCAGGGTTCAGGGCTTAAGTATTCCTGAAATTGCCAATGAAATGAATATTTCTGAAAAAACTGTTGAAGGGCATTTGACCAAAGGCCTTAAGACTATAAAGAGCAATTTAAAAGATTCAGGAATACTCAGCCTTTTGGTTACGGAAGCTATACATGAGTTTTTAAAATAACGCTTATGAAATTTTTCAAAACTTTTGCTCTTTTTCGGGTTTTTTATCTTTAACAGGTTGTGTCGGTTCAAAATTCTGAGCGGGAAAATTCTTTTTATGAGTTAATTTCAAGCTTATATCCTTTGCCGCGAATAACAACAATGTTGATGTTCGGATCCAATTCCAGTTTTTTTCTAAGTTTTGATATGAACATGTCCAGACTGCGGCCCACAATAACACCTTCATCTTCCCATATCTCTTTTTGCAGCCGGCTTCTCTCTATGATCTGATTGGGTGAGGATGCAAAAATGAGCAACACACGGGTTTCCGTTCCGGTTAAGTCTATTATTTTTCCATGTATGGTGAGTTTCCGGTTCTTTGCATCGAACAACACCGATCCCAAATTGAACATTCTGGTATTCTGACCCTCAGATAAAACTCTTCGCGGCTTAACAGATTTAAAAAAGATAAAACCGATAAGTGCTAAAAATGGCAGGCTACCCAGAAGATATCCGTTTTTTGCAATATTTATTCCTGTCGGTTTGAATTTAATGTTGATCATGTAACATGCTCTGGGTTGGTTTCTTCCTATGCAGGCAATAATATCATCTTTCTTATTTTTAGAGATCACGTACCCATAGGCTACATTAGAGTTGCCACAGTTCAGAACATTAACGATATAATCACTTGCAAAGGGGGCTTTGGCCAATAAACGCCGGGTGGTATTTACCAGAGAGTCTGGTCGAAAAGTAAGGTCCTTCTCAAACCTGATCTGGTATTCATTTTCAGCGATCTTTTTTACTGGAAGTACGCGAGATGTACTGTCGCCCGACTGCAGAAGGATTTCATGTCCGATCCGGCGGAGTAACACTTCTTTTTTTGCGAAATCAAAGTCGTCACGGTCTGCCATAGTGAAAGCCAGGCAGACTACAGAGATAAACGAGAATACGATGATCAAAACGTAAAGGTACTTGCGTTTCCCGGGCAGGAGGTTTCTGCTATCAAGCATAATGTCAGGGTTTTATCTGCAAAGTTTACATTTTTTATTGGTTTAATATATCATTAATTCTTTTTTTTTGGTTTTTTCGGCTTAGGATCAGGAAGTTCATTAACTGTGACCTTTACCAGGCGGGAAATCCAGTCGTGATCTTCCAATTCTTCCTGTATTAAAAAGTACGATTTCGCTCCTGGAAAGGGTGATGCTAAGTTCGGTTTTCCGATAAATACCAGGCCCGCTTCCGTGGGTTTAATCAGTAACCGATTGTCACAAACTAAAGCAAAGATCCGGACTCCGGCATAAAGGCCATATTCGCCGAACATTTTTTTATAGGTGATTCCTGCAGGGTGATGTATCTGGTCGATGATATAGTCTACGTATTTTTGATCAGTTGCCATGATGATGTTACAATGTTTTTAAAAGCTCAATAAAACGGTCAATTTCATTTTCTGTATTATAGTAGTGTGGAGAAACGCGAACAACCCACTCAATATCTTTTTCAGCGAAATCTATTACGGCTGATACTTTAGTCATGATATAAATATTGATGCCGCTCCTGGAAAAATGGTTCTTTGTTTTTTCAGGAGTGTGTCCGGTTAGGCTAAAAGTTATGATGTTACAGCGTTGTTTTCCGCGGTCCTGAACCGTTACGAAACTTATTTCTGCCAGTGCATTTACCAGTCTGGAGAAGAGCAATGCATTTCTGTCAATAATAGCCTCTATGCCGATATTTAACAAATACTTCAGTGCTTCTTTGCTTCCCATCATTAAGGCGTAAGAAGTTTCCCAGTCCTCAAACCTTTTTGCATCAGCTCTGGCGATGTATTTGTTTTCCTCTTGCCATTCCGCGCCTTGCAGATCTATAAACAATGGTTCCAATCCAGCAGCAAGTGCTTTGTCTGAAACGTATAAGAGACCAGCTCCACGTGGACCTCGAAGAAACTTTCGAAATGTTCCGCTGATAAAGTCGGCGCCTGTAGCAGGTGCATCTACATCGATCTGGCCTAATGACTGGCAGGCGTCCAGGAGGTAAAGCGTATCGTATTTTTTTACAATTTTTCCTATTGCCTCAACCGGTTGTACTAATCCGGAACTGGTGGGCACATGTGAAACAGAAACCAATTTTGGCTTGTACAGTAAAATTTTGTCTTCCAGATCTTCCAGATCAATTTCCCCGCTTTCGGCATTTTTTACTTGAATTATTTCTATCCCGAGTCTCTTCTGCAGTGAAATGAAGGCAATAAAATTGGATGGGTAATCATTTTCGGTAAGCAAAACGACATCTCCCTGCTTGAGCGGCACGGCAGATAATGCCCGGTTGTAACTGTCCGTGGCATTGGTTGTAAATGCAATATTATTCTTTTTGCAATGCAGTAATTGTGCTGCGTAATCGTAAAAGGTGTCTAATTCTTCTCGCTTTTTGTCGGCCAACTCATAACCACCTGTAAGTTCTTCTTCACTGATATAATCACGAATAGCCGTGGTGACTTGTATAGGACACAGAGCAGCGCCTGCATTATTTAAATGTACCAGATTGTTTGTGCCCAGTGTGTCTTTACGAATTTGGTTTATATCCATTTGCATATTTTAACTTCGTTATTTATGTTGTTTTTTGCCTTTTAAAATTATCCTCAGTTATCAAACAAATTTGTAATCTAAGTTAGTTGTCTAAAAGGACATATTTTACACAATTCAAACCAAGTTATTAAAAAGGTGGGGGATAAGAAGCCATTAATCCTATTCATTTTAATAAATTAAGGCCAACGATTCTTGTAGCCTTTTCAACGATTGCTTTGTCCAATTCACAGAATAGGAACTGTCACTTTCTGCTGTAGTGTATAGATTTAGATCATTAAACAAAAACAACCCTAAAATTAAAATAACATGGAAATTCAACAAACTCCGGAAAACGCATTATCTCACTCCACTGTAACCGCTATTATAAATGCACCAATAGAAAAGGTAAACATTGCTGACTGGCTTTTAAATTTGCCTGATGCAGAATACCAGCGCTGCTCAACCCAACATATTGGCGCTGCGATAAGTAGTACCTTCGATGGCCAGCCCGTATCGCTAAATGTAGAGACTATTGGAGATGCATTGATGGTTCAGCATTACGTTGCTGATGTGCATCGCCCGGATTATTGCCGCATGTTATCTATTTCTGATTCAATTACCAAAGGTGGGCGTACCAAGGTTCAGGTTTTATGGGAGCTGAAAGCAACTAAGATTGATGACAATACTTCCCTTTATACCAACGAGATCCATGCAACAGCTACTCCGGAAATGTTCGAATACCTCAAAGAGCACGGCGTTAATCTCAAAGATGCCGCTGCTGCAAGGCAGGCTGCCTCTGATGCGCACAACCACGAGGAAACACCTAATTTTGCGAAAAGCATTGAAAATAAAGCATTGACCGGTAAATATAACCAACCGTTCTGATACCAATTTGTTACTGATTAGGCGCGAGCTGATCGCGCTTAATTTTCCATAGATGTTAGAGAGATCTAATGTTAAATACGATCAGGGTTCGTAAAATTCGCCGAAATGCAAGAGAATTCCCGATGGGTCATGCAGAAAACATTCCCGTCCCCAACTTTCTACACGGATTGGTATCAGTTTAACATCCTGATATTTTTTGGTTAGTTCCAAAGAAAGCAATTCATCCCAGATATAATTTACATTTTCAACCTGGAAAAATATCATGGTATTATCAATCCAGTCCTTTACATACGCGTTCTGTAAATAAAAGCCTAGTTGCCCCCATTGGAATAGTGACAGTGCAGGACTTAAAACTGTTTCATTGAATCCAATATCCCGATAAAAATTCCTCGACTGTTCAAAATTTTTGGCACCAATAAATGGCCTGACAGAAATTGCATTTTGTTTCATCTATAATAATTTAGATATGTCATGTATTTTAAACTTAAATTAAGACATTTTTCCTTAATGTTCTGTTTGCAGATATTCTGCTTTTTTCCGGATGAGTTCAAGGGTTGGACCCCAATATAGTTCCAGATGTTTGCGGATTACCTGATCAGGGAAATTGCTGATCGTAAAGTCTAGTCTGGTTTTATGATCTTCTGGTATTAGGTTAAATTCAAGAATACAGTAACTTTCTGCTATGTCGGGTAAATTGGAGAGGGAGCTTAAAAAGCTATAACTGAGTTTTGTATCTGGGTCAAAGGCCAGGATTTTACCGGAGTTACTGAACGGAATGCCATGCAGGTCTCCGTTCATGATTAGGGGGGTGCCAACTTTCCAGTCCGTTTGTATTTCAACGGGGGTATCGTGTGTCCATTGCTGGATGAGCGCAGGCGTAGTAAGAGTGTCCCAAACCGCCCGTGTTGTGGCATTTATCAGGACGGTTTTTCGTATAATTTCCATGGTGACAATATCTGTTTTTTGATCAATAATCCACCAAGAGCCAAAATTTTTTTACATTTGTAACCTTATCAATTGTTTAGATCTTGAGTCATGTAATATCATTTCGCATACTATGTTAAATGACCTTTCCCATCCGGGAAGGGAGTAATTACTTTTTATTTTTTACTTTATTGATTACAATATGGCTATTTCACAAAAATATGGTCGTACCTATCATTATCCGTTTTCGCCTGGAACGAGCAGCGACGACAGGATACAGCATGACTATTGGAGATATTTACAACAAATACGGACGCTGGTACATACCGAAAAATTAGACGGAGAAAACAACTGCCTGTCTAAGCATGGTGTATTTGCCCGTTCACACGCAGCACCAACTATATCGCCCTGGACAGAAAGCCTCAGGCGTTTTTGGCAACTTGTAAGGAATGATCTTGGCGATTTAGAATTCTTTATGGAAAATTTGTATGCGATCCATTCTATAGAATACCGGAATTTAGAGCATCACTTTTATGTGTTCGGCATTCGTGAACATAATCGTTGGCTGAGCTGGGAGGAGACTCAGTTTTATGCGAACCTACTGGATTTGCCAACAGTTCCAGTGATCAAAATAGAACAGACGCCGGACAATCAAGTTCAATTTGAAAAGGACATGCTCGGACTGACAAATGGTTCGGGTGCATTTGATCCTTATGATGCTCAAGACAAAGGGAAAACCATTATGGAAGGGATCGTTAGCCGGAATGCTGATTGCTACACAGCAGATCACTTTGCACAGAATGTGTTTAAATATGTGCGTAAAAGTCATGTAAAAACCGATGCACACTGGACAATGAACTGGAAACGAGCATCGCTCATCAACGAAGGAGGTAAGTATGTGGACCTTTAGCTCAAATAAAGAATGGGCAGAACTTGAAAACCAATTTGATTGGGTAAAGAGAATGAAAGATGTTCCGCAGGATCCTCGTTATCATGCCGAAGGCGATGTTGCTGTACATACGCAAATGGTATTGGAAGCGCTGCAAAATGAGCCTGCCTTTAAGCAACTATCCGCTCAGGACCAGGAGATTTTGTGGGCTGCGGCTTTGTTGCACGATGTAGAAAAATACAGCACCACGGTTCATGAACCTGATGGAGGTATTACGTCAAATGGACATGCACGCAAAGGAGCACAATTTGCCAGGCATTTGTTGTACACTGATGAACCTGCACCTTTTGTAATTCGGGAACAAATTGTAGGGTTGGTGCGGCATCACGGTTTACCGATATGGTTATTCGAAAAACCTGATCCTTTGAAGGCCTTAGTCAAGGCAAGTATGGAAGTTAATTTGCAGTGGCTGAGTTTACTGGCACGTGCTGATATGCTAGGGCGTATTTGTGCTGATCAGGAAGAAATGTTGTATCGTATTGCCTGTTTTGAAGAATATTGCAAAGAAAATAAGTGTTGGGGAAATCCTTGTCAGTTTGAGTCTGATCAGGCACAGATGTATTATATCCAGCGTGAGGATGCTTACCCGGATTATATCCCGTTTGAAGAGCCTGTTGCAGAAGTCATTTTGATGAGCGGTTTACCGGGTGCCGGAAAGGATAGCTATATCAGACAACATTATAAAGACTTGCCGATAATTTCACTAGATGCAATACGTATTCAGAGGGGAATATCTCCAAAGGATAAAGCGGGCAATGGGCGGGTTATACAGGAAGCCAAGGAGCAGGCAAGGATGTATTTGCGAAAAAAAGAATCCTTTGTCTGGAACGCGACGAATACGACCAGTCAAATGCGTATGCAATTGATTGACCTTTTTCTTACTTATGAAGCTAAAGTAAATATAGTTTATATAGAGGTGCCTTATCAGTGTTTGCATGATCAAAATAGAAACAGGGATCATGTTGTTCCTGCTGGGGTTCTAAATAAGTTGGTTCACAAACTGGAAGTGCCTGCGCTGTGGGAGGCACATAGAGTAGATTATTGTGTTAGATAATGCTACATGGAGGCTTTATCTGATGCACATTGATAGTATCATATGATACTATCAATGTATGTGATAATTGGTGTAGTTTATGCCCGATAGGGTATATTTTATGTGTAAATGGAGTTTTGCACCTGGTTATTTCTTGAATTTTTCATTCAACAAGCTGTCGGCTAAAATTATATTTTTTGAAGGATCTCCCTTATACAATTTGAAATCACCATCCATTATTTTATAGTTCTTTGTTTTTGCGTAATTGCTTTGCTGTATTTCTTGAATGGCTTTTGCGGCATCTTTATTAAAAATGAGCATTTCCAGATTAAAAGTCTGCTTCATTTCTGTGGCTTTACCCGACATGGCCGAAATTGACATGCCTTTGGAGTAATCAATTTGAATATATCTGTCTTTAGCAGTCCATTCATAAAAAACATCCATCGTAGTTGCTGGTCTAAAACTCGGTGTGCCGTATTGTTTGGTTAGTTGTTTAATCAAATCATTGTAGACTGTATCTGATTTCATTTCTGCATTGCCTAAAACAGCCACTGTTTTGTTTTTATGCGTTAGAAAAGCTATTCTATTAAAGTTTATATTCTTATAGTAAGCAATGCTATCTGTTATTTCACTGTAATAAGCTTTCCATAAAATGAATCTTTACCATTCCAGGGATCAAACTTATAGCCAAGAGGGTAATCAAAGAGTTCAGAATAACCCTTTTTAACAATTTCTTCCTGATTATTCACGCTGCTGTCTATTTTCGATTTTAAAATTTCTAAAGGATTTTCGTTGAAATCAATTTTTTCTAAATCTAAGCCCGCTCTATTTTGAGAAACAGTCGAACCTGCTTTCTTTTGGGAACAGGAAAACATCAATAGACTCAGTAGCAAAAAGTAATAATTCTTCATAGTAATTTCGTTAAGGTATAATCTCTAACACCTTTAGCTTAAAATTGTTTAGGCAAATGCTTGTTCAATATATTGAAAATCATTTGGGGAAAGTTAGCAGATCAGTTTGTACCCAATACTTCTTAAGTTCATGATTTGAATACCGGGTTCATCCTTCAGTAACTTTCTTAAATGTGCCATAAACACATCCATACTTCTGGTATTGTAATAATTATCATCTCCCCAGATTTTGATTAGCGCTTCCTGACGCTCCAATACATCATTCTTACGCAGGATCATCATTTCCAGTAAAGCACATTCTTTAAAGGATAGGGAATGCTCAGCAGATGAGGTTGTTAGTTTTTGCTGCACCGTATCAAGCTGGCAGTTTGCAAAGGAATAAGTTTTACTGTTTTCGGTTTCCTGTCCGATTACATCTTTACCAAAACGCTGTAATAAAGCTTCCATCCGTACCAGCAATTCGTCCATACTGAATGGTTTCTTGAGGTAGTCATTGCCCCCTGATTTAAAGCCTTTCACCACATCCTCAGGCAGCAGTTTTGCACTTAAAAAGATAATAGGCAGGTCTGGCTGTGCCTTTCTTAATTCTTTCGCTAGCGTGTAACCGTCTTTGGAGGGCAGCATGATGTCAAGAATGCAGATGTCAGGATGTAAAGAAAAATAAGCATCCATCACCAGGTTCCCGTCTGCAACCGCCTGAACGGTATAACCACTGCTTCTTAATCCATCGCTAACAATGTGTGATAAAAAAGGCTCGTCCTCTACATATAATACTTTAAAACTCATAATGCTATTGGGAAAGTGATGATAAAACTGGTTCCATGTCCGGGTTCACTTTTAATTTTGATCGTCCCGTTATGTTTTTCTACGATTTGTTTTACATAATGCAGTCCTAAACCTGATCCTTTGATGTCATGTGTATCACCTTGTACCGGAACTCTGAAGAACCTTTCAAAGATCTTTTTATGATAGATTTTGTCAATGCCAGGCCCGTTGTCTTTGAAAGTCAGTATTACTTTTTCAGCATCATATTTACAACTGATTTCCAAAAGTAGCTTCTTCCCGGAGTATTTAAAGGCATTGTCAATGAGGTTATAAAATATATTGGTCAGATGTAAGGGGTCGGCATAGATAAAACAAGGTTCTTCTAAAAGATGGAAAGAGATATTTGCATCGCTGTTCTGCAACCGCAGGTGCATAGAGTTAATTACCTGCTGTAATCCGGATTGCACATCATATAATTCCAGTTTAAGTGGTTGATCTGCTTCACTTCCACTACTGACATTCAGTGCTTTTTCAACCATCAGATCTAGTCTCTGCATTTCGTGCTGACTAATGTCGAGGTAGTGTTGCAGGGTTTCGGGATGATTGATCAGCTTATATTTTTTGATAGATTCCATGGCTAATAATACGGTTGCAATAGGTGTTTTGAGCTCATGAGTCATGTTACTGGTGAAATCAGCTTTCGCTACAGCATATAAGTTCTGGCTCCGCAACAGTTTAAGTATAAAATAAAAAGCGGCGCAGGTGAGTATCACCATGAGAATCGAAGAGGCTAAATAGTACCGCATTCTATACCATACAACTGCATTTACTGAGGCCAGGTTCAATTGATATCTATTGATGTTCTGAATATTGTAAAGATAACTTCTACTGGTAAATGCAGGTTTAAATCCTGCCGGAACATTGCTTTGAAGTGCTCTTGTACTGTTATAAGAATAGATGTTATAATAAGGTCTGGAATTAATCCCTATTTTTTTTAAAGCAGCGTTTACATTTTTTTTCATTTGTATCAAAGACAGGCTATCGCTGAGTCTCAGTTCCTCCGGACTGTTTTCTGAACCAATAACCACAGGTTTTGCGCGTTTTTTAGAAGGATTATCTTTTACACTTAAGCCCAGGATTACTGCAGTGCTGTCATTATCTACAATGATCCTGCTCGAAGTACGTATCCCCTGGATTTTCATGTTGTCAAATGCCAGACGCAGTTGTTCCCATTGCGGGGAGAGAAAGAGTTGTTTAGCCAGTGAAAGATTGCCTGGATCCTTAAATTTGGTGATGCTGTAATACAAATTGGCTTGTGCAGTTTTACTGACCAGACTTTCTATTTCATCTTTGAATTGTTTTTGCTGCGCCTTAAAAAGCTGCTGCAGCCACACCACCTGAAGGCCGGTGCTCACCAACAGAGAAAGTACGATCAATACATAGGTATATTTTGCTTTGAGCCATTTCATAAGGTAAAGTTCCTCATAATTTATCTGCTAAGATCAGGTTAAGATACGATTTAACTCTATTTAACTCAACTTAACTCTCGTTTAGGAAGCGGCAGGGTAGGTTTGTGGTATAATTTAAAAGAGATGAAAAAGCTAGTTTATATTTTATTGATTTTCTTTCCTTTTCAACTTTCCGCTCAGCAAAAATTAAGCGGAATTGTTCGTGATGAACAAGGAAAACCACTGGATGCTGCCACAATAACAATTTCACAGCATGGACAGGTGATCAGCAGTCAGCTGGCTGATCAGGGTAAATTTATACTGACTGGTCTGAACCAGGCACCTTATCAGCTTTCCGCTTCACTGTTGGGGTATAAGTCTATAGTTCGTACTTTTAACTTACCAAAAGATAGTCTTAGCCTGGTGATGCTGAATGAGAGCAGGCAGCTGGTAGAGGTTGAGGTTACTTTTACTAAACCTACTATTGAACGGAAAACAGATCGCGTTGTATTCAATGTAGAAAAGAGCATTATGGCCAGCGGTGGCACTGTCTGGGATGCTTTAGGTAAAGCGCCGGGAGTAAAGACCACCAATGATGGCGGGGTTACAGCGAATAATAAAGGTGTTACGGTCTATATGGATGGTAAACCGGTAAGGTTATCCGGAGACGATCTTGCCGCTTATTTGCAAAGCATTTCCTCGGATAATATTTCAAAAATAGAGGTCATGCCTAATCCCTCTTCCAAATATGAAGCACAGGGCGGTGCAGTAATTGAGATTATTTCAAAGAAAATAAAATCAGATGGATTTAATGTGGGTTTGAGTGGTGGTTATACCCGCGGACAGTTAAACAGATACACGGGCAGTGGAACATTTAATTACCGCAAAAACAAGCTGAATATATTTGGTACTTATAGTTATGGCGACAGGGACATTAAACGCGATTTAAGTCAGTATACTGTTTTTCAAGGGCCATCTTCTTATGCGTACTGGGATATGAACAGAATCAATATTTCCAGGACTAAAGCACATAGCTATACTGCTGGTGCAGATTATAATTTTTCTGATCACCAGGTAATTGGTGTGCTGGTTACCGGTGGCAATGCTGTAACTCATGGCAGCAATATGACGACAACTCATATTTACAATAATTATCATGTAAATCCTGATTCTGTACTGAACACCAACAGCGTTAATAGCGGACATACCAATCAATATAGTTTTAACCTGAATTATAAAGCAAAGCTGGATAGTTCAGGCAGGAGCCTGAATATAGATCTGGATTATGTTCCTTATACCAGGAGCGATAATGTACAGCTGAGTAACTTCACTTATCTGCCTGATGGGGGGGTAGGTTCTGCTCCTTACCATACGTTTTTCCCCTCTACTCAAAAGATAAATATATGGTCGGGGAAGATAGACTATACTTACAAAGTGGGTAAAAGATGGTCGCTGGAATCTGGTCTTAAATATACAAGTACAGTGAGCGAAAACCAGTTTGAATTTTATAATACAGCAGGAACAGTTCCTGTATTTGATCCGTCCAGAAGTAACCAATTCAGGTATACTGAAAATACGGGCGCTGGTTATACCAGTATAAGTGGCGCATCTGGCCGTTGGAATTTTAAAGGAGGAATACGTGCAGAATATACATCAACCAAAGGTGTATCGCTTTCTCTGGATTCTATCAACGTAAATAAGTATTTGCGAATATTTCCTACTGCATTTGTGACGTATAAAGCTTCAGAAAACGATGAGTTTGGTTTTAATTACTCCAAAAGGATAGAAAGGCCGGATTACAGACAGTTGAATCCTGCAAAAAATTATTTATCTCCGTATAATTATGCAAGTGGCAACCCATTCCTGAGGCCAGCCGTGATCAATAGCCTTCAGCTGAGTTATACTTTGCATCAGAATTATACTTTCGCTGCGGTATACACCCAAATTGACGATCTGGCAAGTAACGTGACTGTTCAGGATAATGTGAACAGAACTTTTTATAATACACAGCAAAATATTGGTAGTATCAAAGATCTCGGAACTGAATTGTCTTCAGTTCATCATCCGGCGGCGTGGTGGGAAATTGACAATACAGCACAGGGATATTTTAGAAGTCAAAGCTCTGATCAACCAGGAAATACGTATAATTACCGCCAGTTTTATTTTTATCTCAGAACGGATCACGACTTTACCATTGATAAAAACAGTGGATTGAAAGCAGAGTTAAGTGCCTGGTATAATAGTGCAATACAGCAAGGAACATTGCTGGTCGCTAAAACTTATGATATAAGTGCCGGGATTAGTAAACAGATGTTTAATAAACAGGGAACCCTAAAATTCAGCGCTGCTGATTTGCTTTACAGTAATCCATACCGGATTTCTATTCAGAATGAGGGGCAGAATAACGGGATTTATCAGAGAAATGATACACGCACATTTACACTAAGTTTTTCTTATAAGTTAGGTAAAAGTGTAGCTGCAGCAAGACAAAGGGCTACAGCAAGTGAGGAGGAAAGGAAAAGGGTGAATTAGGGTTTGGTTTTATGGCTCATAATGATGTTAGTTTATAGCGCAATATTTTACAAGACCAGAATATTTTTAGCGACTAATTTTGTTGAATATAAAAAAAGATTATGCCATTTGTAAATATCTACTTACCTGAGCGTTATTCCAGGGAATTAAAAAACACAATATCTCTTTCTGTACATGAAAGTCTTATAGAAGTATTTAACATCCCTAAAGATGATTATTTTCAGGTCATTCATCCGGTATCGCCAGAGAACCTCCTTTTTCCTGATTCCTATTTAGGCATTTCTCATTCTTCTGACCTGGTATATGTTCAGATCATTTGCGGTTCCGGTCGCACTGTAGAGATGAAGAAATCACTGTATTCGGTTATTTCACAGAAAGTAAGCGAACGAACCCAAGTGCGTTCCAATGATATCATAATAGTTTTAAACGAAACGTCATGGGAAAATTGGTCATTCGGTTGTGGGAAAGCACAAATGATAAATTAAGCTATAGATGAAAAAGATAGATAACAAAGAAATCCTTACTTTACCAGCTCCCCAGAAATACATTAAGGGAAGCGTATGGATTAACCGTTTGATTAATGAATCTAATGTAGGCTGTACTTTGTCCAGTGTCACATTTGAACCTGGAGCTATAACACACTGGCATCATCATCCTACAATACAAATTTTAATGGCTGAAAAAGGTATTGGCTATGTACAAAAACGCAATGAAATCAAACAACTGATGCAACCAGGAGATGTAGTGGTGATTTATCCTGGCGAAGAACACTGGCATGGGGCGACGCCTGGAAGCATGTTTTCTCATTTGGCGATCCAGATGGAAAAAGATGAAGGAATTGTGATAGGAGAGGTGACAGATGAAGAATATTTTACCATCTAGTGTTTGTGAAAATCGTTATACTTGTCGACTCCTAAAAAGGAAAGGTTATATGATCAATAGCTGGAGAAATTTGTGTTTAGATAATATTAGTTTTACTAGTGCTGATAATTTTACGCACAGTTTTCCTGATCATTTTCATGAAGAGTATACTATTGGTGTATCTGTTAAAGGAGTTCAGAAGTTTGAGATCCAGGGTAAGAGCCTTGTGGTTGAGCCTTATTCCATTTTCCTTATCCAACCGCATTTGCTGCACGCCCATTACCCGATAGCTGATCTGGGCTGGAGCTTCAAAAGTCTTTATCTCCATACCGACTTCATAAAATACCTGTTGAAAGACTCTGCAATGAAGAGAATGAGTGATGATCCCATTGTAATACAGAACAGGCCGTTATTTAAACAATATATCCGCATTCATGCAAATAAACTTATGCCAAATGAGGCATTACTTGCAGATTTTGTACGTCAATTATCGAGCAAAGTCATTCAAACGAATAAGGATATTGATTCTGGCCTGCCCGAAAAGATTGAAGCCATAAAGCAGCATTTATATGAACAATTCAATCAAAAACTTGGTTTGGAAAATTTAGCCAAAATTTATCATACAGATAAATATCAACTGATTAGACAGTTCAAACAGCATATAGGGGTAACTCCGAATACTTATTTAACGATTCTGAGAATTGAAAAAGCAAGAAAGATGATCAATAATGGATATCCTATTGTTGATGCAGCACTGGAGGCTGGCTTTTATGATCAGAGTCATTTTCATCGTAGCTTTTTGTATTACACAGGTATTACACCCGGCAACTTCAATAGACATTAGGCAGGTCTGTAGGTCTTAAATGATAAATATCATTGTGTTTTTTTCGGCGGAAACTCAATTCCTGCATCTTGAATCAGATCGTAACCGTATTTCATAATGGTTTCAATAATTGGAATAGCCTTCTTTCCTTTTTCTGTTAGGCTATATTCCACTTTTGGTGGTATGACCGGGAATATCTCTCTGTTGACTAAGCCTTTGCTTTCCAGCTCTCTTAGCTGGCTGGTCAGCATTTTGTCGGTGATGTGTGGTATATCTTTTTTAAGTTCATTGAAGCGCAGCGCTTTTTCCTGCAGACGCCATAGAATGGGCATCTTCCAGGTTCCACCGAGATGGCTGAGCGCAAATTCTATTGGTGTATAATATAGTCGCTTGTCGTGAAAAAATTCGGGCATAGTTAGGGTTTTTGAGTTAAACTATCATAAAGGTAAGTATAGTACTTAAAGGTAAGTATATGTCTTTGTGATAGTTCGTTTTGCAAATTTGCAAAAAAAACAACAAATGAATTCTAAAAAAAATCTTTATGTACTTGCTTTGGGGGTCTTCGGTATTACGACAACTGAATTCGGGGTTATCGGGGTATTACCAGATCTGGCCAAAGCTTTTCATGTATCCATTGAAAAAGCCGGCTTGCTATTAAGTGCATTTGCGCTCATTGTTGCAATCTTCGGGCCAATAATGGTATCCGTGTCCGCATCTATTAACAGGAAAAAGCTGTTGGTGTTTTCCTTGTTTCTTTTTTTTATTTGCAATATTCTTTCTGGTCTGGTCGATAATTTCTATCAGTTATTGATAATAAGAATGCTTCCCGCATTTTTTCATCCTATATTCTGGTCTGTTGCATTGTCAATTGCGGAAAGGAATTCGAAACCGGAAGACAAATCGAAAGCTGTTGGCATCATATTCTCCGGACTTACTATCGCAACGGTTTTGGGTGTACCTATAGCCACATTTATATCCGGCCTGATGAATTGGCAGTGGTCGTTTTTTATGACCGGCTTCATTAATCTGATCGCTCTGGTTGGTTTGCAGATATTTCTTTCCACTTCAGAAGATAAGATCCCATCTGCCGTCTATTCAAAAAAGAAAATCCTGAGCAGCGGACTTTTGTGGGTTAACATTATGTTGGCGTTTTTTATTATCATGGCCATGTATTCAACCTACGGATATATGGCTGACTTTTTAAAATCAGTGGCCTTGATGGATGGTGATCAAATCAGCCTCATGTTTTTTCTTTTTGGACTTATTGGTATCATTGGTAATCATCTGGCCGGCAAGCTGATGGGGAAGTATCCCTACGGAACAACCTTGTCTTTTATCATTCTGTTGACAGGTATTCATGTCTTGCTATATGCTTTTGGCGGTGTGTTTATTGCAGTAGTATTACTTATTTCCTTTTGGGGGCTGGTTCACGCTGGTGGGTTCCTGATCAGTAATATTAACATCACTTCTTCTACATCAGATGCTCCCGAATTTATAAATAGCGTGTTCACCTCCTGCGGAAATTTTGCTGTTACAGCGGGAGCTCTTCTGGGGGGACAGGTTATTGCATCTTACGGGATCCAAAATGTAGTGTGGGCAAGCGTAGGGTGCCTGGTGATTTCTTTTGTCATTCTGATCGTGAAAAGGATGCAGTTTAGGTAGAATTCTGTTGGCTTTGTTTTGTTACAAAATTTAAGTTTATTTGGGTTTGTTTTGTTACATTAAATAAGTAAATTTGGGTTTGTTTTGTTACAGAATAATAAATATTCATTTTTACTATGTCCTTTAAAAGAAATATTGAAAATTATCTTAATAGTTGGAAATTAGGCGATAATCGTAAGCCACTCATCATTAGAGGAGCACGCCAGGTTGGAAAAACGACACTTATACGGGATTTTGCTAAAACTTATCAATATAGAATTATACTTAATCTTGAAAAGGTTAGTGATCGGCGCTATTTTGAAGATTTTGAGGATGTTCAAACTATTTTAGAAGCGTTATTTTTAGCACACACTATTCCTTCTTCTGCTATATCTAATACGCTTCTTTTTATTGATGAAATTCAGGAAAGTCCAAAGGCTATTCAGTTATTGCGATATTTCTACGAAGAATTGCCGGAACTCCACGTAATCAGTGCTGGTTCTCTTTTAGAATTTGCAATGCAAAAGGTGCCCAGCTTTCCAGTGGGTAGAGTGGAGTTTTTATATCTTCATCCATTAAATTTTCAGGAATATTTGGAAGCAATTGGTAAGCAAGAGTTATTAGTGTATTTAAAGTCCGTTCCGATAAAGCCAGTTGCTCATAAATTATTAATGGATGCTTTTCATCGTTATGCAATCATTGGTGGAATGCCGGAAGTAATAAAAATGGATGTTCAGCAACATAATCTTTCAGATTTACCAAGGGTATATGAAAGTATTTGGGGTACTTATAAAAATGATGTAGAAAAGTATACGTCTAATGATACGGAAAGGAAAATTATTAAACATCTTATGGATACAGCCCCGTTATATCTCGATGAACGTGTAAAGTTTCAGGGTTTTGGAAATTCTAACTACCGATCAAGAGAGGTAGGGGAAGCATTCAGAACACTTGACGATGCAAAAATTATACGTTTGATTTATCCTACGACAGACTTGCAACCTCCTCTCAAAACAGATCTAAAGAAATCGCCGCGTCTACAGTTTCTAGATACTGGTTTGGTTAATTATTCCCTTGGTATACAATTAGAAATGTTAGCTATGAGTGATTTGAATAGCGCTTACAAAGGTGCTGTTATACCTCATTTAATAACACAGGGACTTATATCTCTTCAAAGTATCTCAGCGCATAAACCTAATTTTTGGGTTAGGGAAAAATCTCAGTCAAATGCAGAGGTTGACTTGCTTTTTACCTATCAGGATTTGGTTATTCCCATAGAAATAAAATCGGGGAGTACAGGGAGTTTGAAATCACTTCACCAATTCATTGATGCTGCAGATCATCCTTATGCTATACGTATGTATGCAGGTGCTTTCAATATTGAAAAGGCGGTTACGCCAAATCAAAAACCATATCTGCTCATGAATTTGCCTTACTATGCTGCTACTTCTATGCCACAGTATGTTGAATGGTTTGTTCATCAGGAACTTTAAGTTCGATGGAAAGACGATTATCGGCGATCTGATTCCCTCTCAAAGAGCCCTTTATGATCAGCCCGAAATTTGGACTACAAAAAGCAGGAATTCAGCACATTTGCTACAGAGAGAAAAAAATCTCACCATCGGATCCTAGAAACTGGCACAATTGATGTCAATTATCTTTCTGTAGTCTAACCTGGACCAGATATTAATCTGGAAGCGCTGCTGGTTGCTGTATCCATTCAAAACCTTGTCCCTGCTTTCTAACATGTCCCAATCCTGGCCATGGAAGATGATAAGAGAAGACCAGGGCTCTTGACATGGCCAGTTCGTTTAATACTTTCCTTCTGGATTTGAGGGCGAGATCAAAGTCTGTATCTCCTTCAAAACCCCATTCAGGATGCTTGAATACCAGTACCTGCGAATGCACCAGGTCTGCTACGTGATATAGGCTTTCCTGACCAGAAAATACCTGAACAACGCAATGTCCTGGTGTATGCCCCGGAGCAAGTTTTATCCTGATGCAATCCAGTATTTCGGCACCGTCTTCGAGCAAATTAAGTTGCGGCTTTAAGGCTGTGATGTTCTTTCTTGCTATGGTAACAACCATTTTTTTCAGCGCCTCGTCGGTAAGTTTACTTTTAGAAAAGTCGGGTGAGCCATTCATCCAGAAGTCATGTTCTATCCTGGACATGTGCACCTTTGCATTCGGAAATGTGATCTGTCCATCCTTATCCGTTAATCCACCGATATGATCCGGGTGCGCATGTGAAATTACAATATCTGTAACTTCCGAAGGTTTTATGCCTGCATGGACAAGATTTTCAATCAGCCATCCAGAATCCTGGCCGAAATTGGCCCCGCAACCTGTATCGATCAATATGGTTCGGCTACCTGATTGTACCACCAAGATATTGATGCTCAGATCAACTTCTGATTTTGAGGCGAAATTAGCATCAAGTGTTTTTTCAACCACAGCTGAAGAAATTCCAGGAGCAAAATTAGGTTGTACAGGCTTCATCAAAATATGTCCATCGGTCACCACCTTAAGTTCCAGTTTTCCCAGGTTGAATTTATGAAAACTTCTGATTTCGCTGCTGTTCACTGGCGCAGCAAATAGTTTTTTAACATCTATAATTCCAAGCAAGGCAATCAGTGCCGAATGCTTTAATGCGGTTCTTCTGTCCATTTTTTCTTTCAAAATTATAGGATTGGTATATTTATGTCAAGTATACGAATTATCGAGAACTGTGAAATAACTGTTTCCGGTAAGCACCGGGGGTAATGCCGCGATGTTTTTTAAATGACCTGGATAAATAGCTTTCATCTGTAAAGTTAAGTTCTTCTGCGATTTCAGCAATGCGCATATTGCTATGGGCAAGTCTGGTTTCTACGAGTTTTAGCCTGTAGTTGATCACATAATCCTGAATGCTTTCTCCGGTACGTTCTCGGAAAAGCTCGCCAAGGTAGTTTGGAGAAAAATAAAAATGCTCTGCAATTGCTTTTATCCGGAGGCGTTCGGGCTCGGTTATGTATTGCTGTAAATAAGCAACGATTTGGATAATGTCGTTTTTAGGCGTTTTCTTTCGCAGTTTGGATGGTTCAGTTAAGGACACATTCCGGGCTAAAATATTCACTAAAGTAGAAACAGACTGGCGGATGACCAGCAGATAGCCGGCTTCTTTATGTTGATACTCCCTGATGACTGCCGAGAGCAGCGCTTTTCCAAATTGCTCATCATCAGCATTACGATAAACACATCCTGCTTTAGCATGGAGGTTATTAAAAAGGTATTGTGCTTTCTTTGTCCAGTCGCAGAATTCGAGTTCTTCTACTTCATTTTTGAATTGAGAGAAGGACAGGTCATTGAAGCGGATAAACAGAAAATGGGTTCTGGATTTCAGGTCAAATGCGTATTTATCTTGCGGACTGAGCAGGAAGATTTTGCCTTCGGAATAATCATGCGTATTGCCATTGATCATTGCCGTTCCTGTTCCGGAGATCAGGTATACCAGCTCAAACACATGTTGCAATGCAGGGCGCTTCCAGGTATCTGTTTCCAGGAGAAACAAGTCAAAAGGCTGCTTTTTTTCCTTGGTATACATGACTGCAAATGTACAGGATAATCCTTTTAAAGTCCAATTTTTATCCCGGTCATCCATGCTTTCTTTGTGGTCTAAAATAATTTGTATGTCAGAAAGTAATACTTCAATACCTTATCCGGCCAGATGGCAGGCATTGGCCGTATTGTTAATGGGCGCTTTTTTATCCCCACTGGATTTCTTTATTGTCAACGTTGCATTGCCGGCGATGCAGCAGGGGTTACGTGCCAATAGCACTGAACTTCAATTTATTGTTACTGCCTATGGTGCCACTTATGCGGTGTTTGTTGTAACCGGAGGGCGCTTAGGCGATATTTATGGCAGAAAGCGAATCTTTATAACCGGAATGTGCCTGTTTACACTGACCTCCGCTGCTTGCGCAATGGCGCCAAATGCGGAGGTATTGATTGTGGCCCGTATTTTACAGGGATTGGCGGCGGCCATGCTGGCACCACAGGTCATCTCTTCGATCAGGGTAATTTTTCCGGATCTGGAACAGCCAAAGGCGATGGGTATGTTTGGTGCCACCTTCGGACTGGCTTCTATCGCCGGGCAGCTTTGCGGGGGGATGTTACTGGAATGGCAGCCATTTGGACTCACCT
>Ga0105237_10001471_pt1 | contig 31034 bp, 33 predicted proteins | sample KBSC24metaG_FD_81520 | JGI IMG/M metagenome (GOLD analysis project Ga0105237, IMG submission 81520) | Corn rhizosphere microbial communities from Kellogg Biological Station, Michigan, USA - KBS C2-4 metaG | ecosystem: Host-associated > Plants > Roots > Rhizosphere > Soil | place: Michigan, USA... | reverse complement strand
GAGGCGCTGGCCGATGGCGCCAAGGATGTCGATGCCGCGAGCGCGGCCCTGATCCTCGAACAGTTTTTTCGCGAGCAACCATGAGAATTCTCGTGTCCATCGAGCGGGCCGCCGCGCCGGGCCGCCCCAAGCAAGGCCCCACCCTCTCGGAGGGTCGATCGCCGTACTCGGCGAGCGGGGTGTCCCAGTGAGCACACTCCACCTCGATGCCGAAGCGCTCTACGCCGATCTGGCGCAGGGTGTCAAAGGGCTGCTGCACGGGCTCGGCCCGCAGACCGCGCTGGTCGGCATCTGGTCCGGCGGGGCCTGGCTGGTCGAGCGCCTGCAGCGCGACCTGGGCCTGGCCGGCGCGCCGGGCGTGATCTCCAGCACCTTGCATCGAGACGATTTCGGCTCGCGCGGCCTCGCCGGCGCCGACCGCACCTCGCTGCCTTTCGACGTCGACGGCCGGCCGATCCTGCTGATCGACGACGTGCTCTATACCGGCCGCACGATCCGCGCGGTGCTCAACGAGCTGTTCGATTTCGGCCGCCCGGCGAGCGTCACGCTGGCGGTGCTGGTCGACCGCGGCGGCCGCGAGCTGCCGATGCACGCTGCCTATTCCGCCGCACGCATCACGCTGCCGAAAGAGCAGAGACTTTCATTGGTGCGCGACGACGCCGGCCGCTTCAGCTTCGACATCAAACAGCAACAAGCCTGAACATGACGGCCCCAAGACACCTGTCGGCGTCGTCCCCCGAGGGGAGCTCCGTCCTCTCGGGACGGCCCAGCGAGGACTAGCATGCTGCACAAACGCAACCCGCAGCTCAACAAGCACGGCGAGCTGATCCACCTGCTGTCGATCGAAGGCCTGCCGGCCGCGGTGCTGACGCAGATCCTCGACACGGCCGGCAGCTTCCTCAGCGTCAACGAGCGCGAGGTCAAGAAGGTGCCGCTGCTGCGCGGCAAGAGCGTCTTCAACCTGTTCTTCGAGAACAGCACGCGCACCCGCACCACCTTCGAGATCGCCGCCAAGCGGCTGAGCGCCGACGTGATCAACCTCGACATCGCGCGCTCCAGCGCGGCGAAGGGCGAGAGCCTGCTCGACACGATCGCCAACCTGAGCGCGATGCATGCCGACATGTTCGTCGTGCGCCACAGCGAAAGCGGCGCGCCCTACCTGATCGCGCAGCACTGCGCGCCGCACGTGCGCGTGGTCAACGCCGGCGACGGCCGCCATGCGCACCCGACGCAGGGTCTGCTCGACATGTACACGATCCGCCATTTCAAGAAGGACTTCCGCCAGCTGACGGTGGCGATCGTCGGCGACATCGTGCACTCGCGCGTCGCCCGCTCCGACATCCATGCCTTGACCACCTTGGGCGTGCCCGAGATCCGCGCGGTCGGCCCGAAGACCCTGGTGCCGGGCGACCTGAAGGAGATGGGCGTGCGCGTCTGCCACGACATGGCCGAGGGCATCCGCGGCGCCGACGTGATCATCATGCTGCGCCTGCAGAACGAGCGCATGAGCGGCGCGATGCTGCCGTCCTCGAGCGAGTTCTTCAAGAGCTACGGGCTGACGCCGGCCAAGCTCGCGACCGCCAAGCCGGACGCGATCGTGATGCATCCGGGCCCGATCAACCGCGGCGTCGAGATCGACTCCGCCGTCGCCGACGGCAGCCAGAGCGTGATCCTGCCGCAGGTCACCTTCGGCATCGCGGTGCGCATGGCGGTGATGTCCATCATTGCGGGGAATGACGCTTGAAGACACTGATTCGGAATGGTCGCGTGATCGACCCTGCCAGCGGCCACGATGCCATCGCCGACATTGCCATCGCCGGCGGCCGCATCGTCGCGATCGGCGCGGTCAGCGACGATTTCGACGCGGCCCGCACCATCGACGCGACCGGGCTCGTCGTCGCACCCGGCCTGGTCGATCTCGCGGTGCGCCTGCGCGAACCCGGCCACGAGCACGAGGGCATGCTGGAAAGCGAGATGGCTGCGGCCGTCGCCGGCGGCGTGACCAGCCTGGTCTGCCTGCCCGACACCGAGCCGGTGCTCGACGAACCCGGCCTGGTGCAAATGCTGAAGTTCCGCGCGCGCAACCTGAACCAGTCACGGGTCTATCCGCTCGGCGCGCTGACCCGCGGCCTGGGCGGCGAAGCGCTGACCGAGATGGTGCAGCTGACCGAAGCCGGCTGCGTCGGCTTCTCGCAGGCCGAGGTCGCGGTGCGCGACACGCTGGTGCTGCTGCGCGCGCTGCAATACGCCGCGACCTTCGGCTACACCGTCTGGCTGCGCCCGCAGGATGCCTGGCTCGGCAAGGGCGTCGCCGCGAGCGGCGCCCTCGCGACGCGGCTCGGCCTCTCGGGCGTGCCGGTCGCCGCGGAGACGATCGCGCTGTACCAGATCTTCGAGCTGGTGCGCGCCACCGGCGCGCGGGTGCACCTGTGCCGGCTGTCGAGCCGCGCCGGGGTCGAGCTGGTGCGCGCGGCCAAGGCCGAGGGCCTGCCGGTGAGCTGCGACGTGAGCATCAACCACCTGCACCTGACCGAGACCGACATCGGCTACTTCAATGCCGCGATGCGCCTGGTGCCGCCGCTGCGCCAGCAGGCAGACCGCGACGCGCTGCGCGCCGCCCTGGCCGACGGCACGGTCGATGCGCTGGTCAGCGACCACACGCCGGTCGACGAGGACGCGAAGACGCTGCCCTTCGGCGAGGCCGAGCCGGGCGCGAGCGGCGTCGAACTGCTGCTCAGCCTGGCGCTGAAATGGGGCGCCGAACAATCGCTGGCCATGACGGACACGCTCGCCTGCGTCACGCACAAGCCGGTGCAGGTGCTGGGCGAGGCCTTGGGCTCGCTGGCCTCCAGCACCGGCCGGCTGGTGGTCGGCGGCGTGGCTGACTTGTGCCTGTTCGATCCCGCCGCCAGCTGGACCGTGACGCCGGGCGTGCTGCAAAGCCAGGGCCAGCACACGCCGTTTGCCTTCGACGCCACCGGCTTCGAGCTGCTCGGCCGCGTGCGCTGCACGATCGTGGCCGGGCACGTGGCCAAAGAGTCGGCTTGAACGGCCGAGTGCCGCTGCGCCCCGGGCCGGGCTTCGGGCCGAGGTCGATGCCTCGGTCGGACGGGGGGCTGCATTGAGCGTTGCGAGAGGTATCTGGCGCCTGCTGCGTACCGTGATTCACCTGGCGCACGGCATGGCCGTGATGGCGCTGCGGTTCGGGTCGCTCGATACCGCGGCGCGCCGGCAATGCATCCAGTGGTGGTCGGCCAAGCTGCTGCGCCTGATGGGCCTGGCGCTGGAGGTGCAGGGGGTGCCGCAGCCGGGCCCGCTGCTGGTGGTCGCGAACCACGTGTCCTGGCTGGACATCGCGGCGCTGCATGCCGGCTGCCCGCAGGCGCGCTTCGTTTCCAAGGCCGACGTGCTGCGCTGGCCGCTGATCGGCTGGCTGGTGCGCGGTGCCGGCACGCTGTTCATCGAACGCGGCAAGAAGCGCGACGCCCTGCGCGTCGTGCACGAGCTGGCGCAGGCGCTGCAGGACGGCGACACGGTCGCGGTGTTCCCCGAGGGCACCACGTCCGACGGGCGCGGCGTGCTGCCGTTTCACGCCAATCTGCTGCAGGCCGCCATCGCCGGCGGCACACCGGTCCAGCCGGTCGTGCTTCGCTTTTCCGATCCGCGGCATGCGGTGAGTCCGGCGGCCGAGTTCGTCGGCGACACCACGCTGCTGCAAAGCCTGTGGCGCCTGGCTTCGGCCGAGGGCCTGCGCGTGCAGGTGCGCTGGCTGGCGCCGCTGCCGTCCGCGAACGCCAGCCGGCGCGATCTGGCGCTGAGCCTGCAGGCCGTGATTGCCGACGAGCTCATGCCGACCGGGGAGAGGCATAGCGCGTAGACTGGGGCGAGGGCTTGGCGGCCAGGGGGTGTCTTGCCGCCGCCTTCGCGAACCACGGATGCATCGCCGTGCTTGACTATCGCATCGACCCGGACCTACGCGGCACGCCCGGCGTGATCGCCGGCTATCGCCTGCTGGAGCCGCTGGGCCGCGGCTCCAGCGCCAGCGTCTATCGCGCCTGCAGCACCAGCGACGAAACCCGGCAAGTGGCGGTGAAGCTGCTGCAGCACGCGCGCGGCGCCGACCTGGACCAGCGCGTGCAGTTCGAGCATGAAGCCGAGCTGCTCGCGCGGCTGTCCCATCCCGGCGTGGTGCGTCTGCTGCGCCATGGCACCAGCGACAGCTGTTCCTGGCTCGTCACCGAGCTGGCGCCGGGCCGATCGTTGGCCCGCATCGTGGCCGAGCGCGGCGCGCTGGCGCCGGCCTTCGTCGCCGAAACGCTGCGCCAGGTGGCGCTGGCCCTGGCGCATGCGCATGGCCAGCGCATCCTGCACCGCGACATCAAGCCCTCGAACATCGTCGTCGACGACGCCGGCGGCACGCCCAGCGCGAAGCTGCTCGACTTCGGCTTCGCGCGCCAGCGGGACACGCCGGCCGATGCGCAAGCTGCCGCCATCGGCACCTTCCTGTACATGTCGCCGGAACAGCTCGGCATCCTCGCCTTCGCGCCCGACGAGCGCAGCGATCTGTACGCGCTCGGCATCGTCGCGATCGAACTGCTGGCCGGCCGGCATCCTTATGCCGGGCTGTCGCTGCGCGATCTGATCCATGCGCATGCGGCCGTGCCGCCGGCGATTCCGGCCGATGTTCCGCCCGCGCTGGCGCAGCTGGCCAGGCTGCTCGCGAGCAAGGACCCGGCCGATCGCTACCGCACCGCCGAAGGCCTCGCCGCGGACCTGGAGACCTTTCTGGCGCGCCATCGCGCCGGCGATGACACCCCGTTCCCGCTGCGCACCCAGGACCGGCGCAGCGAACTGGTCGTGCCGCGCTACCACGGCCGCGCCGAGGAACGTGCCTTGCTGGCCGGGGCCTATGACGCGGCCCGCCGCGGCTCGCAGATCACGGCGGTGGCCGGCCTCTCCGGCATCGGCAAGACGCGGCTGGTCGGCGAGGCGGCGCGCGGCTGGACGCGCAGCGTCGTGCTCTGGGGCCGGGGCCGTGCCTTCGGCCAGACGGCAGGCTATGGATTGATGGCCGAGGCGCTGCGCACGCTGCCCGGCCAGCCGCTGACGCCGGCCCTGCAGTCGGCGCTGCGCCAGGCGGTCGGCAGCATGGGCGGCGAGGTGCTGGCGCTGGCGCCCGAATTGCGCAGCCTGCTCGGGGACGCGGTCGCGGTGGCACCGCTCGAACCCGAACACCAGCAGCAGCGATTGTTCGCGCTGCTCGCCGCCGTGCTGGCGACGCTCGCCACGCCGGACGCGCCGCTGGTGCTGATCCTCGACGATCTGCAGTGGGCCGACGACGGCAGCCTGCAGTTCGTGCTGCACCTGGCGAAACGCATGAAGGCTGCGCCGTTGCTGCTGGTGCTCGCCTGGCGCGTCGAGGAAGTGCCGCCCGGCAGCCGCGTGCAGCTATGGCTGGACCAGGTCCGCGCCGCCCATGCGCTGACGATGATCGCGCTCGAGCCGTTGACGGCTGCCGAGGTGCGCTGCCTCGTCGGCTCGATGCTCGGCGGCAGCGTGCCGGGTGTCGCCGATGCCGTGTCGGCGCAGGCGCAAGGCCACCCGCTGCACGCGATCGAGCTGACGCATGCGATGGTCGAACGCGGCCTGCTGCATCACGACGCGGAGGGCTGGACCATCGCCCCGGACGACGCGGCGCGGCTGGCGCAGCACACGGCGGATCTGCTGCAGACCATCGTGCAGCGCCTGGAGCGGCTGGACGACGGCGAACGCGAGGTGCTCGCCATCGCCGCAGTGATCGGGCGCGGTTTCGGCCGCGAGGTGGTGCGCCAGGTGCTGCAGGTGGAGACGGGCGTCGAGGCCGAGCCGGCGGCGCGCCGCACGGTGGCCGCGCTGGCCGCGGCAGAGCGGGCGCAGCTGGTCGCGGCGGCGGCGCATCCGGGTTCGTCGACCTTCGTGCACGACAAGATCCGCGAGGCGCTGGTCGAGTCCTTGTCCGCCGCGCGGCGCGCGCGGCTGCACGAGCGCATCGGCGACGTGCTCGGCACGACGGGCCACGGCATCTCGCAGGTCTATGCGCGGGCGCATCACTACGCTCACGCGGACGCCCCGGCGAAGGCGGCGGACGCCACGCTGCGCGCCGGCGACCTGGCGCGCCGGCAGTATGCGCACCTCGAGGCGCTGGAGTTCTATGCACAGGCGCAGCGCTGGGCCGAGCGGCTGCCGGCCGGTGAGCGCGAAGCGCTGGCGCCGCGCCTGGCCGAGTCGATCGCCGATTCGCAGGTCGCCACGGGGCAGTTCGGCGCGGCGCTGGAGGCCTATGAGTCCTTGCTCGGCCAGCCCGGCAGCCCGGAGGCGCGGGCCGAGCTGCGCCGCAAGCTGAGCCTGCTGCTGCATGTGCGCGGCGACACCGCGCGCGCGGCGCAACTGCTCGAAGAGGCGCTCGCGCTGCTGGGCGAGCCGGTGCCGCGCAGCGGGGCCGGCCTCTCGTGGTGGCTGCTACGCGAAACGGCGATCCAGGTCGGCCACACGCTGCGGCCGCCGCGCGGCCCGGTCAGCACGGATCTGCGCTGGACGGTGCTCGGCAAGGTGTTCTACCAGCTGACGCATCTCTACGCCTTCATCAAGCTGCCGAACTCGATGGCCGTGCACCTGCGGCACCTGAACCTGATGGAGCGCCATCGTGGCGTGCAAGGCCTGATGTCGGCCTACGACACGCACGGACCGCTGTGCGGCTTCGCGTCGTTGATCTCGCGCGGGGTGCGCTATTCGGAGCGCGCGCTGGCGCTGCGCCAGGCCCAGGGCGACCGCTGGGGCGCGGTGCAGACGCTGACGATGCTGATGTTCGCGTTGCTCGCCGCGGCGCGCTGGGACGAGGCCATCACGCACGGGCGCGTCTGCGTGGCCGAGGCCGAGCAGCAGGGCGATCCCTATGGGCTGAGCCTGGCGATGATGTACCTCGGCTTGGCGCTGGCGCAGGCGGGGCGCTGGGACGAGGCCGACCGGCTCGCCGATCGGACGCGCCAGATCGCCGTCGAGCAGGGTCAGGCGCTGCTGCGCGCGTCCTGCCTGATCACGCAGGGCGAGCTGGCGGCGCGCCGCGATCCTGCGGCCTTGCTGCAGGAGGCCGGCGAGGTGCTGACGCTGCTCGGCCCGGACGCCAACCCGCTGAGCGTGTGCTCGGTGCTGCGCGCCCGGGGGCGGGCGCTGCAGGCTCTGGGCCGATGGCGCGAGGCCGAGGCGGCGCTGGGCGCATGCGCACGGCTGATCTATGAACGGCGCTTCCGCTTCTGCACCATCATGGACGTGCTGGTGGATCACGCGGAGCTGCTGCTGCAGCTGGCGGGGGAAGCGGCGGATGCACGGGAGCGCGGCGCGTGGCTGCGCCGCGGCCAGGCCGCGCTGCGCCGCGCCAGGCTGTACCTGGTCGGCCTGCCGTCGCTGCGCCCTGCGATGATGCGCGTGTGTGCCTGCGCGCGCTGGCTGGCGGGGCGCCCTGCGGCGGCCGATCGCCTGTGGCGCCAGGCGCTGGCCGCGGCTGTCGAGCTGGGCATGGTCCATCAACAGGCGCTCTGCCTGGCCGCGTGGGGCGCTGCGCTGCGCGACACCGATCCACGGCGCAGCGCCAACCTGCTCGGCGGCGCGCAGCGGCTGTTCGTGCTGCTCGGCGCGAGGCACGAGCTCAGCCGCTGGCGGCTCGAGCCGCTGCCGGCCGCCGAGCCGGCGAGCGGGCCGCCTCCCGCGCTGCCCGCGGCCGAGGCGCATCCCTCCAGCAGTTCGACCGGCCGCCAGGCGATCGAAGCCGAGCGCATGCGTGCGCTCGTCGGCATCGCGCAGCAGCTGAGCGCCCTGCGCGACATCGATGCGCTGCTGCAGGCCATCGTCGACTCGGCCGCGCAGCTGCTGGGCGCCGAGCGCGGCGTGCTCTACCTGCGCGAGCCGGGGCAGGCGCGCTGCGACTGGCGCACCCGCTTCGGCAGCGCCGAGGCGATCGCGGCACCGGTCTCGCACGCGGTGCTCGACCGCGTGCTGCAACACGGCGAGGCCGTGGTCTTCGCCGATGCGCAGGCCGATCCGGCGCTGCAGGATGCGCCGAGCGTGACGAGCGCGGGCGTGCGCTCGATCCTGTGCGCGCCGCTGCGCCTGCAGGGCGAGGTGATGGGCGCGCTCTACCTCGACAACCGCCTGATGCGCGGCCTGTTCGCCGGGAAGGACCTGGAGCTGCTGCAGGCGCTCGCCTCGCAGGCCGCGATCTCTCTCGCCAACGCCCGGCTCTACGACCATCTCGAGGACGCGGTGCGCGAGCGCACCGCCCAGCTGGAGCAGGCGCGCCAGGTGGCGGAATCGGCAACGCGCGCGAAGAGCGATTTCCTGGCCAACATGAGCCATGAGATCCGCACGCCGATGAACGCCATCCTCGGCATGAGCCACCTGGCGCTGAGGCGCACCGAAGACCCGCGCCAGCGCGACTACGTCGGCAAGATCGAACGCTCCGCGAAATCGCTGCTCGGGCTGATCAACGACATCCTCGATTTCTCGAAGATCGAGGCCGGCAAGCTCGACATGGAATCGGTCGATTTCGATCTCGACGAGGTGCTGGAGCAGTTCGGCAGCCTGGTCGGCCTGCGCGCCGAGGAGAAGGGCCTGGAGCTGCTGTTCGATCTCGTGCCGGGGCTGCCGACGCGGCTGGTCGGCGACCCGCTGCGGCTCTCGCAGGTCCTGCTCAATCTCGGCAACAACGCGGTCAAGTTCACCGAACGGGGCGAACTGACGCTGCGCGTGCGTGTCGAGGAGCGGGGCAGTGACGAGAACGGCGTCGTGCTGCGCTTCGAGATGCGCGACACCGGGCTCGGCATGACGCCCGAGCAGCAGCAGCGGCTGTTCCAGCCGTTCGCGCAGGCCGATGTCTCGACCACGCGCAAGTTCGGCGGCACCGGCCTCGGCCTCGCGATCTGCCGCCACCTGGTGCGCCTGATGGGCGGGGAGATCGGCTGCGAGAGCAAGCCGGGCTGGGGCAGCCGCTTCCACTTCAGCGCGCGCTTCGTCGTGCCGTCCGGCGCGCCGCCGCCGCCACAGCCTGCGCTGCGCCGCGGCCTGCGCGTGCTGGTCGTCGATGACAACGACGCGGTGCGCTGGGTGCTGGCCGCGATGTGCCAGGGCCTGGGCCTGCAGGTCGAGAGCGCGGCCGATGCCTGGGAGGCGATGCGCGCCGCCGCGATGGCGCAGGCCGCCGGCCGCCCGTTCGACGTGGCGCTGCTGGACTGGCAGATGCCCGCGATGGACGGCGTGGCCTGCGCGAGCCAGCTCGCGGCCTTCAGCGGCGCCGCGGCGCCGAAGATGGTGCTGATGAGCGTGCACGATCGCGCCGAGCTGCAGGAGCGGCTGGCGGACGCCGGCCTCGGTGCCGGCCAGCTGACCAAGCCGGTGACGCCTTCGGCGCTGCGCGACGCGTTGGCGCGCGCGCTCGAGGGTCCGGCGGCGGCGGCGCCATCGCCGCGGCGTGAGGACGCGCTGCTGCGCCATCGCGAGCGGCTGCGCGGCGCGCGCGTGCTGCTGGTCGAGGACAACGAGATCAATCGCGAGATCGCCATCGAGTTGCTCAACGAAGCCGGCCTACGGGTCCGCACCGCCGAGGACGGCCGGCGCGCGCTGAAGATCCTGGCCGAGCAGGATTTCGACCTCGTGCTGATGGACTGCCAGATGCCGGTGATGGATGGCTATGCCGCGACCCGCGCGTTGCGCCGCGAATCGCGCTGGGCCACGCTGCCGGTCATCGCGATGACCGCCGGTGCCTTCGCCCAGGACCGCGATGCGGCCATGGCTGCGGGGATGAACGACTACATCAGCAAGCCGATCAACATCGACGCGATGTTCGCGACGCTGGTGCGCTGGCTTGCGCCGGCCGATGCCGGGTGAGCGAGGGGCGCACCGCGTAGACTCCGGCGCCGGGAGGGCCACCCCAGCGGAGCCTGCTTTTCCGCGCGAACCGCATGCACCGTCGTGCCTGAACATCGCATCGATCCCGACCCTCACGGTACGCCCGGCGTGATCGCCGGCTGTTGCCTGCTGCTGTTGCTCGCATTTGCCATGCTGTCGGGCGCGCAGGCGCAGACCTTGCGCTGGGCAGCGCGCGGCGATTCGCAGGGCATGGACCCATACGCCTTCGCCGAGGGCGTCACGCACAACCTGAATTCGCTGGTCTACGACAGCCTGGTCGAACACGACCAGCAACAGCGCATCGTGCCGGCGCTGGCGACCGCATGGTCGGTCAGCAGCGACGGCAAGACCTGGCGCTTCACGCTGCGGCGCGGCGTGAGCTTCCACGACGGCACGCCGTTCAGCGCCGATGACGTGGTGTTTTCGATCCTGCGCGCGCAGCGTCCCCCTTCGGCCAGGGCCACGCTGGCGACGCGCCTGGGCACACCGGTGCGCGTCGATGCGCAGACGGTGGAGCTGCGCCTGCGCGACCCCAACCCCGCCCAGCTGGAAATGCTGGGATCGATGCTGATCATGGGTCGCGACTGGACCGTGGCGCACGGCGCCGAACGGGTGGCCGACGCCGGCAAGCGCGAGGAGTCGCCGATCGCGCGGCAGGCGATGGGCACCGGCCGCTTCATGCTGTCGAGCCGTGAACCCGGCGTGCGCACGGTGCTGACGCGCAACCCGAAGTGGTGGGGCCGCTTCGAGGGCAACGTCGAACGGCTGGTGTTCCTGCCGATCGACAACGATGCGACGCGCACCGCGGCCCTGATCGCCGGCGACCTCGATTTCACGCAGGACCTGTCCACGCAGGACGTGCCCGTGCTGGCGATGAATCCCGCGATCCGGTTGCTGACCGGGCCGGAGAGCCGGGTCATCTACCTCGGCCTCGACCAGTTCCGCGACGAGCTGCCGGACTCCGGCGTGACGGGCCGCAATCCGTTCAAGGACCGGCGCGTGCGCGAGGCGCTGTTCGATGCGCTCGATGCCGAGCGCCTGCGCACCACGGTGATGCGCGGCCTGTCCGTGCCGACCGCCTGCATGGCTTCCGCCGAAACGGACTGCCTGCAGACCGAGCTGGCGGCGCGCCCGCCGGCCGATCTGGAGCGCGCCCGGGCGCTGCTGGCGCAGGCCGGCTATGCGCAGGGTTTCGCGCTCGTGCTCGATTGCCCGAACGACCGTTATGTCAACGATCGCGCGCTGTGCGTGGCGATCGCCGGCATGCTGTCGCGCGTCGGCGTGCGCGTGACGGTGCAGGCGCGTTCGAAGACCCAGCACTTTCCGAAGCTGCGGCGCTACGAATCCAGTTTTTTCCTGGCCGGCTGGGGCGGCGTGGACGACCCGCAGTTCCTGCTGGACTCGGTGCTGCATTCGGTCGACCCCGTCCGGCAGAAGGGGGATGCCAACTACGCGCGCTACGCGGACCTGGAGCTCGACCGGCTGATCGATACTGCCGGCGTCGAGATGGATGCGCCGCGCCGCGCCGAGCTGATCCGTGCCGTGCAGCGCCGGGTCTTCGAGCAGCACTACTACCTGCCGCTGCACCGGCAGGCGATCACCTGGGCCGCGCGCAAGAACGTGCGCGCGGTCATCACGCCCAACAATGTCGTACGCCCGGACTGGATCCACATCGACTGATGAGCGCGGCACGCCCGCTGGCGCTGCCCGGCTTGCGCATCGATGCGGTGATCAGCAGCGATGCGCGCAGGCACACGCCGACCGGTACCGTGAGCAGCTTGCGCGGCGCACGCATCCTGCTGGTCGACGACAACGAGATCAATCGCGAACTGGCGATCGAGCTGCTGGGCGGCCCCGGCATCAGCGACGGCATTGCCGAGCACGGGCGGCGCGCACTGGAGATCCTGGCGGAAGAGGATTTCGATGCTCTGCTGATGGACTGCCAGATGCCCGAGATGGACGGCTGCGAGGCCACCCGGGCGTTGCGCCGCGGTGTCGATGTTCGCGACTATCGGATTGCCGACCCCGGCGGATCGGTTCAGCGCGCGTGGCAGTGGTAGGCGAGGGTCTGGTAAGGCAGCGCGATCGATTCACGGCCGCGCAGCGCGGGATGGGTCGCGATCAGCGTGCGCAGCTGCCGCTCCACCCCGGCTTTTTCATTCACGGGCAGTGCGGCGATGAAGCTGACCGACATGCAGCGGTCCACGATGACCGTCTCCGGCGTGCCGACGTGCCGGTGCGCGAAGCGCGTCTCCTGCAGCTCGCTGAAAGACGCGTCGCCGGCGAAAGCCTGACGCCAGGCCCCGCTGCGAAAGCGCGGCGCGTCGCCTTCGTGGACTTGCATGATCTCGGTCAGCGCCGCGACCCAGTCCAGCGATTCGTCGCGCACGTTCCAGATCAGGGCCAGTGCGCCGCCCGGCGCCAGCACGCGATGGATTTCCGCGAGCACCACCGGGCTGGCGAACCAGTGGAAGGCCTGCGCGCAGACCAGCGCATCGGCGCTCCGCTGCGCCAGCGGCATGGCTTGCGCCGTGCCGGCCAGTGCCGTGACTGCGGGCAACGCGGCAGCCAGGCGTTCACGCATCGCGTCGACCGGTTCGATCGCGATCACGCGTGCGCCGCTGCGGACGAGCAGTTGTGTGAACTTGCCGGTGCCTGCACCGAGGTCGACGACGGTGCGACCGGGCGCCGCTCCCAACGCCTGTTGCAACCAGGGCAGCAGTTCGGCCGGGTAGTCCGGCCGGCCCCGTTCGTAAGCCTGGGCTTCTTTCGAGAAGCCTTGCTGCGCGGCAGCGTGCAGATCGCTCATCGCGCCTCGACGGGATCAGCGCTCAGGCCTTGCCCTGATTCGCCACCGCGGCGGCGGCCTTGGCTGCCGCTTCCGGGTCGCCCAGGTAGTAGCTCTTGATCGGCTTCAACTCCGCATCCAGCTCGTAGACCAGCGGGATGCCGTTCGGGATGTTCAGGTTGACGATGTCGTCGTCGCTGATGCCGTCGAGGTACTTCACCAGCGCGCGGATGCTGTTGCCGTGCGCCGCGATGACGATGCGCTGGCCGCTCCGGATCGCCGGGGCGAGGCTGTCGTCCCAGCAGGGCAGCACGCGCGCGACGGTGTCCTTCAGGCATTCGGTCAGCGGGATCTGGTTCGGTTCGAGCTTGGCGTAGCGCAGGTCCGAACGCTCGCTGCGCGGGTCGTTCGCGTCCAGCGTCGGCGGCGGCGTGTCGTAGCTGCGGCGCCAGACCAGCACCTGTGCGTCGCCGAACTTCTTCGCCGTCTCGGCCTTGTTCAGGCCTTGCAGATCGCCGTAGTGGCGCTCGTTCAGGCGCCAGTCGTTCTTCACCGGCAGCCAGGTGCGGTCCATCACGTCGAGGCAATGCCACAAGGTCCAGATGGCGCGCTTCAGCACCGAGGTGTAGGCGACGTCGAACTCGTAGCCGGCTTCCTTCAGCAAGCGGCCCGACTGCTTGGCCTGCTCGACCCCGGTCGGCGTGAGCTCCACGTCGGTCCAGCCGGTAAAGCGGTTCTCGAGGTTCCAGGTGGATTCGCCGTGGCGGATGAGCACGAGTTTGTACATGGCTGGCACAGGTGGGATGAATGGGCCGATGGCGGGCGCGCATCGAGGAAGGACGCGAATTCTATAATTCGACGCTTCCGCTCTCCCCCAAAGCAATCTCCGTGCAATTCTTCATCGACAACTGGTACCTCTTCGTCGCAGCCCTCGTTTCCGGCGGCTTGCTGGCGTGGCCGCTCATTTCCGGCGGCAAGGGCGCAGGCGGCGTGTCGACGGCGGAGGCAGTACGGCTGGTGAACCGCGAGAAGGGCGTGCTGATCGACGTCAGCGAGCCGGCCGAGTACGCCGCCGCGCATCCCGGCGGCGCGCGCAGCATCCCGCTGGCGACGCTGGAAGGCGCGAAGAACCTGCCGACGAACAAGGCCCTGCCCTTGATCGTGGTTTGCGCCACCGGCGCGCGCGCCGCCAAGGCAGCCGCTACGCTGAAGAAGCTTGGCTACGAGCGCGCCCAGCCTTTGGCGGGCGGGCTCAAGGCCTGGCGTGAAGCCAACCTGCCGGTCGAAAAAACAGCATGAACCTCCAGCCCGTGAAGATGTACACCACGCTCGTCTGCCCGTACTGCGTGCGGGCGAAGCAGTTGCTGCAGCAGCGCGGCGTCGAAGCGATCGAGGAGATCCGCGTCGACATGCACCCCGAGCAGCGCGCGACGATGATGCAGATCACCGGGCGCCGCACGGTGCCGCAGATCTTCATCGGCGAGACTTGGGTCGGCGGCTGCGACGAGTTGATGGCCCTGGATCAGCGCGGCGGATTGATGCCCTTGCTGCAGGCGGCTTGAGCGCGCCGGGCCGCCCCAAGCGCTCTAGCTCCCGCTTGGCGGGGCCGCGCGTAGCGCGTAGGGTGCACCAGTGAGCGTGTTCGCGGCCGAACCCGGTTCGGCATGAAGATCCCGAAGCGCCTCGTGCCGCTGGTCGAGGACGGCCTGATCGACAGCGTGCTGAGCCAGCTGATGAGCGGCAAGGAAGCCATGGTCTTCGTCGTGCGCTGCGGCGACGAAACCCGTTGCGCGAAGGTCTACAAGGAGGCCGACCAGCGCAGCTTCCGCCAGGCGGTCGACTACACCGAGAATCGCAAGACCAAGAACTCGCGCCAGGCGCGTGCGATGACCAAGGGCACGCGTTTCGGGCGCCAGGCGCAGGAGGCGGCCTGGCAGAGCGCCGAAGTCGATGCGCTCTACCGGCTCGCCGCCGCCGGCGTGCGCGTGCCCAAGCCCTACAACTTCCACGAAGGCGTGCTGTTGATGGAGCTGGTGGCCGATGCCGAAGGCGATGCGGCGCCGCGGCTCAATGACGTGATCTTCACGCCCGAAGCGGCGCGCGTGCATCACGCGAGCCTGCTGGGCGAGGTGGTGCGCATGCTCTGCGCCGGCGTCGTGCATGGCGATCTCTCCGAGTTCAACGTGCTGATGGCGGCGGACGGGCCGGTGATCATCGATCTGCCGCAGGCGGTCGACGCCGCCGGCAACAACCACGCGCCGGCGATGCTGGAGCGCGACGTGGCGAACCTGCGCCACTACTTCGGCCGCTTCGCGCCGGAGCTGCTGCACACCCAGCACGGCAAGGAGATCTGGGCCTTGTACGAAGCCGGCAGACTGCGCCCCGACAGCGTGCTGACCGGCCGCCATCAGCAGAGCCACAAGCCGGTCGACCTGCGCGGCGTGATGCGCGAGATCGACGATGCGCGCGACGAAGAGGCCGCGCGCCGGCTGCGCCTGCAGGCGCTTCGTCCCTGATCAGCCCGATCAGGCTTCCAGATCGAGCTGCGTCAGGTAGAGGCGCAGATCGAATTCGAGCTGGTGGTAGTCCGGCGCCATGTGCTGGCAGAGCTGGTAGAAGGCCTTGTCGTGCTCGCGTTCCTTCAGATGCGCGAGCTCGTGCACCACGATCATCTTCAGGAAATCCGCCGGCGCTTCGCGAAACAGGCTGGCGACCCGAATCTCGCGCTTAGCCTTCAGCTTGCCGCCCTGCACACGCGAGATCGTGGTGTGCGTGCCGAGCGCATGCTGGATCACCTTCAGCTTGTTGTCGTAGACCACTTTCGATAGCGGTGCGGCATTGCGCAGATGGCGGCTCTTCAGCTCGTTCGCGTAGTCGTAGAGCGCGCCGTCGGTGCGTACCGCGTGTGCCTCGCCATACCTGTCGCGCAGCATCGTACCGAGGCGGTCTTCGTCGATCAGTCGCCGGACCTGCGCCTGCAGGTCCGCGGAGTAGCCGGCCAGATATTTCAGCGGAGTCATGGCGGGGATTTTGCGGCCGCCGCGCGACGGAAAGGGCCGCAGCGTTCGGCGCCATAATCCGCGCCGCAGCCCGCATCGCCCCGCCTGCGGGCTTTTTCCTTTTCAACGAGACAAGACGACATCATGGCCAGCACCGACACCAGCACCGACGGCAACCCCGTGTTCCAGATCCAGCGCATCTACCTGAAGGATCTGTCGCTGGAGCAGCCGAATTCGCCGCAGATCCTGCTCGAGCAGCAGCAGCCGCAGGTCGACATCAACCTCGGCCTGGCCGCCGAGCCGGTGGCCGACGGCATCTACGAAGTGACGGTCACCGCCACGGTGACGACGAAGATCCAGGACAAGACCTTGTTCCTGGTCGAAGCCAAGCAGGCCGGCATCTTCGAGCTGCGCAACATCCCGCAGGAACAGCTGCAGCCGATCATCGGCATCGCCTGCCCGCAGATCGTCTACCCGTACCTGCGCGCGATCGTCTCGGACGTCTGCACCCGCGCCGGCTTCCCGCCGGTGCTGCTGGCCGAAGTCAACTTCCAGGCGATGTTCGAAGCGCAGCAACAGGCGCAGCTCGGCAACGGCTCGGGCGCACCCAAGCCGAACTGATCGCCGCGGCCGCACGCAGAGCAGCGTGAACCTGAGCCTCCTCGGGGCCGGCGCCTGGGGCACCGCGCTGGCGGCGAGTGTCGCCGAACGCCATGCGGCCTGCCTGTGGGCCAGGGATGCGGCGCATGCCGAGGCGATGCGTGCCGAGCGCGGCAATCCGCGCTACCTGCCCGGCATCGTGCTGCCCGCCTCGCTCGCCATCACGTCGGATTTCGAGGCGGCAGTGGCGCATGCGGCCGAAGACGGCTTGCTGATCATCGCGACGCCGATGGCCGGCTTGCAGGAGATGCTGATGCGCCTGCCGGGCGGTTCGCCGCCGGTCGTGTGGCTGTGCAAGGGCTTCCAGCAGGGCACCGGCCTGCTCGGCCATGAGGTGGCGCGCCAGCTGAATCTGGCGGCGAGCGTCGGCGTGATCTCCGGGCCGAGCTTCGCACTCGAAGTGGCGCATGGCCAGCCGACCGCGCTGGTCGCCGCGAGCGACGATGCCGCGTTGTGCGAGCTGGCGGTGCAGGCTTTGCACAGCGACAGCCTGCGCATCTACACCTCGAGCGATCCGGTCGGGGTCGAAGTCGGCGGTGCGGTGAAGAACGTGCTGGCGGTGGCCACCGGCATCGCCGATGGCATGCAGGGGGGCGATGCGGCGCGGCCCGGGCTGGGGCTGAATGCCCGCGCGGCCTTGATTACCCGCGGCCTGGCCGAGATGACGCGGCTCGGCGTGGCGCTCGGCGCCCGTGCCGAAACCTTCATGGGCCTTTCCGGGCTCGGCGACCTGGTGCTGACCGCCACCGGTGATCTGTCGCGCAACCGGCGTGTCGGTCTGCTGCTGGCTCAGGGCTTGCCGCTCGCGCAAATCCTCGCCGAGCTGGGCCATGTCGCCGAAGGCGTGCTGAGCGCGCCGACGGTGCTGCAGCGCGCCCGCGCGATCGGGGTCGACATGCCGATCACCGAGTCGGTCGTCTCGGTGATCGAAGGCCGCGTGACGCCGGCGCAGGCGCTGGAGCGGCTGATGGGGCGAGGGGCTCGCGCCGAGGCTTGAGGCCTCAACCCCCACCGTCGTAGCCCACCTGCCGCCACGCATCGAACACCGCGACCGCGACGCTGTTCGACAGGTTCAGGCTGCGCTGCCCCGCCCGCATCGGCAGCCGCACGCGCTGTGCCGGCGCGAACGAATCGCGCAACTCCGGCGGCAGGCCGCGGGTCTCGCTGCCGAATACCAGCCAGTCCCCGGCCTGCCAGGTCATCTCCGGCAGCAGCCGGCTGCCCTTGGTGGTGAAGGCGAACATGCGGCGCGGATCGGGCTGCGCGTGTTCGATCAACGCGGACCACGATGCGTGGCGGCGCACCTCGGCGTACTCGTGGTAGTCGAGGCCGGCACGCTGCAGCAGCTTGTCGTCCATCGAGAAGCCGAGCGGCTCGATCAGGTGCAGGCTGCAGCCGGTATTCGCAGCCAGACGGATCACGTTGCCGGTGTTCGGCGGAATCTCGGGCTGCACCAGCACGATGCGGAACATGTGCCGTCACTCCTTCGCGGTGCGTGCGACGACCCAGGCCTGCACGCTCGCGGCGCCGGCCTGCTTCAGGCAGCCGGCGATCTCGTGCAGGGTGCTGCCGGTGGTGATCACGTCGTCGACGATCGCGACATTCGCGCCGCGCAGCTGCGCTGCCCGCGCCGGCTCGACCATGAAGGCCCCGCGCACATTCGCCGCTCGCCTGCCGGGCGGCAGAATCAGCTGATGCTGCGTGTTCCTCAGGCGCAGCAGCAGGCGCGCGTCGGCACGGCCGGGTTGGCGGCGGGCCAGTCGCCTGGCCAGTTCCCAGCTCTGGTTGTAGCCGCGCTCGCGCAGCCGCTCGAGGCTCAGCGGTACCGGCAGGATCCAGTCGCACGCAGGTGCCTGCGCCATGTCGATCGCATCGTTCAAGGCGTCCGCCAGCGCCGGCCCGAGATCGAGCGCCGCGTGGAACTTGAAGGACGAGATCAGCCCGTCCCAGGGGTGGTCGTAGCGCAGCGCGGCGATGCAGCGATCGAAGGCCGGCGGCAGGCGCAGGCACTCGCCGCAGACCGCCGCGCCGGCCGGCACCTCGATCGCGCAGCGCTGGCAGCGCGGCTCGCGCCAGGCGAATTGCCGGCTGCAGTCGGCGCAGATTCGCGCGTTGCTCCAGCCGCGGCAGACGGCGCAGACCGATGGAATCGTCGACAGCGCAGCAAGGCCCCGCGCGGCGGCGGGGCGGGCGAGGGCGGGCCAGCGGCTGAAAAGCATCGGCTCAATATACTGCCCGCTATGGCTGAAGAGACCGGCGCCGCAACCTCCCCTCCCGCGCTCGACGACTCAGCCGTCCAGCGCCATCTGCGCCGGCGCCTCTCGGCCGACGACGCCCCGTGGCTGCATGGCGAGGTGGCACGCCGCATGGCGCAGCGTCTGCCGGTGATCCGGCTGCAGCCCGAGCGTGTGATCTCGTGGTGGGCCTCCTCGAGCGGCAGCGACGAAGTGCTGGCCGAGGCCTATCCGAAGGCGCGCAGCCTGCGTGTCGAGCCGATCGCGGCCTTGCGCGACCGCGCTGCGCAGGCCTCGCAACGGCCCTGGTGGTCGGTGCAGCGCTGGACCGGCCCGGAGACCCAGACCGTGCTCGACAGCGAAGTCCCGCCTGCTGCCGGCCAGCTGCTGTGGGCGAACATGATGCTGCACGCCGCGCCGCGGCCCGAATCGGTGATGGCGCAGTGGCAGCGCTCGCTCGCGGTCGATGGCTTCCTGATGTTCTCCTGCCTCGGCCCGGACACGCTGAAGGAGCTGCGCACGCTCTACCGCCGCCTCGGCTGGCCGGCGCCGACGCAGGCCTTCATCGACATGCACGACATCGGCGACATGCTCGTGCACGCCGGCTTCGCCGACCCGGTGATGGATCAGGAACTCATCCGCCTGACCTGGGCCGATGCACCCTCGATGCTGGCCGAGCTGCGCACCCTCGGCGGCAATGCCTCGCCGCAGCGTCTTGCAGGCTTGCGCACGCCGCGCTGGCAGACCCGGCTGGTCGAGGAGCTGCAGTCGCTGAAAGGGGCCGACGGGCGCCTTGCCCTCAGCTTCGAACTCGTCTACGGCCATGCCTTCAAGGCCCCGCCGCGCCCGAAGCTTGCCGGCGAGACCTCGGTTTCGTTGGATGACATGCGGGCGATGATGCGGTCCCCGCGAACGCGCCCGACCTGAGAGTCTGAGAGGCAATCCAATGCACCCGCGTGAGGCCCCAGAGCAGGCCCAATCTAGGCGCAAAGCGGAGCCGGGGTGGGCCCCGGCGAGCATTTGCAACGACGAGTGGGCCTGCTCTGGGGCCTCACCCTTCGGGCCGGGGTGGCCAAGGGCGCTGGGGGGTGTTGCGCCGCTTGCCCAGGCGGACGCCTGGGCTGCGCGACGCGCCTACCCCAGCGCCCTTGGCCACCCCGGCGCGGGTGCATTGGATTGCCTCTCAGACTCTGAGCCCTTCCGCCGGTCAGGAAAGCCGCAGACCCTGAGCTAAAATCCGCGCGCCGAGAATGGCAACCCGCCCACAAGGAGGGTTGCGCTCCTGCGATGGCGCTGTCATCCGGCTCGTCGGTCCGTTCGCAATGCCTGGAGTAGTCGCAGCTTGTCGCCATCCGCTTCCCATGCTTCGTGGTCCGTGCCGCATCCCGCCTCATTGGGCGAAGGCCTGCGGTTCGGTGTGCCTCAGGCAGGAGGCTCGTCGGTGGAGTGGCTGCTGCGGCGCAACTGTTCGATCAGCCCGGCGCAGTTGACCTTGGCCTATGGCGCCCTGTGTCTGCTGTCGCTGGCGGTTGCAAGCTTCTTCTGGCTGCAGGGCGCGCATCTGGTGATGCCCTTCGCCTGGCTCGAACTGCTCGCGGTCGGTGCGGCGATGGTGATCTTCGCGCGGCATGCGGGCGATCGCGAGCGCATCGCACTGAACGGTGGCCGGCTGATCGTCGAGCTGACCAACGGCCGCGCGGTCGAGCGCATGGAGTTCGCGAACGGGTGGGTGCGTGTCGAGCCGGAGTACAGCGAGCGCTCGTTGATCGAATTGTCGAGCCGCGGCCGCAGGATCGCCGTGGGGCGCTACGTGCGGCCGGAGTTGCGGCCCTTGTTGGCCGATGAATTGCGTAACGTGCTGCGCGGCCGCTGGTTGGGCCCCCAGACCGAGACAGTCTGACCCGAATCTGAAACTGTGACGATCATGACAAAGACGATGAACGCCTTGATTCGCCGAGCCCGCAGCCTGAGTCTGGAACGTCTGGCCCAGGGCTGGCTGGCCGCCTGCGCGCTGCTCGCCACCGGTGCCGCCAGGGCCGTCGGCGATTTACCCGGCGGCCCGGCCGTGCTGCAGCTCGACCTGCCGCCGCCGGTGACCAAGATCGCCGAGGAGCAGAAGTGGCTGCACTACTTCATGCTGATCGTCTGCGTGGTGATCTTCATCTGCGTGTTCGGCGTGATGTTCTATTCGATCATCAAGCACCGCAAGAGCAAGGGCTTCAAGGCCGCCAACTTCCACGAGAGCACCACGGTCGAGATCATCTGGACCATCGTGCCCTTCGTGATCGTGATCTTCATGGCCTTGCCGGCGACCAAGGTCGTGGTCGCGATGAAGGACACGACGAACGCCGACCTGACGATCAAGGCCACCGGCTACCAGTGGAAGTGGGGCTACAGCTACCTGAAGGGCGAGGGGGAAGGCATCAACTTCATCTCGACGCTCGACACCGCGCAGCGCAACATGTCCGACGCGGGCAAGCCTTCCGGCGACGACTACCTGCTGAAGGTGGACAACGCGCTGGTCGTGCCGGTCAACAAGAAGGTGCGCATCATCACCACCGCGGAAGACGTGATCCACGCCTGGATGGTGCCGGCCTTCGGCGTCAAGCAGGATGCGATCCCCGGCTTCGTGCGCGACACCTGGTTCAAGGCGGAGAAGGTCGGCGACTACTACGGCCAGTGCGCCGAGCTGTGCGGCAAGGAACACGCCTACATGCCGATCCACGTGAAGGTGCTGGCCGCGGCCGATTACGCCGCCTGGGTCGACACGAAGAAGAAGGAAATGGCCGCCGCGGCCGATGACCCGAACAAGGTCTGGACCTTGGCCGATTCGATCGCTCGCGGCGCGACGGTCTACGCGGCGAACTGCCAGGCCTGCCACCAGGCCAACGGCAAGGGCGGCGGCCCGATCAAGGCGCTCGACGCCGATCCGGTCGTGCTCGATGAAGACAAGGTCAAGCAGGTGCTGGTCGTGCTGCACGGCCAGAACAACGGCGCGATGCCCTCGTGGAAGCAGCTCTCGGATACCGAGATCGCCGCCGTCGTCACGTATACCAAGAACAGCTGGTCGAACAAGACCGGGCAGCTCGTGCAGCCGTCCGACGTGCTTGCCGCCCGCAGCAAATAAGCCGCCGCGCAAAGGAACCTACGATGAGTGCCGTTATCGACCATCACGCGGGCCACGCCCACGACGACCACGCCCATGACGACCACCACGGCGCGCCGCACGGCTGGCGGCGCTGGGTCTACGCGACGAACCACAAGGACATCGGGACCCTGTACCTGCTGTTCTCGTTCACGATGTTCATCATCGGCGGCATCCTGGCGCTGCTGATCCGCCTCGAGCTGTTCCACCCCGGGCTGCAGTTCTTCAACCCGCAGCTGTTCAACCAGTTCACCACGATGCACGGGCTGATCATGGTGTTCGGCGCGATCATGCCGGCCTTCGTCGGCTTCGCGAACTGGATGATCCCGCTGCAGGTCGGCGCGGCCGACATGGCCTTCGCGCGCATGAACAACCTCAGCTTCTGGCTGCTGATCCCGGCGGCGCTGATGCTCGTGGGGTCGTTCTTCATGCCGGGCGGCGCGCCCGCCGCGGGCTGGACGCTCTATGCCCCGCTGACCTTGCAGATGGGCCCATCGATGGATGCCGGCATCTTCGCGATGCACATCATGGGCGCGTCGTCGATCATGGGCTCGATCAACATCATCGTCACGGTGCTGAACATGCGCGCCCCGGGCATGACCCTGATGAAGATGCCGCTCTTCTGCTGGACCTGGCTGATCACCGCCTACCTGCTGATCGCGGTGATGCCGGTGCTCGCCGGCGCGATCACGATGACCTTGACCGACCGCCACTTCGGCACCAGCTTCTTCAACCCCGCCGGCGGCGGCGACCCGGTGATGTACCAGCACATCTTCTGGTTCTTCGGCCACCCCGAGGTCTACATCATGATCCTGCCGGCCTTCGGCATCGTCAGCGCCGTGGTGCCGGCCTTCGCGCGCAAGCGTTTGTTCGGCTATACCTCGATGGTGTATGCCACCTCGTCGATCGCGATCCTGTCGTTCATCGTCTGGGCGCACCACATGTTCACCACCGGCATGCCGGTGACGGGCCAGCTCTTCTTCATGTACGCGACGATGCTGATCGCGATCCCGACCGGCGTGAAGGTCTTCAACTGGATCGCGACGATGTGGCGCGGCTCGATGACCTTCGAGACGCCGATGCTGTTCGCTGTCGGCTTCATCTTCGTGTTCACGATGGGCGGCTTCACCGGGCTGATCCTCTCGGTCGCACCGGTCGACATCCAGCTGCAGGACACCTATTACGTCGTCGCCCACTTCCACTACGTGCTGGTGGCCGGCTCGCTCTACGCGATGTTCGCCGGCTTCTACTACTGGTCGCCGAAGTGGACCGGCGTGATGTACAACGAAACGCGCGGCAAGATCCACTTCTGGGCGTCGCTGGTCTTCTTCAACCTGACCTTCTTCCCGATGCACTTCCTCGGCCTGGCCGGCATGCCGCGCCGCTATGCCGACTACCCGATGCAGTTCACCGACTTCAACATGGTGGCCTCGATCGGCGCCCTCGGCTTCGGGCTGAGCCAGGTCTACTTCTTCTTCTTCATCGTGCTGCCGTGCATGCGCGGCATCGGCGCGAAGGCGCCGCAAAAGCCCTGGGAAGGTGCCGAAGGACTGGAGTGGGAAGTGCCGTCGCCGGCGCCGTTCCACACCTTCGAGACCCCGCCGAAGCTGGACGCGACCGCGACCAAGGTCCTGGCTTGACTGTCATGACGCCCGAGCAAAGGAAAAGCAACCTGCGGCTGGCGCTGATCCTGGCGTCGATCGCGGCAGCGTTCCTGATCGGCTTCGTGACCAAGATGGTCTTCTTCGGCGCCTGAGGACGAGCCTAGCCCCATGGCCAAGCCCGCCCTGATCTCGCGTCTGCGGCTCGACAACTTGCACATGGTGAGCAAGCTGGTCGTGATCGTCGCGCTGATGTTCTGCTTCGGCTACGGGCTGGTGCCGATCTACAAGCACATCTGCGCAGCGCTCGGCATCAACGTGTTGTCGCTGTCGGAGCAGGATGCGGTCGGTTCGAAACCGAACAAGCTGCCGGCCAATACGCAGGTCGACCTGAGCCGCAGCATCACGGTGGAGTTCGATGCCAATGCCCGCGGGCCGTGGGACTTCAAGCCGGCGGTCAATTCGCTGCAGGTGCATCCGGGCGAGCTGACGACGGTGATGTACACCTTCCACAACCAGCAGAACCGCACGATGGCGGCCCAGGCGATCCCGAGCTTCGCGCCGAAGCAGTCGATGGCCTATTTCAACAAGCTGGAGTGTTTCTGCTTCAGCGAGTGGGTGCTGAAGCCGGGTGAATCCAAGCAGTGGCCGGTGGTGTTCTACATCGATCCCAAGATGCCGAAAGACATCAAGACGATCACGCTCAGCTACACCTTCTTCGAGGTCGGCGGCAAGACGCCGATGGCGCCGATCGGCAGCGATGCCAAGGCGCCGGCCGTACCGGAGCCGCGCTCGTGAAGACAGACAAGGACGACGGCAGCCTGCGCGACGCGGTCGCGCGCAAGGGCTCGTTCATCGACACGATGAAGGCGGTCGGCTGGTCCTTCTTCGGCGTGCGCAAGTCCTCCGACTACGAGCGCGACGTGAGCCGGCTGAATCCGGTGCATGTGATCATCGCCGGCGTGCTTGGCGCGGCGCTGTTCGTCATCGTGCTGGTGCTGCTGGTGAGGTTCATCGTCAGCAGCGGCGCGGCGACTTGAGCCGCTGAATCAGAAATCCAACGAGGTTCCAGGAGAAAACCATGTCGGCAACGACGCACTCGGGCAAGACCCCTTACTACTTCGTCCCGGCGCCTTCCAGCCATCCGGTGATGGCTGCATTCGGCCTGCTGCTCGTCATCTTCGGCGCCGCGCAGTGGGTCAACGGCCACGGATGGGGCGCGTACTGCACGCTGGCCGGCTTCATCGTCTGGGGCTGGACCCTGGCGCGCTGGTTCGGCGATGCGATCAGCGAGAGCGAGGGCGGCCTCTACAGCGGCCGCATCGACATCTCCTACCGCTGGAGCATGAGCTGGTTCATCTTCTCCGAGGTGATGTTCTTCGGTGCCTTCTTCGGCGCGCTGTTCTGGGCGCGCGTGCATGCGCTGCCGAGCCTGGGCGACCTGGAGAACGCGATCCTCTGGCCGGATTTCAAGGCCGTGTGGCCGAGCTCGGGCGTGGGCTACACCGGCTCGCCGGGCGACATCGTCGAGCCCTTCCGCACGATGGGCCCGTGGCCGATCCCGACGATCAACACCGCGCTGCTGCTGAGCTCCGGCGTGACGCTGACGATCGCGCACCATGCGCTGATCGCGAACCAGCGCGGCAAGGCGATCACCTGGATGTGGATCACGGTGCAGCTCGGCCTGCTGTTCCTGGCCTTCCAGGCCTACGAGTACCACCACGCCTACACCGAGCTGAACCTGAAGCTCAGCTCAGGCGCCTACGGTTCGACCTTCTTCATGCTGACCGGCTTCCACGGCTTCCACGTATTCGTCGGCATGATGATGCTGCTCTTCATCACCTTGCGGCTGATGCGGGGGCACTTCACGCCGGATCATCATTTCGGCTTCGAAGGCGCGGCCTGGTACTGGCACTTCGTGGACGTGGTCTGGCTCGGTCTCTACGTCGTCGTCTATTGGCTCTGACGGCTCGCCGCCTTGCCGCCGAAGAGCGCCTGCGGGCGCTCTTTTCGCTGCAGGCTCAGCGCCCGATCGGCACGCCGGTCGGGTGGATCCAGCCGAGCTCGTAGGCGACGAGGATGCAGATGAAGAGCAGGATCGAGAGCCCGACGCGCACCGCCAGCGCGCGCGCCATGTGGCCCGATCGGGACTTGCCGGAATCGCCGCGCAGCATGAAGAAGCCCGCCGTCGCCAGCGCCGCGATGATGCCGATGAATGCCAGGCCGACGACGATGTACTTCATGGGCCGGATTATCCGCTGCGGGTCCTCCGGCGATGAACCCGCCCGGGCGCCGAGCCAAGGGCGAACGCTCCCGCCTGGCGGGACCGGCCATGGGCCTTAGGGTGCACCGATGACCCGACAGGGCATTCGTTGGCTGATCGTGCTGGTCGCCGCGCTGGCCGGCTGCGCCGTGACGGCGCGGCTCGGCATCTGGCAGCTGAGCCGCGCCGCCGAGAAGATCGCGTTGCAGAACCAGATCGACGGCCGCAGCCGCGAGCCCGCGATGGCGGCGTCCGCGCTCGCTCGCACCGAAGCCGAGGCGCTGCCGCAGCACTACCGCGCGATCGTGCTGCACGGCCGCTGGCTGGCGCAGGCCACCGTCTATCTCGACAACCGCCAGATGAATGCGCAGCCGGGCTTCTACGTCGTCACGCCGCTGCTGCTCGCGCCGGGCGATGCGGTGCTGGTGCAGCGCGGCTGGGTGCCGCGCAACATCCAGGACCGCACCCGGCTGCCGCCCATCGTCACGCCCGAAGGCGAGGTCGAGGTGCACGGGCTGATCGCCCCGCCGCCATCCAAGCTGTTCGAGTTTGCGGCCGCCGAATCGGGGCCCATCCGTCAGAATCTCGATCTCGGCGCGATGTCGCGCGAGGTCGGGGTCAGGCTGCGGCCGCTGTCGCTGCGCCAGTCGGACGACGACGTCTCCGCCCACGACGGCTTGCTGCGGGAGTGGCCGCAGGTCGCCGTCGATGTCTCCAGGCACTACGGGTATGCCTTCCAATGGTTTGCCATGAGTGCGTTAATCGCAGGTCTCTATGTCTGGTTCCAACTCCTCCGCCCCCGGCTCCGCCGCGCCGCCGCCTGAAGCGCTGAGCTTCACCGTGCACAGCCAGCCGCGGCCCGAGCTGGAAGCGGAGCGCCGCACGCGCACCGGGCGCTGGCAGATGCTGATGGTGCTGGCGGTGTGCGCCGCGCCGGTGGTGGCCTCGTACTTCACCTATTTCGTGATCCGGCCGCAGGGCCGCACGAACTACAGCGAGCTGATCCTGCCGACGCGCTCGCTGCCGGATCTGCCGCTGACCGACCTGCAGGGCCGCGCCGTCAGCGCTGCGAGCTTGAAAGGGCAATGGCTCTTCGTCATCGTCGCCGGCGGCGCCTGCGATGCGGCCTGCGAGCACAACCTCTTCCTGCAGCGCCAGCTGCGCGAGACCCTGGGGCGCGAGAAGGACCGCATCGACAAGATCTGGCTGGTCGAGGACGACGCACCGGTCCGTCCCGAGGTGCTGAAGGCGATCGAGGCCGGCACGCCGGCTACGGTGCTGCGCGCGCCGCGTGCGGCGATCGCGAAGTGGCTGGAGCCGGCGCCGGGCGAAGCGCTCGAGGCGCACCTCTACATCGTCGATCCGATGGGCGAATGGATGATGCGCGCACCGGTCTCGCCGAATCCGAACAAGCTGAAGGGCGACGTCGACAAGCTGCTGCGCGCCTCGGCCAGCTGGGACACTCCGGGACGCTGACGTGGACCCCAAGCTCACTGCAGGCATGGACTGACATGGTCGACTGGACCCCGTTCCTGCGCATCGCGCTGCTGGGCGTGCTGCTCGCCAGCGCCCCATTGCTGTGGCTGTGGCTGCGCCACCGCGGTGCGACGACCGCAACCCAGTTGCGCGCGCTGACGGCGCTGACGCTTTTCCTGACCTTCGACCTCGTGCTGTTCGGCGCCTTCACGCGGCTCACCGATTCCGGCCTCGGCTGCCCCGACTGGCCTGGCTGCTACGGCAGCGCCAGCCCGCTCGGCGCGCAGGCCGACATCCATGCCGCGCAGGCTGCTCTGCCGGCCGGCCCGGTGACGCACGGCAAGGCCTGGGTCGAGATGACGCACCGCTATCTCGCGACCGGCGTCGGCGTGCTGATCACGGTGCTGATGATCGCGAGCTGGGTGCAGGCGTGGCGCAAGCGTTCCGGCGCCTCGCCGTGGTGGGCGACCCTGACCTTCGTCTGGGTCTGCCTGCAAGGGGCCTTCGGCGCGTTCACGGTGACGATGAAGCTGTATCCGGCGATCGTCACGGCGCACCTGCTTGGCGGCCTCGGGCTGCTCGCGCTGCTGGCGTTGCAGGCGCGTGCCTACGAGGCCGCGCCGCTGGCCGTGCCGCCCGGCTTGCGCATGCTGGCTCGTGGCGTTGCGCTGCTCGCGGTGATGCAGATCGTGCTCGGCGGCTGGGTCAGCACGAATTACGCAGTGCTGGCCTGCCGCGATTTCCCGACCTGCCAGGGCTCGTGGTGGCCGGCGATGGATTTCGAACACGGCTTCACCGTGCTGCGCGAACTCGGCCGCGGCAAGGACGGCGGCTGGCTGCCCTTCGCCGCGCTGACCGCGATCCACTACACGCATCGGCTCTTTGCGCTGCTGGTGCTGGCGGCGCTGGCCTGGCTCGCGTGGCGCCTGCAGCGCCATTCACGCATGAGCGGCAGTGCCGCGGCTCGGCGCTTCGGGCTGGGGATCGCCGGCGTCGCCATCTGGCAGCTGGGGACCGGCCTGTCCAACGTCGTGCTCGGATGGCCGCTGCTGGCAGCCGTCGGCCACACCGGCGGCGCCGCGGCGCTGGTGGTCGTGCTGACCTTGCTGCTCGCACGCATGCGGCAAGGCGCGCGGGCGGTCTCCACGGTGCCCAAGTCGGCTTCGACGCCCTCTTTAGAATCGACGCGACTGAATCATGTCTGACGCGCTGTCCTCCTCCGCTCCCTTGCCTGCGATGCGCCCTTCGCGCGTGCGGCAGTTCTATGCGCTGACCAAGCCGCGCGTGGTGCAGCTGATCGTCTTCTGCGCCGTCATCGGCATGCTGCTGGCGGTGCCCGGCCTGCCCGACTGGCCGGTGACCCTCGCCGCGACGGCCGGCATCTGGCTGGTGGCCGCCGCCGCTGCGGCCTTCAACTGCCTGGTCGAGCAGCGCATCGACGCGAAGATGGCCCGCACCGCGTGGCGTCCGACCGCGAAGGGCGAGCTGACGAACCCCCAGACCCTGGCCTTCTCGGCCGTGCTCGGCCTGACGGGAAGCGTGCTGCTCTACGCCTTCGTGAACCCGCTGACGATGTGGCTGACCTTCGCCACCTTCGTCGGCTACGCGGTGATCTACACCGTGGTGCTGAAGCCGCTGACACCGCAGAACATCGTCATCGGCGGCGCTTCGGGCGCGATGCCGCCGGTGCTCGGCTGGGCCGCGATGCGCGGCGACGTCGGCCCGGAAGCGCTGATGCTCTTCCTGATCATCTTCCTGTGGACGCCGCCGCATTTCTGGGCACTGGCGCTGTACCGCGTCGAGGACTATCGCAAGTCCGGCCTGCCGATGCTGCCGGTCACGCACGGGAATGAATTCACGCGCCTGCAGGTACTGCTCTATACCTTCGTGCTGGTCGCCTCGACCTTGCTGCCCTTCATCTTCGGCATGAGCGGCTGGCTCTATCTGGCCAGCGCCGTGGCGCTCGGCGCCGTCTTCGTCGGCTACGCCTGGGCTTTGTGGCGCAAGTACAGCGACCGGCTCTCGCGCAAGACCTTCCGCTTCTCGATCCTGTATCTGTCGCTGCTCTTTGCCGCGCTGCTGCTGGATCACTACCTGAGCTCGCTGCTGTGATGAGTCGTTTGATGCCTTTGCTGTTCGCCGCCTGTCTGGCCGTCGCCGGCTGCAGCAAGCCGTCGGATACCGTGCCGTTCAACAGCGTCGACGTCAGCGGTTCGGAGTTCGGCAAGCAGCTCGCGTTGACCGACCAGTACGGCAAGCCGCGCAGCCTGGCGGACTTCAAGGGCAAGGTCGCGGTGGTCTTCTTCGGCTACACGCAGTGCCCGGACGTCTGCCCGACGACGATGGCCGACCTTGCGGCGATCAAGAAATCGCTCGGCGCCGAAGGCGACAAGGTGCAAGGCGTCTTCGTCAGCGTCGATCCGGATCGCGATACGCCCGAGGTGCTGAAGGCCTACATGGCGAACTTCGACCCGAGCTTCATCGCCTTGCGCGGCACGCCGGAGCAGACCAAGGCCGCGGCGCAGGAGTTCAAGGTGTTCTACGCCAAGGTGCCCGGCAAGACGCCGGGCAGCTACACGATGGATCACACCGCCGGCTCGTACGTCTTCGATGCGGACGGCCATCTGCGCCTCTTCACGCGCTACGGCATGCCTTCGAAGGATCTGGCCGCCGATTTGAAGCGCCTGATCGAAGGCGCGGCGGCATAAAACAAAACGGCCCCGTCAGGGGCCGTTCATGCAGCAGCGAAGCGCCGTCAGATCGTTGTTTCGTCCGCCACCAGCGCCTTGCGCATCTTCTTCATCGCCGCAACCTCGATCTGACGAATCCGCTCGGCGCTGACGCCGTACTCCGCCGCCAGCTCGTGCAAGGTCATGCCGCCGCTGCTGTCGTCATTGACCTTCAGCCAGCGCTCTTCGACGATGCGGCGGCTGCGCGCGTCCAGCACGTCCAGCGCCTGGGCGATGCCGTCGCCGGCCAGCCAGTCGCGGCGCTGCGCTTCCATCACGCGCGTCGGCTCGTGGTTGTCGTCCGCCAGGTAGGCGATCGGCGCGTAGCTCTCTTCGCCGTCGTCGTTCTGCGGCTCCAGCGCCACGTCGCCGCCCGACATTCGCGTTTCCATCTCGAGGACTTCCTCGCGCTTGACGTTCAGCTCGCGCGCGACGATGTCGACCTCGCTCGCGGTCAATGTGTTGCGGTGCGTGTCGACGTCGGCCGCGCCTTCCTTCAGGTGCTGCTTCATCGAGCGCAGGTTGAAGAACAGCTTGCGCTGCGCCTTGGTCGTCGCGACCTTGACCATGCGCCAGTTCTTCAGGATGTACTCATGGATCTCGGCCTTGATCCAGTGCATTGCATAGCTGACGAGGCGCACGCCCTGGGTCGGGTCAAAACGCTTGACCGCCTTCATCAGCCCGACGTTGCCTTCCTGGATCAGGTCGCCGTGCGGCAGGCCGTAGCCCAGGTACTGGCGCGAGATCGAGACGACGAGGCGCAGGTGCGACAGCACCAGCTTCCCGGCGGCTTCGACATCGCCGTGCTCGCGCAGGCGTGTCGCATAGTCGATCTCCTGCTGCTGAGTGAGCAAGGGGATGCGGTTCGCGGCCGAGATGTAGGCGTCGAGGTTGCCGAGCGACGGCACCAGCGCCCACGGATCGCGAACGGTCAGAGCGGTAGCGGAAGACATGTTCATGGAAAGTTCAGACACCATGGACCTCCTTTGGTTCCGCCGATTTTAGCACTCGCTGCTTGAGAGTGCTTACGCTGGCCTCCTGGCTCGATCGCCAATCTTCATCAGCGCTATAGCGATAGCGCATACTTACTTTTCGCCCACTGCCACGGATTTCACGCAGACGCCGGCAACGCAAACTATTGCAAAGCGCCGTCGAATTAGAGCTGCGGTTCGCCCGCGGGGTTCCTGCCCACGTCATGCGCTC
>Ga0105237_10001465_pt1 | contig 31102 bp, 22 predicted proteins | sample KBSC24metaG_FD_81520 | JGI IMG/M metagenome (GOLD analysis project Ga0105237, IMG submission 81520) | Corn rhizosphere microbial communities from Kellogg Biological Station, Michigan, USA - KBS C2-4 metaG | ecosystem: Host-associated > Plants > Roots > Rhizosphere > Soil | place: Michigan, USA... | reverse complement strand
TTGCTCCCGTATCTCGAGTCCGGCGACATCATCATCGATGGCGGCAACTCCCTCTTCATGGACTCCGATCGCCGGGTGAAATACCTCGAATCGCAAGGTTTCCAATTCATCGGCACCGGCGTGAGCGGCGGTGAAGAAGGCGCGCGCAACGGCCCCAGCATCATGCCTGGCGGTACCACGGCCGCGTGGCCGCACGTGAAGGACATGTTGCAGGGCATCTCGGCGAAGGTCGATGGCAATGTGCCGTGCTGCGACTGGGTGGGCGACGGCGGCGCAGGCCACTACGTGAAGATGGTCCACAACGGCATCGAATACGGCGACATGCAGCTCATCTGCGAAGCTTACCAGCTCATGCGCGACGGCCTCGGCATGACGGCTGACGAGATGCACACGGTTTTCGCCGAGTGGCAGGGGGGCGAACTCAACTCCTACCTGATCGAAATCACCCGCGACATCCTGGCCAAGAAGGACGAGGACGGCGCCCCGCTCGTGGACAAAATCCTCGATACCGCCGGCCAGAAGGGCACCGGCAAGTGGACGGTCATCAACTCGGCCGAACTCGGCATCCCGATCACCCTCATGGCCGAGGCGGTCTATTCGCGCTGCGTTTCCGCGATGAAGGATGAGCGTGTCAAAGCGCAGAAGAAGCTCAAGGGCCCTCGCCCGTCGATCAGCGGTGACCGCGCCAAGTTCGTCGCCCAGATCCGCGATGCGCTCTACGCCTCGAAGATCATCAGCTATACCCAGGGCTACATGCTCATGCGCGCCGCGGCGACCGAATACAAGTGGGCGCTCAATTACGGCGGCATCGCCCTCATGTGGCGCGGCGGCTGCATCATCCGCAGCATCTTCCTCGGCAAGATCAAGGCCGCGTTCGACAAGAACGAGAAGCTCACCAACCTCCTGCTCGACGACTACTTCCGTGGCGAGATCAAGCGCTGCCAGAAAGGCTGGCGGGCGGTCGTGGCCATGGCCGCCAAGAAGGGGATCCCGGTCCCGGCGTTCAGCACGGCACTGGCGTTCTTCGACGGTTACCGCACGGCGAACCTGCCTGCGAACCTGCTCCAGGCCCAGCGCGACTACTTCGGCGCCCACACCTACGAGCGCGTCGACAAGCCGCGCGGCGAGTTCTTCCACACGAACTGGACCGGCCGCGGCGGCACCACGGCGTCGAGCACCTATACAGTGTAATCAGCGAACATCAGTTTACAGCCAAACAGGGCGCGGAGAAATCCGCGCCCTGTTTTGTTTTCGGCCTTCGTTGGAAGAATCGGGCGGGGTGGGAATCCCTTGGCTTTTTGGCGGGGTTGCATGACACTCTGTCCATGCAATACCCAGTGGTCGTCATCGAAACGGAAGAGGGGTATGCCGTGTCATGCCCGGCGTTGCCAGGTTGTCACTCGCAGGGAGCGACGCGCGACGAGGCTCTCTCGAATGTTCGAGAGGCGATCACACTATGGCTGGAAGTTGCGGAGGAAGACACTGCGCGCGAATTGACCGAGCAGGGAGTACGGTTCACTCGTGAGGTGGTGACTGTTTAGCGAATGCCAAAGATTCCTGGGCACGCTTGTAACCTACGGTCGTTCGCAGTCGCGATGTCTAGAGGTGCGGGCCAATGACAAGCCATCGCCGCTTTCCCGGTCACCGTCGGTTCACAGCAAACCGCATCGCCCATTGGAAACTGGAAGAATCAGGCCATTGCAAAGCTGCCCAATTTTCGGTACGACCCTAAGATGCTGAAGGAAGGCGAGCGCAGCCATCACAGGTTTCCGCCCTGGAGGAAGGCGTTCAAATCTCGTCGTTGTCCCGGACGACGGTGACGTCCCCGGAGGGGCGCTGGATGCGGGTGCGGCTGGCCCCGGAAATGATCCCGATCCCAAGCAGGATCATGGACCCGATCATGACCCAAAGTTGCGGTGCTCCCAGCTCAATGGCCGCCCAGGCAAGCCCGCCGATGAGGAGTAAGAAGCCCAGAATGTAAGCGAAAAATCTCACGGTTTAGATGTAGTGAGGCAGCGGAGAGAGAGCGGGGTTGCATGGGAGTGCCGTCCTCGGACTGCGATCGCGACCGCGTCGGCGAATGGCGCCGACGTTGGAAGGAAGGAATTCCCAGTCATGTGGGACCTGACGTTTTCTGCAAGAGCGCGGGCGACTTCCATGAACCAAGCAATCGCGGTGGAGGACAGCTTTGGTTGCATCGAGTCCGCTTCTTTGCCGCGGAACCACTTGTGATGCCCACTCAGGGCGAGGATGGAGCGCTCGCGAATATATCCATCCATCGCCACAGCCAATGATGTGCCGGGCGGCGAAGAGGTGGTTTCGACCCGGACACTTGCGCACCGACGTGCATCGGCGGGTCCCGGCCCGCCTAGAGGGCTCACCACGCTCATTCAATTCTGGAAAAACAAATGCATCCCACACCCATGAAGAGATTGCACCGATCGCGCGAGCGATGTGGGAGCAAGAAGGACGCCCTGAGGGCAAAGAGGACATGCGCGAGCCGGCTCGCGTAGGAAACACTTGATTGAAAATCGCCATCTTCAACAGTCGTGCGAAGGGGCCGCGGAGTCTCAGACTTAGGACGCCCGCCGTTCGAAGGAAACTGTATCCTTGATCGCATGACGCCGGCGAGGTGTGAGTTCCCACGCTCAGCGCCGCCACATTCTCAACGATGAAGCGGGCGATGCGCCGCGTGGCCTCCTCTCGAAACTGGCAAGCGGCTTGAGTAGGGTACGTTGGCGGCCTGTGCGCAGGAAGGCGGCTGATTTCTGGTTGTAGTTCGGGCGGTTGCGGGTAGCGTCCGCGGCCGCCCCATGACCAAACCCACCGTTGAAACACTGGTAGAAGAGATGAGGAAGCTCATGGAACGTGTGTTCGCGATCGAGGCGGAGCGTGCCGAGGAGGCGGCCAAGCGGATGGAGCTTTACGCGGGAGATCACGCGATGCGGGAAGCTCTGCTGCAATTTACCCAGGAGGTCGCAGTCCGGGAGGGGTTTTCCGTAGAGCTATTTGTGAAGCGGTTTGAAGCGGCCATCGATTGGCATCGGGATCGGTTTCTCGGGATGGTCGAGGGGGTCGATCCTCAGTTAGCGGCCCGGATCGATCACCGGCAGCTCATGGCTGTCCCAACGGATACGCAACCGCCTTGCATCCTTCCGAACTGAGCAGGCCTGTTCGGGTCATGTGGTATTGGCCAAATGGTGCCCTGAATGCTCCCGGCGGCCTGAGCGCCACAAACGGAAAAAGGCGTGACTGCCGCGTGGACGCTCTGAGCAGTCCGGCGCGATGCGTGATCAGGGGAGCCTGCGACCGCAATCCAACCGGTCGAGGACAGCCCGGCAATGCCAGAAAGGATTGGCACGCTGGTGCTCGCGCATTCGCAATGGGGCTGCAATTTGGACGTGAATTGCTGATTCCGCTGGCGCGCAGGGCGCTTGATGGCTTGGTAATCCGCGTGAGACATACGAGATGAAGTCTATGATGGCTTCGAGGACGAAATCGGGGCGAACGTGCAAAAGCGGGGTCGGGGTTGATCCTAACGTATGGGTTCTCCGCAGCAGTTAAATGCGGCCGATATAGATGACCAATCCGTAGAGTCTTTATGCTCTTAATTATCGCCATTATTCTTTTGATTCTGTGGGGCGGCGGGTTTGCTTTCCATGTTGCGGGCGGTCTCGTTCACATCTTGCTCGTGATCGCTCTGGTCGTATTCATCTTGCACTTCGTGGGTGGCCGTCGCGGCGTCTGACCATCGCAGCCTAAAGTATTTTGTCGCCGTGGCGAGGCGTTGAGCTTTACCAAGGCCGCGGAAAGGCTCCGGCTGGCCGAGCCGTCGCTCACGCGGCAAGGTGCGGAATCTCGAAGACGAAATCGGAGTGCGCCTGCTGAATCGGGCGAACAACCGGGTAAAGTTGACGGAGGAAGGACGCCGGTTTCTTTTCGACGCAAAAAAACTGTTGCCGATGTGCGCCGAAAGCGTCGCCGCCGCGCAGCAGATGGAGGCCGGTGCAAGCCCGCACCTCAAGATTGGATACGTGGCGAATTTCAATTTCGGGCTGCTGCCCGCTACGCTTGGTTCATTCCGCAAACTCAGCCCAAGCGTGGCGCTGAATCTTTTCGATATGACCAGCGCCGAGCAAATTCTTGCGCTCGAGAGCCGCAAGATTGACCTCGGCGTTGTCGGCCTGCGTCCTGCCGCTTCCTGCGACGATGTCCATTCGGAATGCGTGGCCTATGAACCATCCTCGTCGCCACGGCCACCCGGCATCCGCTGGCGAGGAAGGCCAGGATCAAACTCGCCGAGCTCGCGTCGCAATTTTTGATCGGGATGTCGCCGAAGACGCACCCTGGCGCGCGGGAATGGCTGCTGGATACGTGCCGCGAAGCGGGGTTCGCGGCGAGGATTCTACAGGAGGCAGATGGCGAAGCGACCGCGCTCAAATTCGTGGCCGGCGGACTCGGAGTGGCGCTGATGCCCGAGCAAGTCGTCAGCCTGGCGCACGACGGAGCGGTTTTTCGCCCGCTCTCTCCGCCGCTGCGTCGCGAGTCCACGATTGCCTGGCGTGTGGATAATCCTTCGACGCCTCTCAAGGACTATATTCAGATCGTTAAAGAGCTGTCGCGAGGCATGCGGGCGACTCCCGGTTTCTGACGAGGATGCGGTCCTACCCAGACTTATCTTCGGCGAGAGGAGCGCTTCCGCCCCGGGATGGCGGCGCGCGTTTGGCGATCTCCTCCATGACTTCGTTGGCGTATTCTTGAAGCAGGCGCTTTTCGCGGTCGGTGATCTGGCGCGGCTTCATGTCCATTAGGCAGAGCGCGCCGATGGCCTGACCATTCGGCGCGAGGAGGGGGACGCCGGCGTAGAAACGAATGCCATGGTCTTTGAGCAGCGGATTGTTCGCAAAACGGCGGTCGCGCGTGAGGTCCTCAATGATCATCACCTGGTTTTTGGCGACAACGTGGCCACATACGGAGACATTCCGCGCGGTCTGCCGCGACTTGGCGAGGTCCTCGGGCAGGCCTGTCTGCGATTTGAAAAACTGGCGGTCCCTGTCGATCAGCGAGATCAGGGCGATCGGCATCTCGAACACCCGCGCGAGCTTCGCGGTGATACGGTCGAAGACCGGTTCGGCTTCCGTGTCGAGGAGATTCAGTTCGGAAAGCGCAGCGAGTCGTTCCTCTTCGTCCGCGGGGATCGGCGCGGGCGTCATTTCTTCCATGAGCGGCGGGGCGAGCCCGGCGATTTGCACGAGGGCATCGGCCAGCGTGGTGACCACTTCATCCGCTCCCGAATCGCGCAGGCGCTTGGTCGCCTCGGTGACATCTTCCGCCGCGGCCCAGAGGCCGATGACAATCTTGAGCTTCGGCAAAAGCGCGCGCAGTTTGAGGCAGAGATAACGCGCGTGGATGACCGTCGAAGGGGCCACGACCGAAATGCAGACGACATCGACATCGGCCTTCTCAACCAGTGCCAGCAACTCGCCGGCAACTAGTTTGGCCGGGGCATTTTGCGCGCCGAAGCCTTGCTGACGCAGTAATTGCACGAGCATGATGCCGGAGAGCTCGTCGCGATCGGCGCGGGCGGGCAGGCAGAAAACACGACAATCGTGTGCAGCCGCCCGTGGCGGCGAAGCCGTCTCGCCGGGCGCAGAATCGGTGGTTTCCGGCACTTTGGTTGGCTCAGCCGGCCGTGTGCCGAGGTCTTCTATAATGTCCCGCATGCTCTGTTCGAGGTTGATCAGCTGCTCCTGGTCGAGCAGTTCTACGCGGGCATCGGTCTCCGCGGCGGTGAGCACCGGGATGAACACGGAGTCATAAAGCGCAGTAAGGGAGTTCGCTTTCAAATAAGACTCGACCAGTTCCAATTCGTCGTGGTCGCCGGGCGCGAGCAACCTATAGTAACAATCCTCGGCGGGCGTGAGCGCGTCTTCATCGCTCAGCACGATGCTGAGGAAGGAAAGGCGTGGGACGTGCCGCCCCATGACCACCAGGCAGACGGTGAGTGGTGTGGCGAGCACGAGACCGAGCGGCCCCCACAACCACGTCCAGAACACCGCCGCCACGATCAGTGCGATCGACGAAACGCCCGTGTGCGCACCGTAAAGCAGTGGCTCCATTACGTTGTTGAGGATCAGTTCGAGGCCGGCGAAGAGCGCAAGCGTGAGCACGGGCATCGTCCAGTGCGGCGAAACTGCGAGAGCCAGTAGGGTAGGGAGAATTGTGGCAACCCACGGACCGATGTAGGGAATGAAACGCAACACAGTGCCGAACGCACCCCACAGCACGGCATTGGGCACGCCGATGAAATAGAGCCCAACGGCGAGGATCGTGCCGTAGGTCACATTCACGAGCAGTTGCAGCAGCAGGTAGCGCGAGACGCGGTGGCCTGCGTCGTCCATGGCGCGCGTTGTCGCGCTGATCCGTCCCTGCCCAATCAGCCGGATGAGGCGGCTGCGCAAATCTTCGCGTTGAAAAAGCATGCAGATGACCAGGACGAGCACGAGTGCGGCCATGCCTAAAGGCCCGAGCAGCGGCGCGATGATGAGCTGCACCAGTTCCAGCGGATTGGCTTTGGAAGTCTCTACCACTTGCACCGGTACTGCGGACGAAGGCGCGTGTGGCGGCGAAGCGACAGTGGTCTCCGGTTTGCCCGGCTCGTGCGTCACGATGGGTGCGGTCGCCGCGGATCCACCTGGCAGCTCCTGTTTCAATTCGTCCAGCGTCTGCGACAGCTTCGTAAACGCGCCGCCTTTGGGCAGTTCGAAGGCGTGCATCTTGGCCACGATATTGCCCTTGTATTCGGGCAATTTCGTCGCGAGATCGACCAACTGCCGGGTCAGCATCCATCCCGCCGCTCCGAAGGCGGTGAAGATCAGCACCACCACGAGCAGCACTGCGGCGATTCGGCCGATCCAGCGCTCGATGCGCGTGACCAATGGCGAAAGCAGAAACGTGAGCAGCGCGGACAGCGCCAGGGGAATAAGCAGCTCGCGGGCGAAATACAGGGTGGCGACGATAAACGCCGTCAGCGCGATCGTCCACAGGCCGACGATCGCATCGGTCGCGGTGGCTTTGGTCTTGAGCGCGGGCATGGGGCGGGAGGAACGCGTTGAGGTAGTCGCACGGAAGTTCAGACCCGCGTCCGCAGCCACTCGCGCAGAAGGTTGAGGTCCACGGGCTTGACGAGGTGCTCGTCAAAGCCGGCCTGACGCGCGGCGAGGAGATCTTCCGCGGAGGCGTAGCCCGTCATGGCGATGAGGAACACGCCGGGGAGGGCGGGCATGGCGCGAAGGCGGCGGGCCACTTCAAAGCCATCCATGCCCGGCAGGCCGATATCGAGGAGGACGGCTTCGGGCAGGAACTCGGCTGCGACGGCGAGGGCGTCGGGACCAGTGAAGGCGGTGCGGGTGACATGGCCACGCCGCGACTGAAGGATCGACATGGTGCGCGCGGAGTCGGTGTTGTCATCGACGATGAGGATGCGGCGGGAGGCTTCGGGGGTGGCGGGAGGCGGGGTAGGAGGAGACGGTGGAGCGTGGCGGAGGATCGGGAGGTGGACGGTGAATTCACTGCCGTGGCCGAGGCCCTCGCTGTGCGCTTCGACGCTGCCGCCGTGTAGCTTCACGAGCCGGCTGACGAGGGTGAGGCCGATTCCCAGCCCACCGTGCGCGCGGTCGAGCGAGCGGGTTTCCTGGACGAAGAGATCGAAGACCCGCGGCAGCAACTCGGGATCGATGCCCGCCCCGTCGTCGCAAACGCGGACGATGACCTCGGGAGGGTCGGCTCCGGCGGCGCGTTCGGCGCTGAGCGAAATGTGGCAACCGAGGCCGCTGTATTTGCAAGCGTTGCCGAGAAGATTGGTGAAGACCTGTTCGAGCCGGGTGGCGTCGGCATTCAGGAAGACGGGCTGCGCCGGCATCGAGACGGCCAGCTCCTGATGCCGCACGGCACAGGTGGAGCGCACGAGGCTGGTGGCGGCGGTGAGGATCGCCTCCAGCGCCACAGGCTGTTTGCGGAGTTCGATTTTACCCTCGGTGATGCGTGAGACATCGAGCAGATCGTCGATCATCCGGCTCATGTTTTCGATCTGTCGTCCGATGATGAGCTGGGCGTGCTGGCGCTCGGCGGCGGTGGCATTCGCGGTTTGCAAAATCTCCGCGGCGTTGCGCAGTGGCGCAAGCGGGTTGCGCAGCTCGTGGGCGAGCATGGCGAGGAATTCATCCTTGCTGCGATCGGCGCGGGCCAGATCTTCGGCGCGCGCGGCGAGCGCATCTTCCATCCGGCGGCGCTCGGTGACGTCGCGGGAAATGGCAAGCAGGCGCGCGGCCTGGCCGTGTTCGTCAAGGATCGGTGAAATTGCCACGTCCCACCACTTGGGTTCACCGCGTGGCGTGCGGAAAAAGCCGACGAAGCTTCCTTCTCCGCCTGCAACCGCCGCCTTGACAGCCGCGCTGGCTGCCACCCGGTGTTCGCCCTCCCAAAACTCGATCCAGGATTTGTTCAGGTAGGGGCGAATGTCTTCGATACCCAGCAGTTCCTGCCCGCTCTCCATGGAAAGTAAATTCCCTTCGAGGTCGAGCACCTTAATACAGTCCGGGCTGCTGACGATGATGCTGCGATTGAACTCTTCGCTCCGGCGCAGGACTTCCTCCGCCTGCTTGCGGCCGGTGATATCGGTGACATTCTCCATCACCGCGCAGGGGATCCCGTCGCTATCTCGATCCAGCGTCTTGCGCACGAGCACGGTGATACGTTGTCCATCGCGTTTCGTATGCCCAAGTTCGCCCACCCAGTGGTTGGTCTTATGCAGTTCTGCGAGCATTTGCTCCACGGGGATGGGAAATTCCGTCTTGAGGAGGACGTGGCTGATCTGGCCCATGGCCTCTTCGCGCGGCCAGCCGTAAAGCTCTTCCGCGCCGCAATTCCAGTAGCGGATTTCGCCCTCGATACCGCGCACGATGATGGCGTCGGCGGTCAGGTCGAGCAGGCGGGCCTTTTCCGCCAACTCGCGAGCCGTTTTCGCGAGCTGCGCATTCACGCTCTCAGCCGCTTCCGTGAGTTCATGCTGGCGCACTGCTCCGAGGACCAGCGCTTCATTCATCGCGACGGTTTGGGTGTGTAGACGCACGAAGTCGGCGTGCGGCTCAGGGGCTGGTCGTTCGGCGGGCATACATGCTCCGGCTACGGGGGCGCGATGAGTGCCGGCTCCTGTCCGACTGGGCCGGCGCCTGCGAGAGCCCGTTTCACTGTCTTGAGCAGCTCGACGGCCATATAGGGTTTCGACAGGATATTCACCACGCCGAGATCTGCGAGCCGGCTCGCGTAGTTACTGGAGGCAAGTCCGCTGACCGCAACGATGGGTAGTTTCGGGTTCAAGGTGCGCAAAATGCGGATGGCCTCCGGGCCTTCCATCACGGGCATCGTCATATCCGTAATCACGGCGGCGATCTCCTCCCTTCGCCCGGTGTAGATGGCCACCGCTTCGGCACCGTTGCAGGCGAGAACGACGCGGTAGCCATGGATTTCGAGAACGTGCCGGGTGATTTGGCGCATGGGCGCTTCGTCATCGACCACGAGAATCAATTCACCACAGCCGCCCGGCTTCTCGGGCGCCGGCGGAGACGGCGCCGGGGACTGGACCACAGTTTGCGCCGGGATGAAAACCTGGAATGTCGTGCCTTTGCCCAATTCGCTGGTGACCTTGAGAAAGCCGCCGTGGCTTTTGACGATGGCCAGGGAAGTGGAAAGACCAAGGCCCGAGCCTTTCCCTACTTCCTTCGTGGTGAAAAAAGGATCGAAAATGCTCTCCACGACCCCGGGCGCCATGCCGGTGCCGGCATCCTTGACTTCGAACAGTATAAATGGACCAGGACGAGCCTTGGGATTTTGACTCAAGCCCTCGTCGACCGCATCCACCAGATGGTTTTCGACCGAGACCACCAGCGTGCCGCCGCGGGGCATGGCGTCCCGGGCGTTCATGCATAGATTGAGCAAGACTTGGTGAATCTGCGTGGAGTCGCCCAGCACCGTCCATAAGCCCGGCGGGACGCGGGTCTGGATCTGAATATGTTGGAGGAAGGTGTCGTTGACGATCCTTTCAATCTCATGGATGAGACGGGGGATTTGCACTTCGGTGCGGCGGCCTTCGACGCCGCGAGCGAAGGAAAGAACCTGCCGCACCATGTCCGCCCCTCGCTGGGCGCTGGATTCGATGGTGGCGAGCATTTCCTGGCTCTCGGGGTCGGTGAGCTTCATCTTCAGCAGGTCGAGTGACATCATGATCGGCCCGAGCGAATTGTTCAGATCGTGCGCGATGCCGCCGGCGAGCGTGCCGATGCTCTCCATGCGCTGGGAGCGGAGCGACCGCTGTTCGAGCTTCTTGCGCTCGGTGAGGTCCATGAACGAAGTGATGGCACCGGTGATTTCGCCCGCTCCGTCTTTCAGCGGTGCAAAATTGGCTAGAACCGGGACGCGGGAGCCGTCGGGCCGATCGATCGCGACTTCGAGATTGAGCGCCGGGAGGCCGGTGCGCAGCACCTTCGCCATCGGGTTCTGTTCGTCCGGCGGGAGCTGGCCGCCTGGGAGTAACAGTTGGAGCGAGCCGCAGTAACGCGTGACGCCGCGGACCGGTTCCAGCCCCCAGAGTTCCGCCGCCTGGGGGTTGTATTGCTGGATGATTGCGTCGCGATCGCAGGCAAAGACAGCCATCGGCGCGGATGCAAACAAACTGCGAAACCGCTCCTCGCTGGCCCGCAACTCTCTTTCCGCCCCTTCGCGCTGGCTCATCTCTTCGCGGAGCCGTGCGTTCAATCTCTCGGCGGCATCCGTCAGCTCGTGCTGACGCACCGATCCGAGGATTAATGCCTCATTCATCGCCACCATCTGCTCGCGCAACAACGCGTCGCCGGAAGCGGGACGGGGGGATGGTGGATCGGTGCCCATGGCGATCATATTTATTGCGTCGCTTTCGGTTCCGGCGCGGCCTCGACTTCCCGGCCAAGGTGTTCCGGCAGGCCAGTGGTAAGCCGCGCAAAATCCGTCTGGCGCGGGTGAATGACGACCACGCCTTTATCCGTGATGACATACTCGCGAATGTCCTTGCTGTGATTGCCGCCGCGCATCTTGACCACGACCAACACCTTCCGAAGCTGGCCGTCGATCTCCACGTAACGCAGCCGTATGATGTCGTCGGTGAGAAAGGAGATAGCGTAATGGCTGAAGGGCATGGCGCTGAAGGTGTCCTCCACCTCGACCGTGCTGAGGATGGTAATGCCGGCCCCGGTCAGCGCGCCGATCATGCGGTAGAGCGACTCGCGAAAGTCCGCGCGGAAATCTGGTGCGAGCGCCATTTCGAAGCCAACCAGCGAATCGATGGCCAGCCGTTTCGCGCCGACACGCGCAATGGCTTCGAGAAGTTCCTGCATCGTTTCATCCACCGACAGATCGAGCGGACGTAGGTAGAGGATTTCGAGTTTGCCCTGCTCCTGCGGGGTTTTGAGATTCAGGCCGAAACCGGCGGCGCGCTCTGTGTAGCCGTTCGGACGTTCTTCGAAAACGGCGATAATCCCCGGTTCCCCGACGCGGAGACCTTCGGCGATGAACTGCGTGGCCAGCGCCGATTTCCCCGTGCCCGATGGTCCGGCGATGAGCAGGCTGTCGCCTTCGAGCACGCCACCACCAAGCATCTTGTCCAGCTCGGGAATGCCCATGGAAAGCCGCCGTCGCCGGGCCGGGAGCGCCTTCTTGCCGCCCAATCCGAGTGTGCGCGAGAAGGCCTGCAACCCGTGCTCGCCAATCCGAATGGTGTGCAGGCCGGGCACGGAAGCCTGCCCGCGCAGCTTCATGATCTGGAGCTTGCGGACGACCGAATTGCGCTCCGCCACCTGCGAGAGCCAGATAAGGCCGTCGGCGACGGTGAAGACGGGATTGTCCCGCACTTCCTCGACGACATATTCGCCAACAAGGAACGTCGTAGCTTCCCAGCTGGTGAGAAACTGTGCAAGGCGCTGGACGAAGGTCTGCATCGCCAACTCGCTCCCGGTGGTCATCGCCTTGCGTACCACGGTGCGGAACGAATCCACGACCACGAAGCTTGGCCCCAGCGCGGCCACTTGCCGGGCGATCTCCTCATAGACGGCGTCGAGGTCCTTTTCCATCACGACGTCGGCGAGGTTGACGAAACGGATCGCGGAATTCAGCTTCGACTCGTCGAAGAAAGAATATTGCTGCTGATAGCGCAGCATCTTCATCGCGGGCTCGCCAAGGACGGTGAAATAGAGGGCCGGTTTCTTCACCGTCGCGTTGGCGAAAAGGATCTGATGCGCGAGTGTCGTTTTGCCGCAACCGGGCGTGCCCGCGATGATGTTGAAAGAGAATTCCGGGATGCCGCCACCCAGGATTTCATCCAGGCCCCGCACGCCGGTCGGCATTTTGCGGATGATCACTTTCCCCGGCTGACTGGCAATTTTCTGGGACGGCTTGGCCTTGGCCGCGGGTTTAAGTTTCTTCATGAGTGATCTCCTTCGGTGAAATTGAAATCGTTGAGGGGAAGCTTTGGCCAGACGTCGCGCACCAGACTCAGCGTGAGGTTCTCCCCGATAAAAGCGACGAGCAGCCCGAGCAAATGTGCGACCAAAACGATACCGCCCTCCGCGAGTTCCTTGGGCTTGATTTGCAACTCCGGCTTGTCCCAGCCTTCCAAGGAGCCATCGGGTTTGACCTGCAACGCTACCAACGGCGGAATCTCCGCGCCGGCCACTGTGAGTGCTCGCGCGAGTACCGCCCGAAAACCGCCCTGGCCCATCAGCGTCGCGAGATGCGGACGCAACCGCTCGCAAACGTGGAAGGCTGCTGGGGCGATAGGCTCGGACGGCTTGTGGGTCTTCGCCTCCACAGCGATGAGACGCGCCGCGAGATCCCGCATCTGTGGAGTAGCCCGGTTCATGGAAAAATGCAGGTGGCGCGCGCTTGCCATGTGCGGCCCGCGCGCATGCTGGGGTTGTTCGCGGAAGGGCCGATGGCAGAAGGCAGTTCTCCAGCAGACTCGCGACCTTGCTGATCTGTTACCGCGACGGGGATTGGCGATAATCCAGGCAGGTCCACAGTCACAACGTGCACATCATTCCAGAGACGCGCAATTCTCAAAAGAGCCCGCCGGCAGGAGGTGTGCGGAGGTACGATCGTCCCGTGAATTCGCTGTTTGCGACGATCTTTTTTGAGTTGTGGGCGTGAATCACGCCACGGAGGAACCATTGATCCAAGTAATCGGCTGTGCCGAGTGTTTCGACCCTCTATACTTTGCACGAGGGCTTATGGAACGGCAGACCACGACATGACCGCCGGGGCCGTCGGGCCGGGAGCGGGCGATATTTTACGGGAATGAGGCAACGCCCAGCCCTGAATTTACGGATCAGATGTAAAACATTCAGATCGTCGGCGGCTTTTAAAATGCGAAGCGGACGCGGGCCTGGGCGGCGTCGCGGTCTTCTGCCGCAGGTGTAGCGGGTTCGTGGGGCCAATGTGACGACGACCGGCGATTCAGGTCTGAAATGGGGGAACATCGTTGCCCCGATCAAAGCGCCAGCAAATCTCAAACTCACATTTACATGCACAATCCTCAGCAGAAAATCACTCTTGCCATCTTGACGGCCTCCATCGCCGGATCCCTGGCCTTGGCGCAATCAACTCCCGAGCGGACGGTCGTCGAGACTGTTCCCCGCAATGGCGGTGGCACGACCACGGTCCAGGCTATCCCGGCGGAGACGACCACCACGTCCACGACCACGAATACCGGATTGATTAGCGAGTTCACGCCGGAAGGGCTCGTCATTCGGACCGAGACGGGAGCGCCCGTCCGTTATTTTCACTCTTCTCGCACGGTATTCGTCGACGATGCCGGACGTCCAGTTGCTCGCGAGCTGGTCACCTCAGGTTTGCCCGTGACGGTGCGCTACGCGCAAATCGGAGATCGTCTGGTCGCCGACCGCGTCATTGTGCGCCGGCAGGTTGCGGCCGTCCAGGAACCGACCGTGATCGAGCGAAATACTACCATCACGCGACCTCCGGTGGTGGTGGAGAAACCGGTGATCGTGGAAAAGAAGGTATATGTGGATCGCCCGGTGCCGGTCGAGAAGCCGGTGATCGTAGAGAAGCCGGTAATCGTGGAAAAGAAGGTATATGTGGATCGGCCAGTCGAGAAGCCGGTGATTGTGGAAAGAACCGTCCCCGCGCCAGCGCCCGTGATCATCGAAAAAAAGACCACGACGACCACGACCACCACCAATGACAAACGGGATCGGGATAAGGAATGATCGGTCAGTAGGCATTTTCCCAAGCCACGCCAACGCTCTTGACCAGCGTGGCGCACTTTCTCATTTCCCTTTCCTCTTGAAAGGGACGGACACACCCAGTGGGCCGTCTTTCGACTTATGCGCGGCGTCGGTCATCCATGCCCCTGGTGTTGGCGTTGGCGTTGCCTTGAGCGCGTGTTCAGTGCGGTGAATGGGGCGCTTTTTCGTGGTGTCTCCGCGCCAACGAGTTAAAGGTGCAAGATGGCAAAAGCGCAAAAATCATCACGCACCGCCCCGACGATTATCGCCGGAGAGCTTCTCCGAATTGGCGGAATGGATACCCAGATCGTTCAGATGATGGATTTTCTGGACACCGGTGATCCTGATCTTCAGCGGATTATGGTGCTGAGTTTCAAGAAGGCCCGACTGTCTGATGCGAACGACAACGAGATCTTCGTTGGACAAGTGATTGTTCGTATTTTGACCGCCATCTCTCCGGCAGCGTTGACCATAGTCTCTCGTCTTCTCCAGCCATTCGATGGCTACTTTGTGATGAACGTGCAGGGCACTCATGGGACGCCCGCGGGCTACGTCGAGGTCACCGCTGACTTCGTCCATGCCACCAATATCCAGCCGAACACGAAGAAACACGGAAGGTCGAAAAGCCACCTGCTATCGCTCGATCACCCGTCCTCTCTTCGAGAGTAGGGCGCTGGCGGGAAATCATCTGTATATGGTGATAAGGTGGAACCGTCCACCCGATCCTGAGGACTGGAGCATGAGGGGAGGGTTTCCACTGACATGCGATGCCTGCCGTGCTGGGCTCTGCCGGGAGTAGCAGGCATGACAGCCCGGAGCTGTTCTCTGCAGCGCCTAGTTAGTAGTAGGCGCTACGCTCCACGCGTGTTCGTCGCGACCGGAGTGCAGGCATCCGCAGAAAGAACAAAAAAGGGCGCGGATTTCTCCGCGCCCTTTTGTGGATCGAGTTGAGGATCAGTCGCGAGTTACCGCTGCACGCGCGCGGAGCCGCCTTTGGCGAAGGCTCGCACCTGGTCCACCGTGGCCATCGTGGTGTCGCCGGGGAAGGTCGTGAGCAGGGCGCCGTGCGCCCAGCCGAGTTTCACGGCGTCTTCCGGCGATTCGCCATTGAGCAGGCCGTAGAAGAAGCCGGCGGCATAGCCGTCTCCGCCGCCGATGCGGCAGATGACGTCGAGTTCCGCCTGCGGAGCCTGGTAGGTCTTGCCGTCGATCCAGGCAACTGCGCTCCAACTGTGGCGGTTGGTCGAGTGCACTTCCCGAAGCGTGGTCGCGACGACCTTCACCTGCGGGTGCTTCTTGGTCACGTTGTCCATCATGCTGAGGAAGGCGCTGGAATCGACCTTCGACTTGGCTTCCACCGATGGTCCGGGGATGCCGAGACCGAGCTGGAGATCTTCCTCGTTGCCCACGAGGACATCGACATTTTTCACGATCCGGTCGAGGACCGCGACGGCGCGCTCATGGCCGCCGATGATGTTCCAAAGCTTCGCGCGATAGTTGAGATCGAAGGAAACGATCGCCCCCGCGGCCTTGGCCGCCTGCATGCCTTCGATGATCACTTCCGCCGTGGTCGGCGAGAGGGCGGCGAAGATGCCACCGCTGTGAAACCAGCGCACGCCGTTGGCGAAGATGGCCTTCCAATCAAAATCTCCGGGCTTGAGCAAGCCGGCGGCTTCATTGCAGCGATTGTAGAAGACGACGGGGGCGCGCACGCCGTGGCCGCGATCGCTGTAGACGGTGGCCATGTTTGGGCCGTGCACACCGTCGTGCTTGAAGTTTTTGTAGAACGGCTTCACGCCCATCGCGCGCACGCGCTCGGCGATCAGGTGGCCGATCGGGTAGTCGGACATCGCCGTGACGATGCCCGTGTTGAGGCCGAAGCAGTCGGCCAGGTTCGCCGCGCAATTGAATTCGCCGCCGCTGACGTGGATGTCGCAGTGGGTCGCTTTGCGGAAAGGGATGGCCCCGGGATCAAGGCGATGGACGAGAGCGCCGAGGGACACGAAGTCCAGCGCGCCACTCTCAGGGATATTCAAACCGTATTTCATTCGATGGTGGTGATTGCTGATTGTTTGGTCGTTGCCGGTTTCAAACCGAACCCGTGAAAACACCCACAAGCGCTGGGATCATCCGCCGGAATGGCGCGACGACCGCACCCATGGGGAAGACTCGGGCGGGTTTCGAGGGAGGGTCATCATGGGGGAATTTCCCCGTGCTTGTCTTCTAAAAAGAGCGTTCCAGAGGCGCGCAAACGCGATTTCTTTCCCGACAATTGTCTCGTTTGGCCCGGCAGGGGCTGATTTCTTTGCGGGCGATGCCTCCCGAACTCATCCTCGCGATCGATATCGGCACCAGTTCCACGCGCACGGCGCTATTCGATGTGCAAGCCCGGCGCCTGGCCGGGACGACGGCCCAACAAGCCTACCCGCTCATCACCTCGACCGACGGCGGGGCTGAACTCGATCCACCCGTGTTGTTGGGGGCGGTGTGGCATTGTCTGGAGCAAACGATGCGAGCCTACCGCGCGGATGCGGAGTTGCGGAAGCAGCCCATCGCCGGTATCGGGGTTTCGTGCTTCTGGCACAGCCTGCTCGGATGCGATGCGCGGGGATCGGCCATGACCCGGATCTTCACATGGGCGGAAACCCGTTGCCGCGAGGATGCGGCGCAACTGCGGAAGGAATTCTCCGAGAAGGAGACCCATGCCCGGACGGGCTGCATGCTGCGCCCTTCCTACTGGCCGGCGAAACTGCGCTGGCTGCGTCGTGTGTCCCGGCGGAAGTTTCTCTCCGTGAAACAGTGGATGTCCCCGGCGGAATGGCTGCAAATCACGCTCGCGGGCGACGCGAACTGCGCGATCGCCATGGCTACGGGAACGGGCCTCTTCAACCCGGCGAAGCTGGCTTGGGATGCCGAACTCATGAAGGCGTGTGGGATTGGTCCCGCGCAACTCCGCCCGGTCAGCGACGAACCGACTCCCGCCGGCGGGCGCCTCGCGGCGCAATTTCCCGAGCTGCAGGGCGTGCCATGGTTCCCCGGTATCGGCGACGGCGCCGCCAGCAATCTTGGCTCCGGAGCCACGCGGCCTGGACTGGCGGCGATCAATGTGGGTACGAGTGCCGCCGTGCGGGTGGTATGCCAGGGCAAGCGCGTCCACGCACCCTTTGGCCTCTCCCTCTACCGCATGGATACGCAGCGACTCCTTCTGGTCGGCGCGATGAGCAATGCCGGCAATCTCCGCGCCTGGTGCGTGCGCGAATTTCATCTCACCGACGATGCCGCCCTCGAGGCGGAACTCGCCCGCCGCCCCGGCCCGGCCCATGGGCTGATCGTGCTGCCCTTCTGGGCGACCGAGCGCGCGCCGATCTGGAACGAAGAAGCCTCGGGCACCATTCAGGGCATCACCCTGCACACCACGGCGGTCGACCTGTTCCAGGCGGTGACCGAGGCCACCTATCATCATCTCGCGCGGATGGTGCAGATGATTGTCGACACGGAGAAGGCGCCCCCGAAGCTGATCGTGAGTGGTGGGATCCAGCGTTCGCCGTCTTCCATGCAGCGTCTGGCCGACGTGATCGGGCACACGCTTTACCCGAACAATGAGATGGAGGCTTCGATTCGCGGCGCCGCCATCAATGCGCTGGAAGGGCTCGGCCATCCGGCTCCCGAAATGGAATTGGCCAAGCCCGTGAAGCCGAGGGCCAGGTTCGCCAGGCTCTACGCCATCGAGCGGGAGAAGCAGCGGGCTCTCGAGGAGAGCACGCGGCTATGTCCGTTTTGACCTATACTTGACGCCCTGATCCATTCCGTTGATCAAACAAGAGCGCCTCGTCCCCCGTTGCTTCCATGGATACCATTCGCCTTCCGTTCCATATTTCAGGGCTCTACGCCGGTTGCGCGAAGATTGAGGGGATCGTCGTCGCCAGCGCGGAGACCCTCACGATGGAATACCGGGTCAGCGATACCATCATCGGCGCATGGAGTGGCGAGATCGTGACGCGGAAGTTTTCCTGGACGGAGATCGAGCGGGCGGAATGCGGGAACGGCTTCTTCACTCCCTGGCTGCGCCTCTCCGCGAGGACGCTCACTGTTTTTGACAAGCTGCCGAGTTCGAGTCCCGGGCAGATCCGGCTTCGCATCCCCTGGAAGCATCGGCGTCAGCTCCGCGCGCTAACTTCGGAGATCAATCTCCAGCTCTCCTACAACGAAGCGGACCGCTATCGTCATCAACTGCCCGGAAGCGCCACCTGACGCGCACGCGGCTTGCTGCTGTCGGTAGTCTGCCGCGCTGCTGTCTTACGGCCTGGCTTTCAATCCTATATGAAACTCATCCCCAAGCTTGCCCGCTGTCTCGTTGCTGTTGCCGGATTCGTGGCCACGTGCGGTGCGCAGGCCTGCATGAACGACTACGTGCCGAATGTGGAGGCGATCAACCGCTCGCACTCCCTCGTCGAGCAGCTCACTCATCATCCGGTCGCCGAGCCCTGGACGGCGCGGCGGGATCGCTTGCGCAAAGCGCTCGCGGAGGGAGGCGATTTTCGGGTGAAGAACGACCTCGCCACCGCCCTGGCGCATACGGGCGAAGCGGCGGAGGCGGTCAGGCTCCTCGAGGAAATCGAAGCCGAAAAGCCGGGGCTGTATGCCACGGCGGCGAATCTGGGCACCGCCTACGAGCTGTCCGGTGATAACGAGAAGGCGCTGCAATGGATTCGCGAAGGGATCGTACGAAACGCCGATTCCCACGAGCGTTCGGAATGGCTGCACGTCATGATTCTCCAGGCGAAGCTGGCGATCGCTCAGGATCCGAAATGGCTGGAGTCGCATTCGGTCCTCCAATGGGACGGAAGACCAGCCCCGGACAAGCATCTCGACCCCGCTCTGGTCGCCAACTCCATCAGTGGCAATCGGGGAGAGAAGCTCAGCGTGGAGCAAGTGAAGGCGGCGCTAATCTATCAACTCCACGAGCGGCTTCAATTTGTGCAGGCGCCGGACGTTGTCGTGGGCGCATTGCTGCTTGATCTTGGGGACATGATCGGAGCGGAAAAATCCGGGCAGGGCGGAGCCCGCGGTGTGTTCCAGCTTGCTTCGCAGTACCTCGCCACGTTGCCGGACCATCATCCTCTTGCCGACCGGGCGTGGCTTGGAGCCCTGTCGGCGGGCATGGCGCAATCGCGCCCGCGCTCAGGCGTCGTCGAGTCTCTGACGAATCCTCATGCATGGCAGGCGATGGCCCCCATAGTCGCGGTGGGCTTGGTTGCCGGGTTGGGAATTATCGCCATCAAGAGACGAGTCGAGAGCAGACGCGCAAAGCGGGTCTGATCACGTCCGTTCGATAGCGCCGCTGGCATTCTGCTGACCGGATGCAAGCGGTGCTTGCAGTGCGCGTTCATTGCTATGGAGTGGTGAGATGAACGTGATTTGCCGTACTGTGATTGCCGCATCGATGTTCGCGTTTTCCCAGATCACCTCCATGCATGCGCAGGATCGTATTGTCGCCTACGTGCCGAATTGGATCGATCTCACCGCCTTCGCGGGAAAGATCGATTACGGCAAGGTGACGCTGCTCAACCTCGCTTTCGAGAACCCCAAGGACGATCACGGAAACATGTCTTTCGAACGCGGGGACGAAGCGCTGCTGAGCGCGGCGCACGCGCATCATGTGCCCGTGCTGCTCTCGATCGGCGGCGGCTCTGCGTCCGAAGACAAGGCAATGGCCAGGCGCTACGCGACCCTGCTCGATGCTGCGCACCGAAAAGCGTTTGTGTCCAAGTTGGCGGATTTTGTGAATCAGCACGGGTTCGATGGCGTGGATGTCGATCTGGAAGGCCCCGCGATCAGCCCCGACTATGGAGCGTTCATCGCCGAACTCGCCGCCACTCTGAAACCCGGCAACAAGCTCCTCACCGCGGCGCTCTCCCAGGGCTACGGCGGAGACAAGGTCCCGGACTCAGTTTTCGCCCAGTTCGATTTCGTCAACATCATGGCCTATGACGCCGCGGGGCCGTGGGATCCGAAAAGCCCGGGCCAGCACTCGTCGATGGAGCTTGCGCAAAGCAGCGTGCGGTACTGGGTCGGTCGCGGATTGCCGAAGGCCAAGGCGGTGCTTGGCGTGCCGTTCTTTGGCTATGGCTTCGGCCCGGCGTTTCGGAAGGACGACTACCCGTATCTGGAGATCGTCGCCAAATATCCGGGCGCCGAGGATGCGGACCAGGCCGGCAATACGATCTGGTACAACGGTCGCCCCATGATGAGAGCCAAGGCGGGCTTTGCGAAGGAATCGGGACTCGCGGGAATCATGATCTGGGAACTGACCCAGGACGCGCCTGGCGATCGCTCGCTGCTCTCCACGATCTACGACACATTGCATTCCAAATGATGAAACGCTTCTCAAGTGCCGGGATCGTGGCGGTGGCAATCCTGACCGCGGTGTCGGCCGGTGCCCAGGATTTCAACAGCCCACGGCTGGAGGCGGCGACCTCGTGGATCGGCAACACCTATGGAGGGGGACAAAAATGGGTGCAGCAGGATATCCACGCGTTGGCGGTCACCCCCGATGGAACCGTTTTCACCAATGTCTTGTGGGACGAGGGTGGTGGCAATGTGGGGCAATACAAGGATGGGGAACTGGTCCGCTATGCGCGGCGCACGCATGGCTGGGGTGCCAATGGCGGCGAAGCCGTGGCTGCCAATGCGAAGTATCTCTTCTTCGGGATGGAAATGGGGAACGAAGGCGGAAAGCTCATCGACCCGGAGACATGGCCGCCCAAAGGATCGCGGTGGTTTGGCATTTCGCGCCGGACGCGTGTGGACATTTCGCAGGCCGCGCCTTTTCCCGGCGGCAAGGGCGGAAAAGGGGACACGCTGAAGGGATCATTGCTTGTTGTCGCGGAAGTGCCCGAGAAGACCGGCGAAGCGCTCGCTGGCCTGTGCGCGGATGAAACCCGGCTCTACGTCGCCGACCCAAATGACGGTAAGATCAAGGTCTTCGACGCGGAGACGATGCAGCCCATCACCTCGTGGAAGATCGAACGCGCAGGGCCACTGGCCCTGGATCATGCGGGTGCAGTCTGGATGCTCGAACGCCGCACAGATACGGCGCCGGCGCGCGTCGTGCGCTTCAATTCCCAAGGTGAGGCGTCGGTGGTTCCCATCGTATTTGCGCCGGAAGTTGTGCCGGTGGCATTTTGTTTTGCCAGCGATGGCCGATTGCTGGTGGTGGATGATGGGCCGGCGCAGCAGGTTCGAATGTTCAAGATTGAAGGAAACGCCGTGCGCGAAGCTGGAACATTTGGCAACCGCGGGGGGATCGCCAGCGGAGCGCCGGGCGCGATCGCCGATCGCAAATTTAATCGCGTGACTGCCATCGGGTATGACGCGGCCGACAATCTCGTGGTTGCTCAGGACGGGCAGAGTGGGGGAGGCGGGACGGTGCTGGAAAGTTACCGCCTGAAGGATGGGAAGCGGAACTGGCGGCTGCTGGGCCTGACCTTTGTCGACATGGCCGACGTTGATCCGGCCAGCGATGCCGATGTCTTCACCAAGGAGGAGCATTTCCGTCTCGACTATTCGCAAGCCGCCGGACGCGAGGCGAGCTATGCCGGGTTCACTATCGGCCGGGAAAAATATCCGCAGGATCCGCGGCTACACGTCTGGTCCGGCGGAGCGTGGGTGCGGGAGATTGCCGGGACGGGGCGCGTGCTCTTCGTGAACGACATGAATGCGGAGAATTTGCAGGTGTATCGCTTCGCGCCGGCGACCGACGGCGAGGTGGCGATTCCATCCGGTTTCTTTGCCAGGAAGCATGTGAAGGCCAAGAACTCATGGCCGCCGAATCAACCGGAAAAGGGAGCATGGATCTGGCGCGACGGGAATGGGAACGGCGCATTCGATGCGGACGAATTTCAAACGAACGGCGGCGCGGACCTGCCGGCCGCGCAAGGCTGGTGGGTGGACCAGACCGGCAATGTCTGGCTGGCGACGGAGAAGGAAGGGCTGCGCTTTTACCCCTTGCAAGGGCTCGACGCTCACCGCAATCCAAAATGGAATTTTGCGACGATGCGCACCTTCCCGCCTCCCGAAGGTTTCCGCGAAGTGAAGCGACTTCGCTACGACGCCGCCTCGGACACGATGTTTCTCGGGGGCACGACGGACGAAGACAGGAACCAGCATTGGAAACCCATGGGCCCTGTCGTGGCCTGCTACGACGGCTGGCTGCGCGGCAAGAGTACGCTGCGGTGGCGCACGGTGTTGCCCTATGCGCGGGGGGCTTCGGGCCATGAATCCTGCGAGCCCATGGGCTTCGATGTCGCGGGAGAATATGTCTTCGTGCCCTACACCGGCGCGTCGAAGAAGGATAACGTCAAGACAGGGCGAGTGGAGGTTTTTCGCGTGGCGGATGGCAGTGCCGCCGGTCATCTCGAGCCGGGGCCGGAAGTCGGCGAGATCGGCTTGCAGGATCTCCGTGAAACGCTCACCGCGCACCGGCGGCCGGACGGAGAATACGTCGTATTCCTGGAGGATGACTACAAATCCAAGGTGGTGATGTACCGCTTCTCTACTGCACGACTTCCAAACCAGGCACCGCCTTCACCAACTCGGTGACGCCCTCCGCGCTCACTTTGCAGCCCTTGATCTCCAGCTTTTTCAAGTGGGTCAGCGCGGCAAAGTGCTTCAATCCGGCATCGGTGATGCCGGTGCCCGGGACGATCAAGGTTTCGAGGTTCTTCATCTGGGAAATGACTTCCGCGCCTTCGTCCTTGATCGGCCCGTAGACCCGCAGGACGGTGAGGCTGGGCAGCCCGGTGACATTCTTCAAGCCCTCGACGGTGGCCTGGCCATCATGGAGATCCAACTCGCGGAGCTTCTTCATGGCCCGCAATGGAATGAGCGCGGCGCCGGTGGCCTCCCGGCTGCCGATTTGAAGGCGTTCGAGGTTGACGAGCTTGGCGAGCGCGGGAGCGCCGGCATCCGTGAAATGCGTGTGCACGATTTCCAATCGGGTCAGGCTGGGGACATGGCTGATTCCGGCAAGGCCGGCATCATTCACGGGCGTGAAGTGGAAGTTGGCATTTTCGAGCTGCTTGAGCTTGCCGAAAAAGCGGAAACTCTCCCCGTTGCACTGTGCCGAGGCCAGACTCAGGACGCGGAGCTTTGTCAGATCCTGGAGGGATTCGAGGAATTCATCCGTCACCGGAGTGAGAGTGAGGTTGAGCGTTTCCAGATTCTTGAGCTTGCCGACTTCCTTGAGCCCCGGGCCTTTGATTCCAGTGTTGGCGATGTCGAGCGTGGTCAGATCGGGAGTGAATTTCAGGAGGGTGAGCCAGTCATCCGTGATGTTGTCATTCCGCTTGTAGGTCTTGTCGTGGGGACTCTGCCGGTCATTGATATCGATTCCGGTCAGCCGGTCGAAGGCGTGCATGCTTTCGTCTCCCACGATGTCCCGCAGCCATTGCGGGCCGCCATTTTCAAAGCGGACGGTGCCTTTGTAGCTGGCGACGGATTCCGTCACGGGCTGCATGGCAATTCGGTCGACCGCCGCCTGGTTCAGTTCCACCGCGAGCTGGAGAGCCTGCTTCTGAAGCGCGGGATCGTGCAGGGCTTTTAATTGAGCGCTGACCTTCTCACCCAACCCGGGGCTGGGCCCGATGGATTTTTGTTTCGGGTTGGCGATCCATTCCTCCGTGGTCTTGAGTGACGTCTTGAGGATGGCCGTGTCTTCAGGAGACGCAGCGATGAGCTGAGAAGCGCAGCAGAGCAAGCCGGCGCAAACGAGGAAGCGGGGGGAGCGCATGATGAGGAGAGGTCTACGGCTTCGGCCCGGCCATCACGCGATCGAGCAATTGCCGAGATCCAACTCCGTGAGTTGCCCCTTCAGTTTCGCAGCAGGCAGGACGAGGTTCAGGGGGTTCATGGGCAGAATCGTGCGCGGACAGCCAGTCCGCGATGCCGACTGGGATTAAAACACGCCGGAAGTAGGCGTGCTGGGTGGGGGAGTGGAGATGTCGCCGCCCTTGAGTTTGGCGCCAAGGAGGGTCTGGAAATCCTGAAGCTTTTGGACTACATCCGGTCCCCGCTGGAGCACGGCCTTGCCCAGTTTCTCGTAGTGAGCGGGATTGCGCTGGGCGAGCTCGGAGAGCGCCATGACCACCGCCAGGGTGTTGTTGATGTCATGTTTGACCTCGCGGAACTTCTCCACAATCGCGGAGAGTTCTTCACGGGTCATTTCAAAAGGAGTGTTGGACATCGCAATTACCTCTGGAGAGGGAGTTCTAGTTGTGCTTTTCTCGTCGATTCAACCTACGGCGGAAATGCCAGCAGAAGTAATCAAGATCATAGGCGCGCGCCAGCACAATCTCCGCAATCTCACTCTGGAGATTCCGCGGGAGAAACTTGTCGTGGTCACGGGGATGAGCGGATCGGGCAAGTCGTCGCTCGCTTTCGACACGCTCTATGCCGAAGGCCAGCGCCGCTATGTCGAGAGCCTGTCGGCCTACGCCCGGCAATTCCTCGATCAGATGCAGAAGCCCGACGTGGACTTCATCGAGGGCCTCTCGCCGGCTATCGCGATCGAGCAGCGGATCAGTGGCGGCAATCAGCGTTCCACGATCGCGACGACTACGGAGATTTACGACTATCTGCGACTCCTGTTTTCTTCCATTGGCCAGCCTCATGACCCGGCGACCGGCGCGGTGATTAGCAAGCTTACCCCACAGCAGATTGTCGATCAGGTTGTGGCCTATCCGATCGACAGCCGCATCGTGGTCCTGGCCCCCTTGGTTCACGACGAGGCGGGGGAATTCCGGGATGTTTTGGAAAAACTGAAGCGCGAAGGATTCGTCCGTGTGCGGGTCGATGGCGAAATCATCGAGTTGGGGCGGCCGGAGCCGATTCGGCTCGAAAAAGGCGCGAAGCACCGCATCGAGGTGGTCGTGGATCGTTTGATCATCAAGGAGGGCGTGCGCACCCGGTTGGCGGATTCCGTGGACACGGCCCTGAAATGGGGAGGCAATCGGCTCGTCGTCTTGCGGCGGGCGGCCACGGTCGAAACGGAACACTGGGAGGAGCTCACCTATTCGATCGATTACAGCAATCCCGAGACGGGATTCACTCTGCCGCAACTCACGCCGAAACATTTCTCGTTCAACAGCCACTACGGCGCGTGCCCGGTTTGCCATGGCTTGGGCACGGAGCAGGTCTGCGACGCCGAGTTGATCATCCCCGACACCGACAAGTCGCTGGCGGGCGGAGCCGTGGCGCCGTGGGCCAAGGCGAACAAGCGGATGCAGAGTTACTACAATGGGGTGCTCGAATCGATGGCCAAGGAATACCGCGTGTCGATGGACAAGCCCTACCGGGATCTTTCCCCCGAATTCCAAACGGCGTTGTGCTACGGCACGGGCGATCGGGCGATCCCCTTGAGCTGGGGTGAAAATGGGAAGCGGACCAAAGTGGAAAAGCCCTTCGACGGCCTCGTGGCGTCGCTCCAGCACCTCTACGATACCACGGAGAGCGAGTTCACGCGGCAGCGCATCCGGCAGTATATGAGCCGCCGCACTTGCTCGGCGTGTCAGGGCGCGCGGTTGAAGCCGGAAATCCTCGCGGTCACGGTGCGCAGCGATGCGATCGGCGATGGCGGCCTGCTGGGTGAGCGCAATATTCACGCCTTCTGCCGGCTCACGATCGCGGATGCGCGCAGTTTTATCCAGGAACTCGTGCTCAACGAGCAGGAGCGTTTCATCACCAGCGAGGTGCGGCGCGAGATCGGCGCCCGGCTCGCCTTCCTCGTCGAGGTGGGACTCGGCTATCTTTCGCTGGATCGCGAGAGCGGCACGCTCAGCGGCGGTGAGGCGCAGCGCATCCGGCTCGCAACCCAGATCGGCAGCGGCCTCGCGGGGTGCCTCTATGTGCTCGACGAACCAAGCATCGGGCTCCATCAGCGGGACAACGATCGCCTCATCGGCACGCTGCGCCGCCTGCGGGACCTCGGCAATTCGGTGATCGTCGTCGAGCATGACGAAGACACCATCCGGGCGGCCGATCACATCCTCGATCTCGGCCCGGGCGCCGGCGCGCGTGGCGGGCAACTCGTGGCTCAGGGCACGCTCGCGGACATCCTCGCCGTCGAGAATTCATTGACTGGGCAATACCTCTCCGGCAAGGCCCGCATCCCCGTGCCAAAGCACCGTACGGCGCCGCAGAGCGCGTGGCGTTCCGCGGATTCTCCCGGCTGGCTGACCGTGCGGGGCGCTTCCGAAAACAATCTGCGCGACGTGACCGCGGCGTTTCCGCTCGGCTGTCTTACTTGTGTCACCGGCGTCTCCGGCAGCGGCAAATCCACTCTCGTCGACGACATCCTGCGCCGGGCGCTCTTCCGCCATTTTTACCGCTCGAAGGATCGCCCCGGAAAGCATCTCAAGCTCCACGGCCTGGAGCAGATCGACAAGGCGATCGTCATCGATCAGACGCCGATCGGCCGGACTCCGCGTTCGAATCCCGCGACTTACACCGGGGCGTTTGGCCCGATTCGCGAACTTTTCGCCGGGTTGCCGGCCTCGCGCATCCGTGGCTACGACGGCGGGCGCTTCAGTTTCAATGTGAAGGGGGGCCGCTGCGAGGCCTGCGAAGGCGACGGCATGAAGAAGATCGAAATGCATTTTCTCGCCGATGTCTACGTCGAGTGCCAGGTCTGCCGGGGCCGGCGCTACAATCGCGAAACTCTGGAGATCACCTACAAGGGGAAGAATATCGCTGATGTGCTCGACATGACCGTGGACGAGGCCGCGCGTTTCTTCCGCAACGTCACGCAGATATCCGACAAGTTGCTCGCGCTGGAAGACGTCGGCCTCGGCTACGTGCATCTCGGGCAGAGCGGCACCACGCTGAGCGGCGGCGAAGCGCAACGGATCAAGCTCGCGACCGAATTGGCCAAGAAGGCAACGGGACGCACCGTCTACATCCTCGATGAACCGACGACCGGTCTGCATTTTGCCGATATTCACAAACTGCTCGAAGTGCTCATGAAATTGCGGGACTCCGGCAATACGTTGATCGTCATCGAGCACAACCTGGAAGTCATCAAAAGCGCCGACTGGGTGCTCGATCTCGGTCCCGAGGGGGGCGGTGGCGGAGGGCGGATCGTCGCGCAAGGCACGCCGGAAACGATCGTGACGGTTGAGGAAAGCCACACCGGGCGTTATCTCCGGAGATTGCTATGACCCGCGCGCTCCTCTTTTTGACCGTCGTCCTGACCGCCGCCTCGCTCCAGGCGGTCGAGCCGGCGTTGCTCGTCGAGGCCCGCAAGGCGCGGGCCGAGTCGGTGCCCCAGGTGGCCATTCAAAAGCTGCGCATGCTTTTGAAGCACCCGGACCTGACGGAAGACGTGAAGCGGGCGGCCAATCGCGAATTGGCGGAGGCGCTGCTCGCCGCCGGGGAAGTCGAGGAGGCGCTCTGGATGATCGAACCCCTGGCTGCGACTGGGGAAACCACCTCGCGCCTGCTGAAAGCGGACATCCTCGCGAGCGCGGGCCGCTGGGCAGAGGCTTTGCCCTACTATCAGGCACTGATGGAAGTCGCCGAAGTCCAACCGGCGGCCCAGGTGGGCGTGGCGGATTGTTTGGAGCAACTGGGCCAGACGGCGCAGGCGATCGAGGCGCTGGGGAAATTCTGCGCGGCGCATCCGGACAATGCCGGCGCGCAGTTGCGCCTCGCCGGCTTGCTGGTCGACGCGAAGAATCTGACCCGCGCGCGTGCGCTTTTGCAAACGGCGGTCCCGGCCCGGCCCGCGGATGAAAAGTGGAAGAAATACGTCGAGGGACGGCTCCTCCTGGCCAGCGACCAGGCGGCGCCCGCGCTGGTGCAGTTTGAGGAAGTGCTGCATGACCTCACGGATGTATCGGAAAACCTGCTCTTCGGCGCGACGCTCGGAAGCATGGAAGCACGCGCGGTCTTGAATGGCTACGAATCCGCCGATGGCGTACTGGAAAAATTCATCTCGCTTTATCCCCGGAGCCGTTACCTCGCGGCTGCTTTTCGCCGGCTCGATGAGGTCTACGATCAAGAAGAGCGTCCTTCCGAGGCGGAACTGAAGAAGAACGCGCAGAAGGGTCCTGTGCGTCGCGCCGCGCTGGCCCAGTATTATCTGGCGCGCATGTATCAGCGGGTCAACAAGCTGGACAAGGCGGCGAACGCGCTCGACATCTTCGTCCAATCGTTCCCGGGGCATCCGCTCCTGCCCATGGTGCGGCTCATGCAAGCCGACGATTTCCTGAGACGAGGCAAACTTCCCGATGCCGTCCAGGCGCTGGAGGCGGCGATGCGCGAGGCCAAGGGGGACGAAGAACGCGCGGCCATCGAACTGCGCACCGGCCTGGTGCACTATCGACAGGGAGAGGCGCTCCTCGCGGCGAATTCCTTTCACCGCGCCGCCCAGTGGTCGAAAAAATTGCGGCAAAACGCCATTTACGATGCCGCCCTCGCCGAACTCACCCTCCGCAACTACGAGCGTTTCGCCGAGGATTATCGGACCTTGGCCAGCGAATATCCGAACAGCCCGCTCCTGAGCTCCCTGGAAATAGAAGAGGGCTGCACCCAGGCTCGGGCCGGTGACCCGAAGGCGGTGGACACGCTGGAGCTCTTTCTCCACCATTTCCCGAATCATCCGCGCCAAAATGAAGCGCGCCTCGCGCTGGCGGAGCTGGCTTTGCAAGCAGGCGATCACGCAGGCACCGCCCGGTATCTCCAGATCGTCAATACCTCCGCGCCTGACGCCGAGTCGACCGAGCGGGCCGCTTATCTGGCAGTCTTTGCCGCCGATGCCGAGACGCCGCCGGTTCCGGCGAAGGTCATTGGGCTGGCGAGCCGGTTCGTGGAGCGCTTTCCACATTCTTCGTTTCTCCCCGAGGTGCGAATGAAGCTGGGACAGCTCTATTTCAGCTCCGGCGATCACGCGAATGCCGAGACGCAGTTCACCCTCCTCGCTCGGGAGAGTTCGTCGACCGCATACGCGGAGACGGCTCTCTACCTGGCTGGCCAGGCTGCGACGAAATGGATCGACGCGCACACCGTGGATCGCGCGTTGGGGCTGTTTGACGAAGTCGTGAAGCGGGATGGGCCGCTCAAGCTCTATGCACGCCAGCAGCAGGCCATCATGCAAAGCAACCTGGGCAAGGAGAGCGAAGCGGTGACGATTTATGATGCCATCCTCACGGCGCAACCGCCCCCGGATGCCGAGCTGCGGTACGCTGCCCTGTGCGGCAAGGGAGATAATCTGGTGCTCCTCGGGCGGACGGCTCCTGAGCAACTCGATGCAGCCATCGAAGTCTACGATTTTCTCGCCACGCTCCCGGAGGTCACGCCGTCCTGGCGCAACCAGGCGCTTTACAAGAAGGGTCACGCTCTCGAGATGCTCAAGCGCCAACCGGAAGCGCTGACCGCCTATTACGACGTCCTGGAAAAGAGCGCTTCCGAGGGGCGCGAGTTCTTCTGGTACTACAAGGCGGGATTCGACGCGGCGGCGCTCTTCGAAAAGCAGGAGGACTGGAAGTCCGCGATCGGCATTTACCAGAAAATGGCGAGCCTCGCCGGCCCGCGCGCCGCCGAGGCCAAGGCGCGTCTCACCCAGTTGCGACTGGACCGGTTCATTTGGGATTAATTTTGGTTTTCAGATTCTGTCAGAACGAAGTAGAACCCTCGCCCCTTCGCCCGTCGCGCGTGCCGAGTGCTACTTCCTAAATCCTCAATTCAAAATCCTACTTCCCAATGCCAAAGCTCTTCATTCCCGGCCCCGTTCAGGTATCTGAAAAAACTTTTGCCGCTTTCTGCAAGCCGATGATCGGCCACCGGAGTGGCGAATTCAAAAAACTTTACGCCTCGATCCACCCGCGATTGCAGGAGCTTTTCGGCACCACGCAACCGGTCTTTCTTTCGACCTCCAGCGCCTGGGGCATCATGGAGGGTGCGATCCGCAATCTGGTGGGCACCGGCAAGGTGCTGAACTGCATGTGCGGTGCGTTTTCCGACAAGTGGTTCGACGTTTCGAAGAAGTGCGGCAAGGAAGCCGTGGCCTTGCAGGTCGAGTGGGGCCAGCCCATTCGCGGCGAGCAGATTCGCGAGCACTTGAAGCAGGGCGGCTTCGATGCCGTCACGCTCATCCACAATGAAACCTCCACCGGAGTGATGAGCGATATCGCGGAGATCGCCGCCGTGCTGCGCGAGTTCCCGGAGACGATGCTCATCGTTGACAGCGTTTCTTCGTTCAGCGCCGTGCCGATCCCGATGGACGAACTCGGCCTCGATGTCCTCCTCACAGGCTCGCAAAAAGCCCTCGCGATGCCGCCCGGCCTGGCCTTGTTCTCCGCGAGCAAGAAGGCGATGGAGCGAGCCGCCACGGTGAAGGGCCGCGGCTACTATTTCGACTTTCTCGAATTCGCCAAGAACCAGGCGGAGGACATGACGCCTTCCACGCCCAGCATCTCGCACATCTACGCGCTGCAATCGAAGCTCGACGATATCTTCACCGAGGGCGTCGCCGCCCGGCACGCCCGCCACGCGGATCTGAATGGAATGGTCCACCAGTGGGTGAAGAAACACGGTTTGGATTTCTTCGCGCCCGAAGGCTACCGCTCGAAGTCGCTCACGTGTGTGGCCAACAACCGCGATATCGACGTGGCTGCGCTCGCAGCCGCCATGAAGTCCAGGCACGGGCTCATCATCGATGGCGGCTACGGCAAGCTCAAGGGCAAGACCTTCCGCCTGTCGAACATGGGAGACGAGAC
>Ga0105237_10001461_pt1 | contig 31169 bp, 26 predicted proteins | sample KBSC24metaG_FD_81520 | JGI IMG/M metagenome (GOLD analysis project Ga0105237, IMG submission 81520) | Corn rhizosphere microbial communities from Kellogg Biological Station, Michigan, USA - KBS C2-4 metaG | ecosystem: Host-associated > Plants > Roots > Rhizosphere > Soil | place: Michigan, USA... | reverse complement strand
CGCTGCACCAGCTGCAGCACGCTGCGCCGGAACTCCGGCGACTGCAGCAGCATCACCGCGAAGACGACCACCGCCTTGACGACGAGGTTGACCTCCGGCGGCACGCCGAGCGAATAGATCGCGTAGGTCAGGGTCTGGATGATCAGCGCGCCGATCACGCTGCCGGCGAGGCTGAAGCGCCCGCCGGTCAAGGCGGTGCCGCCGAGCGTGACGGCGAGGATCGCGTCCAGCTCCATCAGCTGGCCGGCGTTGTTGCCGTCGGCGCTCTTCACGTTCGAGCTGACGATCAGCCCGGCGACGCCGGCGCACAGGCCGCAGAAGGCGTAGACCCACAAGGTGATGCTGCGTGCCGGCACGCCGGCAACGCGCGCCGCCGACGGGTTGATGCCGACCGACTGGATGAAGAGCCCGAGCGCGGTGCGCTTGGTCAACGACAGCAGCGCGATGAACACCGCCGCGGCGATGAAGAGCGAAAACGGCAGCCCGAGCAGGTAGCCGCTGCCGATGAAGAAATACGGCCCGTAGTAGATCGTGATGATCTGGCCGCCGGTGATCAGCTGCGCGATGCCGCGGCCGGCGACCATCAGGATCAGCGTCGCGATGATCGGCTGCATGCCGACCTTGGCGACCAGGAAACCGTTCCACAGCCCGCACACCGCCGCCACCGCCAAGGCCGCGAGCAAGGCGACCGGCATCGGGAAGCGGCTCAGGTGCACCGCGACGCCGTCCTTCACCACCAGCGATCCGCCGATCATCCAGGCCGCTATGGCCGCGGCGATCGCCACCACCGCGCCGACCGAGATGTCGATGCCGCGCGTCGCGATCACGAGGGTCATGCCGAGCGAGACCAGGATCAGCGGCGCGGCGCGGTTCAGGATGTCGATCAGGCTCCCGTAGAGATGACCGTCGCGCCATTCGAGGTGCAGGAAGCTGGTGTTGAAGACGGCGTTCAGCGCCAGCATCAGCAGCAGGGTGACGCCCGGCCACAACAGGCCGTGTTGGCGCCAGGAGACGGCAGGAGGTCGGGCCATGGTTTCAGGTTTCGGCTGCGATCAGGTGGTAGACGGCGTGCTCGTCGCTGCCGCCGGGGAGTTCGCCGACCTTGCGCCGGTCGCGCAGCACCGCGATGCGGTTCGAGACACGCACCACCTCGTTCATCTCCGACGAGATGAAGAGCACCGCCATGCCCTCGCCGGCGAGCCGCAGGATCTCGTCCATGATCTCCTGCTTCGCGGCGACGTCGATGCCGCGGGTCGGCTCGTCGAGGATCAGCAGCCGTGGCGCGGTCGCGAGCCAGCGCGCGAGCAACGCCTTCTGCTGGTTGCCGCCGGAAAGCTGGCCGATCGGCGTGTCGACATGCGGCGTCTTGATGCCGAGCGCGGCGACGAAGCGCTCCGCCATCTGCATCTGCTCGGCCACCGGCAGGAACTTGAACAGGCCCTGGCGCGCCTGCAGCGCGAGCGCGATGTTCTCGCGCACCGAGAGCTCGGCGACGATGCCGTCGGTCTTGCGGTCCTCCGGGCACAGACCGATGCCGAGCGCGACCGCATCGGCCGGGCTGTTCAGCTTGACCGCGCGCCCGTCGACCTGCAGCTCGCCCTGGTCGGCCGCGGCGAGGCCGAACAGCAGGCGCGCGAGCTCGGTGCGGCCGGAGCCGAGCAGGCCGCCGAGGCCGACGACTTCGCCGGCGCGCAGGGCGAGGTCGATCGGCTGCAGCTGGCCGCGCTGGCCGAGGCCCTTGGCTTCGATCAGTGGCGCGGCGCTGCGCAGCGCTTCGACCGGCTCGGTGGCCGCGGCCTGCGCCGCAAGCTCGCGCCCGACCATCGCCGCGATCAAGGCCGGCGCAGGCAGGTCGCGCGCCAGGTATTCGCCGACGAACTGGCCGTTGCGCAGCACGGTGATGCGGTCCGAGACCGCATAGACCTGCTCGAGGAAATGCGTGACGAAGAGGATCGCCATGCCCTCGCCGCGCAGCTGGCGCAGCACCGCGAACAGGCGCTGCACCTCGTCGTCATCGAGGCTGGAGGTCGGCTCGTCGAGGATTAGCACCTGAGCAGAAACGCTCAGCGCCCGCGCGATCGCGACCATCTGCTGCACCGCGACCGGAAAGCTCGACAGCACGCGGGTCACGTCGATGTCGAGGTTGAGCCGCGCCAGCAGCTCGCGCGACTGCGCGGCCATGCGCGCCCAGTCGATGCGCCAGGCACCCAGCGCGCCATGGCGCGGGTAGCGGCCGGCGAAGATGTTCTCCGCAACCGACAGGTTCGGGCAGAGATTGACCTCCTGGTAGACGGTGCTGATGCCCAGCCGCTGCGCTTCGAGCGGCGAGCCGGGTTGGATCGCCTGACCGGCCAGCCTCATCTCGCCGGCATCGGCGCCATACACGCCCGTCAGCACCTTGATCAAGGTCGACTTGCCGGCCCCGTTCTGCCCCATCAGCGCATGCACTTCGCCGGCGAAGAGGCGCAGGCTGACGCCGCGCAGCGCATGCACGCCGACGAACTGCTTGTCGATGCCCGACAGCTGCAGGACCGGGTCCATCGGCCTATTTATTCTTGTTGTAGACATCGACGAACACCGCCGCCAGCAGCACCAGCCCCTTGATCACCTGCTGGTAATCGATGCCGATGCCGAGGATCGACATGCCGTTGTTCATCACGCCCATGATGAAGGCGCCGATCACCGCGCCCATCACCTTGCCGACGCCGCCCGAGGCCGAGGCGCCGCCGATGAAGCAGGCCGCGATCACGTCGAGCTCGAAGCCCAGGCCCGCCTTCGGCGTCGCGGTGTTCAGCCGCGCCGCGAACACCAGGCCGGCGAGCGCCGCCAGCACGCCCATGTTGATGAAGGTGTAGAACGACAGCCGGTCGGTCTTGATGCCCGAGAGCCGGGCTGCCTTCTCATTGCCGCCGAGCGCGTAGATGCGCCGGCCGACGGTGGTGCGGTTGGTGATGAAGTCGTACACCAGGATCAGCACCGCCATGATGATCAGCACGTTCGGCAGGCCCTTGTAGGTCGACAGCAGGTAGCTGAAGAACAGGATGATCAGCGCGAAGGCCACGTTCTTCAGGATGAAGAACAGGTACGGCTCCTGCTCCATGCCGTGGCTGGTGAGGTTGGCGCGGCCGCGCATCTTCGCGATCACCAGCGCCACCGCGGCGATCGCACCCAGTACCAGCGAGGCGATGCGCAGCTCGCCGCCGCCGAAGGGATCGGGAATGAAACCCGAGCTGAGCCGCTGGAACTCGACCGGGAACGGCCCGACCGATTGCCCCTGCAGCAGCGCCAGCGACAGGCCCTTGAACACCAGCATGCCTGCCAGGGTGACGATGAACGACGGGATCTTGTAGAACGCGATGAACCAGCCCTGCGCGCCGCCGATCAGGCCGCCGACGATCAGGCAGACGATGCCCGTCGGCACGAAGTGCCAGTGGTACTCCACCATCAGCACCGCGGCCAGCGCGCCGACGAAGCCGACGACCGAGCCGACCGACAGGTCGATGTGCCCGGCCACGATCACCAGCAGCATGCCCAGCGCCATGATCACGATGTAGCTGTTCTGCAGCACCAGGTTCGTCAGGTTCAGCGGGCGCAGCAGCGTGCCGTCGGTGACGTACTGGAAGAAGCCCATGATCGCGACGAGCGAGATCAACATGCCGTACTCGCGCATGTTGCTCTTCAGGAAGCCGCCGTAATCCTTCGCGGGGGGCGCGGTGGCCTGGCCCGCGGCGATGTCATTCGCCATTTTTCTCGTCTCCTGAATTCATGATCGCCCGCATGATCTTTTCCTGCGAGGCGTCCTTCGCCGGCATCTCGGCGACGAAGCGGCCTTCATTCATCACGTAGATGCGGTCGCACATGCCGAGCAGCTCGGGCATCTCCGACGAGATCATCAGGATCGCCTTGCCCTCGCTGGCCAGCTTGTCGATGATGGTGTAGATCTCGAACTTCGCGCCGACGTCGATGCCGCGCGTCGGCTCGTCGAGGATCAGCAGCTCGGGCTTCGAGAACAGCCACTTGCTCAGCACCACCTTCTGCTGGTTGCCGCCGGAGAGGTTGACCACCTTCTGGAAGATGTCGGAGCAGCGGATGTTCAGCGCCCGGCGGTATTCGTTCGCGACCTTGAACTCGCGCCCGTTGTCGATGACCATCGCCTGGGCCACCGCGTCGAGGTTCGCGAGGCTGATGTTCTTCTTGATGTCCTCTTCCAGCACCAGGCCGTAGCCCTTGCGGTCCTCGGTGACGTAGGCGATGCCATGGCCGATGGCCTTCTGGATCGTGCTCACGTCGACCTGCTTGCCGTGCATGAAGGCCCGGCCGCTGATGCCCTGCCCGTACGAGCGGCCGAACACGCTCATCGCCAGCTCGGTGCGGCCCGAGCCCATCAGGCCGGCGATGCCGACGATCTCGCCCTTCCTGACATTCAGGCTCACGCCCTTGATGATCTCGCGATCGGCATGCAGCGCGTGGTGCACGCGCCAGTCCTTGATCTCGAACAAGGTCTCGCCGATCACCGGGGTGCGCTGCGGGTAGCGGTGCGCCATGTCGCGCCCGACCATGCCCTTGATGATGCGGTCTTCGCTGATCGCCTCGGCGTGGCAGTCGAGCGTCTCGACGGTCGAGCCGTCGCGCAGCACGGTGATCGAATCGGCGACCTTGGAGATCTCGTTGAGCTTGTGCGAGATCAGGATCGACGAAATGCCCTGCGCCTTCAGCCCGAGCAGCAATTGCAGCAGCGCGTCGCTGTCGCTTTCGTTCAGGCTCGCTGTCGGCTCGTCCAGGATCAGCAGCTTGACTTCCTTCGACAGCGCCTTCGCGATCTCGATCAATTGCTGCTTGCCGACGCCGAGATTGGTGATCAGGGCGGTCGGAGATTCCTTCAGTCCGACCTTGGCAAGCAGGTCCCGAGTCTTCTTGTAGGCCTCGAACCAGTCGATCACGCCGTTCTTCGCGGTCTCGTTGCCGAGGAAGATGTTCTCGGCGATCGACAGCAGCGGCACCAGCGCGAGCTCCTGGTGGATGATGATGATGCCGAGCTTCTCGCTGTCGGCAATGCTCTTGAAGCGGCGCACTTCGCCCTGGTAGTGGATCTCGCCGCTGTAGGTGTCGCAGGGGTAGACACCGCTCAATACCTTCATCAAGGTCGACTTGCCGGCGCCGTTCTCGCCGACCACCGCATGGATCTCGCCTTCGCGTACGACGAGGTTGACGTTGTCCAGCGCATTCACGCCGGGGAACGTCTTCGTGATGCCTCGCATCTCCAGAATCGCTGCCACTGCACTCCTCTCAAACGCCATTCGTCCTGGGCCCTCGCAGGCCCAGGACGACCGGACTTCCATGCCTTACTTGATCTGGCTCTCTTTGTAGTAGCCGCTGTCGATCAGGATGGCGTGCCAGTTCGAGGCATCCACCGCGACCGGCTTCAGCAGATACGACGGCACGATCTTCACGCCATTGTTGTAGGTCTTGGTGTCGTTGATCTCCGGCTTCTTGCCGGCCATCATCGCGTCGACCATGCCGACCGTGACCTTCGCGAGTTCACGGGTATCCTTGAAGATCGTCGAATACTGTTCCTTCGCGAGGATCGACTTGACCGAGGGCACTTCCGCGTCCTGGCCCGAGACCACCGGCATCGGCTGCTTCGGCGTGCCGTAGCCCACGCCCTTCAGCGACGACAGGATGCCGATGCTCAGGCCGTCATACGGCGACAGCACCGCGTCGACACGGTCCTTCGTATAGTAGGCCGACAGCAGGTTGTCCATGCGCGCCTGCGCCACCGCGCCGTCCCAGCGCAAGGTGCCGACCTTGTCCATGCCCATCTGCTTGCTGCGCACGACCAGCTTGCCGCTGTCGATGTAGGGCTTGAACACCGACATCGCGCCATCGTAGAAGAAGAAGGCGTTGTTGTCGTCCGGCGAGCCGCCGAAGAGTTCGATGTTGAACGGGCCCTTGCCCTGCTTCAGACCGAGCTTGTCGACGATCGAGCCGGCCTGCAGCACACCGACCTGGAAGTTGTCGAAGGTGGCGTAGTAGTCGACGTTCTTCGAGTTCTTGATCAGCCGGTCGTAGGCGATGACCTTGACACCCTTGTCGGCCGCTTTCTGCAGCACGTCCGACAAGGTGGTGCCATCGATCGCCGCGATCACCAGCACTTTCGAGCCCTTGGTGACCATGTTCTCGATCTGCGCGAGCTGGTTCGGAATATCGTCTTCCGCGTACTGCAGGTCGGTCTTGTAGCCCTTCTCCTGGAAGTACTTGACCATGTTCGAACCGTCCGCGATCCAGCGCGCCGACGACTTGGTCGGCATCGAGATCGCGATCAGCCCTTTGTCTTGGGCTTGGGCCTGCGGCGCGAGGGCCGTGAGGCTCAGGGCCATCGTGGCCAGTAGAGTCTTGATGAATTTCACTGCGTGTCTCCGGTTGTCGTGATCTGGGGTTCGAGGCCTCGGCCGTCAGCCAGAGGCTGCCGGCCTTCGGCAGGCGTGGTCCCTGCGCAGGCGAGGACCCCGTCCGGCCTCAGCCGTCAGCCAGAGGCTGCCGGCCTTCGGCAGGCGTGGTCCCTGCGCAGGCAGGGCCCACGTCCGGCCTCAGTACTTGCGGTTCGGGAATTCCTTGGCTGCCACCTCCATCGGGAAGATGCTTTCGACGGTGACGATGCGCTTCGGCAAGGTCTTGCCCGCCACCAGATCCTTCGTCGCTTGCATCAGCTGCGGGCCGAGCAAGGGGCTGCATTCGACCGAAACGTTCAGCTTGCCGGCCATCATCGCTTCGAAGGCGCCCTTCACCGCGTCGATCGAGATGATGGTGATGTCCTTCGCCGGCTTCAGCCCCGCCTCTTCGATCGCCTGGATCGCGCCGATCGCCATGTCGTCGTTGTGCGCGAAGAGCACGTTGATCTTCTTGCCCTCGGCCTTCAGGAAGGCTTCCATCACTTCCTTGCCCTTGGCGCGGGTGAAGTCACCGGTCTGCGAGCGGATGATCTTGAAGCGCGGGTCGGCCTTGATGATCTCCTCGAAGCCCTTCTTGCGGTCGATCGCCGGCGCCGAGCCCACCGTGCCTTGCAGCTCGACGATGTTCACGTCGCCGCTCGTGCCCTTCTTGTTCTCCAGCAGCCAGCGGCCGGCCTTGCGCCCTTCTTCGACGAAGTCCGAGCCCATGAAGCTGACCCACAGCGAGTCGTCCTTCACGTTGACCGCGCGATCGGACAGGATCACCGGGATCTTCGCCTCCTTGGCTTCGAGCAGCACGGTGTCGAAGCCGGACTCGACCACCGGCGAGAACGCGATCACGTCGACCTTCTGCGCGATGAAGGAGCGGATCGCCTTGATCTGGTTCTCCTGCTTCTGCTGCGCATCGGAGAACTTGAGCTCGATGCCGGCCTCCTTCGCGGCCGACTTGATCGACTCGGTATTGGCAGTCCGCCATTCGCTCTCGGCACCCACCTGGGCGAATCCGAGCACGATCTTCTTCTGCGCGAACACGCTCAGCGGGAACGTGCCCGCCAGTGATGCTGCGGCCATTGCGGCGAACAGGGTGCGTCTTTGGAAGTCCAAGGCTTTCTCCTCGTTGTAGTGGGGCGGATGATGCGGCCGGAACCGCGGCTGGAAATCGGGTGTGTCCCTGTCAACTCGTTGGGTCAGGCTTGCGTGTACGCCGTCTTGACGGTGGTGTAGAACTCGGCCGCATAGCGCCCTTGCTCGCGCGCGCCGTGGCTCGATGCCTTGCGCCCGCCGAAGGGCACGTGATAGTCGACACCCGCGGTCGGCAGGTTGACCATCACCATGCCCGCCTGCGCGTGGCGCTTGAAGTGGGTCGCGTATTTCAATGACGTGGTGCAGATGCCGGCGCACAGGCCGTAGGCGGTGTCGTTGGCCAGCGCCAGCGCGTGCTCGTAGCCGTCGGCGCGCAGCACGCAGGCGATCGGGCCGAAGATCTCCTCGCGCGCGATGCGGTGCTCCGGCCGCGCGAGGAAGAGCGCTGGGCTCATGTAGTGGCCCTCGGTCGCGCGCTTCAGCAGCTCGCCGCCGATCAGGTGTTCGGCGCCTTCCTGGCGGCCGATCTCGAGATAGCTCTGGTTCTGCTCCAGCTGCGCGCGGCTCGCGACCGGGCCGATGTCGATGCCGCGCTCCAGCGCGTGGCCGACCTTCAGCGCCTGCATGCGCTGCTTGAGCTTCGCGACGAAGGCGTCATACACCGCGCCGTCGACGATCAGCCGGCTCGATGCGGTGCAGCGCTGCCCGGTCGAGAAGAAGGCGCCCTGCACCGCGCACTCGACGGCCTGTTCGAGATCGGCATCGGCGAGCACGACCAGCGGGTTCTTGCCGCCCATCTCCAGCTGCACCTTGGCGCGGCGCGCGGCGGTGGCGCGCAGGATCTGCGCGCCGGTGGCTTCCGAGCCGGTGAAGCTGATCGCATCGACCAGCGGGTTGTCGACCAATGTCTGGCCGACCTGCCGGCCGCTGCCGTTGACGAGGTTGAAGGCGCCTGCCGGCAGGCCGGCGCGGCTGATGATCTCGGCCAGCGCCGCGCCGCAGGCGGCGACCAGCTCGGCCGGCTTGAAGACGACGGTGTTGCCGTAGCAGAGGGCCGGTGCGATCTTCCACGCTGGGATCGCCAGCGGGAAGTTCCAGGGCGCGATGATGCCGACCACGCCCACCGGCTCGCGGCTGATCTCGACATCGACCCCGAGCCGCACCGAAGGCAGGCGCTCGCCGCCGCCGCGCAAGGCCTCGCCGGCGAAGAACTTGAAGATGTTGCCGGCGCGCGTGGCCTCGCCGATCGATTCGGGCAGGGTCTTGCCCTCCTCGCGCGCCAGCAGCTGGCCGAGCTCTTCCTTGCGGGCAAGGATTTCGCCGCCGATCTGGTCCAGCGCGTCGGCACGGCGCTGCGGCGTGCTCGCGGCCCAGCCGGCGCTCGCGTCCGCCGCGCCGTGGATCGCGGCATCGGTCTGGCTGCCATCGGCGCGGGCATAGTCGGCGACCCGATCGCTCAGGTCCGACGGGTTCTGGCTCATGCCCGTCGTGACGCCGGTTTCCCAGCGGCCGTTGATGTAGTTCTTGTAGGTCTGAGCCATCGTCGTGGAGCGAAAGTTGGGCGCATCCTACGAAGGCCTTGGGTATCTTGCTAATAGATATTTTTGGGAGAGAGATATACGATCTCGAATCAATGTAAACCCTAGATCACCAAAAACGGCATGACGAACTACACCCACTGGTTCATCCGCGCACGGCTGAAAACCCGGCAGCTGCTGCTGCTGGTGGCCCTCGCCGAAGAGGGCAACATCCACCGCGCGGCCCAGGTGCTGAACATGACCCAGCCGGCTGCCTCGAAGCTGCTGAAGGACCTGGAGGACGTGCTCGAGGTGAGCCTGTTCGATCGCCTGCCGCGCGGCATGCGGCCCACCTGGTACGGGGAAACGATGATCCGCCACGCGCGCGTCGCGCTCGCCAGCCTGAACCAGGCGCACGACGAACTGGAGGCGCTGAAGGCCGGGCGTTTCGGCCAGGTCAGCGTCGGCGCGATCACCGCGCCCGGGCTCGTGCTGCTGCCTGCGGCGGTGGCGCTGGTGAAGCAGGAGCAGCCAAGCCTGCGCGTGGCGGTGCAGATCGAGACCAGCGACGTGCTGATGGAGCGCATGGCCCAGGGCAAGCTCGACATGCTGGTGGCGCGCCTCTTCGCGCAGCACGACAAGACCGCGCTGCGCTACGAGGCGTTGACCGAGGAACCGATCTCGGCCATCGTGCGGCCGGGCCATCCGCTGCTCGGCGTCGCCCGGCTGAGCCTGCGCGACGTGGCCAGCGCCGGCTGGATCGTGCCGCCCGAAGGCAGCGTGCTGCGCCATCGCTTCGACCTGATGTTCCGCGAGGAGGGCCTGGCGACGCCGGTCAACCTGATCGACAGCACCGCGCTGCTCTTCATCACGAAGATGCTGGAGCAGAGCGACATGATCGGCATCGTCGCGACCGACGTGGCACGCTACTACGCGGCGCACGGTATCGTCGCTATCCTGCCTGTTGCGATCGACTGTCACATGGATGCCTTCGGCGTGATCACCCGCACCGACCGGCCGGTTTCTCCCGCCGCGAAGGTGATGCTGCGGGCGCTGCAGACGGTTGCGTCCTCGCTGTACGGCAGCAGCGTGGACCTGGTGCCGGCCTAGCGCAACCTGGCCACATTGCAATCCAGGTATCTGAGCGAGCGATTTAATTATTTTTCTGTTATCGACCTAGGCTTGTACGATGCGCCGCGCGCACGCTCAGGACAACACGGAGACACAGGACCGATGGATGACTCGACCAAGAAGCCGCCGTTTCGGCGCAGCCATGCCTGGTTCGGCAAGCAGGATCGCGATGGCTTCGTGCACCGCAGCTGGCTGAAGAACCAGGGATACCCCCACGACGAACTCGATGGCCGCCCGGTCATCGGCATCTGCAACACCTGGAGCGAGCTGACGCCGTGCAACGGCCACTTCCGCGAGCTCGCGGAGTTCGTCAAGCGCGGCGTCTACGAGGCCGGCGGCTTCCCGCTGGAGTTCCCGGTGATGTCGCTCGGCGAGACGCAGCTGCGGCCGACCGCGATGCTGTTCCGCAACCTCGCCAGCATGGACGTCGAGGAATCGATCCGCGGCAACCCGATCGACGGCGTCGTGCTGCTGATGGGCTGCGACAAGACCACGCCGTCGCTGATGATGGGTGCGGCGAGCTGCGATCTGCCGACGATCGGCCTTTCCGGCGGCCCGATGCTGAACGGCAAGTTCCGCGGCAAGGACATCGGCTCGGGCACCGGCGTCTGGCAGATGAGCGAGATAGTGCGCGCCGGCGAGATGACGCAGGAAGACTTCACCGCCGCCGAGTCCTGCATGCACCGCAGCAAGGGCAACTGCATGACGATGGGCACGGCGTCGACGATGGCCAGCATGGTCGAGGCGCTCGGCATGTCGCTGCCGGAGAACGCCGCGATCCCGGCCGCCGATACGCGCCGCAACCGCCTCGCGCAGCTGACCGGCCGCCGCATCGTCGAGATGGTCAAACAGGACTTGCGCATGTCGAAGATCCTGACGCGCGAGGCCTTCGAAAACGCGATCCGCACGAACGCCGCGATCGGCGGCTCGACGAATGCGGTGATCCATCTGCTGGCGATCGCCGGGCGCATCGGCGTGGAGCTGAAGCTGGAAGACTGGGACAAGCTCGGCGCCGAGATGCCATGCATCCTCGATCTGCAGCCCTCCGGCAAGTACCTGATGGAGGACTTCTATTACGCCGGCGGCCTGCCCGCGGTGCTGCGCGAGATCCTGCCGAAGCTGCACACCGGCGCGCTGACGGTGAACGGCAAGACCATCGGCGAGAACGTCGCCGAGGCGCCTTGCTACAACCGCGAGGTGATCAGGACGCCGGCCGAGCCGTTCATGAAGGACGCCGGCATTGCAGTGCTGCGCGGCAACCTGGCGCCCAACGGCGCGGTGATCAAGCCTTCCGCCGCGTCGGCGCATCTGCTGAAGCATCGCGGCCGCGCGGTGGTGTTCGAATCGATCGAGGACTTCCATGCACGCATCGACGACGACTCTCTCGACGTCGACGAAAACTGCGTGATGGTGCTGAAGAACTGCGGCCCGAAGGGCTATCCCGGCATGGCCGAGGTCGGCAACATGCCGCTGCCGCCGAAGGTGCTGAAGAAGGGCATCACCGACATGGTCCGCATCTCCGATGCGCGCATGAGCGGCACCGCCTATGGCACCGTGGTGCTGCACACCTCACCCGAAGCCGCGGCCGGCGGTCCGCTGGCGCTGGTGCAGAACGGCGACATGATCGAGATGGACGTGGAGGCGCGCAGGCTGCACATCGAAGTCAGCGACGAAGAGCTGGCGCGCCGCAAACTCTCGTGGAAGCCGCCGCAGCCGCCCGAGCGCGGCTGGTACAAGCTCTACGTCGACCATGTGCAGCAGGCCCATCTCGGCGCCGATCTCGACTTCCTGGTCGGCAGCAGCGGCGCCGGCGTGCCGCGCGATTCGCACTGATGGCCATCCCTGCTGCTCCCCACGTGATCGGCGAGCCGCGCGTCGTCTGGGCCGCGCAGGCGACGCTCGGCGAAGGCACGGCCTGGTCGGTGCGCCACCAGGCGCTGTACTGGGTCGATCTGCTCGGCCATCGGCTGCACCGCTACCACCCGGCGAGCGAAGCGAAGAAGAGCTGGGCCTTCGACGAAGAGATCACCGCGGTGGCCGAACGCGCCAGCGAACCGGGGCTGCTGGTCACCCTGAAGCGCGGCTTCGCCTTCTTCGACCCGGACCGCGGCAGCCTGCAGCGACTGGCCGAGCCTGAGCCCGAGCGCGAGAACAACCGCTTCAACGACGGCAAGTGCGATGCGCAAGGCCGCTTCTGGGCGGGCACGATGGACTTCAACGCCAGCGCCCCGACCGGTGCGATGTACCGCTTCGACCCGAATGGCCGCTGGACGCGGCTCGACGACGGTTATGCGGTCAGCAACGGCCCGACCTGGTCGGCCGACGGCCGCACGATGTACTACAACGACACCGTGCCCGGGCGTGTCTTCGCGTTCGATGTCGAACCCGCCGACGGCTCGCTCAGCAACAAGCGCCTGTGGCTGCAGTTCGCCCAGGGCGACGGCCATCCGGACGGCATGACCACCGATGCCGATGGCCGCCTCTGGATCGCTCACTGGGGCGCTGCCTGCGTGACCTGTCACGACCCGCTGACGGCGCGCGAGCTGGCCCGCATCAAACTGCCGACCGACCACATCACCAACTGCGCCTTCGGCGGCGCCGACCTGCGCACCCTCTTCATCACCAGCGCCCGCCACGGCCTGACGCCGCAGCAGCTCGCCGACCAGGCCTGGGCCGGCGCGCTGTTCGCGGTCGAGATCGGCAGCCCGGGCCGCCCCGCCACGAGCTTCGCCGGATGACAACGACCCCGATCGACTCGCCCATCGTCTGGCTGCATCACGCAGGCCAGCGCCTCGGCCTCGTGCCCTCGCTCGGCGGCGGCATCGCGGCCTGGCAGGTCGAGCGCGAAGACGCGCCGTTCGACCTGTTCCGACCCTGGGATCGGCTGACCGAAGACCGCTACAAGCTGGCCTCGTTCGCGATGCTGCCGTGGTCGAACCGCATCAGCGGCGGCGGCTTCGAGCACGACGGGCGCTTCCATCCGATCGAGCCGAACCGCATCGACGAGCCCTATCCGATCCACGGCGACGGCTGGCTGCAGCCCTGGGAATGCAACCAGCCTGCGCCCGACACGCTGGAGTTGAGGCTCGAATCGCACCGCTTTGCCGGCAACCCCTACGACTACAGCGCGCTGCAGCGATTCGTGCTGGTCGAAGGCGGCCTCGACCAGGAGGTGGCGATCACCCATCTCGGCGACGACCCCCTGCCCTATGGCCTGGGCCTGCATCCGTGGTTCCCGCGCAGCGATCGCACCCGCCTGACCGCACCGGTGCGCGGCGTCTGGCTCAGCGGCGACGATCCGCTGCCGACGCGCCACACCAGAGAATTCCCGCCGACCTGGAACCTGACGGAAGGCATCGCGACGCTCGGATCCTTCATCGACAACGCCTACACCGGCTGGTCCGGCGAGGCTTTCATCGACTGGCCCGAGGCGGGCCTTCGCCTGAACATGAGCGTGCCGGCGATGCGGCCCGCCCCCGGCGCCGAACCCGACGCGCTCTGCCTGCTGTATCGCCCGCCGGAGGGCGAGACCTTCTGCTTCGAGCCGGTGACCCAGCCGATCGACGCCTTCCATCTGCCGGGACGGCCGGGGCTGAAGGTGCTGAAACGCGGCGAAGCGATGAGCCTGGCCGTGCAATGGCGCTGGCAGGATCTGCCCGGATAACCGGCCTCAAGCCGCCGGCCGGTCGCGCGGCATCAGGCCCAGGTACTCCGCCAGCGTGTTGCCTTCGAGCGGCTTGGCCATCACGCGAACGGTGTTGACCAGCCGCCCCATCGGCATTCCTTCGCGCAGCTTCAAGTCGACGAAGCCCTGCCGCAGCCAGAAGCGCTCGGCGCGCGCATTGCCCTGCACGACGCCGAGCCGCAGCCAGCGCGCACCGCCTCGCAGCGCCCACGCCTCGAGGCCGCGCATCAGCGTCTGTGCATCGCCGCTGCCATGCCGATCGGTCGCGACAAGGAAGAGGCCGATGTGCCAGACGCCGGCGGCCATCAGATCGGAGATCACGCCCGCGATGCCGACCAGCGCATTCGCCGCATCGACGAACCCGACCACCCATTGTTTGGTGAACGACATGCCGGCAGGCAACTCGCTGTAGAACTCCTCGTGCGCTTCCTCGGGCCGCGGCGGCTCGCCATTGACCGCGATGAAATACGCCGGATTGGCCTCGAAGAAAACCTGCAGCTCCGGAATGTCCTCCGGCTGCAGCTCGACGCAGCGAAAGCCCTGGGCTTCGAAGACCGAAGACGTGGCGCTCGGCATCGCCGGCACCCTACCGCAGGATCATCCCGCGTGACTGGCCCGGCTCGATCACGGTCGCGGCGCGCTCGCGCAGTGCCATCGGCTGGTCGCGCGACGAAGCCGCCGGACAGCCCTTGTCGTCGACATAGCTCAGCGCCGCCGCGGTCAGCCGCTCGGCGGGATCGCCGAGCGCATGATCGACGTCGTCCGCGACGGCGCAGGTGGGCGCGATGCCGTCGTAATAGCTGCCGACGCCGCTCGCGTTCTGCGACTGGAAGTTGACCGCGCTGTAGGTCGTGCCCTCGTGGTCCACCGGATTGAAGCCCACCGGCTTGCCGCAGGTGGTATCGCCGATCTGCACCACGGTGACAAACGGCTTCAGCCCGTTGATCACCAGTTCGCTGGCCGAGCAGGTGCGCGAGCCGGTGAGCACGTAGACCTTGCCCAGGCCGAGCGCCGCGGCCTTGCTGCCGAAGCGGAAGACGGTGTTCGAGGCCTGCTTCTTGTCGCTGTAAGTCAGCGACGCAAAAGGCTGGTTCACCGCGCCCGCGCCGATCATGTAACTCGCCACGTCGTCGGCCACCGAGACCAGGCCGCCGCCGTTGTAGCGCATGTCCAGCACCACCGCGTCGACGCCCGCCATCTGGAATCCGGCGAATGCGGTGTCGAACGGCGTCAGCGCCTGCGTGATGAAGTCGTGCAACACCACGTAGCCTACCGGCGTACCGTCCGGCGTGCTGAGAATGGTCGCGACCGAGACCGGCGTCAGGTTGTAGACCGCCGCCGCGATCGTCACCTGGCGCGTGCCGCTCGTGCCCTGCACGCTCAAGGTCAGCGTGTCGCCGACGTTGACGGCCGAGAGCACGGAGAAGTCGCCGCTGCTGATGTAGCTCGATGCCGGCTTGCCGTTGATCGTCAGCAAGGTCTCGCCGCGCTGCAGCTTGCCGAAAGCCGGCGACGCGGGCTCGATGTAGCGCACGCGCAGGGGCTGGTTCGGCTGGCCCGCGACCTCGACACCGGCGACCGCGACCCCGTAGCCCATCGTCTGGCCGGCGCTGAAGAACTGCTGATGGCTTGCCGTCGCCTCGGTGTAGCTCCAACGGTCCTTCGGCACGCCGGCGGTCGAGCCGGTCGACAGCGACGCATGGAAGAAGGCATCCACGCTGCTGTAGTTCGCCGGATCCGGATTCGGCTTGGAGGCATACCAGAGGTACGCATCGTTCAGGTAGCTCGCGACCCAGCTCTTCTGCTCGGCGAGCGGGTCGCCGATGCTCGAATGGCCGCCGTCGCCACCCCCGCCGCCGCAGGCGGCCAGGCCGAGCGGGAGGGCAATCAACGCGGCATGGCGCGCGCGGCGAAGGGAGGCGGCGAGTCTCATGCGCGAAAGTTACCACGCCCTACAATTCCGGCCTCCCACTACAGCCCCAGAGCCGTCGCTTCGCGTCGCAGCAGCGCCTGCAGCCAGCGCCGGTTGCCGCCATGACCGACACGCCGAAGTCTTTCGAACCCGCCGCCATCGAAGCCCGCTGGGCCCCGTTGTGGGAGCGCAGCGGCGTCTACGAGCCGACGCTCGATCCGGCCAAGCCCTCGTTCTCGATCCAGCTGCCGCCGCCGAACGTCACCGGCACCTTGCACATGGGCCATGCTTTCAACCAGACCATCATGGACTCGTTGACGCGCTACCACCGCATGAAGGGCTTCAACACGCTGTGGCTGCCCGGCACAGACCATGCCGGCATCGCGACGCAGATCGTCGTCGAACGCCAGCTGGAAGCCGAGGGCAAGACGCGGCACGATCTCGGCCGCCAGGCCTTCGTCGCCCGCGCCTGGGAATGGAAGCAGCAGAGCGGCTCGACGATCACGAACCAGATGCGCCGCCTCGGCGACAGCGTCGCCTGGGGCCACGAGTACTTCACGATGGACGAGAAGCTGTCGAAGGTCGTCACCGACACCTTCGTGCAGCTCTACGAACAAGGCCTGATCTACCGCGGCAAGCGCCTGGTCAACTGGGATCCGGTGCTGAAGTCCGCGGTCTCGGAGCTCGAGGTCACGAGCGAGGAAGAAGACGGCTTCCTGTGGCTGATCCGCTATCCGCTGGTCGACGGCAACGGCTCGCTGACGGTGGCCACGACGCGGCCGGAAACGATGCTCGGCGACGTGGCGCTGATGGTGCACCCGCAGGACGAGCGCTATGCCGCGCTGATCGGCAAGGAGGTGCGGCTGCCGCTGTGCGACCGCAACATCCCTATCATCGCGGACGAGTACGTGGACCGCGAGTTCGGCACCGGCGTCGTCAAGGTCACGCCGGCGCACGACGCGAACGACTATGCCGTCGGCCAGCGCCACAAGCTGCCGCTGATCGGCGTGCTGACGCTCGACGCGAAGATCAACGACAACGCGCCGGCGGCCTATCGCGGCATGGATCGTTTTGTCGCGCGCAAGCAGGTCGTCGCCGATCTCGAGGCGCAAGGGCTGCTGGTCGAAGTCAAGAAGCACCGGCTGATGGTGCCGCGCTGCGAACGCACCGGCGCGATCATCGAGCCGATGTTCACCGACCAGTGGTTCATGGCGATGACCAAGCCCGACGCCAGCGGCAAGAGCATCGCGCAGAAGGCGATCGACGTGGTCGAGGACGGCTCGGTGAAGTTCGTGCCCGAGCAGTGGGTGAACACCTACAACCAGTGGATGAAGAACATCCAGGACTGGTGCATCTCGCGCCAGCTGTGGTGGGGCCATCAGATCCCGGCCTGGTACGGCGACAACGGAGAGATCTTCGTCGCGCACGACGAGATCGCGGCGCGCGCCAAGGCCGATGCGGCAGGCTACGCCGGCACCCTGGTGCGCGAGGAGGACGTGCTCGACACCTGGTTCTCGTCGGCGATGCTGCCGTTCTCGACGCTCGGCTGGCCGGAGCAGACGCAGGAGATGGACCTGTTCCTGCCCTCTTCGGTGCTCGTCACCGGCTTCGACATCATCTTCTTCTGGGTTGCCCGGATGATCATGATGACGACGCACTTCACCGGCAAGGTGCCGTTCCGCCATGTCTACATCCACGGCCTGGTGCGCGATGCCCACGGCAAGAAGATGAGCAAGAGCGAAGGCAACGTGCTCGATCCGGTCGACCTGATCGACGGCATCGCGCTCGCGCCGCTGCTGGAGAAGCGCACCACCGGCCTGCGCCGGCCCGAGACCGCGCCGCAGGTGCGCAAGGCGACCGAGCGCGAGTTCCCGGACGGCATCCCCGGCCTCGGCGCAGACGCCTTGCGCTTCACCTTCGCGTCGCTCGCGAGCCTCGGCCGCAGCATCAACTTCGACAGCAAGCGCTGCGAGGGCTATCGCAACTTCTGCAACAAGCTCTGGAACGCGACCCGCTTCGTGCTGATGAACTGCGAAGGACAGGACTGCGGACTGCAAGAGCACACCAAGGCCGAATGCGCGCCGGGCATGCCGATGCACGGCTACCTGAAGTTCAGCGCGGCCGACAAGTGGATCAGCAGCGAGCTGCAGCGGGTCGAGGCGGCGGTCGAACAAGGCTTTGCCGACTACCGCCTCGACAACGTCGCGAACGCGATCTACTCCTTCGTCTGGGACGAATACTGCGACTGGTACCTCGAGATCGCCAAGGTGCAGATCGCGAGCGGCACCGATCCTCAGCAACGGGCCACGCGCCGCACCTTGCTGCGCACGCTGGAAACGATCCTTCGTCTGCTGCACCCGATCACGCCGTTCATCACCGCCGAGCTGTGGGAACGCGTGGCGCCGGCCGCCGGCCGCAAGACCGTCGATTCCATCGTCACTGCCGCCTATCCGAAGGCGCAGCTCGACCGCATCGATGCGCCCTCGGACGCCTGGGTCGCGCAGCTGAAGGCCATCGTCGGCGCCTGCCGCAACCTGCGCTCGGAGATGAATCTGTCACCGGCCGACCGCGTGCCGCTGCTGGCGCATGGCGACGCGGCTTTCATCGAACAGGCGGCACCGGTACTGAAGGCGCTCGCCAAGCTGAGCGAGGTCAGGCACATCGGCGACGAGGCCGAGTTCGTGCGCGCCACGGAGGCCGCGCCGGTCGCCGTGCAGGGCACCACGCGGCTGGCGTTGCATGTCGAGATCGATGTCGAGGCGGAGTACGCGCGCCTCAGCAAGGAGAAGCTGCGCATTGAAGGCGAACGCGACAAGGCGCGAGCTCAGCTGGCCAACGAGAGCTTCGTGGCGCGCGCGCCGGCAGCGGTCGTGGCGCAGATGCGGCAACGCCTCGCCGATTTCGACGGCACCCTCGATCGCCTCGGCGACCAGGTCGCGCGTCTGAAGGCTAAGCGCTGAAGTCGGCCGGGCTCGTGCCGCGGAACCAGCGCGGCGGCGCGGCCTGCAGCATTTCGTCGATGCGCTGCGCGACTGCCCAGGCATTGCGGTTCAGCGACTCCTGCGTCGTGCTCGCGATGCGCGGCGTGACGCGCAGGTTCGCCAAGCCGTGCAGCGGCCGGCCCGAATCGAGCATGCCGGCCTCGACGCTGTCGAACCAGACGCCCGCCATGCGGCGCGTGCGCAATGCCTGCGCCAGCACCGCCTCGTCGAACAGGCCCGATGGCGACACGCTGACCATCACCTGGTGCTGCTTGCAGTACGGCAGGACACGTTCGCCGATCAGCCCGCGATAGCGGCTGTAGTAGCCCAGTTGCACGCACACCGCATCGCACTGCTCGAACAATTGCCGCAGACTCATCGGCTCGACACGCCAGCGTTCCCACGACGGATTGCTCGAATGCAAGGCCGGGTCATAGCCGACGACGCGCGAGCCGAAGCTCGCGAGCAACTGCGCCACCGAGCGCGCCGCCGGCGCCATGCCGACCAGGCCCACGGTGGCGGTTCCCAATTCCCGGCCGGCCAGCATGCCCTCCGAGTTCTCGATCGGCGTCTGACGCAGCATCTGAAGCAACGCGCCGATCATGAACTCGGCTTCGGCGACGGCCGTCGCGGTCGGGTTGCGCACCACTTCGACCTCGGCCTGGGCGCAGCCGGCGGCATCGATGTTGTCCATGCCGCCGCTGACGCGGCCGACGATGCGCAGCTCCGGCGCGAAGTGCAGCATCGTCTTGTCGAGCGGGACCGAGGACGGAAGGATCAGCGCACGCGCGTCATACAAGGCTTCGCGCAGCTGATGCGGATCGCTGGCCAGTTCGGGCGCGAAGCGCACACGATGGCGCTCGGAGAGCCAGCGCATGATTTCCGGATCGATCAGCTCGAGGATCAGCAGGTCCATGCGGCGGAAAACGTGTTGTTGCTCGACTGCAAAACCCGCGTGCCACAATTCGGTGCGATACCTAGCGGAGAGAAGAACATGTTGGTGAACAAGGCGATTTTTCCGGTGGCGGGGCTCGGTACACGTTTCCTGCCGGCCACGAAGGCGCAGCCCAAAGAGATGCTGCCGGTGGTCGACAAGCCGTTGATTCAATACGCTGTGGAAGAGGCCTACGCTGCTGGCGTGAGGGAAATGATCTTCGTCACTGGCCGTCACAAACGCCCCATCGAAGATCACTTTGACATGACGTTCGAGCTCGAGGTAGCCCTTGAACAAGCGGGAAAACAGGAGCTGCTGGACGTCGTGCGCACTGTGAAGCCGAACGACATGGAATGTGTCTACGTGCGCCAGGCGCAGGCCCTCGGCTTGGGCCATGCCGTGTTGTGCGGACAGCGGCTGATCGGTAACGAACCCTTTGCGGTGTTGCTGGCCGACGACTTGATGGTCGGCTCGCCGCCGGTCCTGCGCCAGATGGTCGAGCAGTTCGAGGAATGGCGTGCATCGATCCTCGCGGTGCAGGAAGTCCCCGCTGAGCAGACACGGCGCTACGGCATCGTCGACGGCACCGAGGTGAACGACAGGATGATGGACATCAGCCGCATCGTCGAGAAGCCGGCGCCGGAAGACGCGCCTTCGCGCCTCGGCGTGGCCGGCCGCTACATCCTGACGCCGGGCGTCTTCCACGAGATCGCGTCCCAGCAACGCGGCGTCGGCGGCGAGATTCAACTCACGGACGGCATCGCCGCGTTGCTGCGGCGGGAGAAGGTCTTCGCGTACCGCTACGAAGGCAAGCGCTACGACTGCGGCAGCAAGGAAGGTTTCCTGGAGGCCAACGTCGAACTCGCGCTGCAGCATCCGCAGCTGGGTGAGGGCTTCCGCAAATACCTGTCGACGCTGCAGTTCTGAAGCGGGTTCAGCGCCTGCGCAGCAGGTGCACGAACTCGTCGTTCGAAGCCGTCTGCTCGACGAGTTCGTTCCCGGTCTGGCGTGCGAAGGCCTGGAAGTCGCGCACCGATCCGGGATCGGTCGCGACGACCTTCAACACGTCGCCGCTCTTCATGTCGGCCAGGGCTTTCTTGGCCTTCAGGATCGGCAACGGGCAGTTGAGGCCGCGGGCGTCGAGTTCTTTGTTGAAGTCCATGGCATCGATTTTAAGAGCGGCTGGGCAACTCGCGCCAATGGATGGCGTGGCCCCTGCCACGCAACCAATCCGCCAGCGCATAGCCGGTCCCGGCGCGCCAGCACTGCACTTCGTCGGGCGAGAAGAGGCGATACTCGGCGAGTTCGGGTGACAGCGCGATCTCGCCGCTCGCCTCGGCGTGGTAGGCGATGATGATCTGGTTCATGCGCTGGAAGTCGTAAACGCCGACGAGCGCGAGCTTGGCAACGGCGAGCGATGTCTCCTCCTTCACCTCGCGCGCGATGCCTTCTTCCGGCGTCTCGCCGGCTTCCATGAAGCCGGTGATCAGGCCGAACATCTTGCCCGGCCATGCAGCATTGCGCGCCAGCAGCAGGCGGCCGTCACGATCCACACATTCGACGATCGCGGCGAGCACCGGCGTCGGGTTGTTCCAGTGGGTGTAGCCGCAGTTCGGGCAGCGCAGGCGCGACTTCGGGCCGCCGTCTTCTTCGGCCGTGATGTGGCTCAGTTCGGTCGCGCAGTTCGGGCAGAAGCGGAAGTCGTAGTGCATCGCGCTCAGGCCGGGAAGACGCCGGTCGACAGGTAGCGGTCGCCCCGATCGCAGACGACGAAGACGATCGTCGCGTTCTCGACCGTCCTGGCGACCTGCAACGCGGCCCAGCACGCACCGGCCGCCGAGATGCCGGCGAACAAGCCTTCCTCGCGCGCCAGTTGCCGCGCCATGTCCTCGGCATCGGACTGGCTCACCGAGACGGTTTCGTCGACCGCACTCGGGTCGTAGATCTTCGGCAGATATTCCTGCGGCCATTTGCGGATGCCGGGAATGCGCGAGCCTTCGCTCGGCTGCGCGCCGATGATCCTCACCGCCGCGTTCTGCTCCTTCAGGAAACGCGAAACGCCGGTGATCGTGCCGGTGGTGCCCATCGCGCTGACGAAATGGGTGATGCGCCCGCCGGTATCGGCCCAGATCTCGGGCCCGGTGGTCTCGAAGTGGATGCGCGGATTGTCGGCATTGGCGAACTGGTCGAGCACCACGCCCTTGCCGTCGCGCTGCATCTGCTCGGCCAGGTCGCGGGCGTATTCCATGCCGCCTGAGCGCGGCGTCAGCACGAGCTCGGCACCGAAGGCGCGCATCGTCTGCGCACGTTCGACCGACAAGTCCTCCGGCATGATCAGCAGCATGCGATAGCCGCGGATCGCCGCCGCCATCGCCAGCGCGATGCCGGTATTGCCCGAGGTGGCTTCGATCAGGGTGTCGCCCGGCTTGATCTGGCCGCGCTCCTCGGCACGGCGGATCATGCTGATGGCCGGCCTGTCCTTCACCGAACCGGCCGGGTTGTTGCCTTCGAGCTTGCCGAGGATGACGTTGTTGCGTCGCTCGTTGTCGAGGCCGGGCAGGCGCACCAGGCGCACCAGCGGCGTATTGCCAATCACGTCTTCAACGGTCTTGTAGCGCGGCATGCACAGGCTCCTTGGACGGGATTGTCGCAGGGGCCCGGAAGACCTGCATGCCATAATCCCGTGCTGCACTGACCGCATGCAAACCTGCCCGGGTGGCGAAATCGGTAGACGCAGGGGACTCAAAATCCCCCGCCGCAAGGTGTGCCGGTTCGAGTCCGGCCCCGGGCACCACAGGGAATGTATGAGGGTCGACAGTAGCGCCCGCTAACATAGAGAGAAGTGTTCCGCATCTGTTCCGCGCGGTGTTCCGCATTTGCACTTTGCCCGTCGTCCCGCGAGCAGCCTCCGCCGGGCAGCCCGGACCAATGCTGATTGAAGCTTGACGGGTCGCCGGCGATTCTGGCTCCCGCCCGGCCCACGTAAAGGGAGAAGCTAGCGATCGAATGGCGAAGTCGCCTTCCAAGCTGCGCATCTGTGAGAAGCGCTGGATCGCAAACGACTGGCATGCGCGCGCCGGCGGAGACAGGGCACCTGCAACTTGTGGATGGACCCGGCTCGGTGAACGCAGGACTGTTACTCCGTAGGTTCCTGGTTCGAGCCCAGATCGGGGAGCCAAGAAACACAAGAGTCAGCAGGTTAGCGCCTGCTGACTTTTTTGTCTTCTGAGAGCGGCCGGTGCCAGTCTGGTGCCAGTTTGGTACGTTGAAGGCAGTCCCACCCGTTCGCACCGTGGAAGAGGAGTGCATGAGCGCCGAATTGGTCGCGAAGCTTCAGCTCGAATACGCGAAGGGCCTCGTCGTCACCATCGTCGGTTCGGGCATCTCGGTGGCTGCCACTGAGAACCAGCTCGTGGACGAGGAAGCGGTCGCGACGTGGTCCGGCCTGCTAAGGCACGGTGTCAGGCGATGCGAAGAACTTTGCCTGGCCAGCCCTAAGGAAGCGCAGGCGCTGAGGTCGCACATCGTGCGCGCCATCGCCTTACCCGGGCGACTGGCAACCCTCAACGGCCCTGTCGCGTAAGGTCGGCGACCCACGAAGGGGCACCGGGTATCCTCGCCTATCGGGTCGCGAGGCTGTAGAACTCGTCGGCGGCCGTGAACGCCAGGCCTCTGGAGCAGCGAAGCTGCCCCTTGCGGATCATGTGCATGGTCTCGATCCCGTGCAGTGGAACCATGCGACCATTCTCGCTCACCGCCTCACTGCGACAGAGCCGGTTTTCCATCCCGGCACCGTCGAAAGGCGAACTCCTGCCGCGTGACTATGCGGTCCGGATGTTCTCCGCCGTGAAGGGCATCCGGCGCACACGCTTGCCGCTCGCGACGAAGATCGCATTGGCGACCGCCGGCCCGATCAGCGCCGTAGCAGGTTCGCCGATTCCCCCGGGATTCTCCGTGCTCTGCACCAACGTGATGTCGATGGCCGGAGCCTCGTTCATGCGCAGAAGCGGGTACTCATGGAAGTTGGTCTGCTGCACGCGGCCATTTTCGAGCGTGATCTCACCGTAAAGCGCTGCGGTCAGGCCGAAGACGATGCTCGATTGGATCTGCGCCTCGACCGTGTCCGGGTTGACCATGCGACCCAGGTCCGCAACCACCGTGACCTTGTGGACGACCGGAACGCCATCCTTCAGCGAAATCTCGGCTACCTGCGCCATGGAGGTGTCGTAGCCCTCCATCACCGCGACTCCGCGTGAGCGGCCCGCCGCCACCGGCGTGCCCCAGCCAGCCTTTTCAGCAGCCAGTTTGAGCACGTTCTGCAGGCGCGGCTTGCCTTGCAGGAGTGACTGTCGGTACGCCACCGGGTCCTTGCCTACTGCAGCCGCGAGTTCATCGATGAAGCTCTCGTTCGCGAATACGTTCATGTTGTGGCTCACGGAACGCCAATAGCCGCGGCGCAGCACGGGGTCATGAATCACCAGCTCGTGCCGGGTCGCCGGGATCGCATAGGGCGCGATCGCCGCTTCCACCATGAAGGCATCCAGCGTGTCCTTGGGCAAGCCGAAGGCGCGCTGCGTGATCGATTGCGACGTGACCTTGAACGTCATTGCGACCGGCCAGCCGTCGGCCGCGAGTCCCGCCTTCAACTGGTTCAGCGACATCGGTCGGTAGAAGTCGTGCGTGGTGTCATCCTCGCGAGTCCACAGCAATTTGACCGGCCGGCCGACCGCCTTGGAGATCTGTGCGGCCTGCACGATGAAGTCGAGCTCGAGTCGCCGACCGAAGCCGCCACCCAGAAACGTCGTCTTCAGCGTGACGTCCTCGGGCTTGAGGCCGAGTGAAGCCGCCACTGCGCCCTGCGCCCCCTGCTGGAACTGCGTCGGCCCGATGAGCAGGCACTTGCCATTCGCGGCGTCGGCGGTAAAGTTCATCGGCTCCAAGGTCGCGTGGGCTAGGATCGGCATCACGTACTCGGCCTCGACGACCTTGGCGGCCCCCCGCAGGCCCGCGTCGACGTCGCCTGTCGCAGGCGCAATGGGCAGCGACTTGCCCGATGCCGCTGCGGCCCGTATGCCTTCGAGCATCCCCTTGTCGGTGATCGCGGCCCCGGCGCCTTCGTCCCAGACGACGGTCAGAGCCTCGCACGCCTTCCTGGCCCGGTGCCAGCTGTCCGCCACGACGGCCACGCCGTCCGGGATCGCCACCACGTGGATCACGCCGGGCATCGCCTTGGCCTTCGCATCGTCGAAGCTCTTCACGGTGCCGCCGATCACGGGGCATTGCTGGAGCGCCGCGTAGGCCATGCCCGCCAGCTTCACGTCGATGCCGAACTCGGCCTTGCCGTTGATTTTGAGCGGCGTGTCCAGGCGCCTCGTGCGCTTGCCAACGATGGTGAAGTCTTTCGGGTCCTTGAGCGCAACCTGCTCGGGGACGGGCAGCATCGAAGCGGCGGCGGCGAGTTGGCCGTAGGTCGCTTTCCTGCCGCCTGCGCCGATCACCATGCCGTCCTTGGCTCGCAACGTCGAGCGATCGACGTTCCACTTCGCAGCCGCTGCGCCGATGAGCATCTCGCGAACCTGGGCGCCGGCCACACGCAAGCGCTCCCAGCCGTCGCGGACCGAGGTCGACCCGCCCGTGATCTGCGCGCCGAGCAGCGCGTTCTTGTAGGCGGCGCCGGGCGGGGCGATGGCAACGTGGATTTTGCGGATGTTGACGTTCAGCTCCTCGGCAATCAGCATCGGCATCGACGTGTAGACACCCTGCCCCATCTCGGAGCGCGCGGACAGCAGCGTGATCGTGTTGTCGTCCGCGATGTGCACCCAGGCGTTCGGGGTGTGCAGCAGGCCGGCCGCTTGCGCCTCGGAGCGCAGAGCCGGCAGGGCCACGCCGAGAATCAGACCGCCGGTGGCGATCGTGGATGCCTGGAGGAAGGCACGACGGGAGACGGTAGTTTCATTGGTCATAACACCGCCTCCTCAAGCTTTGCGCATCTCGGCGGCTGCCGTCTTGATGGCTGCCTTGATGCGTCCATAGGTGCCGCAGCGACAGATGTTCCCGCTCATGGCGGCATCAATCTCGGCATCGGTGGGGTTGCTGTTCATTCGCAGCAGTGCCGCAGCGCTCATGAGCTGGCCCGACTGGCAATAGCCGCACTGCGGCACATCGTGTGCGATCCAGGCCTTCTGCAGTGGGTGACTGTCGCCACTCGACAGTCCCTCGATCGTGGAGACGCGTTTGCCTGCGACCGCAGACAGCGGCGTCTGGCATGAGCGCACCGGAACACCATCGAGATGGACCGTGCAGGCGCCGCATAGCGCCATGCCGCAACCGTATTTCGTGCCGGTCAGCCCGAGTTCGTCGCGGATCACCCACAGCAGCGGCGTATCCGCCTCGGCGCGAGCCTGAACGGTTTTGCCGTTCACCTTGAATGTCGTGGTCATGGAAGTTCCTTGCTCCGAGAGGAGAAATCGGCGCCCTCAACCGAACAGGACATCGGTGCGGATGATGTACTTCCATCCGCGCGAAATTGCCTCTCCCGCGTGCAAACAGTGCAGCGGATGCGAGCCATGCGGAAAGCAGAGCACACCGCCCTTCGGAGTACGAACGCCCACCACCAAGCCTTCAGTTGAATCTCTTCCCTCGCCACGAGCGCCTGGGACGCTGAACAAGGTGCGGCCGCCGTCGAAATCGTCAGAAAGCAGGATCAGATACGTGTAGGCGCTGTGCCACGGAGCGTAGGCGTCATCCACGACACTTCCGTCAAGCACGCGGCTGCCAGGCCACGAGCCATCGGTATGGAACCTGAAGAAGTCTCCAGTGCCGTAGCGGTAGAAGCGAAAGCGCGCGTTGATGCCGCGAGCGACAGAGCGCCCCACGCTCTCGTGGATGAACGGCGCGCTGCGGCGCCAGATTGTTCGATCGACGGCCTTGCTGACAATCCAGTTGACGTTTTCGTTGTGCCTGATGTGGTGAGGCAGCGAAACCGGCGAGTCCGTGTGATACCCCATTTCCTCCGTGACCCGCACGAACTGATCGCACTCCCCTGGCGTCAGCACGTTCTCGAGCACGAAGCATCCCGGCACCTCGGGGACGTCGTGGCGCGCCACGACGGGAACGCGGGACTCGAAGTCGATTGCTGCGCCGTCGTCCGTCCAAGTAGGAAGGTCGTCCCTCTCCACGCCGCGCTCCTGCCGAACGACCGAAATGTGTGCTTTCGTCGTTTGGGTGATCTCTGTCGCCATCATGAAAAGCTCCTCGAGTGGTCAACCTGTGACCCGAATTTGTGTGAACAGGCGATGCCCTTCCACGCTGCCGTGGAAGCCGAGGCCAGACTGCTTCGCCCCGACCCACATCCCGCCAGCCCCGACCCCGCCGTTGATGCCGACCATGCCCGCTTCGAGCTGGGCCGCAACGGCTTGCGCACGTCGAGCGCCGAATACGACGGCACCGAGTCCGTAAGTCGAGTCATTGGCCCAGTCGATCGCCTGCTGCTCGTCATCGAAGCGAGCCATCGAAACGACCGGTCCGAAGGTTTCCTCCTGCTCCATGCGCGCGTCCCGGGGCACGTCGGCGAGAACCGTCGGACGAACATAGCGGGGCGGATGGTCGTGCGCCCCAAGAAGCACACGCGCCCCCTTGGCCACGGCGTCATCGATATGCGAGATGATCTTCCGGCGCTGCTCTTCATTGTTGATCGGGAAGATGTCCGCAGAGGGATCGTCCCAGGGGCCCATCCGGTAGCGCCGCGCGTGGTCCGCGACGAGACGCTCAAACTGATCGGCCACTTGCCTGTCGACATAGATGCGTTCGGTGGACGTGCACATCTGACCGGAGTTCTCGAAGCTGCTGGCCACAGCAAAGCGGGCCGCCGCCGACAGATCTGCATCGTGAAGCACGATCATCGGGTCGTTGCCGCCCAGTTCCATCACCAGCCGCTTGATGCCGTCGGCGGCGCGGCGCATCACATCACGACCAGTCTTCTGAGAGCCGGTAAGGGCCACCATCGAAACATCTGCCTGGACCAGCGCCTTGCCCTGCTCCGAGTCGCCGTGCACGATCTGCAGCACGTCGCGCGGAAGCACTTCACTGAGTGCGTCGACGTAGGCCTGTGCGACCAGCGGTGTGTGTTCCGATGGCTTAAGGACGACGGTATTGCCGGCAATCAACGCGGGTATGACCAAGTTGTTTGCCATCGCCAGGGGATAGTTCCAGGGCGAAATCACGGCCACAAGTCCGAGGGAGCGGTATTCGACGGTCGCACCGCCTCGCCGTTGAGGCGCGATCGCCTGCACGACCTCGTCGGCCAGATGGGAGATCGCCGAAAGAGTGCCGCGAACTTCGCCGAGCCCGCGTCGCGCCGTCTTCCCCATCTCGCGAGACAGCAGTACAGCCAACTCCTTTTCGCGTCGAGCCAGGTGAGAACTCGCTGACCGGACCAACTGCGCACGCTCGACAACGGCAAGGCGGGACCACGACTTCGCGGCCGCCAGTCCGCTCTCGACGACGGCGGGGACATCGGCGACAGGTGTGGTAGGCACCTGGCCCAGCTCTTCTCCGGTGGCAACATCAAAAGACTTCAGAAAGGGCGCATCCACGGTTTCTCCAGGGCTTGATAGGCCAACGCATCATCGTACATATTCAGATATTACGATGTGTTGGTCGCCTGAACACCTGATGGCAGTGGGGTGATTGGATCTGGGCCCGAGTCACCGGACCAGTGAAGCAGTGCTTTAGCGAATCGGCCTGAAGAACAAGCCGAGCTTCTTGGCGTAGTAGTTGAAGCGAACCGTGTTGAGCCGGCACACTGCATAGCGCCCCTCGACCTCGGTGTCGATGAGCCCGCTCCGACGAAGCTCTTTCAGATGCGTGGAGACCGTGGACTGTGTCAGTGGCAGCGCCTCCACGAAGTCACTGACCGTCAGCCCCTGCGGTTCATGCAACAGGAGCTCGACGATGGACAGGCGGGCTGGATGGCCCAAGAGGCGGAAAAGCTCGGCGAGTTCGTTGTGCGCCGGGGAAAACTCGTTGAATCGGATGAGACCCATTGCGAATTCGTGACGTTGATGCGAAGGCGAGTTCAGTCGAGATCTGCGCGCCACACGCGGCCCAGCGCATCGAACGCACACTTCACGGCATCGTTCTGGCGTGCCTTGACCTTGCACGCAAAGCTCAGTACTGCGTCGAGCGACACCCGGTCAGCCACGGCCAAACCATGCGCCTGACTCTCCTGAATCGCCAGCGCATCGCGCGCCAGACTGAGGCCCACACCTGAGCGAACCAAGGCCAGCATCGAACTCTCCTGGTCGACCTGTGCTACTCCGTTTTGGCTTAGACCAAGCCTCTGCAGCGTGGCGGCAAGCAGTCGGTGATGCACGGAGGCAGGCGGCGTCATCACCCACGGCAGCCGCACCAGCTCCGGCCAGTCACGACCACGAACTTGCTGACCCCATCCCGGAGGCGCGACGACGCGATAGGTAAAGCGGGCCAGCGACTCCATGTGTAGGAGATCATCACGACTCGCGGCCATCTTGCGCTGCGGCTCGACTGCCGGCGAGGCCACGATCGTATAGCCCACGTCCAGTTCGCCGCCGAGCAGCGCATCCATCACCTCGCCGCTCATTACTTGGTGGAGTTCCGGCCGCAGCTCCGGAGCCAAGGCCACCAGCTCTCGAAGAAATGCACCCAGGCGGGTGAACTCTGGATCGAGGATGGTTCCCACGCGGAGCGTCCCGCGGACCGAGCCTTTCAGCCGCAAGGCCGCCTGCAGAAAGTCCGCCTGCGCTTGCAGCGCCCGCTCGGCATGCGGAAGCAGCGTCGCGCCGTCACGTGTCAGCAGCACGCCGTTGCTGGTGCGCGTGAACAACTCGATGCCGGTGATGTCGGCGAGCTGTCTCAGCTGAAGGCTCACCGCGGGCTGAGTGAGATGCAGCTTTCCGGCGGCACGCGACACGTTGCCCTCGTTCGCCGTCACGACGAAGGCACGCAGTGCACGCAGATCGAGCACCTTGGACATTTGCAGATCTTATATCACGACGGAGCCGATTTAATGAGCGCCAACCCTCTCTTGCACCTAACATTTCTTCGCCGACCCAAAACACATGTTCGCCAACTACCCCACATCCGGAGCCAGCTATGAATGCCCCAAATATCGCAGAACACCGCGCCGTTGACACCGACACCGTTGCTTCTCTGGCCCATCACGTCGAAGGGCAGCCTTACGCAGGCAGCGGAAGCCGCTCTCAACACGTGTTCAATCCCGCGACTGGCGAAGTGACCGGAACCGTGGCGCTCGCCAACGCGACAGACGTCGATGTCGCGGTGGCGGCCGCAAAGGCGGCGTTCCCGGCTTGGGCCGCCACACCGCCGATCAAGCGCGCGCGGCTGATGAACCGGTTCCTGGCGCTGATGAACGTTCATAAGGAAGAACTGGCGCGTGCGATCACGCTCGAGCACGGCAAAGTCTTCAGCGACGCACTCGGCGAAGTTGAGCGCGCGATTGACATCGTCGAGTTCGCGTGTGGCATCCCGAATCTGCTGAAGGGCGACTACACCGAGCAGGTCTCGAGGGGGATGGACAACTGGACGATGCGCCAACCACTGGGCGTGGTTGCCGGGATCACGCCGTTCAACTTTCCGGTCATGGTGCCGGCCTGGATGTATCCGGTCGCCATCGCCGCCGGCAATACCTTCGTGCTCAAGCCGAGCCCCCTCGACCCGACGCCGACGCTGATCGTCGCCCGGCTGATGAAGGAGGCCGGATTCCCCGACGGCGTATTCAATGTCGTGCAGGGCGACAAGGAAGCTGTCGACGCGCTGCTCCAGCATGCCGACGTGCAAGCCGTCTCCTTCGTCGGCAGCACGCCGGTCGCCAACGTCGTCTACGAAACCGGGGCTCGGAACGGCAAGCGCGTGCAGGCGCTGGGCGGGGCGAAGAACCACCTGATCGTGATGCCGGATGCCGACATCGACAAGGCCGTCGACGGGCTCATCGGCGCGGCATACGGCTCGGCGGGCGAACGCTGCATGGCGATATCGGTCGCGGTGCTGGTCGGTGCGGCAGCCGATGCCGTGATGCCCAAGCTCACCGCCGCGACGCGCGCCCTGCGCGTGGGAAGCGGGCTCGACGCCACCAGCGAGATGGGGCCGGTCGTGACCGCCGCCGCACGCGAGCGCATCCGCGCCTGCATCGACAAGGGGGTGGCGGAAGGCGCCACGCTGGTGGTCGACGGCCGCGATCTTTCGGTCCCTGCCCACGAGGCAGGCTTCTTCCTCGGCGGCACGCTGTTCGACCACGTCACCCCCGCGATGTCGATCTACCGCGAGGAGATCTTCGGTCCGGTGCTGGCGGTCGTGCGGGTGAAGACCTTCGAAGACGCGGTCCGCCTGGTCAATGCGCACGAATTCGGAAACGGCGTGTCCTGCTATACCAGCGACGGCAACGTGGCACGCGAATTCGCCCGCCGCATTCAGGTGGGCAT
>Ga0105237_10001460_pt1 | contig 31172 bp, 28 predicted proteins | sample KBSC24metaG_FD_81520 | JGI IMG/M metagenome (GOLD analysis project Ga0105237, IMG submission 81520) | Corn rhizosphere microbial communities from Kellogg Biological Station, Michigan, USA - KBS C2-4 metaG | ecosystem: Host-associated > Plants > Roots > Rhizosphere > Soil | place: Michigan, USA... | reverse complement strand
GGCACGGGCAGCGGAGTGCTTTCCTTCGATGGCGGCACCTTCACCATGGCCGGTACCACCAGCTTCACCGGCACCGGGTTTACTCAGGTCACTTCGGGCACCGTGGCCATCAATAGTCCAGTGAGCGCGACGAATTTCATGGTGGCCGGCGGCGCCGTGGCAGGCAACAGTACGCTGACGGCGAGCGGGGTGGTCAAATTCACCGGCGGCAACTTCGGCGACGGCACGGCCACGGGAACGACCAGCGGCCCGCTGGCCGTCGACCTGACCGCCAGCGGGCAGGGATTCATCAAACTGAACTACACGCTGGCTAACACCGGAGCGGGCACTTGGGCGGGGACCGGCAACTTTTTCAATGACGGCGGAACGCTGGCCAACAGCGGAACTTTCACCATTAGCAATAACCAGGGCCTGCTCAATTCCACCAACATTGGCGCATTCAACAACACCGGGACGGTGATCAAGACGACGGCCATAGGCACGACAGGGATCCATTCGGTCTTCAACAACACCGGCGGCACGGTGGACGTGCAAAGCGGAATCGTCAGCTTGCTCGGCGGCGGTGCGGCCACGGGCAACGCGAAGTTCGGAGGCACGGGCAGCGGAGTGCTTTCCTTCGATGGCGGCACCTTCACCATGGCCGGTACCACCAGCTTCACGGGCACCGGGTTTACTCGGGTCACTTCCGGCACCGTGGCCATCAATAGTCCGCTGAGCGCGACGAATTTCATGGTGACCGGCGGCGCCGTGGCAGGCAACAGTACGCTGACGGCGAGCGGGGTGGTCAGCTTCACCGGCGGCAACTTTGGCGACGGTGCGGCCACGGGGACGACCAGCGGCCCGCTGGCCGTCGACTTCTCCGCCAGCGGGCAGGGATTCATCAAACTGAACTACACCCTGGCCAACACCGGAGCGGGCAGTTGGACGGGGATCGGCAACTTCTTCAATGACGGCGGAACGCTGGCCAACAGCGGAACCTTCACCATTAGCAATAACCAGAGCCTGCTCAATTTCACCAACACCGGCGCATTCAACAACACCGGGACGGTGATCAAGACGACGGCAACGGGCACGACGGGGATCCAATCGGCCTTCAACAACACCGGCGGCACGGTGGACGTGCAAAGCGGGATTGTCAGCTTGCGCGGCGGCGGCGCGGCCACGAGCAACGCGAAGTTCGGGGGCACCAGCAGCGGGGTGCTTTCCTTCGATGGCGGCACCTTCACCATGGCTGGTGGCACCAGCTTCACCGGCACCGGGGTCACTCGGCTCACTGTTGGCACCGTGGCCATCAATGGTCCGGTGAGCGCGACAAATTTCACGGTGACCGGCGGCGCGGTGGCGGGCAACGGTACGTTGACGGCGAGCGGGGTGGTCAGTTTCACAGGCGGCACCTTTGGCGACGGTACGGCCACGGGGACGACCAGCGGCCCGCTGGCCGTCGACCTGACCACCAGCGGGCAGGGATTCATCAAACTGAACTACACGCTGGCCAACACCGGAGCGGGCACTTGGACGGGGACCGGCAACTTCTTCAATGACGGAGGAACACTGGCCAACAGCGGGACGTTCACCATTACGAATGACCAGAGCCTGCTCAATTTCAACAACACCGGCGCATTCAACAACACCGGGACGGTGACCAAGATTACGGCAACGGGCACGACGGGGATCCAATCGGTTTTCAACAACACCGGCGGCACGGTGGATGTGCAAAGCGGCACGATCAACCTGTCGGGCGCCGCGACCAACTTCAATGGAAGCACGCACACCCTCACGGGCGGAACTTGGAAGGCGACCGGTGCGGGCGCCACCCTCAGTATCGACTTCGGCGGAGGCAATCGTGCGATCAATACGCTCGCCGGCGGAGCCGACGTGACCGTGGGCAACGCCACCGCCACTGTGACCGGGCTGGCAGTCACCAATATCGGCAGCGGCAGCGCCCTGCGCTCGACGAGCGGAGCCGCGGTCACCTCGGGCGGTCCACTGACCAATTCCGGCACCGTGGAAGTCGGCACCGGCTCGACGCTCGACGTGAAAAGCGGAGGCGTCGCTGCTCTCTTCACGCAAAACGGCGGCGACCTCCTGCTCACCGGCGGCACGCTCACCGCCAGCGCCTTCGCGATCACCGGCGGCAAGATTGAAGGCAGTGGAAATCTGAACGTCGGCGACGTCACCGCCAGCGGCACCGCTCTCCTCAGTCCCGGCCAATCCATCGGACATATCAACATCGGCGGCAGCTTGAGCCAGACCGCGGGAACCGGCCTTTTCGAGTTGGGGCGCAGCGGCGGCCTGCCCGTCGCCGACATCCTGGCGGCGCAAGGCAATGTTGGATTTAGCAACGTGACCATTACGCTGGCGCTCGCGGCCGGCAGCGCGCCGCTCCAGCTCAACGACACCTTCACGCTCTTCCAAGCCAACAGCAATAGCGGAGGCGGATCTCTCACGCTGACCAATGATACCTTTGTCCAGGACAGTTCGCTGGCCGGTTACACGCTTGCCCCCTTCCAAACCGCGACGACTTATGGCTACACAGTCACGGGAGTTCCGGAACCTGGCAGCGGGATCCTGGCCGCGACGGGCCTTCTCGGCTTGCTCGCCATCAGGCCCCGGAGGCGCACCCGCGATTGAACGATCATCCTTCACCTCTCGTTCTCAAAGTGGGACTTTGGGAACGCCCGCGCCGTGGAAACTCCGTTTCCATGGCGTAGATTTGACGACGCGCGCATTTGATGAAATCCTTGTCAGGGTTGGGAGGCGGGTTTAGTCGTCACCACTTCCATGCCGCACGCACCCAAATCACCCGCGGAAGACGATGCGCCTGAATTACCTTCTCACTACGAACACGTCTTTCCCGGTGCGATTTTTTCCTTCCTCCTCAACGGCTTCCTAATCTGGCTGGCGTTTCAGTCTTCCTGGCCCCTCTGGATCCGAGTCCTTTTAGCTCTGCCGTTCATCGTTCTGGTGATCAGCGTATCTTTCATCTACGCTGGCGTCGCGCGCCTCTGGTGGCAGAATCGGCAGACTGCGAAACCCGAGCCCCATGACCACACCCGCACTGCCTAGCCGCGTTTTCCAATGAGCGACCAGTATCCAGACACCTTCGACATCGAGATAGACCGGGACCGTCTCAGAAACTACCTCCGCACCAAGTGGCTTTTGTCCTGGGTGCTTGGTCTCGGATTTTTCGGCGGTCTCATTAGTTTCGCGACCGTTGGCGCGGCCATCGAGCAGGGATCCAGTTCCTGGCGGGCCGGCCTCATGTTTGTCGCCAAGTCTGTGGCTCTCAGTTTCGGCAGCACGACGCTCCTCGCTCTCCTATTTTACTTCATCCTCAGTCACCGGCTGGCGGGTCGCTTTGCCGCGAGCCTCCAGATTTCCGTGGAGGGAGCTTTTCTGCGCATCCGGCAGCACACGACCGTCCTGTCCGACCGCAAGCTGCATTTCCGCTCGATCGTGGACTACGCGACCACCCAGGATTCCCTGATGCGTCGCTTCCGCATCCATGCACTCCAGATGGCAACCATCGCCGGAGGGCAGAACACCCATTTGATTGTCCCCGGCGTGAAGGACTGCTTGAGAGTTCGAGACCTTCTTGCCGACATTGACCGCCAACGCGAAAACCAATGACGCTCCTGAGGAACAGCCCGTGTTATTCCTCCAAGAGTCTTCCTGGTGAGCCAGCGGCCGGCCGGCCACAACTTCCCTGCATAGAATCAAGATCCATGATGAAATTCCACTCCTCCGGGCGATCGGTCCGTCCGCGTTTCCTTCTCCCTATTCTCGCTCTTGTCGCGACTGCAGTGGCACTGGCGCCTCGCTCCGCCATGGCCGATATCGGCTATCAGTTCGTGACGGTCGGCAACGCCGGCAACGCCAACGATGCCTCCACAGGAAACACTTACGGCGGCGTCGGCTACAACTACGCGATCGGAAAATATGATGTGACGCTGAACCAGTATGCGGTATTCCTGAACGCGGTGGCGCAGACGGACCCCCTTTCGCTCTACGACTCAAACATGGGGACCGACGCGAATATCAAGGGCATCTTGCAGACGGGGGTCAGCGGCAGCTTCTCTTATTCGGTGATCGGGAGCGGATTGCGACCGGTGACCGAGGTCAGTTGGTTCGACGCGGCCCGATTTTGCAACTGGATGACCAATGGGCAGCCCACGGGACTGGGGGAGGTGGCTGGGAGCACGGAGACGGGAGCTTATACGCTCAATGGCGCCCTCTCCGGAATTTTCAATTACAACGGGACCGGCCTGTATCGCCTGCCGACGGAAAATGAATGGTACAAGGCGGCGTATTACGATCCGGGTCTGAATGGGGGTGCGGGGGGATACTGGAGCTATGCGACGCGCAGCAATACCGCGCCCGGAAATGTGGTGGGAGCCGCCGTCAATCAGGCGAACTACAAGACGACGGTTTATTCAGTGACGCAAACTGGCAGCGTGTCGGGAGTGAATGCCCTCACCGATGTCGGCGCATTCACCAATTCCGCGAGCGCGTATGGCACCTACGATGAAAATGGGGATGTCTATCAATGGAATGACGCCGTGATCCTCAGTTCCCTCAAAGGCGCGCGCGGTGGCCCATGGTCCCTCGGTTCCGGATTGATGCAGTCCTCGTTCCAAGGCAGAAGCGCTCCGGAGGTTGGGCTCAATGATATCGGCTTCCGTGTCGCCACTATCGCCACTGTTCCCGAGCCATCATCGGCCGTGAGCTTGATCGTCGCCGGCGGCCTGCTGCTCGCGCGCAGGAGGAGATAGATCCCCCGCTGAAACCCTGCCGCGGGCACCTGCCCGGCACTCTCATTGCGTTTTGATCCACCGGGCATGCGCTTTCACGGCTCCTCTTGGGCTGCCATCCCATGTGGATGCCGCGTTTTTTGCATTTCTTGTCGGCGTAATATGACGAATCCCACTGACGAAGAGCAGTTTCCCCTCTCGTTCCCAAAGTGGGCTTTGGGAACGCATTCTTGGCCTTTGCGCGCCCCGCGGCAAGCATCTATGTTCCCCGGCGATGATTGCGGCCGCCGTTTTCCCAGACTTCTCCGGTTCGGCGGAGAATACTTACCCTGTAGCCAGGCGCCGTCGCCCGCGAAACGGCTCAGTCCAACAGCAGTGTATCCGCCATGCCAGCCAGCCGCGCATCCACTGCTGACCACACGCACAGGCGACTTGCCACGTCCATCCCACTAACATGCGTTTCCCCATCACGCTTTCGCTTTTGGGTGCTGTCGTTCTTGCCGGCTGCGTCGTACTTCCGGTTCCTCACACCACCCAAAGCTCACCGAAGATCAGCGGTAGAGCACTCGATTCACGGACTCGTCGGCCCGTAGCGGGCGCGTCCGTCCAACTTGGAAACCTTCCCCAAATTGCCACCACAACCGGCTCCGATGGGCGCTTCACGCTCAACGCGACACGCAACTTTCATCTCCTTTGGTATGCGAACCCCAGCTTCGTGATGCACTTTCCCTTCGCCGACGCGCGCTACTATTGGTCGGGGTCACTGCGCATCACGCACGACGGCTACAAGCCCGTGTCCATCAAAGCCGTCGAGGATTACCCTTTACCCAGCGAGCTGCCGTCTGTCGCTATTGGCGACGTATTTCTCCGGCCAAAGCGCTAATGAAACCAACGTCGCCATCCAAGCACTCCGGCACCTATGAGCTTGGGTCGTTGGGCTTGGACTACATATGAGACGCGTTCACATCATCTGGACCTGTTCTGCTTTGGTCGCCTCCGGGCTAACCTTTGCTCTGGGATGGCATCTTCAAAAGATGGGGGGTTATCATTACGAGCTGCGTTCAGAGAAGCGCGTTCCATATGGGGAGGGAGCAGTCGTCATCAGATATGTGACTGAGACCATGGGCCTCCCATTTCTCGATCCTGGCACATCGATCGTCACTCTTGAGGACGGGTTCGGTGGCGAAACCACCATCTACAAGGCGCGACGTATTTTTCAGGAAGCATATCCATTTGTAAGTGACGTGAAGGTGGAGGGAGAAGCGTTCGAGTGGACCGATGGAGACAAGCAATACCATCTGCGCATTCATCCTTTGAGAGGGACCACGCCTCCAAATGAGAACGAAACGGCCTATCCAAGCGACTGAGCGAACGTCGGACCACTCTGCGCCTGCGTCGGATTTGCGCCCATAGCCTGGTGATTTTTAACAATTTTTTCGACGACGGAAGTGTCTGAACATCAGGTGGCTCGGCATCCTGCTTGCAGGCGGGCTCCACAAAGGCTTGTCGCTCGCGAGGCAATCGGGCATAAACGGGCTGTTCCCTCACCAATATGAAACTAACCATCGCGTTCTTTTCCATTGTCCTCATCCTCGGCTTCGGCGCTTGCACAAGCGCCCCGATTGCCACCAAGGAAGTAATCTTCACCCCATGCTGTGCGGAGCATGCACCCGACAAAGTGGTGCTCCTGGAGGATTCCTTCGCGCCGGGCGGCCGCGTGGTTCGCCTCGTGCATTGAGCGGCTATTTTTTTTTTTGGAAATTCGCAGCGATAGGCGCGCGCGCAGCGTCCGCGCGACGTAGCGCATGCTGTGACTTCGCTGTTTCGTGGCGTTTTCAGACTGCCCGACCTTGGGGCATTTACCACGAGGTCAACGGCAGCAGGCCGGGAGGTCAGACGGTTCACATGGCTTCACTGGATGCGTCTGACTAGAGCCTGTTATGAACTTAGCCGGCTCACACAGAGGGTTACGCCGAAGGCGTTCAATAAGTCAGCCCAGCGAGGAGGCGGAGGGGAATCGGAGTGTTCGGCGGGTGGGCGAGAAGGTGCCGAGCTTGCGAGGCTACCCTGGGTACCAGAGCGCGCCAGCGCTCAACCCTGCAAAGGGTTGCACACCGTGTGCGTAAGGCTGCACCAGTGATTCAGCATGACGGCAGGCGGCCCAAGCGGAGGAGTTCCTCGAGAACTCGCGTGATAATCGCCTCCCAATCCCGAAGGGATTGAATCGCTGCGGCGGTGTGGGATTGAACACGCAAAGATTCGGTGAAACCCTTGGCAGGGTTGGGAGGCGGGTTCACCCGGGTGCCCAAGGTACTCTTCCGATCGAGACATCGGACCAACAGCAGAAACTTCCGGCCAAGCCTTACGCACACGGCGTGAAACTCTTCGCAGGGTTGAGCGCTGCGCGCTCGAGTACCCAGGGTAGCCTCGCAAGCTCGGCAACCCTGGGCTGGATTATCAAACGCCTTGGGCGTAGCCTCGCAAGCTCGGCACCTTCTCGCCCACCCGCTGAACACTCCTATCCCGCCTCCTCGCTGCGCTGACTTATGGAACGCCTTCGACGTAACCCCCTATGTGAGCCGGTAAAGTTCATAACAGGCTCTAATGTGGTCGGTAGCTGTTGCTGGAACTACACTTGGCGTTTGCGGCCAGGCTATGCGTTGCTGCGCCGTCCGAAGCGGCTCCAACCCGCGAACATCCCCATGCCACCGAACAGCAGCGCCCATGTGCCCGGCTCCGGCGCCTGCTGGCCGACGGAGAACTCACTGTTGTGATCCACCACCGCCCACACCACATGATTCACGGTGTCCACGCCATAGCTTCCGAGAGCAGACTCCGTGGCTGAATTGTATGCGCCCGAGTACGCGTGGCTGGTGGCTCCGCCATCGGAATCGCCAAAGACCGCGTTTTCAAAAAGGCCGCTCACCGAGTCCAGCCAAAGCAACCTCGCGTTGGCTTCGCTGCCAAAGAGCGAGGTGGCGATAGACGGATCGTAACTCAGTTGCAGGACATGTTTGTCGGTCCCGAAGCCTTTGAAATCGACGATGTCACTGGCTTGAGTAAAACCGGCGACCTGGGCCAGAAAAGTCGCTTCCACCACGCTATCCGCGCTGGCGGTGCCGCCAAGAATGCTCGCGATCGGTCCGTGGCCATACGGCGTGGTATTCGCCAGGGTGAAGCCCGAATAACTTGCACCGTTCGTCACAGGGACAGCCCCCGCGCTGCCGGTCTTGGCGGTCGAAGTGAACCCCACCAGGTTGCCACCGACCAGCACACTCATCCCCGTCCCGCGCAAGCTCATGGTGGCATCCACCGTCGCGTTCGTGTCACCAACAGTATTACCGGCGCCCGCCAGGGCGATTTTGATCTGAAATGGCGTGCCGAAGGTAAATCCGACATTATCCGTCAGCGTGGACGGCACTGAACTGATTGATGCAGTATTTCCACCGCCGAATCCGTTGTAATAAAAGTTCGACATCGTCGCCACGCCCCAGCCGGTGAAGCCGTCGGGGCCGGGAATCGTGCTGCTAAACGAGCCACTGAAAGCGTAGGTAAACTGGGCCGTACCGGCTGTACCGGTGAGGGCCGAATTGTTGATCGTGATCGTCTCCAACCAATAGTCGTTGATCGCGCCGCCGCCGCTACTAACACCCCCGGTATAATAGTATGCGCCATTATTGCTGTCCGAGGCAGAATGCACGCTCAAAGACACGCTGCCGTAGGCCACGGACGTAGTGGCGCTCCCATGAGCGCCGGAATAGCTCAAGCCCAGTGATGGCGCCGTGGTGCTAGTGGTGATGGTACGATGGAATGGATCAGAGCCGGAGTCTCCCACAAGTATGTTGATCTCATCCGCCCGGCACGACGCCGGCCAGGTGAACGCCGCCAGGATCGTGCCCGTCAAAAAAGTTCGGTAGCAAAAGCGGGAGATTTTCCTCGGACTGATGAGCGTGATTGACGGGAATCTCCCATTTGGTTGATTGCCCGAGGCGGGTGAACTCGCCCCTGCTCGGAAGAGGTGTCGGATATTCATTGGCTTTGTTCTGCGTTGTGGTCGCGGCACCGCGCCGACTCGCAAAACGACATCCAATGAGGCCAGGAACCTACCTCACGCCAAACTCGCGGATCAGTTCGATAGACATTGTGGATCACGGCCCCGGCAGACGACAAGAGGATTCTCTGTGATTTTCGGCCCCGGCGCAGGACTGGCAAAAGACACCCATTTCACGGTTTTCCCCTGCCCACAGTGAGGCGGCGGTGAAAATGGATTACGCCGCCTGAGCGACCACTTTCGCGATCCTGACGGCCCGCCTCGCGGCAACCGCTCTCGTTAGCCGTCGCTCGCCACTCGTGAAAACAAACCGTCATTCACGACGGGAAACAACGCTTGAGCGCCAGCAGCCACTTCGGGCTCCCGGCCAGCCGGACGCGGCGCGTGAGCAAGGCCCACAAAAGATTCCGTTCGCCCGCAAGAAATCCCAGCCACGTTTCCGAATCGGCGATCACCTTGAGGTTCGGCTTGCCGAGCAGGCCCTCCTCGACTGTCAATTTTCCTTCGCGAATTGCCACGGTCGCTTCGCGGGACTCGTTGCCGGTGAAAACGAAATGGTAGGTAACCTCCAATTTGCCGGCGGCATGCCGTTGAAACGAAAGCGGCATGCCAGCCAGGAGGCTGGCGATGTTTCGCGGACGCAGTGAGTTCCGCACCGGCCGCACCGTCTTATGCGGGTAACGCTTCTGCACATGAGCCTCAGCGTCCGAGCCATGCACGACATACACCGGCTCGCGTTTCGCCTGCAAGGGGCGCATGACGTCCTCGCTAAAGTCCTTCTTCGACGCCAGGTATGGCCCGATCACATCTTCGCCCGCCGGACACACGGCCATGCAATACGCTGCTTTGTAATTCGGCCCGAAGCCCAGGCTTTGCCACATCGATACGCTTTCCGCATCCTTCACGCGGCGCCGGTAATCTTTTCCATCGCGGCTGTCAGCGATGTTCTCCACCCAATCGGCGAATCCGCCCATGAATTCGCGGTAATTGTGCGTGTAGCACGAGGAGAAATTGAACGAGCCGTCGGCGCCAATCGCTCCGACCGGGCACACGGCCACGCACAATTTGCATTCCAGGCATGGGTTGTAATCCAACTCGTGAGCATACGCGCTAATCTCCGCTCCCACGAGAATCGTCCCAAGCAAAACGAAATTGCCAAAGCGCGGATGAATCACGTTGCGATGAATGCCCATGTGTCCCAGCCCGGCCGCGACCGCGACCGGCTTGTGCGCCACCGTCCACATTCGCTCGGCCATCCATCGGTCGGCTTCCATCGGAAAGCCCATCGGCGGATTCATCGCCCGAATCCCCGCCTCCTCCAGCCTCGCGGTAATGTGTCGCGCCACCTCGTTGACCTCGTCGCCGGTATGGTGGAACTCCGAGTTGGCGATGGAACGCGCCGGGCTGCGCACATTGTCCCGGTTCATCCGCAGCACGATGCTGATCAGGCTGCGGGCATGCGGAAAAACCCGCTCAATGTGCGGGCGCTCTTCCGCCAATGCCGGACGCGTTACTTCCACAAAGCCGACATCATCCGCGCCCGCATCGAGACACAACTGGCGCAACCAGGCCGCGTCCAGCGGCTCGGATATTTTCGGCGGAGCGGGCCTCTGCTGGTGCGCTCTAACGGTAGGATGCTCCTTGATCGGCGTGTTCATGGATTGGATCGGCGGCCGGCGGCGTTTGCCGCCTGCGGTTCTTGTCTACGGAATCGATATCGCTCACACGGAACCAAATGGCGTAAAGCGCGGGAAGGAAGGCCAGCGTCAACACAGTGCCAACCGCGGTGCCCCCGATCAGCACATAAGCCATGGACCCCCAGAACACCGAATGCGTGAGCGGAATGAAGGCCAGTACGGCGGCCAGCGCAGTCAAGATGACGGGCCTCGACCGTTGGACGGTGGCCTCGATAATCGCATGATACGGATCGAGGCCATCTGCTTGATTCGTATGAATCTGACCTATCAATATGAGTGTGTTCCGCATCAAGATACCCGAGAGCCCGATCAGCCCGAGAATGGCATTAAATCCAAAAGGTTGCTGAAAAAGGAGAAGGGCCGGCACTGCACCGATCAGTCCGAGTGGACCGGTGAGCATCACCATCCACATGGCAGAGAAAGAACGCACCTGAATGATGATCACGGCCAGCGTGAGCAGGATCATGATCGGAAAGAGCGGAGCCAGTGCCGAGTTGGCTTTCTTCGCTTCCTCGATCGAGCCCGCCATTTCGATGCGATAGTTGTCCGGGAGCGCCTGTCGAAGGGCCGCAAGACTGGCCCAAATCCGGGACGACACATCCGGCGGCTGAGTCGTCTCGAAATTGTCTCCGCGCACAGTGATGGTGGGAACGCGATCCCGCCGCTTGATGAGCGGATCCTCTGATTGCATCTCGACTCGTCCGATCTGACTGAGGGGAATTGGCTTTCCGTTTCGAGTCGTGAGAGTGAAATTTTCCAGTTCGGCGGGATCCAATCGCTCGGGACCGGCGCTTCTCGCGACAACATTCACCGCCCGGATGTTCTCACGAACCTGCGTGATAGGTTGACCGTTCAACAGAAACTGCAACTGCTGCGCCGCCTCGACGGGTGAAAGCCCGATGAGTTGCAGTCGCTCTTGATCCAAAACAAAGTGCACCTTGGGGACACGTTCTCCCCAGTCCACATTGACGGTGCGCATATCCGGATCGGCGCGCATGATTTCTTCGACGCTACGGGCGATTTCCCGAACGTGCTCCGGATCAGGGCCCGTCACGCGAAAAGCAACAGGGAAGGGAGAGTAGGGACCAAACACCAGCTGCGTCGCGCGAACTCGGGCCTCCGGCGCCAAGCCGTCGGCGGCCGCCTGGCGCAGGCGCCATTTGAGATGATCCCTGGCCTCCGCATTCGGCGTCAAAACCACAATCTTCGCAAAGGAGGGATCAGGCAATTCCGGGTTGTAGGAAAAGAAAAACCGTGGAGCACCGGCTCCGACATACGAAGTCACGATTTTCGATTCGGGTTGTTCCGACAGCCAGCGTTCGAGCTTTTTTGCCGCTGCGCTGGTCGTCTCTATGCTGGTGCCCAATGGGAGCTGCACCTCAACCAACAATTCAGGACGGTCGGAGTTTGGAAAAAACTGTTTCTTTACGACGGCCATCCCTCCGCCGGCCATCAGGAACGCTCCGACGACCGTGCCGGCGACCGTATATTTGTGCCTCACGCACCATGTTACGAGGCGCCGAAACCGTTCGTATCCCGGAGTGGAATAGATCCCTTGATGGCTTCCGTGCGCGGTTTTGATCTGAGGCAGAAGTTTTACCCCTAAATAGGGCGTGAAAACCACCGCCACGATCCAGGAAGCAATCAAAGAGAAGCCGACAATCCAGAAGATGTTTCCGGCGTATTCGCCCGCGGACGAACGCGCAAAGCCCACCGGCAAAAATCCGATGATGGTAACCAGAGTCCCGGCGAGCATTGGCGCTGCGGTGTGGCTCCAGGCATAAGCTGCCGCCTGGACACGATCCATCCCCTCTTCCATCTTCACCACCATGGACTCGATGGCGATGATGGCATCGTCCACCAGGAGCCCGAGCGAGATGATGAGCGCCCCCAGGGTGATTCGATCGAAAACCCGATCCGTGATCATCATCATCACAAATACCACGCCCAAGGTAAGCGGAATTGCCGCGACCACGACGATCCCGACCCGCCACCCCAGGCTCAGCAGGCTGACCAGCATCACCACGCAGACCGCCATGGCGAATTTCACCATAAATTCGTTGACCGCCGAGCCGATGTTGACGGCTTGGTCGGTAACCTTTTTCAGGCTGACTCCGAATGGCAGGCTGGAAGAGATCTTCTCGCTTTCCGTACGCAGGGCATCGCCTAGATCCAGTCCATTCCACCCTTCTTTCATCACAATGCTCAGCAACAGCGAGGATTCTCCATTGTGCCGAATGACAAAGGTGGCCGGATCTTCGTAGCCTCTGGTGACATCGGCGATATCCGATAGCTTGAAACTCTGCTTGCCAGCGACGATCGGGGTGGCGCGGATCTTATCGAGGCTGGTGTATGCTCCATCAAGCCGGACAAACACCTGTGCGCCGTCCGTATCCACCGAACCTGCCGGAGTCACCGCATTCTGTCGCGAGAGGGCGGAAAAGATGCCTCCGGGCGCGATGCCGAGCGCCGTCAGCCGCGGATAGGAAAATTCGACAAAGATCCTCTCTTGCTGTTCGCCCACGATGTCCACCTTCTTGACTCCCGGTACATGGAGAAACCGCTGCCGGAGTTCTTCGGCGACCCGTGTTAGCTTGCGAAGCGGTAAACCGGGCGCCTCCACCGCATAGAGGGCGAACGAAACGTCCGAGTACTCGTCATTGACGAAAGGCCCGATCGCGCCTTGCGGCAATTTGGGGGCCTCGTCCGCAAGCTTCTTACGGGCCTGGTAGAACTGTTCGGAAACCTCCTGTGGCGGAGTTTTGTCGATCAGTTGCAGCGTCATCAACGCCAGCCCGGGTCGCGTGATGGTTTCCACCCGATCATACCAGCGCAACTCCTGAAGCCGCTTTTCCAACGGCTCAGCCACGAGATCCTGCATTTCCTGGGCAGTGGCTCCAGGCCACACCGCAGTCACAGTCAGCACTTTGATCGTAAAGGAGGGATCCTCCGCCCGTCCCAAATGAAAATAGGCAAGGATGCCGGCACAGGCCGACGCGAAGATGAAGAATAGCGTGACGGCGCGCTCCCGCACCGCGAGGGCGGAGAGATTAAAACTTCGCATCGGATATCTTCTCCAGATTTGCCGGGCTAACGATCTGGCTCTCGTGCAGGAGGTGCGCTCCGAGCGCCACCACCTTTTCACCGGGATCGACGCCATTGGACAAAACGGCTTCTTCCTTGCCGATCGAGCGAATGGTGACCAGGCGGAAGGTCACTTGCGGCGTCTCATCGACCACCCATACGCCCGGCCCGCTGCCACGATCACAAACGGCGCCGATCGGCACCAGGACGGAGTGGTGTTCGGCGGTTTGTTTGCCGGCGATCGCAACAGTGACCGTCGAGCCCAGAGGCGCGGAAGCCGCGTCACCTTCCAGCGCGTAGCGCGCTTCGAAAGTGCGGCTTGCCGGGTCCGCCGCATCGGAAAGCTGGCGCAGTTTTGCCTGATGCGTTTGAGTCTGCCCATAAAGGCGGGCTGAGGCTGTCGTTCCCAAATCAGGGCGCACGCCCTCGGGCAAGTTGACCAGCGCTTCCCGGGGACCATCATGCGCCAACTGGATTACCGTTTGCCCTGCCGTGACGACCTGGCCCGGCTCGCTCAGTGTCCGGACGATCACCCCATCGGCATCCGCGAACAGCTCGGCATACTCGCTGGAGTTTTTGGTGACTCTGGCCTGGGCCTCCACGGCTTCGAGGAGCGCCGTGGCGCTATCCAGAGCCGCCCGGTCCTGGTCGTATTCACGGCGCGATATCACGCCGGATGTGAGCAGCGTGGCCGACCGCGTTTCGTCCGCTTTGGCTTGAATGCATTTGGCCCGGGCCGCCTCGACGTTTGCCTGTTGCGCGGCGGCTGAAAGTTTGAGGTCCTCGGGATCAAGCCGCATCAAGATCTGACCTTTCCGGACCCGCTGTCCCACATCGACCGAGCGCTCCAGTATTTTTCCTGCGACTCGGAAGCCCAAATCGCTTTGCACTCGCGCTTCCACGATTCCGGTGAAAGTTCTTTGGGTCGCAACTGCGGCTTCCACCTTGAAAATCTCAACCTTTGGAGCCTGGAGGCGCGGGTCTTTCACGGTCGGCTTTGAACACCCGCCCGCCACGAGGGCGACTGCGAGACATCCCGTAAGCAGGCCAGCTGCCATCGACGAACGATGATCGGTCTTCAACGTGTTCATGGTAAAGGTTCCGTGGCTCATCCGTTCATGGCCTGGGAGAACAGGGCCTGGTGCAGCCAGCGCGGTGTCGTCCGGGTAAGAAGCGCCATGGCCTTGTTGGCCAGGCCTGGCACGACGCTCAGGCGTCCCGCGTGCAGCGCGCGGATTCCCGTTCGCACCACAGCCGCCGGTTGCATCATCAATCGCTTTAACGCGGGCGTGATTCTCTGCTCCGCGGCGGCGGCGAATCCGGTGTCCGACATCCCCGGACAAAGTGTCGTGACCGTGATGCCCTCGCTCCGAAGTTCGCGATGCAGAGCTTCGCCGAGGCGCAACACGTAAGCTTTGGCGGCGGAATAGACGGCGAAATTCTCCACGCCCAGGTAGGCCAGCAAACTGGCGACCAGCAGAATTTTCCCGCGCCCTCGTATCCGCATATCTTGCGCAAAGACGTGGGTGACCGCGGTCAGGCTGGCGACGTCCAGTTGCACCATGGCCAGCGCCGCGTCCAAACGGGCTCCCAGGAACGGTCCCTGCAGTCCGTGACCGGCATTATTGATCAGGACATCGATGGCAATGTCCCGTTCCCGGAGCCGTTGGTGCAACTGGAGAATGGCCGCGACATCGGAGAGATCAACCTGCTCCACGACGACCTCGATGTGGTGCTGCTGGCGTATCTTCTCGGCGATGCTTTGCAGGCGGTCCAGCCGGCGTGCGACCAGGACCAGCGGGTGGCCTTTCGCGGCGTATTGCCGGGCGAATTCCTCGCCGAAGCCGCTCGATGCGCCCGTGACGAGAACCCACTCTTTTTTGTGAGATGGTGAGTGTATATACACACACGGCTTCCGGTTTGTCGTGTCTGAGGTTTTCATGGTCATTCTTTGCTATTTGTTCAGAGCCAGCGCGGCGCTCTCGAGATCGGAGAGCACTTCGGACCAGCGCTTTTCGCTGAGCGTTTTTACCACGGCGCTTTGGGCCGCTCGCCATGCCGGCGTCAGCTTCTCCAGTTGTCGCCGGCCTTTTGGTGCAATTGCCAATTCCACCAGCCTGCCGCGCCCCCCCCCGCCCACCTCCACCCAACCGTCTCGCTCCAATGGCCGAAGATTCCGCACGAGAGTCGTACGCTCCATCCCCAGCCAATCGCTCAACTCCGCCATTGTCCAATTCTCCCTGGCATTCAAGGACGCCAGGATCGACTCCTGAGTCGGGCGGATTCCATGCCGCCGCAGTTCCGCATCAAAGAATTGCGTCACGGCGCGTGTCACCCAGCGCAGATTGAAACACACGCAGTTTTCCGGGGCCGAAAAATCAAATGATTTTGACATGGTGTGTATATACACTCACGAGGCAAACCTCGTCAACTTTTTTGTTTTCTGGGAATAATCGTTCAAGAGCCGCACCTTCCTGCCGCGCCCGCGCTGTCCCATTGAACTCCAGGCCAACCGATATGCTGGTGTAGGCATCCATGGTTCTGTAGGTGCATGTCCACCTCACTGCGGCCTTGCCCCGCAGAGATGCAGGGATTTGCTTTCGCGCGCCGCGCCGTGGACGGTCAGATGGCGGACCGGCTAGGCGGAGGGAGAGTCTCGGATGATGATCCGATATTGATGCGGGCTGCCCTCCGGACCGACTGTGATCGTATTTTCGCCCGGCGTCAGTGAGGCCATGAAATTGGGATACTCGGTCCCAATGGGCACGCCATTCACAATGGTGCCCAGGACGCTGCCGCAATCGCGCACAAAATAGCCGGCGCCCTGGCATTCGATGCGGCAATGCGAACGCGAGACGACAAAGGGCCGCTGGTCGAAAAGTGGGAGATCCATCCGGCTGAACAAGTGGCCGTCGTCGTTGCGCCGGCCGATGCGAAAGGGGAACCGGGTAACATTCAGCCTCAAGCCTTCCGGGTAGAGAGCGGCGGAGGATTCCGTGGAAAGAATCGTCAAGGTGTCGAGCACCTCATGACTCGGATTCGGCGGCGCTGAAGTCGAATGATGCCGGGCCTCGCGCCACGTTTTGCCGAGATGCGCCCGGAGAAGGGCACTGGCGGTGCGCAGGCGATCGAAAAGCGTATCGAGATACGGCATCAACCGGTCCTCCCTGCGCACGATTTGCTGCAGAAAATCGGCCTCGTTGATTACTTCCACCTCGGTGGTGGTCAGCGCTCGCGCCGTGGCCGAACGAGGCTGGTCATCGATCATCCCCATTTCGCCAAAGATTTCACCGTCACTGAGCGTCGTGAGAACCTTCGGCCCGCCATCGGTCTCCATACTGATCTCCACTTTACCGGAGACGATCCAGAACGCCTCCTCGGACTCGTCGCCTTCGCGGAAAATCGTGTCCCCTGGAGAAAACGTTTTGTGATGCATAGGCTCGGAGCGTATTGGCCGGCGGGGGGTCGTCAAGTGGGACAAGTGCGGCGTGTTGGGCGCGTCGTTTCGATGACGAGTCGGGACTGCTTGCATGACAGGTCCGTCATGATTCCCAAACCCGCTTGAAAGGCCGATGGCCCGGACGAAACTTCGCAAGTGTTCCGCGCCATTTCGCCAAAAGCTTCATCACCGATCCTCCCAGGCGCATGAGCGATTCTGCCCCCGCGACCCAAGGTCAGGGAGATCTGGCGGCAATGCGCCGCGTGGTCGTGGAATGGTTGCGAAAAGACGCCCGCGACACCGCGCCGGGAGACAACACCCTGAGCCCCGACTCCGAACCGAACAGCGAGGCCGTGCTTTTGCTCTTCCTTCTGCGCGCGAGTGCCGCGGGATTTGCCTGCGAAATCGGCGAAGTGCAGGATGGCGACGGCGGAGGCGGCTACGAAGCCCGGTGGACGCACCAGGGCGCGAGCTTTGTCGGCTTCAAGCAGGCCTCTCCGCAAGCAACGCCGGACATGGCGCTGCTGGCGGGATGCGCGGCGCTGCTCGCAAACGAGTGGTGCAGAAGCCGCCTGTGAAGGAGCAGAATCAGAGGTCGCACGCGACCGGGCAGCGCTCATAAAGCCTGTTATGAACTTTGCCAGCTCACATAGGGCTACGCCGAAGGCGTTCCATAAGTCAGCCCAGCGAGGAGGCGGAGGGGAATAGGAGTGTTCGGCGGGTGGGCGAGAAGGTGCCGAGCTTGCGAGGCTACCCTGGGTCTTCCAGCGCGTAGCGCTCAACCCTGCGAAGGGTTTCACGCCGTGTGCGCAGGGCCGCGCCGGTGATTCTGCACGAGGACCGATGGACCAATCGGAGGAGTTCCTCGAGAACCCTCGTGATAATCACCTCCCAATCCCGAAGGGATTGAATCGCTGCGGCGGTGTGGGATTGAACACGCGCAGATTCGGTGAAACCCTTGGCAGGCTTCGGAGGAGTGATCTGCGAGCGCAAAAAGTGCAGAATACGCTCCAGACCGCGCCAGCCGGGAGATTCTCCTTGGCAACGATGTTTCATCATTACGAAAGTCACCAAGGACCGACGAGAAAATGCGCACCCCAACCCCCTCCATGCCACGTACTCTTTGTCGTGACGCTCTTCAGTGCTTCGTGGGACTAGTTGTCTTCACCTGCCTACTGGCCAATCTCCATGCGAACGTGCCCGGCGGCGGCAGCGAAGGCGCAAACGTCACTCTCACCGACAATGGAACCACCGTCGTCCTCACAAACGGCATCGTCTCCGCGACAATCGCCAAGGCGGAAGCGCGGATCACCTCACTCATTTACAACGGGAACCAGATGGTGGACCCCAAGGGACTCTACTGGAGCATGGACGGGGGCGCGTCTTATCAAAACCCGGTGCATTGTATTTTCGGCGTCGTCACGCAAACGCCGGCGATGGTCGATGTCTCCTGCAAGCATGTCTACGCGAAGGGCGATGCTCACCCTGTCGATATCGACATCCACTATGTGCTGCGGCGGGGCAACACGGGATTGTATGCCTATGCGGTGCTGAACCACGAACCCGCCTACCCGGCGCTTACCCTCGGCGAGTGGCGCATGGTGTGTCCCGTCGCCAGGGACCCGGCTAACACCGATCGCTGGCTCCTGGAGAACATCTATGTGGACAGCGCGCGGCACTGGCAGGCGCCTTCGCCCGCCGATCTCAAGCAGGCCACCACGCAGGGGATCAAGGAGATCGTGCTGCTGAACTCGGGGGTGCGGAAGGGCCAGTATGAATGCAAATACGAATACGCCTGCGAATACTACAAGGTCGGCACCTACGGATGGGCGGGCAATCTCCGCCACCTCGGCCAGTGGTTTGTGCTCGGCAACTATGAATACTTCAACGACGGCCCGCCTCAGATAGATCTCGGGGCGAACTCCAACGGCGGCGGGATGCTGCTCCATTTCGGACGCAATCATTACGGCGGCTCCGTCACTTCCATCCCGGCCAACCAGGCGTGGTCGAAGATCTACGGTCCATTCCTCATTTACTTCAACAGCAAGGCGGAGGGCGCGGACGCGTGCTGGGCCGACGCCCAGGCCCAGGTCGCGGCGGAACATTCCGCATGGCCTTATGCCTGGTTGACGGGGAACAGCCTCTACCCTCAAGCCGGCGCCCGCGGCGCCGTCACCGGCAAGCTCATTGTCTCCGACGCGCTCAAGCCATCGCAAACGAGCGCCGGAGCCTGGGTCGGCGTCGCCGATACGCCCGCGGGTATCAACTGGCAGTCCTGGAGCAACGGCTATCAATATTGGGCGCAGGCGGACGCGAGCGGCCATTTCACCCTTCCGCATGTGCGGCCCGGAATCTACACGCTGTCTGCCTATGTCACCGGAGAAGTGGGCGAATACACCCGGTCGAACGTGAAGGTGATTGCCGGTGATACGACGGCGCTGGGGGACCTGACTTGGGCCATTCCGCATCCGGGCCGGTCGATTGCGTGGGAGATCGGCATTCCCGACCGGTCGGCGGAAGAATTTGCGGATGGGGCGAACTATTGGGTGCCGTATAATTATCACACGCTGCACGAGAAATTCCCGAACCCTGTGGAATATACCATCGGCCGTAGTGTGGCCGCGCGCGATTTCCCTTACGTCCAGAGCGCGCTCTGGCAGCCGGATGGCAAAACGGTTGCGTGGCCTTGGAATCTGCACTTCGACCTTCCCAGCGTGCCTGCCAGCGGCGACGCCACGCTGGTGGTCGCCGTCGCCAGCTCCATCGGCGCCCGCCTCCAGGTCACCGTCAATGGCGCCAGGCTGGACAGCCAGGTTGCGCCGGTCGAAGGAGGCAATTCACTCCTCCGCGAAGGGGCGCATGCCAAGTACTGCACCATGAACTTCACCATACCCGTGTCGAATCTCAAGGTGGGAGCCAACACCCTTCAACTGCTCCAAACGAAGAACAGGAGCGAGCAGGCGCATCTCATGTATGATTACCTCCGCCTTGAGATGCCCTGAGCCCGCGCGGCGCCCAGCCCGTGTTGCCGAGCTTGCGAGCTACGCCGAAGGCGTTTGATAAGTCAGCCCAGCGAGGTGGCGGAGGGGAATAGGTGTGTTCGGTGGGTGGGCGAGAAAGTTGCCGAGCTTGCGAGGCTACGCCGAAGGCGTTTGATAAGTCAGCCCAGCGAGGTGGCGGAGGGGAATAGGTGTGTTCGGTGGGTGGGCGAGAAGGTTGCCGAGCTTGCGAGGCTACGCCGAAGGCGTTTGATAAGTCAGCCCAGCGAGGTGGCAGAGGGGAATAGGTGTGTTCGGTGGGTGGGCGAGAAGGTTGCCGAGCTTGCGAGGCTACCCTGGGTATCAGAGCGCGTAGCGCTCAACCCTGCAAAGGGTTGCACGCCGTGTGCGCAGGGCTGCGCCGGTGATTTTGCATGAGGACCGATGCACCAATCGGAGGAGTTCCTCGAGAACCCGCGTGATAATCGCCTCCGAATCCTGAAGGGATTGAACCACTGCTGCGGTGTGGGCTTGAAGACGCGCAGTTACGGTATCATCACACCTGACAGCGTACTCGGACCGAAGAGAGCGCAATGATCCGAACAGCCGCCACGCCGTGCGCTCCACACCAAGGTCGGATGCGGCGGCTTCCGGGAATGATGGAGCTGTCTCATGCGATCGCCCGCTTACGCGCGGTTCAATGACCACTCCTCCGGCCCGCCGAGTTGGAGGATGGCGGTGCGGATCTTGCGCACCCCGAGCTCGAGCCGGGTCTTGATCGTGCCCAGCGGCGTGCCGGTCTTCGCGGCGATTTCGCGCTGGCTCAGGCCATGGTAGAAGGCGAGTTCGACGGCCCGGCGCTGGGCTTCGGGGAGCGTGGCGAGGACTTCGCGCAGCGCCGCGGCGCGGTCGGAATTGCACGCGTCTTCGTCGGCGCCCTGCTCCACCATGTCGCAGGCGGTGGATTCACTCTCCAGGCGCATGCGCTCTTCGGCGCGGTCATAGGCCTGCCGGCGCCGGACACGGTCGATGGCGCGGCGGCGCGCCATGGTGATGATCCAGCCGAGGATCTTGCCCTTGGTCGTGTCGAAGAGGTGGCTGCGGTTCCACAGCTCGATGAACACATCCTGGAGCGTGTCGTCGACATCGGCGTCGGCGTGAACGACGCGGGAGATGACGGTGCGAAGCAGCGCCTTGTGGCGGTTCATGAGCATCGCCAGCGCGGGCTCGTCGCGCGCCTGGATGCGGGCGATGAGCGTATCGTCGCTGGGTTCCGAAGCGGAGACGGGAATGGGGGCAGCGTGGAGCTGTTGGTGGTCGAATTCGTAAAGCATGAATCACTGCTTTGCCAAAGACGTGCCACGCCCGTTTTACTCTGGTGACGCGGTCGAGTGTCAGGATTTTGTGTCGCCGATCGCGACAGCTATGATCGTTGGGGAAACACAGGATGTGATGACTAATGAGCGAAACTCGTCGGGCGTGAGATCGCCTTCGGAGAGCCAGCGCGCGAGATCGGTCAGGTCGCCGGAGATTTCCCGGCAGGCCCAGTCGGGGTCAGCGGGCGACGGCATGGCCCGTGTCCCGATCACGTCACGCTGCGGGGAGAGTCTTGTCGTCCAGCGCGGTGAGCGCGACGGCGAGGGTGAAGTCGCGCACCGCCTCGTGCAACCGGGGCCAGGAGCCGCGGTCCTTCACGTAGGCGATGGGAATCCTGGAGCGCAGGACCCGCCGGCCGCGTGGGGACTCCGACGTATGCGACAAGCAGAGCCAGGAAGTATGGAGCGCAACGACCGTGCCGGGAGGGAGGCGAGTGCCGGAATAGGAAAGTGGAACAGTCATATCCATCTCAGCATCGCCGCAAAGGGCCTGCGCGGTCTTTTCCACCCTGGCGAAATAGTCCATCGTGCAGGCGCCACCTCCTCCGGACGAAAGACCCAAAGCATCGCGTGCCAGGTGTTCCTCGAGGTGATGGCCATTTCGAGCACGGCCGTGATGGCGAGCAGGAGCTTCAAGCGTCGCCGTGGAAGGCGGAGGCTACTTCGCCGGCGTAAACCAGATGGGCGAGGTATAGGCGCGCTCGGTGAGCGTCAGCGCGGTCCCGGGGAGCGGCTTCACGCCGAAGCGTTTGGCGTCATACGCCGTCCAGCGCGGCGTCGGGATTTCGATCACGCGGACGTAGTAGAAGGCGCGCAGTTTGGCGTCGAAGTCCGGGTCTTTCCACACGCCGATGAGTTCGGAGGCGCCGATGGTGTTCGTCCAGGTGGCGTTCTCAATGTCCACCGTGGTGCCGACGCTGGGAAGCTTGCCTTTCGCATCTGGCCTCCGGTCGCCGCTCCACACAGCGTCATAGACTCTCTCCTGCAAATCGCCCTTCGCATCCATCCAGCCCTTGATGACCTGGATGCGATCGAGGTTCCCGCCGATCGGGTCCTTCATCGCGGCGACGAGGAAGGTGGCCGACTTGCCCGCGGGCGCATCGCTCAAGTCGCCACCCATCGGCACGCCTTTGGTGTAGCCGGTGATCGCGGGGCTGCGCGTGTCGGCGTCGGCCTTTTCAAAATCCCAGCCGCCGAAGAAGCGCACCACCATCCGGGAGCCGGTGGTGGCATAGGTTTCCTTGCGCTGCATGGCGTCCCAGATGGAGGCGCGGGTGTTTTCCTCCGCCCATACCGCGGCGTAGCCGGCGGAGCAGACTTGCCAATCCATGATTTTCACGCCGGTCTTCGCGTTGTTCATGAAAGTGGCCGTGAGCCGATGCGGGCTGGGCTCTTGTGGCGTGGTCTTGCCGAAAAAGTTGTCCTCTTCTATGCTCGCCAGGCCGGTATGCGCGTCGGTGCTGCCGACCATCCCGAACTTGTAGGGATTCACCCCGAGCTTCTCTTCGAGCCTGAGGCCGTTTTTGAGCGCCGCGCGGGCATACTCGAATTCAAGCATCGCGTTCTCCTTCGCGGCACTGCCATCGAGATTGCCTGCGTCCCAGCGTTCGAAGTCGGCGAACTCGTCATTCGGCGAAAGAAAGGGATGCGTCTCGCCGTCGCCCTTGGTCTGCGTGGCCTCGTAGAGCCGTTCCCACTTGGCGCGCGTCTCGGCATAGTCGCGGTCGATCGCTTTGCCGAAGGCCTCGACGATGGGGAACATCGTCCCATTGCTCAGATTGCCGTTGTGCGCGATGGCCAGCACGCTGCCGCCGGTCTTCTTTTCGTAGGCGTCCATCCATTTCCACAGCTCGGTGGGGTTGTTGCTGCCGAGCGGCGGATAGCAGGTGTAAGGCTCGACCTGGCTGGCCTTGTCGGCGTTGTCGCGGAAGATGACGTTGCGATGCAGGTTGTTGCCCTTGTCCAGCGAGGTCCACTCGTAGCCGATGAAGGCGGTGAAGCGGCCCGGTTCGTTGTATGTCTCCGCGGCGGCGATCGTCTCCTGCCAGGCGCCGCGGTAGGCACGCGTGCCTGGGTTGTACATCAGCGCCTTCGGGAAGGTGCCCTGCGAAAACTGGCCGATGATGTCGAGTGCGGCCTCGCCGCCCTTGCCGGCCTGCATCAGGTCATACCACTTGCGACCCATTGGGTCGGCGAGGATTTCTGGTTTGCCCGCGAAAAGGTCGGGGAAAAAACCCATGTTATCCGAGTGATCGGCGACGACGAGGAAATCGAGCGGGCGCGAGAGCTTCGCCGGTTGACCGCTGGAGGCCATCACCTGCTCGCCCCGCGCAAAGCGATAGGCATCGCGCGGACTGAGCCGGCAGCCAAAGGCGCCGGCATCCATCGAGAAGGACGTGTGCAAGTGGGTGTCCCCAAACAACGGGCGCGTCGGGAATTTGCGATCCGCGTAAGGCGAGTACGGCCGCTTCTTGAAAGCCGCGTCGGCGGCTGCTTTGTCGAGCGTCCCCGCGTCGCTGGCGGGGGCGGCTTCCTGCGCGGTCAGGGGCGCGAGCGACAGGCCGAGGACGGCGAGCACGGCGAAAGCGTGGGTGGGCGTGGAGATTTTCATGGGGTGTGGGAGTGAGGTTGGAAATTCAAAGGGCCGCGATCCGCTGGATGACCCAAAACATCGCCACGCTCCCGATGGCATAGGGCGGCACGGCCTGCGTCCAGCGCGGAAAGGTGAATCTTGAGTGCCGGACGAGGGCGATGACCGTGAGCACCGCGCCGACAAAAGCGAGCTGGCCCGCCTCGACGCCGACATTGAAAAGCAGCAGCGCGAGCGGGATATCATGCGGCGGCAGGCCGACCTCCGCGAGCGCCCCCGCGAAGCCGAAGCCGTGGAGCAGCCCAAACGTGAACGCCACGAGCCACGGTGCGCGCGCCGTGAGCCCGCATTCGCCGCGCCGCGAGCGCAGGATTTCCGCCGCGACGAAAACGATGCTCAACGCGATGACCGCCTCCACGGGCGCCGAGGGCACTTTGACAAAGCCCAGCGTGGCCAGCGCGAGCGTGATGCTGTGGGCGATGGTGAACGCCGTAATCGTCTTCACCAGCAACCCGACGCCGCGCACGATGAGGACGAGGGCGAGGATGAACAGCAGGTGATCGATCCCGAAGAGGATGTGCTTCACGCCGAGGACGAAGTAGCCGCCCACCGCCGGTCCCGCCGTTTCCTTCCCGAAAACAAACGACGGCGCCTCCGGCCGCAGCAGCCGCGAGACAACGTGCCCATCGGCGAGCGCGATGCGCACGAGCACATCCGTCATCGTCGCCTGCAAGCCATGCACCGTGACCTCCCAGCCGTCGAGCCCGCGCGGCCCGGTCGAAATCGTCCAGCGCCTGATCTCCGCGCCGAAGATCCGCTCGACGCGCGGCAGCGACATCATCACCGCGTCCTTCGGCAGCGCAGGATGAATCGGCAGCACGCCGCGCGAGAGCTGCGCCGCCGTCGGCGCCGGGCAGCCGCACGGCATGGTCATGGCCGGAGCGTTCGGATCGAGTGCCAGTGAAGGCTGCGGGTGCGGCAGTTCCTCGCCCGCCAGCGGCGTGCCGCCCATGGCGGGCACCTTCCAAAGCACATCGAATTCACCCGGGGCGCGTGCGGTCAATTCGAGGTAGGCCGGACGGACCTCATGGGCCGACGCCGACGCCACGACGAGCAGCCCTATAAGGGCGAGCCAGCGATTCATCGCGTCGCGGTCTTGGTGGGGAGCGCGGCCGCGCCACGGAGCGCCGCTTCGTCCACGGTGATCCGGTAGCGCGCCTTCAGCCCCTCGAGCAAATCCCCGTTTGCCGTGCGCCGCCGTTCATCGGAGAAATCGCGCGCGACCGCATCGCGCACTGTCTCGAACGCCACCGGTTGTGGCTCCGCGCGTCCGCTCACTCGCACCAGATGCACCCCGTAACTCGACGCCACCGGCCCGCGCCATTGACCCGCGGGCAGGGCCGCCACCTTCTCGGCAAACTCCCGCCCGAACGCCGCCGCGATCTCGTCCGCGCTGGCATCCGGGAATTCATACTCGCGCAGGAAGGGGTCGCCCACGGTCTCGTCGCTCGCGCCGTTCGCCAGCGCCGCCAGCGCCTCACGCGCATCCGCATCCAGCTTCGCGCCGCGGCGTTCCCTGCTGAAAAAGACGTGGCGAAAACTCACACGCGGCGCTTTCGCGTAGCGCGTGGCATTTTGCTCGAAAAACTTCCGCAGCGTCGTGTCGTCCGGCTCCACCGCACCGGCGATGTCCTGGGTGAGAAACTCCATCTTCTGCGCCATGCGCCGGCGTACGATGGAGTCGTCGCGATCCAGCCCCATCGCGAGCGCCTCGCGGTAAAGGACCTCTTCGCGCAGGTGATCATTCACCAGCCCGCGCAACTCGTCCGCATCCGGCGCCCGATGCCACTGCCGGGTAAACCCCTCGCGCAGCCACGCGATCGTCCCCGCCGTGATCTCAATACGCATCGCCGCATTCTCCGCCGGACGCCGCTGGGAACGCCACGCGTTCGCCGCGAAGACTAGCATCCCAAGCAAAGCGAAATGCAGCAGCGGTTCTTGGAGCCAGCGTTTCATAGGATGCGATAGATCATTTTCGGAAGCGTGTCTGACCCTCGTCTCGATGTAACTAATAAAAGTGTGACCGCCCGATGGATGCCGGCAAAGCTGGGGGCGTGTCGATGTTCTCAGCGTGAGGCTTCCATGCGGGCCTTGAGAGCAGTAGGATCCGAGAGAGCGTGCTGAACGGTGGCAGCCCAATCGGCGTCGCCAATCGTGATGGCGAGGTAGGAAGTCGTCTCAATCTCGGTGCCGAGTGGAAAGGCGCAATCGATGAAGAACCAAATCGCCTCCTCCAGCGGCTCATCGTCGTGCCAGGTGCCCATCAAGGTGAAGGCCGGCTGCGCGGAGCCGTCGCCGGCGTAGACCTCATCGAAGATATCGTGGACTCGCTCACAGTCTGGCCCCCAAACGCAAACCCAGATGAGGCCAGCGGCCAGGAGACGGTCTGCAACGCGAGCAATGACATCGGTCCGCACGCCGCTGGCGTCGGCAACGAGGAGCAAGACGGTGTGCGAGGATGGCAGCGACATGTGCTCAAGCGCGGAAAAATCGGTGACGAACTCCGAATAGAGCGGACACTCCGGGATCGGATTGATGCCATGTTGGTTCACAGGAAGCGTGAGGAAACGCCTGGGCCGGAGCTCAGGCACGCGGGGATGAGGCTGGCAACGCCGGTCAACCAGCGACCTGTTGATAAATCGAGAGCGCCATCCCGCTTGGCCCGCAGCGATATGTTAGGCCGCGTGAGATCGAGGAAATAGTGCATATAAATCCAATAGCGCGTGGGCGATGACCAACGGCCATAATTGGCGCCACTTCCAGTAAACACATCCAAAGAACAAGCCAACCGGAAAAACGACCACGATGGCATTGACACCTTGGTATGCGTGCAGAAAGGCGCGAAACAGCGCACTCGCCAATACTGCGACCCACATGCCATACCGTTCCAACGATCGGACGAAGTAACCAGTCTCCATTGTTTCTTCAAAAACAGAATTGACGGCCGAAGTGAGGATAAGCAAGGGCAGAGACACATGGCTGGCCACCGGCAGGAGTTGCGCCGCCCCTGGAAAAATGGCATTTGCAAGCAAGACACTGGCGCATGTCGTCAACCCTGCGGCTAGACACAGAAGAATGCCTGCTCCGGTAAATCTCCAGGCAGGCTGCAAACCGAATGATGGGAACGACCAACCGCGGATGCGGCCAATCCAGAATGCGACGGCCAGGCCCGACAATTCTATGATGACCAAAGTAAGTGCCCTGCCGTCGGTGAACTCGACCGCCGCGCTGGCTTCCCACAAATGGCTGAAGACTGCTGCGATGCTTCCGATAATGCCCCACCAAAAGCAGGCGAATATGACCAGAAAGAACTCTGCGGGCGCTGAAAGATTGCGGATGAGCGACTTCATCGTACCGAGCGGCCTACGACCGGATGCTCAGCGACGCGCGGAGCTGGCGCCGCGGCTGCGCGGAGCGGGACAGGTGGAGGCCGGCAGCAGCAGCCGCAATTGCGGAGCGCGTTCGCGGGAGGGTCCGGTCGGGCGACGTTCGGGACATCGGCTAGTGCCAGTTGCCGCTGTCGCGCAGTCCCGGTCCGAGTTGGTACGCACAGCCCGAAATGGACATGAATAACGCCGTCACCAAGATAAGCCAGATGGACCACAGCCAGACGAGCGGCAACAGCCGCCGGAGCGAAACGCCCGCGATGAACAGCAACCAAAAGCCTGCATGGATTAAAGCAATCGCCCCCTCCTGCTCGGGAGTCGCGTTTACGGTGATCGGCTCGAAATAGGCAATAATCCCCAGTGGAGCGTTCATAATGACGATAGGCACAAAGAGAGCGCCCGTTCCGAGGCACGGAAAGGAGAGAAGATAAGCGACGAAGGGGAGAAGAACCCACGACCTGGCAAGCCGGAGAAAGCTGTCTGGCGGCGTCCTGGGAGCACTGGTTGCGGGCCGGTTCTGCTCCGCATCGGAGCCTTCTTCTCCGGGTTCGAGATCGGAAATGAGTGACTGCCCACAATCGCAAAGCAAGACGCCTGGCTTAAGTGGTCTGCCGCATGACGGACATTTCTTTGTCATTGCTTTGAGAGTGCGCTAGTCGACGCCCCGGAGGTGCCATACCAGTGGAAAAATCAGGAGCAAGCTGAAGAACAGAATGGGTAACCCCCAGCCGACAAGCAGCAGGTCAAGCTTTGATGGCGTCGCTGGACGCCGGAGGGTGATGAGAAGCAACAGCGCGACGAACACACCAAGCGAGTAGAGGAACACCTGGAGACTTTCGCCCATGTCGAGAACCAAGGCACACCAAAGGGACAGCAAGAGAATCCAAATGACGGCGTACGTGATGGATGGGCGGTATTTGGGACTAAAGGTCATTAGGTGCTGCGGAATCCTGCATACCAGATGCCAAAGATGATAGCGCCAACGAGACGGGTCGCGACGCCTGACGCCCGCAAGCACAGCGACCGCGGAGCGCGTTCGGCTGCAGTGCCTGAGACAGGCGACGTCATTTGCGGGGCTCCTCCCGCACGCTGAGGCCGGGATCGATCTGTCCGGTCACCGGCGCGTATCGTCCGTCGGCCTCGCGGACGATATAAAGACGGAAGTTATGCCTATTCTTAGTGTCGAAGGAAAGAAAAGTGGGTGCGTTGATAGTCTGCACTCTGTTGGCGCGGTAATGATGAAGAATCACCTGCTTTGTCGTTGGATCGCCCTTGAGGATGGCAACGACTGCGAACGTTGTTTCGACTCCGATGATGGGCTGGGCCTCAAAGCCCGGCATGCCGCCCCGTTCTTTCGTGTCGTGGGCGGTTGTGGGAGTGGCGATGACCGCCAGTTCCGACTTGTCTAGAAGTTCCTTATCCGACCACATGCGGGCGAGCCGTGCGCCGACAACGCCGGTCAAAACGAGAGTGAGTAAAGTGACGAGGACGAACGAGCGAAGAGATTTCAGCATGTTGTTGCGACGTCTGGATGGGCGAAGATAGGCCGAGCTTTGGGAATTAGCACGGCTTGCTGTAGAGGTAGAAACCAAAACCCAGAGTGGACCGGCTCCAACGGCGATAGCACTCGCGCCACGCGCGAATGCGCTCAAGGAAAGGCTGGGCGTCGGGGTCTCCTGGGTGGTCGCGAGCGAAGCGCTCCACGGCACGGCAAAACAAACCTTCGTAATGATCCCACTCGTCGTCATTGCTCACGCAAGAGTAGAGGGGAACCAGACCCACCGCGAGGCCGGCCGCCTCATTGCCCGCGTGTGTCAGGTGGGTGGCGGCGCTCGCCCCGAGAAAAGCGAGGTACTCGGCCGCGGGCTCCTGCCGCCAGTACGGATCGGCAATGAGGACCTGACCACCGGGACGAACCAAGGCGGCGAGAGCGGCCAATGCCTGCTCAAAACTGCCGAAGGCGTGGCTGGAACCGAAACAAAGCGCCAGATCGAAAGAAGCTGGCTCCAGAGCAACGTCCGCGGCGCACGCTTCGTGCCACTGCATCCGTTCTCCCAGGCCGCGAACCTCCGCGTGCGCGCGAGCCGCGCGCAGAAACTCGCCATTCGGGTCCACGCCGACGCCAGTGGCGACATAACGCTGAACGGCGCGGAGCAAAAACTCGGCTTTCCCACAGCCGACATCCAGCACGCGGCTGGATGCAGCCAGTTCCAGCAACTCAACAAGCTCGTCAGCCTTGGTGGAACTCATCGGGCTGCAAAAGAGATGGTCTTTGTGCGCGAGGGTGGTTAAGCGAAACTTGTTCATCCCTCCGCCTCCTCGCTGGGCTGACTTATTGAACGCATTCGGCGTAACCAGCCGCGTTCGCCCTCAAAGTTCATGCCACGTTCTACCGTAGAGCAACTCGGGTGCAGATGGGCCCGACGATAGGAACGAGCCAGATAAGAAGCAGCCAAAGAGGCAAGCGACTGTCTGAGCGATGGTGCCGCAAACAAACAATGGTTGTGCTGATCGCCAACACAAGCGCAACGACAACAGTGATCAAAGGAAGAAGCTGCGCGAGAAAAAGCGGCCAACTGAGGCCGAACTGGCGGGTCAGGTCTGTGGCTTCGGCGAACGGGATACGGTTCATGGACGTGGATTTGGAGATTCGGGTTTTTGGGAAATTTGGCGACACTGAAGCGGGTCAGTCGTTTTCGTCATATTGTTCACGGAAAGCGTGTTGCATCTCCGATATGCGCTGAAGGTCAGACGCTTCGGTGGGAGACAAAGGGATAAGGTGCTGGAGTTCGGAGGATAATTCAGGAAAGACGTCGGAAGCGATGCAAAATCGTTCCGCCCCATCACTGCCGACACCAATCCAGTTCGCACAGGACAAGCAAACGGTGGTTTCAAGTGTGAGGTTGCCCTCGTCGAAGCAGCGCAAGCCGTAGTTCGGATAATGGCCGCACAGGGTCTCATCCTCAATCCGGATAAACGCCCGCTTAAAGAGACTGACAAGGAACTCAGCGTCGCTCCCATTGAATGTGCGACTGGCGAAAATATCAGCGACACACGCGCCGCCCGGTGAAAACCACAGAACAGGGAAAGTCCTCGAAGTAACGGCCCGGCATTTTCGATCGATGTGGAACAATTCGACGGTCTTCATTGGCGCTGATCTTGCGAAATATGAGCGACGCCTAACGCTGACAAGCTCAGCATCCCATAGGCGTGTTCGCTGGATCGTCTGAACGCAGCGTTTGATTACACGCGCTATTCGTGGCTTTCGTCATTGGCTGAAATCAATCTGGAAAAGCTTCGTGGCGATAGGACGGAGCGAATCGCGGGAGGCTGGGAGGCCCATATGCTCGGTCATCCAGCGCAAATAGTCGAGCAGTGCGTCCTCGGAACGATCCCGGAGAATCCTGTAGATGGGCATTGCGTAGGAGTCGTATTCGTTCGCGGCCTCTGGGATGCCTTGCACGCCAATCGGGTCCCAGTCCATGAGCACTTTCCGGATGCGTCGAAGACTGGCTGAGTCGCTCATGGCTGCCGTCGCGTGATGGGCAAAGTATGCCGGCCTCCGATCACCACTGCGCCCGCCGGAAGCCGAATCGCAACGCCGCTGCGGAACTCAAGTTCTCTCCAACCTGCCGGATCGTCCGTCTCCCCATCATCCACGACGCGGATCTCCGGGCTATACGAAGGCGAAACCAAATCGGGAACTGCGTCCCAGTGGGCGCCCGAAGCAATATCGAACTCATCGCAAAGTCGAAGAAGC
>Ga0105237_10001456_pt1 | contig 31237 bp, 21 predicted proteins | sample KBSC24metaG_FD_81520 | JGI IMG/M metagenome (GOLD analysis project Ga0105237, IMG submission 81520) | Corn rhizosphere microbial communities from Kellogg Biological Station, Michigan, USA - KBS C2-4 metaG | ecosystem: Host-associated > Plants > Roots > Rhizosphere > Soil | place: Michigan, USA... | reverse complement strand
TAAGTCTTCAACATTATATGCCAATGGATTTAGCAGTGACGCACTCATAAGCAATCCTATGGCTGCAACGGATAAGTTATTTACAAGTTACAACTATGCAATGTATCATTATAATGCTCTCTTTGGTAGGGTAGGGTTTACCTGGCAAGATACTTATTTGTTAAATATTACCGCCAGGCGGGATGGGAGCAGCCGATTTGGCACGGGAAAGCAGTTTGGTAATTTCGGTGCTATTGCGGCCGGCTGGATCTTTTCAAAGGAGAGATTTCTTCAGGATCTGCTGACATTCCTGAGCTTTGGTAAGATACGGGTAAGCTATGGCATCACCGGAAATGATAACATCACGGATTATCAATATTTAAGTAGCTATTCCCCCAGCGGAACTACATACCAGGGAATTGGTGTCATGTCTCCTAGCAGAATGCCCAACCCTTATTATGCGTGGGAACAGGTGAGAAAATTTGAGGCCGGCATTGAATTAGGGTTTATAAAGGACAGGATATTGATCTCCGGCTCTTACTATAGAAACAGGACGAATAATCAGCTGGTCGGATATCCTCTACCAAATCTCACGGGTTTTAGCAGTGTACAGGCTAATCTACCTGCTCTTATCCAGAATACGGGAGTCGAGTTTGTTATCAATACCACCAATATTAGAACAAAGGGTATTACATGGACCAGCTCGTTCAACCTTTCTATTCCGAAAAATATACTACTTAGCTACCCCGGGCTGACTTCTTCTGCGTATGCTCAAACCTATGCTGTGGGCTATTCCTTGTTCAGCAAATATGTCTATCATTACACAGGAGTCGACCCTCAAACGGGACTTTATACATTTGCTACAAAGAGCGGAAATGGAACCCTTTCATTTCAGGATCAGTATATGTCAAAACCAATCTCCCAAGTCTATTTTGGAGGGCTGCAAAACACCTTTATCTTTAAAGGGTTGAGATTGGATATTATGCTGCAATTCGTAAAACAGTATGGATCCAGCTATTTAGCTGCTTTTTTAAGTTCTGTTGTAGGAGGATATAACCTAAATGTACCGAGAGAGCTATTAAAAAATCGTTGGCACAATCCAGGTGATAAAGCAAGTATGCAAGTCCTTTCTTATGGTTATGAAGCATATCGGCAATCCTCTTATTTTATATATAGTGATGGGAACTTAGTAGACGCTTCGTTTATTCGTTTAAAAAACATCTCCATATCATACCAGTTACCTCCAAAATGGAGAAAGGCTATGCAACTGGAAGATGCCAATATCTTTTTACAATGCCAGAATGTATTTACGATCACAAGGTACCCGGGAATGGACCCTGAAACCGGCGGTGGATTAAGCTTACCGCCCATGCGAACCATTACCGGTGGAGTTAGGATATTGTTTTGATCATTTAAATTTACTAAAATATGAAAATTTACTATAGCCTATTTTTTTATTGCCTAATATTGGCGGTTTTCGGGTGTAAGAAATTTGTGCATATTGATCCTCCAAATACAGTGCTGGTTACCAATAGTGTATTTAGCTCCAGTGGATCGGCTACTGCAGCGCTATTAAATATTTACCAGGATATGCAATCAACATCATTCGCGATAGCTCAAAGTTGTGGATTATTGAGTGATGAATTGGCAAATGACTATTCCAGCGACATCACTTTGAGACAATACTATACTAACTCAATGCTTGCAACAAATAGTAATATCCGTTTTTGGATCTATGCATATAGGTACATATATCAAGCCAATGCTATTATCGAAGCTTTACAAAACAGTGAAAAAATCGCCGCACCAATTAAGAACCAAATTGTAGGTGAATCTAAATTTATAAGGGCTTTCTTTTATTTTTATCTTACAGAGTGTTATGGTGATGTGCCGAAAGTCGTTGGTACGGATTATACTCATAATGCAGGAATAGCCCGCAGCTCAAGGGCTGAAATATTTCAGCTGATGATCACGGATCTTACGGACGCCGATAATCTCTTAAACAGCTATTTTGTTGATGGAACGGATACGACCGTCACTACTGATAGGGTCAGACCTACCAAATGGGCGGCAGAGTCCCTATTAGCGCGGGTATATTTGTATGCCGGAGACTATGATAAGGCTGAAAAGGAGGCTACTAATGTGATCAATAATAGTTCTTTATTTTACTTGGAGAGTGATTTGAATAGTGTATTTCTGGCCAATAGCAATGAGGCGATTTGGCAACTGGCGGTGCCGCTACCTACCAATTATAATACGCTGGACGGAGCTGGTTTTATTTTGATCTCGACTCCATCCACCGGAAATGCTCAAACTAATACCATTAGTCAGGAATTGCTAAGTGCATTTGAGCTTGGTGATAAAAGAAAAGACAACTGGATTGGAAGTATTACCAATTCGACCGGTACCTTTTTATTCCCATATAAGTACAAAGTTCGGCAGTCATCCAATGTTACGGAATACACTATGATGCTTAGGCTTGCTGAGCAGTATCTTATCCGTGCGGAGGCCAGGGCTCAAAAGAATGTCGATTTGTTGGGAGCTGTGGCGGATCTTGATAGCATTCGGAATAGAGCAGGGCTCGATCATTATACAGGGTTAGTGGACAAGCCTTCTCTATTAAAAGCGATCCTTCATGAACGGCAGGTTGAGCTATTTGCAGAATGGGGGAATCGCTGGTTTGATCTAATACGTACGGGAAATGTAGGAATGGTAATGGACAGCATTGCTCCTTTGAAGGGGGGCGGGTGGAATAGTAATAAGCAACTGTTTCCTATTCCACAATCAGAAAGGATCTTGGATATAAATCTTTCGCAAAACCCCGGATACTGAGTGTGCTGAAAAATTAGAGACTACTACTATTTAGTCGTGGTAGTCGAAGGTTTATGCTCTTTGAATGATGATGGTCGGCCCATCAGAGGCGGTTTTCAGGAACAGCCTCTAAACCACCCTGGGCTGCTTTGATTAAGTGTCAAGGTAGTGAGCACACGGGGAAAAGGCACCGTTCAGGTGTCAGGTGGGTGTTAAGAAGCCGAACAGTTGTGAATTGCCAATTGAGGCGTCGAAAGGATGAGACGATGTCAGAACCAAGGTCCAGTATCGACTTTGGGATAAGCAGCGAGGCTACCTGATTACTGTCACTGCGGCATCCGGCGTATAGGCAACGGGATTTTAACACAGGCGATTGCCGGGAACAGGAGAATCTGTCGTCGGAATGATAAGAGAAAATATCAAGCTGCAAGGACAGCAAGATAGAAAGTATCGATGACCGGCACAGGGGCAGAAGCCTTCGTAATAGCGATGAAGTTCCTGTAATGGGAATGGAGCGAAGGGATGCTGTTATCAAGCTTTTAATCATGGACGAAAACTGTCTGCCGGCTGGCGGATCAGGAGGTACGAAAATGAGTGGAGCAAAATCGTTTAGTATTAGTCGGCGACTAGTGAGTATGGCCTATCAGAAGGTACGCTCGAACAAAGGAGCCGGAGGCGTAGATGGTGTCAGCCTGGAATCGTTTCACGCGGGATACAGGGATCACTTATACCGGTTATGGAATCAGATGAGCTCAGGAAGCTATATGCCGCCACCGGTGAGATTGCACGAGATCCCAAAGAAAGGAGGTGGACTAAGACCTCTGGGCATACCAACATTTACCGATCGAATTGCCCAGACAGTAGTAAGAGGTCTGCTGGAACCGTCATTGGAGCTGATCTTTCATAAGGACAGCTACGGATACCGACAGGGAAAGTCGGTTGTAGAAGCGTTGTCGGCCGCCCGTGAACGGTGCTGGAAGTTGAACTGGGTGGTGGATGTGGATATCAAAGGCTACTTCGATAACATTCCGCACGATCTGCTGATGAAGACGTTACGACGCCATTGCCGGGTAAGATGGATGCTTTTGTACATCGAACGGTGGCTGAAGGCGTCGCTGCAAAAGCGAGACGGAACGATCGTGGTACGGACCAAAGGAGTACCGCAAGGATCGATCATAGGCCCGGTACTGGCCAACCTGTACCTGCATTATTGCATGGATAAGTGGCCGGAAGGAGAATACCCCGGATGCCGGTTCGAGCGATACGCTGACGATTCGATCATCCATTGCCGGGACATGAAGGAAGCTGAAGAGCTAAAGGCTGCGCTGAATGAGCGGTTGAAAACGTGCGGTCTTGAATTGCATCCCGAAAAGACGCAGATTATATACTGCAAAGATAGCAACAGGAGGCAAAAGGGAACTGGGAAAATGTCATTCGACTTCCTTGGTTACCAGTTCAAGCCAAGGTTGGTCAGAAACAGCCAGCGAGGCGAATGGTTCACCAATTGGCTGCCTGCTGTAAGCAACAAGTCGATGCGGTCGATGAACGAGAAGATGCGGAAATGGGAGGTGCTGAGAAAGACGACGATCAACCTACAGGAAATCGCAGCGGCGATCAATCCGGTGTTAACCGGCTGGATCAATTACTACGGTAAATTTTATAAAGCAAAACTGGTGAATTATATGCACATAGTGAATGTAAAACTTGCGAGCTGGGCAAGACGAAAATACAAGAACCTAAGAGCCAGCGAGATGAACGCGATCAAATGGCTGCATGGAGTATCCCAGCGCCAGCCGAAGCTTTCGCCCACTGGGCGCTTTTAGGATCGAAACCAACAATTGATAACCGGAGCCGTGTAACGGGAGACTGTTACGCACGGTTCTTACAGAATCTCGGTGCTGCGACGCCCGGGTTTACTTACTAAGCATCTGTTTCAAGTAATTTTTAGCAGAAAGAGGGGTGGCTTATATGCCACGCCCTCTTTTTCAACTGTTGAATTTGATGGTACTAGTTTCCGACATTGACTAGCTGGTGAATACAATTAGTAGTTGAACATAGGGAACCCACAGTTCCTTGAGTGTAAACGGGAACTGAGATATTTGTGTGACCGTTGGTGGTTAAGGTTGTAATTCCCGTGCCCGCTCCGGTTGAAGTATAGACGAATGAGCTTGAAGTTACGCAATACTTGCTTCCAACCTGCGTACAAAATAAACGGGTTTTTGAACCCCCAAATTTATTAGCTGCAGCTACACCTGCAATAGCCAATATACCTGTAGTGACACCCAAGAAAATTTTAGAACGTTTCATAAAATGGTTGCTTTTTGGTTCAAAAAGCAGTAAAACTTTAATGTAGATATTGCCTACTATTCTATACATCAACAAATAGGCAGTAGGAATTACCGATTTGTTGGATTGTCATGACAATTTATTTAGAATGATCTTTTATATATGGGGACAATAAGGCTTCGACCAGAATAGCATAAGCGCAAGTTATTTTTACGAACTGTTCTTTTCAATCTGAATTATGTTCCGATTAAAGAATTATCTCGGGACGCGCCATTACCTGTATTGTGATTGCGGCGGAATAAGATAATTTCCTTTTCTATTTGACGTTCATGCAGATCAATAGAGAACGGAAGAGATCTTATCTTGTACGGAAACGCTTGGTTGCCGTACTGCTTTTGCTTTTTATTCTCTTCTCGATAAAAGGGGCCGGACAAGATAAGGTCAATTATATTCATGAGGGATCTGTTCTTAAGGGAAGCATCATAGATTCGATACACCGTAAACCTTGTCTTTTATGTATTGTAGGGATCTTGCAATCGGACTCCAGCCTTGTGCAATTTACACGGAGCGGAAAGGATGGTGACTTCTTATTTAGTCAAATCAACCCTGGTAGATATATTCTTTTTATCAGTCATCCATGTTGTACGCAGTATTCCATAACCTTAACCCTAAGCCAGGGACAGATAATGGATGTTGGGTATATCATTCTCCCTCCTCGCACTGATGTTTTAGAGCCGGTTGTAGTAACTCCTAATTTCACCGGGCCCAGAATGAGGGGCGACACGCTGGAGTATAATACGACCGGAGTAAAACTTAGAGGCAATTCCACTGTGGAGGAGTTGCTACGTCGACTGCCGGGAGTGCAAATCGATGCCAATGGTTATATTATGGTGAACGGACGGCGAATTGAACGACTATTGGTGGATGGAGCCGATTTTTTTGGCCAGGACCCAACTTTTATCACGAAGAATTTTAATGCAGACATGATCAGCAAAGTACAAGTGTTGGATACGAAGAGCAAACGAGCGGAATTCACAGGGGTAGATGACGAGAAGAAAATAAGGACTTTGAATCTCACTCTCAAAGAAGATAGCAAAAAGGGATATTTACTAAATGAGTATTTGGGGATGGGCGCTCAACGCTATTATGACATTAATGGGGCTTGGGGGGCTTTCGACCGTAACCGGCAGATGGCAATCATTGCCAAGACGGCTAACGAGGGAAATCTGGATGTAATTGGAGGTCTTGTTCCAATCAGCTTGACAAATAGCATATCGGATCCCTTGGGTGCTTCTGCCGGCGTTGGGATTCCCCGAGTCGCGGTTGCCGGAGTGCACTATTCTAATAGAAGCTCAGGGAATGATGACCGCCTTTCAGGTAGTTATCAATCTAAGTGGCTGTGGACAAAGCCGGCCAGCCACAGTATCATCCGGCAAAACCTGCCCGGAACAGTATATACGCAAAAACTGGGAGCTAATAGCACAAATCAGCAAGATCAGCATGATCTCCATGCGGAATACCAGTTTCATGTGGACTCGGTGAATGCTATTTCTATATCCTTAACGGGCAGTCATGCAGAAGGGAATAATGCTTGTAATGCTTCCGATACCAGTAGTTTTAACGATACCCTTGCTAATTATGGAATACGTAATGTTCAATCGGATGTCCGCAATAATAGTCTCCAAGGGAATATTTTGTGGGTAGCCCATTCCAGGAGGAAAACCGGTCGTAGTTTCTCCATCACTGGAGACGTGACGAGCAAGGAAAATGTCGTAGAAGGCTTTTTGCATCTGTTTAACTATTTCTATAAATGGAATGGGAACAGTAATGATAATGACTCTGCTGACCAGAAAAAGACAATAGATATTCATGAAGTCATGGCTAATACGCAATCCAGTTATGTCGAGCCTTTATGGAAAGGAACCCGCATGGAGCTGTCTTATGGATTTTCTACTACTAATAATCGGACGATCCAAAATACATTTGCAAAACAAAATGACCAATACGATGTCCCTATAGATAGCCTCAGTAGCTTTTATCAAAGTACACTTCTGGTACATTCCTTTTCTTTCAATCTGAATGGCATTTCTAAAAATATGAATTATAACATAGGAGATAATATATCGTATTCTATACAGAGTCAATCCGAGGGTTTGAAAAAAATATCCATGCGTCGAAAATATGCAAATGTCAATCCAAGCGTTAATATTCGATGGAATGTAAATGCGCAAACAAAGTTTTCTCTGGAATACCGGGCTAGGGCCCAACAACCCTATTTTGATCAGCTACAACCTGTGATCAACAACAATGATCCCTTGCATATAAAATTAGGTAATCCAGACCTTCACCCTTTCATGTCTCACTATATAGAGACACATTTTATCAAAGTGAAACCTATAATAGTGGTTGACCTAGGCGCAAGGATGGAGTTTACCTCCAACGCATTTAGTGTTAAGAGCTATACGGACAGTTTGGGGCGTCAATTCTCCCAAACTGTAAATGTCGATGGTTGCTGGAATTTCGGGGTTTTTGGATATTTTAGTACTAGGATCAAAAGAGTTGATCTGGATATCAGGTTTTCTCCATTCTGCTATTACTACCGGAACGTAAATTATGTAAACAATAACTTGGATCGTACTGACTATTATAAATCAGGATGGGACATGGGTGTGAGCAAGTATGCTCCAGAAAGGTATAGCGTAGGGGTGGAGTTTACCACATTCTATGTTTCATCTACTAGTACACTAGATAGAGCACAGGTTACACACTATTGGTCAGGAGAAGACAAGCTGCAGTTGTCTGTGTTTTTTCTGCGTGGCTTTGAGTTGAATACATCCGCCAGTTTCAAGTGGCAACAAGATGTTGCGGGTTTTGATAAAATACCACCTATCTTTTTATGGAACGCTTATGTTGGATGGGGTTTTTTAAAGAACCAACTGTCCCTGCGCTGGCAGATCAATGATATACTGGGAGAAAATAAGGGGTTTACTCGAACTATTTCTTCCAACCTGGTCTCGGAAAGCACCTCCAATGTGATTGGGAGATATTGGATGCTGACAGCGTCCTATCGGATCATACATCATAAGAAGGCAGAGTAACAAGAGACCCGGTTCGGACGCTTTAAGACATGCATCCGATGCCGGGCCGTATATATGGGATTGCTAATGATCAGGCAGCCTTAGCCTATACACAGATGTGGAGGATTAGGACTTTGCTACTGTAAGTTAGTTAGGGGATATGTTCCTTCCAAGCTCAATTTTGTTCCATTTACCGAATTCGGTCAGATCACTTGTTGATAGCGATATTGCACTGGGCTGACAAAATGAATTTTCTTAAATACCTTGCAGAAATGGCTTTCATTAACAAATCCGGAAGCATCTGCTACGGATTTTAATGGTTTGTTTGTATTGGCCAACAATTCCCTGGCCTTCGCAAGCCGAACTTCCTGGATATATTTATGAAGTGTTTTTCCTGTACGACATTTTAGGCCGGCCTGTAGTTTGTCCTTGCTTAATCCCACCTCCATTGAAAGTGCATCGGCGGAGATTTTTTCTGAATAGTGGGAGTCTACATAATGTAAGGCCATGTCGATACATTGTAAGTCTGCAAGGCTTAAACGAAGGGTCTTCACGAACTTGCCACGGGCATTGAGGATGGTTTTTCCCATTTTATTATGCTTTTAAGGTGGATAGTAAAAGGTGGCACTGTTTATAAATGTTTAATCGTGGAGGAGAGCCAGTATAAAAAGGACGATAATTTCCAAATCTTAAAAGTCGAGAGTGCAGATGGTCGACAATGTATTTGCAAGGCATAGTATAAAGGTTTAATGGCACATTTATGTCGGGAAAGATGAGCTATCAATCGGAGCGCAGGCGAGTGGGCTTTCTATGAGACGGAATCGACAATACAAATTTGCATCATGAAAATGATCCATTTTATATAATAAATAGTCTTGTCGGAAATATTTCAGATATTTAAATCCTCTATCAAAAGATCTTGTGAGTTAATTTAGGCTCTCTTCCTAAATTCCCCCGGCGTGACGCCGTACATTTTCTTAAAAGCCTTTATAAAGCTGTTGACACTGCGATAGCCTGTCATAGAAGCAATTTCTTTGATACTGCGGCCGGATTCGCCAAGGAGCTGCCGGGCCACTTGCATGCGTTCGCTACGGAGATATTCATAGACACCATTGCCAAAAAGTTCACGGAAGCCATTCTTTAGCTTGAATTCGTTCATGCCTACTTTTTGGGCTATTTCCCGGATGACGAAGTGATAGCGAATATTCTTCCGGATCATGTCCCGGGCAGCCTGTATGCTGTCCATCTCATAGTGATTATAATTGCTGGCGGGCTGTTGTTGGACGGCCTGATAAAGGAGATGGAATATGAGGGTATTTACCAACAAAGTAAAATACTTTTGTTTAGCCACGTCATCCAGAGAAATGTGGAGTAGTTTATATATGATATCCTGTATTTCCTTGGTGATCCACTCGGGGCGGGGTAACAGGGTGGCAGGCTCTCCGGTCTTGACCTTCTCCAGGAAGTCGGATAGCAATGGAAAAGAAGTCGCCCATTCCTCCAGAATAGCCATATCATACTCTATACCGAGAGTAATATACTCTCGAACTCCATCATGATGGCTGACTTCATCTAGAGTCGGAGAGTAAATAAGATTGAACTGCCCCTCTTTGATCAACATTTTCCCGAGCCCTGCAACTTCCAAATTTCGATCATGCTGGACGGCTAGATAGACCCTGAAGAAGGGTGCCTCATCCCTGGTATGAAAGGTAACTTTTTTATCCACCAAATGGACTGAATAAAATACTTTAGATGTGTCAGCAGCAAGCTCCTGAACAAGTAACTTCAGGTATTCGTTAGCGAGAGCCGAAGCGTGACTGCCCGGTATCTGGTACCGGGTAAGCTCAGCGGGAATGTCCCGGGATAACCTGTATTCCTGTTGGTTGAATGAGAAGACCATTAGCCGTAGGATAAGGGTGAATTATACAATGATTTTAGCCGGACATACCAAGCTTGCCGGGTCAGTCCGATAAAAAGCTGATTAAAAATCTGCCTTCTTGTTTGTAGTAATAGCTCTTTCGTTGTCGGGAGTAGAGGACTGGAGCCCCAAAATCCTTCATGAGCCGAATGTATTCATACGTACTTCTCTCGGAAATGCCGATCTTGTCGGCGAGCTCCGACGGCGTACCCGTCCCTTTGATTCGGATGAGTTGATCTATGCGACTCAACCGTTGAAAGATCTCTTTCTGCATAAGAATAAGGTTTAATTCGAGATCCGATAAATTGTTTTTTGTCTTAAACAAATATCGTATAGGATTTACAATCTTGCTTATTTCGAAGGTAACTTTATACTATCCAATCGGGAATATTTTGCTAAAACAACGTCTTCTTTCTGTATTGTATATGCGAAAAATGACTTTTTTAGCACACTGCTACCAATAGGGCCGGTGGCCCAGTAAAGGGGGATTTTTAGGAAAGGTAATGCTATAGCAAGAAATTATATATATGTTTATCTGGTATTAAATATATTTTTTAAAAAAGCACTAAAGGAAAACACTGATTAAAGGGGGGGCTGCTTATCTGCAGCCCTTGGTATAGCGACTATAACCGCTGCCACAGAACCCGATGAACATCACCAACAAGAAGATCGAGTTGAACAAGAATATGGACCTGGCCATCTTCGAGAAGCCGATGAGTTGAGCAAAGATATTGCCGAAACGGGCGTGGTCCCTCCACGCCCGTTTTTTATCTTGGATGGGTTTATTACTACCGACTGAATAACTTTTTTTGAAGCCAGGATTATAATTCTGTCGGAATTTTATAAGGCATCCTGATTCAAATATGCTCGTAAATGCTCAATTGTCTGAGAGAACGGCGACGCCAGCCAGAAAGCTGTTAACTAGTCTCTATATTTATGGTTTCCTGATCTACGCCGCCTTCATTTTGCTGTATCCGGTGATCTTTACCAGAGAAGCTTCATTCTGTGTGAAACAGGATAATTTACATCAAACATATCCTTTTTTTAACAAACTAGCCATTGCTTTGCACAAGGGATATTTACCCGTATGGGACGCCAATACTTTTGGTGGAAAGAATTTTGCTGGCGAGATCCAAACTGGAATATTCTATCCGGTGAATATCGTCTGGTGTCTCTTATTTGGTACCATCCATGGCATTGATGTTTATTACGTGGATCTCCTGACTGCCGCGCACTTCTTTATCTGCCTTCTGGGTATGTATAAATTGGCCAGGGTCTTTCTTCTTCCCCCTGCACCCGCGATAGTATCTGCCCTGGTATTTACCTTTACTGGAGCCGTGGGCGCCAGGGCAGGCGGGCAGACGGGGATATTCTTTGGACTTACGTTGCTGCCCTGGTGCGTGTATTTCACCGGAAAATATTATTTGAGTCGACAGAGAAAAGGATATTTTATCCTTGGCGGCCTGATGGCGGGGCTGCAAATACTTGCAGGCCATATGCAGCCATTCTTTCACACGATGGTTATCAATAGTATACTTATTCTTTATTACGAATATAAGGGTAAAAAGAGCTGGAAATTCTTTGCCTTGAATAGTTCTATCAATCTCGCTATTATCCTGGTGGTTGTATTTATAATCACTCTTCCGCAAATGTATTACGCCGCACAATACTTAAGTCAATGTTATCGTAATGTAGGCGAAGGTTTTTTTGCAGCGCCAGGACAAAAAGTGCCGCTCCAGATTTATGCCCATCGGTTTATTATTAACCTGTACAATATGCCCAACCTGCTTGGACAGGAATTTGCGCCACCGGAAGATGATAATATTATTTATATGGGCATACTCCCTTTAATCCTCCTAATCATTTATTTGACCATTCGTAAATTCCTGCAACTTACCATTGCCCATTCGGATATTACCAAGCATTTACTAATCATCGTGGCCTTTGGCGCGATCAGCGCTTTGGGATATCTTACTTTTTTCCCACTGATGTTACACCAGTTGCCATTTGTACCCGTCATACGGCAATTAGGTAGATATATCATACTTGTGAGCTTTAGCACCTCCTTACTGGCAGGGTTGGCTGTCGGCCACATTTCACAGATTAAAGAACTGTTGTTTCAGAGACATGCTATTATAAAACAATGCTTATTGCTAGTGTTAAGCCTTAATGCCTTGTATTGGATCATTGCACAACAAAAGCACATTGCAGTGAAGGTTTCGATACCTTTTCTCCTGTGTTTTCTTTTCCTTTTGGCATTACGGTGCATAAAGAGATTAATGGACATCAGCCTATTGGCCATTGTTGTTATTTTCGTGGACCTGTATTTCAATAAGGTCAGCTTTGCATCTACAAGGACGGAATTTTACGCCAATACCTTTTACGGGCGGAACAGGATCATCGACTCGCTGGAGAATACCTATGGCAAATACCGAGTGGCATCTGACATGATGGATTATACCTATGAGAGGAGGAACCTGGGGAATATATACAATATTCAAACCTCATTCGGATATGGTGCCACTTATAATAAGGCTTATTTGGATTTTCTCAACGTGGATCGAAGGCCCAATTCCGAGATTGGAGACTTGCTGAATATAAGATATGTTATTACGGACAAAATTCTGGATTCCAGCTTTATATTTAAGGATTCAACGCAAGGCATTCGTCTGTACGAGAAAACTAACTACTATCCTCGCATGTATTGGAAAAGCCAACTGGGCACGCGAGGAGCGGTTATCGAGGCGGCAAATAGAGAATCACTGAGACAAACGGCTTATAACGACGTCTATCAGCGGATCGAGATCAATTGTGCTGCCAAGGATACATTAATCGTGGCGGAAAACTACTATCCCGGGTGGAAATGTTATGACAATGGGCAGGAAATTGCCATCCATCCGGCGGTGATTAAAAATTATCCTCCTTTATTCAGGAGTATCGCCCTGGAAAAGGGGGGCCATTTAATAGAGTTCAAATATATTAAAGTGTTTTATTGGTTCTAATCTCCCTTACAGCGGTGAGTCCCAAATTTTTTCTCTATTCTTCATGCGTATGATGGTTTTTTCGAATGTTATGCATTCACCTGTATTCTTTTTCGCTGATGCCAGCGACAATGCCTTTTGCTCCCATATAATCGCTTCATCCACACGAGAGGTTTTATAGAGTAAATTAGCATAAGTATCGAAATAGGTGGCATCTAGCACCTCAATCTTGTTCGCGATAGCACGCCGACTCCAATAAATCGCCTGTTGTAACACTTCCGGATCGTTGCAATTTACAAACACACTCCAGGCCGCCTCATTGAGATTATCAGCATCCATTTGAGGAGTATTTTTGACCAATTCAACAAGAGCCTTACCGTATTCATTCCACATTTGCCTACCTGCATAGTACCCTAGCTTGGATTCCATTACGACTCTTTCCGCCTGCTCAGGATATTTTGTTTTGAGGTTATGAGTCAACTTTTCCCAATCCACCGGCGGTGAATCTGTTGCCAATAATGGCCCTACCACTTCTCTTTTAACGGTACGGATTACAAGATCGCTGGCCGTATTTATGCCTAGTGTTGTGTCGACTTCGGCAGGATGCTCTAAAAATATTTTAAACGCTTTGCTATCTGTAGACAAAGGGACAGCAGCGATCAATTTTAAATTTTCTTTTAAAAAGGGGGTTTTCAGACAGTCGATATAGGCATCGCAGATGGATGCAGCATCAGACCGATCGTTCGCTTTCAGCGCTGCGATCATAGCATGGGCAAGAAAGGCAGAATCGTTCAGACGCTCCTTGTAATGATCGACAAGAGTGAAGTATTGTTTATCGATATTGTCTACCTCCTTGACCTTTTCAAGAAACTCTTTGGGATCTTGCGATGCACCTACGATTTTGTGGATTGGCCGGCCTGTGGAAGAAAAGAAAAGGAAGGTTGGATAAACATCTATTCTGAAGGTATTTTTAAACCATGCAGCCTGTGAATACCATCTTTTGACCGCTGGAGCGTCCTCAATAGTGCTATCCATTTGTACTTCAATGCTGATATAGCCTTCGTTTATTATTTTCCCCACTTCCGCGACTGTAAAAATGCTTTTATTCATGTATTTACATGGGCCGCACCATGTTGCGAAGCAATCTACGAATATATTCTTATGTTCTGCCTGAGCCTTTTTTAATATTTCTTTCCAACTAAGTCCTTCCTGAAAGAAAAGGCCATTTTCCTGGCACATTCCCGCAAGTGGAAAAGCCAAAAATAGCCAGATAAGTAGTCGCATTATTTTTTTAATAAAAACACGGCTAAATACCGAAAGTACTAGGCTATGCGGCCTGATAGTCATTCTTTCTATCATTTCCCATAAAAGACCTGGCCGGTAATGAAGCAGAGCTATTGAACCCTACTCTGTATCTAATGGTTGATTTTATACTAATTTCCTATATTGACGAGCTGGTGAATGCTATTTCTAAGTGAACAACGAGCATCTCGACTCCTTTAGTATAAACAGATGTAGCTTTAAAGTCGCCCATGGAATCGCCGACAACTATTGTAACGGCGTACCTGTACTTGTTGACGTGTAAATAAATGTTGTGGTTGTCGACTCACAGTAATCTGGGGTATTGAAAAAAGTGCAATATAGCCTTTGTTTCTGGGGCCCATTCTCTTGGCTGCAGCAATGCCTGCAATGGTCAAAACACTAGTGGTGGCAATTAGAATGATCTTAGAACGTTTCATAAATGGTTGCTTTTTGATTCAAAAAGCAATAAAAACCTCTAATTTACATGTTCCTACTTTATTAGCTACAGCAAAGGGCAGTAGGAGTTAGCCTTTACTACCTTATCAGGAGAAAGGGTGCCGAACCTTGTCTGGGTAACAATACCGGAGTAAAAAATGAATAATGCCGCTGTTTCCTGTCAACAGATCCACTGTGCTCGTGACGGTCATGTAGGGGAACCAATAGCAGGACGAGGTGTCAGCTAATGTGCAGCTGGCAGCCAGCAGGTGGGCTATCCAATCACTTCGATGGGCCCACTCAGGCGTGTTAAATACTCTTTTAGCCTCCAGGTAAACCTCTCCCAATCCTGCGAGACCAGTGGCTAGTGTAAAGTCCGATATTGAAGGATATACCGGCAGATGGGATAAAGCGTTTTGTGCGACTTCCGCATATTGCTTTGTTCGCAGCACTTCATAAGCCTTTATGAAGACACCCGCTATGCCAGGAGCTCCCTGGTCGAAGCTCCATTTATTTATTGCCCGGGACTTTGTGCTGATGGGCCAAGTGTATAATGTCCCTTTTTTTTGACGTTGACGGGCCAGCCAATCCAATGCCTTCACAGTCACTTGTAACAGGACCTTGCCCCTCTCCTGTTGTATGCAAGCGAGGAGGAACCAAATGATCCCTGCGATACCCTGTCCCATACCCAGTGGGATATCTCCTTTTAGGCCGGAGCTATTGTTTAAGACCCAAGACCCATTAGATTGCTGGTTGTTTAAAAGGGTGTGCACATAAGACTGCAAGAGAACCTGTCTTGTTTCGGTGGGTACCCAGTTACCAGTCCGAAGTAACACGATCCCCTGCCCGGCCAATCCCGACCCGAGTGTATAGGAAGCCGGTGTTTGCACAAAGCAGGCATGTAATTGTTCGATCACTTCGGGTATGGGTGACAACAGCCCGCTGTCAAGTCCCTCGATCAATGCATTAGCTACGCCTGCGGCACCGGCATACAGACTGTGGTTTTTTCCGGCGACAGGCAAATAATTGTTCCAGAGATAGTCCCAGCTTTTTTCGAAAGGGAAAAGACACGCTTCGACAGGAACACCTGCACTTTTTGCACGGGCAACTAACCATAGTGGTCCCGTCATACCCGTGTACCATCCTTCCGACAGAGTTAAGGCTACCTGCTCATTACCAATATGCTGCTCCTGCTTTTGAACGAGGGATACCCACCGTCCTTTGTGATTCAGGAAACAGGGGAGCGCCAGTCCCGCCAGTCCTTTCTGCAGGGTATCCTGAATTAAAGTGATATCAGGGGCGATCGTTGGCGAGACCGAGGCAGGCGCTCGTGCTTTTTCCATGGAGCTTTTCAAAACTTCCCGGATGTGCAGCAGGGTGGGTCTGTCTTCAGGTGATAATTTCCAACAGTTGGAAATGAGCGTCGCCAGCTCTTCGTCTCCCGTATAATAAAGAAGGGTTTCCCGCAATGCTTCGACGGAATGACGGTGAAATTTCATGGGACGCTGATTGGTGAAGAACATGATCATCATCCCTCCCAGGCCGTAGATATCTTCCTTGTTCGTAGGCGTTTGGACGGCCATTTGTTCGGGCGACATATGGCCGGGCGTTCCCCATGTAAAAGGAGGATTGGGATATGATCTTTTTGCGCACCAGGTCAGCTCCATATCGATGGGATAGATCGAGCCACGATTATTGATGAGAAAATTATCAGGTGTGAGGTCACGATGGATGTACCCCTTCTCATGGATACAATGGACCACATCGACAATACGGAGTAACATTTTGATCAATGCCACACGGTGTTGCCAAGGTAGATGAATCCAGCACCTGTCTCCATTCACGGCATTGACCCATGCGGAAAGCATATCTCCTTTTACGAACTCCATGACCAGATAAGCATCGTCATTGACAACGAAATAATCGAAAATTTCTGGCAAAGAAATATCCCGGGAAAGCTCCTGGTATAGATCATACTGCCATTTCAGTCTATCCTGCACATCTCGCCCGGCGGTATCGGTGAGCATATTAAAGCGCCCCTGTTTGATAATACAAATCCGTATCTGCCATAGATTTTTGAAATAGATACCTCTTATGACATGACCTTTGGCATCTGGTTTTATGACAGAAAGGGGATAATAGGTGCCATTCAATAATTTCGGTGTTGGCGGAATTTTGGGCGCTGCAATGTCGTCGAATGGCCATTCGACACCTTTGGGTAAGACAAATGGTATAGAGTAAGAGTCGGATGCATAGCGGGTGTAGACGATGCCCCCCAGCCGCCTGTCTGTCGGGATGGCCGGACCGCGGAAACCTTCTGTAAAAGAAATCAGGAATTTAGCCAGGACATTTGCCGAGCGGTTGTCCTCAGGATAAATGCCTATTATCTTTCCCAACTGTTCGTACCCCAGAGCCCCGCTGAGCATATCGCTGGCAACCTGATATTCGAGGGCTATTTTAAATGCCAATTTTCTCCTGATCAGTTCGGGAACTACCAGGCACAATAAATCGTACACCTGTGATTCGATGACCGACAAATGAAGCATCCAACTCTGTACGGCATCGGTCTGCCCAACATGCCAGTAGTGACCTTCGGCTCGGGGGGTCACACCATAGGCTTTCAGCAGCGTCGAATAGTCGGTCGTTGAAGAAGCTAGCCCTACATTGTCCATTGCTCTATAGTTTATTGACGAATTCAATCATTTGGCCTGCTTCCAATCCTCCTTTGAACGCGCCCTGCATCCTTTTCTGTCTATCATACAATACCAAATATGGAGGAGCTGCACCTTTGAAGTGGCGGGGAAAGAAGAACTGATTATCCCATCCCAGTGTAATATTAGTATACTTGCCTAGTTTATATACCTCGTTGAAAATCTTTATACGCTCCGGCGGGTCGTTTGTAATAAAATAAAAACGCACCTGTTTCAATGAATCCATATGATGGATGATGGTTTCCGTTTCATGCTGGCAGTGCTCGCAATCCGGGCTGAAGTATAGGAGGACGATGGGATCTCCTTTTGGAATGGCGGCGGTGTTGACACGTGTAGTGCTGTCGGGCAGCAGGAAATCAAAAGAAGGGATAGTTTCCCCCCCGCTATTCCGGCATGCGATGGCAAGGAGTACCAGGCTAATAATAATATACTTTTTCATATTAGTTCATATTCTTTTGTTCATAAATAGGCTCAGCGACCAACATTGCTATACAAAGAGTGACCAGCATGGGAAAGACCTAGTAACGCAAGGCCACGGGTGAGGCCACGATGCTGAACCCAGCATTGATAAGCCATAGTGTAACACAAAGGACCAGCAGTCTGGGCACCTTTGCCGTTGGAGTAGGGGTCCATTTCTGAGGCTTTGCAGAGATATTTTCCTCATGGTATTCTTGCTCGGTATTAATAGCCCAAAGATTGTCTTTCGATAGTATACCGGCAGCGATATTGTCCACCGCCACCATGGCCGTCAGCATGGAATGATCCGCATTATTGTATTTGTGCATGCCATTGCGGCCCACGAGGAATAGATTACTAAACTGGTCCGTATAAGCACGAATCTTTGCAAAATCCCTATAAGTTCCAAAGTAGGCAGGATAGGTCTTTTCCATACGACGTATTGTCGTATCTAATACATCTGACGATTTGATGAGCTGCATCTTCTCCAACTCTCGTATTGCAAATTCTTGAATATCAGTGTTATTCAACGCCCAGAAATCGTCAGCCTTGTTGCAGAAATATTCCATTCCAATCCAAGTGGTAGCTGGATCATTTACCATACCGCCGCCCCAATTGTTGTAGATCATCAACCTTCCCACTTTGACATCCCTTTCCTGCACATAGATCCAGTTATCCTTTAGTTCTATCTTGTTGTACTCGCCTGGTTTTTTACTCGCGGCAGAAAACTGTCGTAGCAAGACGCCCACGTTGATAAAATCCCGGTATTGGAGACCTGCGGCTACGCTCTGAACGTCTTCCGGTACATGCGGCCCCATGGCGGCGATGAGCTCCTGTACAGGCATAGTAGAGAAAAAACAATCCCCTTCCCAGGTATGGGTGTCACCTGTGACACTGTCAATGGAAGTAATAGACGTTACGGATGATCCGTCGAACGTAATCTTTTGGACATCCTGGTTGAGATAAAGGACCCCTCCCATTTCCTGAACCTGGCGGGCAACTTCCTCCCACAGGGACCCCGGGCCGTATTTGGGATACAAGAACCGTTCGATGAGGCTGGTTTCGGTCTCTTTTTGTGCTAAGCCGGTGGTTTTACCCTTCTTTAAGCTTCCGGCTGCCTGGATAATAGCTTTGCTCAAAGATACCCCTTTTATCCTTTGTGCGCCCCATTCGGCCGAAATATCGCTGCACGGCACTCCCCAAACTTTTTCCGTATAATCCTTGAAGAACAGCAGGTACAATTGCCGCCCGAACTTATTGATGATAAAATCTTCCAGGCTTTTTTCGGGTCGGCGAGGAAAACATTTTATCCACAGGTAGGAGAATATGATCTTTAGCGCCCTCCAAAATCCCAGGCTTCTCAAAGTGGCAAGCGACAACTGAATAGGATAGCTGAAGAATTTTCGCAGGAAATAAATCCGTGTCAGCCTGCGAATGATCAACATGGTCTTATTGCCATGAGGTTGCTCTGGAGATTTGGACAGGCCTATTTCCCTTTCTTTATTTTGGTAATGTATGGTCTGCGGGCCTTCATTGTTCTCCAACGGCATTATACGAAGCCACCAGTCCATCACCCTGTCAGATTTGGAGAAAAAGCGATGAGGTCCCATATCCATCCTGTTGCCTTTATATTGAATTGTCTTGGAAATGCCACCAATTTCTCCGCTTTTTTCCAATACAATTGGTGTGATATCCGTCCTTTTAAGCAGTTCGTACGCTGCAGTAAGACCTGCGGGCCCTGCACCGACAATGATGGCTCTTTTTTTTGTCATCGGTCAGGAAATTTTTGGATTAAGTGATGGATGTGTGCCGGCAGGGCTGAGCCTTTCGCCATATCTTCTTAGTCTTAGAATAGCCTCCAGGTGATCTGTCAACAGCAAGGTAAATATGAGCAAAACGATCATCGGAAATACCTGGTAACGAATGACAATGATATTCGCGAAAACACTGAAGGCGAAGTTCAATAGCAGGAATGCTGAAATAATAGCTATGACATAACTGTATTTGCGTGAAGCTTGTATTCGGGACCTGTAACGCCAAAAAAGGAAAATGGCTATAGCATAATAAAGGTTCAGCACGGCAAAGAGCGCTGTGTACATAAAAAGCAACACCCCCTGGAACGTCCAGGACACCACCCTGATCTTTTGGCTGCTGAACCCAAACCAATAGGCTGCAATGGGCGCTACAAAACTTGACCCTAAATTGTATATTTCCAACTTTTCCAAGGGAGGCAAGAAATAATTCTTCGAATTGACCAGCAGATAATACCGTGCGTATGCCAGGGGATGTCTTTTGATCAGGAATAACCCGTACTGCCCGAATACAGGCGCTACCTTCCCCCACTGATCGATATCGCCGTAGTTTTTTGTATGACCATACACTTCTTGCATATATTGCTTTAGCGGCGCCTCTGGCTGCCGGATAAAGAAGTTAGCTACATAAGAGGACAGCTGGTCTTGTGGATGAGACGGCTGGTTGAAGTAATGGCGTGCTATTTGGTCCAGCCTTGCCGTCTCGCGTGTCGGGAATATGGTACTATCTTCCTCGATGAACCCGCGCATATATAGAGCATTGTTTCCCCATTGCCATCCACCAAGAATAGGGGGGAATTGGGCTGTGCCGGTCATTTGTTTCGCGGCATTTGATGAAAATAGGATAAAAGGTATGATCAGCAGCGGCCCCGACAGGATGCCGACGACCTTCCATACTATTTTTTGACGGGATAAGAGGAATACCGCCGCAGTAATGATAGGGTAATACAGGGCGTTATAGCGGAAAGTAAAAGCTATGAAGAATACCAAGGCCTGGGCAATGATTTGACGAGGGTGTGGCCGATGGATTATCCATAGCAGTTGTGCAAGCCAAATGATGCTCAACCCAATAAAGATTGCATCGCTGGTGACATAATTGGCGAGGTATAAATTAAGGGGATTGAAGAAGAGGAACAGGCACATGGCAGATCGCGTATATTTCCCGGTTGAAAAAAAATAAACGATCGTATGATAGAAGTACAGGCAGCATACTTCAAGAAACAAGTATTGAAAAAGATTTAGCGCTGTAGCAGAGTGGGTGAACCAATGGAAAAGGAGCAGGAACTTACTGTATCCTATGGGCCAAATGTTGACATCAAGATGCCGGTTGGCGGCGTCTATATAGCTATAGCTGTCGGAGAAGAAGTCGGGAAATGGATACAGCAGCTTGAATATAATGAATTGCAACAGGACCAGAAACAGTATCAGAAGGCTGTATATTTTATTCTCTATGTACAAATATGTAAAAAAGCTCTTGGCGCTGGGCTCCTGCTTCAGCAACGAGGCGGGGCGATAAATCTCCGGTGTGGAGTGGCCGGGGAGGTCGATAGAAGATGAATAAGGTCTCATACCAGGGTGTAATATGATCACAAATTATTTTTTGGAGGTGTTCCATTCAATCTTATTTATGTTCCAATCGAGGAATCGAGTCAGGCTATTAGAATTTTAATTCTGAAGTATCGTTGCAGCGGAGGTTTGTACATTCATCGAATTATTCCTTATCTAAAGATGAATTGCCATGTCCAGGACCAACATTCGCCTTACTCAAAAATGGGTACTGCCTTTGACCTTTCTCTTCTTTTTTACCCTTCTTGTCATTATTGCAATGCCTATGCTGCGTCTTACGGGCGGGATGGTGATCTATCCGCAGGATGAAGGATATATTCATATGGCCATCGCAAAAAATCTTGTTTTTCACAAGGTATGGGGGTTATCATCCTATGAATTCAACTCAGCCTCATCCTCCCTTCTTTACCCTATTCTTATAGCTGTTTTTTTTAAAATTTTCGGATTGGCGGTCTCAATACCTTTGTGGATCAACTTGGTTGCGGCAGTATTGTTTGTTATTGTCCTACAAAAATGGCTACAGAGGCAAGACCTCACACCTCTTCATCAATTGGTGATTTTATGGATTATCATTTATCTGACGCCATTGCATTTTATCGTGATCACGGGTATGGAACATACTTTACAAGTTTTGTTGTCTTTCATATTCATTTTTAAATTTTGTGAATGGCTATATCCAAACGAGAATAGTGCGGTAGTTCCACACAGATTTCCGGTCGCTCTACTTGTCTATGGAGTCCTGCTCACGGCACTCCGGTATGAAGGTTTATTTCTTGTCGCGACTGCCTGTGTAATGTTGTTGTTCGATAGAAGGTGGGGGCTTTCCCTGGTCCTGCTGTTAACCGCTATTCTCCCTCCTGTAATATATGGCATTTATTCCCTCTATCATGGGGGCTATTTTCTCCCCAATTCCATCCTTATCAAAGACTTTCCGTTGCCATTCAATGATGAGACAATAGAACGCTTTTTTACTCAGGGGGCAATCAACAAGTTATTCTATCCATATTCAACGCGAGGAGGGACAACGGGCGGTCGTCTCCTGATCTTATTGCCTTTAGTCTATTGTACCTACCTGGCCTCATTGAAGCAGAGCAGACAATACAAGGCCATTATATCTTTTTGTCTTGTGATGACCATCCTGCACATGATCTTTGCCGACTCGGTACCCTTTTATCGATACACGGCTTATCTGCTGGCTTGTGGGCTTGTGGTCCCGTTGGTTTTGGCGGTTCGGTATAAAGGACCTTGGTTAAATATTGGTGCAGGGGCCGTTAAATGGATGATAGTATGGGTATTCTTTTTTTTGCTACAGCCGATGGTATCCAGGAGCTGGGATGCTTTTGAGACTGCCAGTCTGGGCTTCCATCATGAATACGAGCAAAATTACATGGCAGCCCGGCTGCTCAGGGAGCATTTTAATGATAAAACGGTGATTATGGATGAACTAGGGGCAGCATGCTTTTACTCGGATGGAAGAAAACTGGATATCAATAAGGGAATCGCTTATATGAAAGTCGCCGAGACAAAAATGGAGGGTTTTGGCCGGCTGGATTATATGGACATGTTGATAAAGCAGGAAAGACCTATTTTGGCGCTTGTGGCGGACAAAGACTATCATCCCTGGCTGCGCCGGAACTGGGTAAAGGTCACTACATGGTATACCACTGCAAAGGTCGTTTTAGGTAATACCCAGTTAAGCATCTATGCTGTGGATACAGTTGCAATGGCATCCGTACGAAGCGGCTTAAGGATGTTTGATCAAAGTTTACCTCAGCAGGTGAAAGCAATAGATCCTTGATGGCCTGAACTATCGCCCCATCGCGGCCCTACTTTTTTCAATTTTTGGTGTTTTAAGCTCTATTAAATGAATACTTTTTTGAAAAAGACATTATTCTATGGTAAGAATAATAGCACTCTGTTGGATAGGTTGTATGGATATAGTACATGTGTCGGCCCAAAAACCGGTTATTGACAGCACGGTATTCGACAAATGGGAAAGGGTCCAGGGAGGTGACTTGAGCCGAGATGGCAAATATGCTGTATGCCAGGTGAATTTCCCGGGAAGGGGAGATCTCACCATTGTAAAGGCAACCGACGGGTCATGGGAACGATCCTTCTGGAATATTGGTCATGGAGCGATCCTTTGGGACAGCCGGTCTTTTGTCTTCCAGCGAAAGGACAGTCTTTGCCTGATGCACCTGGGAAGTAGCATAATCAACTATGTTGCCAGCATTACATCATTCCAGCTGTTGCGAGGCGTGGAAAAAGAATGGCTAGCCTATTTTTCAGCAGCGGGAGGAGGGGGATCGAGGCTGGTGTTGCGCCTAACTGGTGACGGAAATGAATGGAAGATAGATAATGTAGTTAATATCCAGTACAATGAATCAGGCAATGTATTGATCATCCAAAAGCAAGATACGATGAATATAAATTCATCGTATACATATGAATGGATAGATCTTTCAACCAGGCAGCAGAAGTCCTTTTGGACGGGGGGGCGGATCATTAATATGGCCTTTGACCGTAGCGGTAAACAGCTCGCATTTATAACAGAGGAAGGGAGAGAGGGGCAAGACTATAGGATATGGCATTACAGGAATGATATGGTGAGGCCAAAGCAACTTATGATCGAGGGAGATATCGACAATAATCTGGTTGTTAGCAATGCAACGCTTGAATTCAATTGTAATGGAGATAAACTTTTTTTTGAATTGGAGGAAAGGCCGTTTGTCAGGCAACCCGCGCTGGGCGTAAAGGTAGATGTTTGGAGCTACCGGGACAGGACGATACAGGAAGAATCGCTTGCCAGGACGGGGAGTCAAGCTGCTTTTAAGACATGTGTGGATTTGCGGACAGGTAAGACCCTACAATTGGAAAAAGAAGGATTACGATTGATCTCGGAGGCTTATGGCATAAAGGAATTTGTACTGCTGCAGAGTGGGTCGGGACGTGATTGCTGGTGGCGGGAGGCGGTTACACCCACTTATTATTTGATGTCGCTTCGGGATGGACAACGGGTTTTGCTAAAGGGGAAGACCCCATATGGCGACCGGCCCGTTTGGGCACAAAAGGTGACGATTTCCCCGAAGGAGCGGTTTGTTATATACTATGATCCGACCGAAGGAGATTTTTGCAGCTATGAGATCAGCACGGGCCGGACGAGGGATATTACAAAGGGGCTGAGAGTAAATTGGGGAAGATGGGAAGGGAGGGGGACTTGGGGTTCGATCATGTCCTCCACTCCAGATGATGTTGCAGCCTGGACCGAAAACGATGGTGCAGTGCTTTTGTATGATAAATGGGATATCTGGCTTGTGGATCCACTCGGTATCGCGAAGGCCATAAATCTTACAGGCGGGGATGGCCGGGCGCACCACATAAGGTATAGGTTGAGGATGCAATCAAATGGAAAAGCGATCGAAGGCCTTCGCGGCAACGAAGACCTATTGTTATCGGCGTTCGACACAGCCAATAAATACAGTGGATTTTACCGCCTCCGGCTTGGTCAGTCACGCGAGCCGGAACTACTTACGATGGGGCCTTACCAGTATCAATGTCAGATGCGGGCGGTCGATGCCAGCCAATATCTTGTAAGAAGGGAGAGCGCAGAGGAAGCGACTAATTACTATGTCACACGTGATCTTAAACAATTCACAGCCATCACCCGCGTGGCGCCTCAGAAAAGATACAACTGGTTGCATGCGGAACTGGTCACCTGGCCGATGCTTGGCGGGCGGCAATGCCAAGGAATGCTGTTCAAGCCTGAGAACTTCGATAAACAGCGGAAATACCCGCTGATAGTGTACTATTATGAGGAAGAATCGGATAATTTATATAAATACAATGAACCCGAACCTACACAGGGAGCCATCAATATCCCTTATTTTGTGAGCAGGGGATACGTAGTATTTGAGCCTGACATGCATCATCTTGAAGGAGCGATGGGTAAAAGCGCGTTGGAGACTGTGGTTTCGGGAGTACGTTTTCTTTCAAAGGAGTTCTGGATCGACACTATGCGTATGGGAATACAGGGGCATAGTTTTGGCGGATATGAAACGAATTATATAGTAACCCACACAAACCTGTTTGCTGCAGCCGCAGAAGGAGCTGGCGTTTCGGATATGATCGGCGATTACAGCTTACTTGTCGCTAATGGGGAGACCAATCATTATATATTTGAACTTGGGGCATATTGTATGTGGGCCAGCCCCTGGCAACGGCCGGAGGTGTACCTTGAGGAATCGCCGATCTTGCAAGCAGACAAAGTAACTACGCCTATCTTGATAATGCACAACAAAAAAGACTTCGCAGTGCCTTGGTCACAAGGTGTTGAGTTCTTTACGGCATTACGGCGTAACGATAAGAAGGTATGGATGCTGCAATATGATGAAGGGGACCATGTCGTCTATGGTAAGGAGGCGTTGGATTTTACGGTACGGATAGAACAGTTTTTTGATCATTATTTAAAAGGGGCGTCTCCTCCTCTATGGATGACGAAAGGCATTCCCGCCAAGCGAAAGGGTTTAGACGATGGACTTCAATTGGACAGGAGTGGAAAACAGCCATAGATTAGCTAACCATCGGCGGAACTATTTCAGCCGATAATTCCTAAAACTAAAGATCTGCCTTCCCCCCAGTAAATGCTGCTCAATAAAAGTAAGGATGCGGTATTTCAACCTTTCGTGCTTGGGTCGATTGGACTGCATGTGTCCATAGTTTAGCTGATCGGCCCAGTTGAAGAGATACATGCGCTCCCACATGACGGCAGGATGGGTGCCCTTGAAAACTGTCAAGAGGCTGAGATCCCCATAGTCGAACTTTTCTTTCTCCTGGCTGAACTTGGCTTCCGCCTGTTGCTGCCCCTGGTGGATGACTTCCATTGCCTTCCGTTTGTTCTGCATATAATGGGGTGGGCGTACCCATCCGTAATGATAGATGTAAGCGTCCACCCGTGCAACCTTTAACTTGTAGGTCCCTTCCTTTTGCCTGTAATGAATCCCATCAAAATTGGGTATCCGGCGGAAGGACTGGGCCGACTCCCAGGAATGAATATCCAGATCATTACGGACGATCCGTATCTCGTTGGCATACCAGGCATGGGAAGTGATATAATGGTCGTAATCGCCCCAGAAATGCCTGTATTTGAACAATAATCCTTCGATGGACCTGTCGTGTAATAGCTCTTCACAACGCTGGCGGATCCTGGGGAGGTCGTTCTCATGCACCACCTCGTCACTCTGCACATAAAAGAGCCACTCCCCCTTACAGGCTGCCTTGGCGATATCCGTCTGGTGAGCATGTTCCATACCACGAGGGTATTTTTCCAGGTCCCATACGGTGTGAATGATACGTATCTTGTCGGAACCGATGCTTTCTATCTCTTCGAGCGTCCGATCGTCCGGATCGCTGGCGCCCAGCGCCACTACAAATTCATCTACAATAGGAAGAATAGAGGAAATAGCCTGTTTGATGGGGTAATAGTATTTAGCGCCGTTACGCACCATGGTGAAACCGCTGATAGTCATAGCCAGGAGTTTGGTGATACGATAATGTACCTCCGACTGTACGTGCAAATGTTATGCGCGGGTTGTTCGCGGGGTATTAATACGGTATTAAAGCAGGTAAATGATTAAAAGTTACCGGTAAATGCATTATAGCGGCCGTCATGATGATATTACGGAGATTTTTTCATGGGTGAATGGGTAGAATTCCTATGTGGACAAGACTGTTTTGGTATTATTTTAGTAATTGTAAAGGGACCGTCGTTTAAATCCGTCACTATGAAGAAGACCATTGTCTACAACTTACTGCTTATCCTGGCCTATTACCTTTTTCTGCAATTGCTGATAGCTGCCTTTGTGAGGGGATGATCCCAATCGGATCTTTCTCTTAACGGAACATAGATCAGGTTGAACAGAACATTCTGTTCCTATATCTTGTCGGGGCAGATTGGTTAAATGGAAAATAAGAATAGCTTTAAATACTTTGTTTTTAAGGAACATCGATGGCTACTTTATGGCGCCATAGTGGTCCTTATAATTCATTTTGTCTTAATAAAGCTGCTATATCCGCACGCCATTTCCGATATAGATTCCCGGTACTATGTCCGGGCTGCGGATTTGGCGATCAATGTGGATATGCGCCCTATTGGATATTCACTTTTCCTCCGCTGGATACATTTTTTTACACATAAGGACATTGCGGTGGTAATCATCCAATTCATCCTGTTGGAATGCGCTATTCTATATTTTTATTTTTCCCTTTTGTACTTGCTGCGCACTGGCAAATTTATACGATACCTCATCCTTTTTGGACTGATCATGAATCCTATGATATTGTGTATCAACAATTACGTGATGAGCGATGGGCTCTTTGCGGCCCTCACCGTCTGGTGGTTCACGTTAATGTTATGGTTTTGTTGCTGCCCAAAACCTTCCCAGGTATACGCGATGGCTATGCTCTTGATTTGTTTATTTGCTATTCGCTATAATTCAATGTTTTACCCAGTGATAAGCGCAACGGTGGTACTGTTTTCCAAAATCGGCTGGCGAGTAAAGCTGGCGGGCCTTGCTTTAGGGTGTTTGCTATTTTGGGGGTTCATTCGCTATACAACGTCGCAATATTATAAACTGACGGGCCAACGGGATTTTTCACCTTTTTCGGGCTGGCAACTGGCTGCGAATGCTCTATTGATGTACAGACACTTGCCTGACAGGAAAGCAGATATTCCACCCTCTTATTTACAGCCTCTGCATCAACTTGTTTTACATCATCTGGACACTGCAGCAACACCTGATTCCATACCAGACTATATATTGCGAAATTATTTTATGTGGGATATACGCAGTCCTTTACAGCATTATCTGTACATGCGATGCCCCAACATGGACTTCAATTCATTTCCAAGTGATGGAGGTATACAAACACTAAGGGGATGGGTTTCGATGGGGAAATTATACCGTGAATATGGCGCCTGGTTAATAAAAAAACATCCATTGGCCTATGGCCAATACTATATCTCGCAAGGCCTTGAATGGTTTGTTGATAGTAAAGCGGAGTTTTCCAATACTTTTGACCAGGGTGGATTCGTGGTAACAGACAGGATAAAAAGATGGTTTGGCTATTCTTCCCAATGGGTGCACAGCACAACCTTTAAAGGCTATACATTTATTGTCTTTCCTTTCATTATCGGCCTTTTGAATTTGTTGTTAATACTTGGTACGACCGGATTTTACTATTGCCGGTGCCATACTATCGTTAGCCCTATATTCAATTGGGCTATTGCACTGAATGCCGTATTTTGGCTGATGAATTTTGTATTTCTTGTAACATTGGCGCCTATGACTTTGCGATATGCCCTTCCTATACTGATCCTTAACCTTGGGTTCGTTCCAGTGCTGAGTGAACGTATTTATCATGTAACTGTTACGACTCAATAAAGAATGATCCTGTCACCTACAGAAATATTACGGGTTTTAGATGCGCTGTCAAAAAGGAGGTTTTGGCCGAACAAGACCTTTTTATCCTTTAGCCTGTATTGACTCAAGGTCCTCAGGGGCTCCTTGCCCCTCTCCCCGGTGGATGTGTCGATGGTGGTCATGACACATCTGGCGCATAGCTTTACCCCGTAAAAGGTGGTATCCGCGATCTTAAATGCTTTCATTTCATCTTCCTGGTAGGGGGCGCCGCCCGTAAATACAATATTGGGACGAAACCGCTCCATTGGCAGGGGCATGGACATCCTGTTGTTGAGATCATCCAGGGACGTCTGTCCGATCAACAGAAGGGGATAACCATCCGAGAAACTGGTGATCTCATCCCGTTGGGCGTAGTTTGGATCGACCTTCCGATGTGTGCTTTCGGGCATGTATACCAGCCGGCAAGGGATGTCCAACGCACGGGAAAACCATCTATCAGCCGCTGCATCGACATATTGAGCCTCACAAATATCTTCCCATACTTTGACGGTACAATGGTCACCTGTAGGCTGCAGCGAGACATAATAGGTACCGCAGTCCTTGGAGATGTGGCGAACAAAGAGGCCGTCCTGTGACAATTCGGTCCTGATCAACGCCATTTCGGGGAACTCCCTTGCCGTAAGAAAGTTATTGTTGCTGTCAACCAGCATCCAGCATCGATCGTACGCAAACCCTCTATCCGTCAGCGTAGCTGTCCCTACCGGGATGCCGCCCAGTGATTTGATCGGATAGATATAAAGTGCGCTGACCTCTAGCATAGCATTTTATGGTTGGAGCAGGTCGGGCCTCCTCTCCTGTGTTCGTTGCACAGACTGCTCATGACGCCAGTCATCGATCTTTTTAGGATCGCCGCTGAGAAGGATCCCAGGCACTTTAGCGCCCCGAAAGTCTGCCGGTCGGGTATATACAGGTGGCGCCAGCAAATCGTCCTGGAATGAGTCGAAAAGGGCCGAGGTTTCATCATTGAGCACGCCCGGTATCAGCCGTCCGATGCTATCCACCAATACGGCAGCTGCCAGCTCCCCACCACTGAGGACATAATCCCCGATGGATATCTCTTTTGTGACATACTGGTCGCGGATGCGCTGGTCGATGCCTTTGTAATGCCCGCAGATGATCAGCAGGTTCTCTTTTAAAGACAGCTGATTGGATATACGCTGGTTGAGCCGTGTCCCGTCAGGGGTCATATAAATGACCTCATCATAGGGGGCCTCTTTGGACAGCGCCTCAATGGCATTGGCCAGCGGCTCGGGCATCATCACCATGCCAGCCCCTCCACCATACTGATAATCATCTACTTGCCCATATTCGTTCACCGCCCACTGCCGGAGATGATGTACCCGCACTTCCAACAGCGCTTTATCCTTCGCTCTTTTGAGGATAGAATGTTGGAAGGGACTTTCCAGGAGTTCAGGCAGCACGGTAAGAATGTCGATCTTCATGCAGCGAAATTAAAAAAGTTTAAACCGGAAAATTTTAACATCGGGAATATTTTGTACATTCGTCATGTCCTTTTGCTACAAGCTATTTTTTAAGGCGGATATCGCCCCTCGTCAGAACTGCTATCAGACCTACTAAGTGTCCACAGAACTGTGTCCTGCTATTTCCTACCATTTATCGTTATTTGATCATGCTTGTGCTATACAGGTATGTACTATAAATTTTTTTAAAATACTCCCGATTGGAACCCTACTTTTGGGATGTAAGGCTGTTTGCATAGGTACCACATTTAAAACCAACCTATTATGAGCAGCGATCCCGAAATGGAAATGCGCAAGGAACTCATTGAAGATTACTTTCTTGAGATCTCCGACCCCATTGGTAGCGAGTGTCTTCGCACCGAAATAGACTACAGCGATAGTGAATTGTACTCTGCCAAAGTAGAAATGGATCTCTCCTGTCTAAGCAACGACCAGGAATGGGACCATCTATTTCAAGGTTTGAGAAGTATTATTCGCAGGATCGTTATTTTGGAATATGCACCGGATATCAAGATCTCCGTACAAATGTCCGGACTTCATCGAAACAAGTAAGTCTAACCTTCCTCCAGAAAATCATCCAGCTCCCTCCGTTGCTTTTTAGTAGGGCGCCCGACCTTGCTTTGCCGCTTGCCAGTGTTAAAGCTGGCGGCCTGGAATTGCAGACGTTCGACCTCTTCCGCGGGTGTGATATCTATATAGTAATTGATGGCAAGCGAATATTGCACACGGTGATCCAACAGCGCTGTGACCTTTATACGCCAGCGTTTATTCTCTGTCTTCACCTCATACTCATCCCCAACACTGACGGTCTTGGAGGCCTTGGCGGCATCTCCATTGTATTTCACCTTGCCTTTTCCACAGGCGTCTGTCGCCTCGCTACGCGTCTTGAACAGGCGGATGGACCAAAGGTATTTATCCAGTCGAAGTTTTTCTTTTCCGGGCATG